>Ga0315899_10004264_pt1 | contig 15482 bp, 14 predicted proteins | sample LakEriMetagenome_2_FD_203518 | JGI IMG/M metagenome (GOLD analysis project Ga0315899, IMG submission 203518) | Freshwater fungal communities from buoy surface, Lake Erie, Ohio, United States - Buoy 4 MA112 | ecosystem: Environmental > Aquatic > Freshwater > Lake | place: USA: Lake Erie, Ohio... | reverse complement strand
CATCTAAATCATCTGGCATCACTGTTGAACAGTTCAACGACCAGATGGATATCTCCATGGCACAACTTGAATCAGTTGCAGTCATGGCACAGACCATGGCAATGCTGATGGCCAATGAGGAAGGTACCAACTAAAAAAGGTTTCCAGTTTCTATGGCATTACACGTGTGTGTCAGAGGAATTGGAATTAGAAGATCTCACAAGGTCTTCGAGCCGAGATAAGGAAATTCCTTAACTCGACTAACGAAAGGAAAAACATGTCTACAAAGACAAACTTCAAGCGCATCGCGCTTGTAGCAGTAGCAGCGTTGGGCGCAGGTGTTCTATCTGTTGCTCCGGCGAATGCGGCTGAAGGAGATACCACATATAACGCTGCAACCCTTTTGGTTGGAACGACTGCTCCTACCGTTACAACTAACGCTGGAACAGCAACATTGGTTGTTGGTGGAACAATCACATTAACAATGGCAACTGCTGCTTCACACGCTGGACTATTTACAGTCACTGGCGGAACAGTTGTTTCTGCATCATCAGAATCTGGCGGAAGCGTGATTTCATCTGCAACGTCAGCTCGTCAGTTGACAGATAACAAAACAATCACCGCAACATTCCAGGCTTCAACAGCTGGTACAAACATGGTCATTAAGTCTTATGCTGACTGGGAAGACGCCGCAGCAGTAGACACTTGGACAGTTACAGTTGTTGCAGCAGGAGTATCTGGTGTTTTCAGCGCTGCAAAGAGCCTTATCAGTATTGTTGATGTAGATGACACCACTGCACTTGCTGCAGATGCTGCCTACGCAAACATCGTTGCTAACGGTGCAACAGGTACTATTTCATACACACTGAAGGATGGCCTAAATAACACCTTGGCTTCGACAACTGTCGTTTACGCATCAGTTGCTTCAGGCAATTGCGTAATTGGACTTAATACAGCACCAACAGCTGGACGTATTGTTGTTGGTGTATCACCATCTGATCTTCTATATGTTGCACAGAGTAAAGCCTCTGAAGATCTTGCAACTACTTGCGTGATTGATATTGAAGTTGCTGGAGCAAAGGTTGCTTCAAAGACTTTCATCTTCCAAGGCGCAGTTTCAAAGATCAACGTAACAGCTCTTGGCCGTGGCGCAAAGGGTGCAACTAATACAGCAATGGCTTACATCACGGCAAATGATGCTGCAGGTAATGCAATTGCTGGCGTTGCTCTAACTGGCGCAGTTGTTAACGCAGCAGATGGAACAGTTGTTTCTTCTGTAACAATGTCAAACTCAGGAAACACAAAAACTGATGCATCATCAATCAACTCAGGAACATCTCCAGCAGCAGTACCAGCAACAATTGGTTGGAACTGTACTGCAGTCGGTGGAGCAGTTCCTATTCGTTTCTCTACGCCAAATGGCACAGGTGGATTCATCTATAGCGATACATTGACTGCAGTGTGTGCTGGAGACCCAGCAACATACACAGCCTCATTTGATAAAGCATCATATGTTCCTGGTGACATTGCAACCTTGACTATCACAGCCAAGGATTCAAAGGGCGCTCTAACAAACGATGCAGCAACACTTGGAACTGCTTCAACATATGAAATCGCTATCGCAGGTTCAAACCTCACAGCGGTTGCAGCTCCAACTAATGCTGATACATTCACAAATGGTGTAAAGACAATCAAGTACATCGTTGGATCTACTACAGGTAGCTACCAGCTTTCCTTGAACCTTCCAAAGTGGAACACAACAACTTATAACCAATCAGCACTAACTGTTGCTTATAAGATCGCTACAGCAACTACAGCTACTACAAACGAAGATGTTCTCAAGGCAATCGTTTCCTTGATCGCATCAATCAACAAGCAGATTGCAGCCCTTCAGAAGGCTCTTCTACGCCGATAAATAAATCGAAGTAGACACTTAAAGGCGGTCCCTTCGGGGGCCGCCTTTAGGCTTTTTAATGGACCGCAACGGTATATTTCCGATTATGTTTCTAGCCTTGATTCCTTTAGTCACCCTTTCTGTTGGTTGGTTTGCACATGACCCAGTTATGCTGCTTGCGAGCGTTGTTTTGTTGGTTGGTGCGTTAAGTAGCTTGATTTTATTTCGTCGTGGTATCTGGAAGAAAAATTGGATTCTTTGCCTGCCTTTTGCAGTTGTGATTGGGTATTTGATTTCTGCCGTTGTTAATGGGCAAGGACCAGCTTCAATGTATCTGGGTGGGTATCAACGTAATTTTGGTGTGGCTACATGGTTTGCTTTGGCAATAGTGTTTTTGATTGGCGCACAAGGTGAAGTTAAAGTGCGTGGGTATCTGGATTGGGTTTTGCCGGGTGTGCTCATTGCTGGTTTGGGATATGGGCTGATTCAATTCTTAGATAGAGATCCACTGCCCTGGACCAACCCCTATAACGCTGTTTCTCTAACGTTAGGTAATCCAAACTTTGCTGGTGCTTTCTTTGGAATTTTAAGTGTTTTTGGTTTTTCTCGAATTCTTTTTGGCAAAGGTGCTGTCCAGAAAACTTTTGGGGTAGTCCTGTTTGGAGCAACCGTATTCATAAGTTTAAAAACTAATTCTTTACAGTCACCGCTATTAATTGTTGGTGGAATTTTTGTCTTTACTCTGCTTGTTAATTTAGGATCAAAGAGTGGTCTTGGACGAGTTGCTAAGTTTTCTTCCGGTGGGGTTCTAGGCGCAGCGGTTATTGGCGTTGTGGTTTTGTTTGTAGGGAGTGGCAGTTGGTTGGCTTCTGTCCGAGAGAGACTTTTCTTTCAGGGTAGCGTTGCGCAGCGTCTAGATTATTGGCGCACGGGATTTGAGATTTGGAAAGATCATCCAATCTTTGGTGTGGGAACAGATCAGTTCCAGAGATATGCAGCGTTGTATAGAACGCCAGAGCAAGTAAAGCGAGATGGTGTTTTTGTTATTCCTGATAAGTCACACAACGTTCTAATTGATCACTTTGCAAATGGTGGGATAGTGGTTGGTTTAATCTGGGTTGCCTTCGTTGTCTCTGTATTCTTTATGTTGATTAAGGCTCTACAGAAAAATGAAAATGTTCAGGTTCGTAGAGATTTAGCGCTGCTCGGCACCATGTGGAGCACATATGTATTGCAGGCGCTTCTTAGCCCGGATCAGATTATTCTTTCACTCATTGGTTATTCCAGCGCAGGCTTAATTGCGGGTATTTATCTAAAAGATGCACCAACCGTGAAAGTAGATCCATTTATTGTGCGTGCGGTAGCGGTAGTTGCATTGGTTTTTGCCGTTGTTATTTCAGGGACGGCGCTAAAGGCAAATGCTGATGCCAAGAAGATATTGGCGGGGCAGACAATAGGCGTGGAGCCAATTCTTGAGGTTATAGATGCTTGGCCTAATGCTAAGACTACGGAATTGATTGGGATTGAAGAGATAAATAAGCCAAATAATTGTGAATTTGCGAATCAAATTTCTGACAGATTATTAAAGTATGACGATCGCAGCGCGCAAGGTTGGTTCATGAAGGCTATATGTAACAACAGTGCAAGAAACTTCACCCAAGCCGTTGCAGATATCACTAACTCTGTGAAGTTTGATCCTATTAATCCAACTTATTTAGTCGGTAAAGCAAAGCTGGAAATCTCGGCATCACGGATTGATGATGCAAAGATGACGATTGCAAAGATCACGGAAGTAGATCCAAGCAATCCTGAGTTAGCTGTGCTTAACGCATCTGTTACAGCCCTCAAGTAAGGCAGTATCCTTCTGCCTATGAAAATAGCAATCATCGGCCTTGGATATGTTGGTCGATCTATTGCGCAAGCTGCAGTGGGTGTAGGCCATTCTGTAATTGGATTTGATACTAAATCTGATGTTATTTCTTCTTTCTCTATCAGTGGTGATTTCAAGGGAACAACAGATCCATCTTTGATCGGATCTGCCGATGTTGTTGTTATTGCTGTTCCTACGCCATTAGATGGCGCAAGAAAGCCTGATTTGTCTGCCGTTAAAGCAGCCTGCAATACAATAATTGAAAATGTAAAAAAACCAGTGTTGGTAATTAGCGAATCAACTTCTTATCCAGGCACGCTGCGCAACGAAATAGCTGCTGTAATAGAAAAGGCTTCCGGACTTGGGCATTTATATGCATCTTCTCCAGAACGTGTTGATCCAGGCAATAAAAAGTGGACACAGAAAAATACTCCGCGGTTATTGGCTGGTTTAACTCAAGATGCCACAGCAATGGCTCGCAAATTTTATTCATCCTTCTGTGATGAAGTAATTGAAGTATCAACTCCTGAAGTGGCAGAAGCTGCGAAGTTATTTGAGAATACTTTTAGGCAGGTAAATATTGCTTTAGTAAATGAGTTTGCTCAAATTAGCGACGCTTTAGATATTCCAACTCGAGAAGTATTGGACGCAGCGTCAACAAAGCCATTTGGATTTATGAGCTTCCAACCAGGACCTGGTGTAGGCGGTCACTGCATTCCAGTTGACCCAAGTTATCTGGCATATGTTGCAGACAATGTTGGTGTTCCTGCCGAATTTATCAAGCGTGCTAATGAAGTGAACTTAGGTATGCCTGCATACGTTGTTTCAAGAGTTGCAAAGGATGTTGGTTCATTAAAGGGCAAGAAAGTAGTTGTTGTTGGTATTGCATATAAGGCAAATGTTTCTGATATACGAGAAGCACCTGCTGCGCTTGTTATCAGTGAACTACAGAAATTAGGAGCCGAAGTTTCTTGGCACGATCCTGTGGTCGGTACGTGGAAGGGGCAATCAAGCAGTGAATTAAAAGGATTTGATGTGGCAGTAGTTGTGACAAAGCATGACGTTGTATCTGAATCAGCGATTAAATCAGGTGCAGACTATGTATTTGATTGCACAGGCAGCATAAAAGGCATTGCCGGGCTTTAAGAGTTTGTGATGTGGTCAGCCACATCAGCAATTATTTGCGTTAGATCTCTTTGTGGTTGCCACGCAATCGCTTCTTTGATTTTGCTTATATCTGGCACTCGGCGCTGCATATCTTCAAATCCCGGTGCATAGGCTATTTCGTAAGGGATGTATTCAATGGTCGAGTTTGAATTAGTTTGCTTAATAACAGCTTCGGCTAACTGTTTGATAGTGACCTCACCTGTGCCACCAACGTTATAAACCTCATTGATAGTTTTATCAGTACCAACAAGAACCAATAGCGCCTCAATTGCATCGTAAACATGGCAAAAGACTCGGGATTGTGTGCCATCGCCATAGATATTGATTGGTTCGTTCTGAAGGGCTGATTTAACAAAGCGTGGAACAACCATTCCGTACAGTGCTGATTGACGTGGACCCACAGTGTTAAAGAGTCTTGCAGTAGTGACCCTTAAACCCTTTTCTTGATTGAGTGAAAATGCCATTGCCTCTTCTATGGCTTTAGCATCTGAATAAGACCAGCGAATCTTTTGTGGAGAGCCAACGACTCTGTCATCGCTTTCGTTTAACGGCTGTTTTGGATTCTTGCCATAAATTTCAGATGTGCTTGCAATCAAAACTCTTTTCCTGTGATGAGTCGCCGCTTTTAAGACAACTTCGCTGCCTGCGATATTTGTAGAAATTGATTCAAGCGGTGACTCAAGAATTGTGTTAACACCAAGGGCTGCAGCCATGTGGAGGACTAAATCAACATCTTTTGTTGTTTCGTTGATTAACTCAGTATTTCTGATATCACCATCGATGATTTCAAAGTTCTTTGTGATGTGCTTGATATTGGAAGTTGATCCAGTTGAAAAATTATCCAGGGCTACAACCTGGTCGCCGCGCGCAATTAGAGCGTCAGCTAAGTGAGAGCCAATGAATCCGGCGCCGCCGGTGATGAGTATGCGCATGGGTGTAATCCTATTTTGTTAACTTCTTATAGAGCGATACGTGGGCCTGAACCATCTTCCCGACAGAAAATGCCTTTGTAGCGTGCAGCTTGGCTGCTTTGCCTTGGCTTGCACGTAGGGCCTTGGAATCGATCAGTTTTTGCAACGCTTTTGCCAGTTCCTCTGTGTTCTTGCCAGTGACAAAACCTGTTTTGTTATTGATTACAACTTTTGCTACCGCGCCAACATTAGTAGTAACAACTGGCTTAGAGGCAAGCTGAGCTTCAATTAATGCGATCGGCATGCCCTCATTTTCGCTGGTAGACAAAATGACGTCTGATGCTGCTAACAATTTTGGTATGTCTGTCCAACCTAGAACCTTTGTGTTTCGTGGTGCGTGATTCTTAACTTGTTCTAACAAATCCCCACCACCGGCGAGTAGAAACTGCGCATCTGGAAATCTTTTTGCTAATTCCAAAGCAAGAAATGGATTTTTCACAGGGACCAAACGTCCTACCCACCCTACAGTGATCTTTTTTCTTGGTTCTACTTTAGGTATTGTCAATGGTTTAACACCAGGCGGGATATTTGTATATTGTTTTGGCTGGCCTATTTTGTGTTCGAGTAATTCTTTTCCAACTTGTGCGCCAACAGTGACAATTGCATCTGTGCGTTTTGCAAAGCGGCGTTCTAGAGCAGCGATAATTAAGGATTTAAATCCAGAGAACTCTGGGTCATCAAACAAGTGACCATGAAAAGTGTGTACGAATTTAACTTGCTTGCCGGCTGCTTCATTAATTTCTTTAGTCTTTGTGCGCCCAAGGAAACCGGCTTTAAATGTGTGAGTATGCAAGATATCTGGCTTCACATCTCTGATTGCCTCTAGCAGTTGTTTATGTGCAAGGGAGTCTTTAATTGGATTAATTTGGCGCCCAAGAGAAGGTATGCGAATCACATTTAACTTCTTCGCAGATGGATCTTCCTGTTCAAATCCCTGCACGTGGCCGGTTGCTACGAAAGTTTGGATTTCGTAATTTGGTAATTCTTCTAGGAGTTGGGTTAAATATCTAGCAGTGCCGCCCACATTAAGACGTGCAATTACATGAAGTACGGTGATTTGAGATTTACTCATCTTTTTATTTGACTTCATACTCATAGTCAGTCTTTATCTTTAACTAAATCTTCTGAGGCAATCTTTAGGAAGCCCACGATTAAACCCAGCCATGTTAATCCAGCAAGAATTATCACTGTCGAGGCTGTTTGGCCTGGCCATTGATAAACGGCAAGAGCTGTCCCGCAAAAAACAGCCGTAAGAGCCCAAAGAGATATTGCAGCTTTTTTATGAGTAAATCCACTACGAATTAAGCGATGAGATAAGTGATCTCGCCCGCCGGTAAAGGGTGAGATACCTCTTTGCCACCTTGAGAAAATTGCCACTGAAGTATCCAAAATTGGTACTGCAAGCATTAAGACTGGAATTGCAAGTGATTGCCAACTTGGCGAAATACCTGGGTCTAATCGGATTGTTAGAACAGAAACCATTACTCCTAGAAATAGCGCACCTGCATCTCCCATATAGATCTTTGCTGGTGGTTTATTCCAAGCTAAAAACCCAATGACTGCCCCTGTTGTAACAATTGCAGATGCACTCACCAAAATCTGGCCTTGATTAAATCCAATCAAAAAGACAGACAGTCCGATTATTGCAATTGTCCCCGAAGCTCCGCCATCAATATTGTCAAAAAAGTTAATTGAATTACAAATTCCTACTATCCAAACAATGGTCACGAGCGCATCAAGATACGTGTTCCCAAATGCAAAACTTATCGTCTCTGTTTGAATGAGAATTACTGCAACCACAAGTCCAGTGATCGATTGTGCAACTAATCGAGGCCAAGGTGTTAATCCCCGTAAGTCATCTAGTAGACCAACAGCCGCAAGAATTAGTGCAGGAACGATCACATAACTTGCAAGCCTAAACTGGGACCAGTTTGGGTCTTGTATTAAAACTGTGATGTATGTAAGCAGTGTAATCGTAAGTGCAATCGATAATCCGCCAAGGTATGGAACAGGCTCTTTGTGAACTTTACGATCAAGATTTGGCACATCCATCGCCCCGACAAATCGAGCAAACTTTCGTGCTACTGGTGTTAAAAGGCCAGAGAGAATTATTGAGGCAATGCCCAGTAAAAGGTACTCAGATAATGAATAGGGCATTGTTAAGAGGCCTCATAGGCATCTACAACCGCCTTAGTCTCACCAAACATCTTTACATGCCCAGCTTCAAGCCAAATTGTTCGGGTTGATAGCTCTCTCACGGCGGTTAAATCGTGTGAAACTAAAACCGCCGCCGCACCTGATGCAATCAGTTGATCCATACGTGCTCTAGATTTCTTTTGGAACTCTGCATCTCCAACGCTTAAGATTTCATCCACCAAAAGTACATCGGCTTTCTCATCTGTTGCTGTTGCAAAAGCTAAACGTGCAACCATGCCCGATGAAAATGTGCGCAAAGGAAAGTTCATGTGATCGGCTACTCCAGCCCATTCACCAATTGCTGCAACGCGGTCTTTAACGCTCTTGGTTTTTCTGCCCATAAGGACTGAGTAAAACAAAACATTCTCCGCCCCGGTCATTTCTGGATGAAAGCCTGCGCCAAGTTCGATCATGGGAGCAATGTTGCCGTTAACAACAGATTTGCCCTCTGTCGGTGGTAAAACACCAGCCAATATTTTCAGCAATGTTGATTTGCCAGCACCATTGTTACCAATGATCGCAACTACTTCACCTGCGTTTAGTTCAAAAGAAACACCAGAGAGTGCAACATAGTCGATAACTCTTACACGACCGCGCACGGCCTCTTTAAACAATTCCTTCAGTGATCCGGTGCGGTTGAGTAGCACACGGTATGTGAAACCTACATTCTCTAATTTAATAACAGCCATCAGAGCATCGCCACCGTCTTTGGCCATTTCTTCTTAAAGAAATATGTGCCGATAGTTATGGACGCAAGAGAGGTAAAAATCATGAAAATCCAGTCCCGGCCAGAAGGGGATGCATTATTGGAAAATGCCCATCTAAAGATCTCAAGATAACTTGTAAGCGGATTCCAGCGAACAATGTTTTGCATGGTTGAATTTAAAACAGAAACTGGGTAAAAAATAGGAGTCAGATACATTGTAATCATTAACAAAACTGCAACTATGTTTCTTGAATCATCAAAGCGGATAAACAGAATCGACAAAGTTAAACCAATTCCCGCAACGAACATTGCCATAAAGAAGGCGACAACAATAGATACGGGTAGCCAGAAGGACAGGTTTTGCCCAGAGATAATGACAACAATGGCAAGGGGTAGAAAACCAATTAAAAAGTTAACCATCGCGGCTAAGGCTGCACTGACTGCAAAAATCTGCGGTGGAATATAGATCTTTGTTAAAACTCCGCCGTTTCCGGCAATGGATTCTGCCGAAGCTAATAGACCTTGATTAAAGAAGGTATTGAGAAGAATCCCCGCCATCAAATATGGCGCAAATTGCTGACCTGAGGGCAACTTGGATGCAAATACAAAACTAAAAACCACCCATAAAACGAAGCTCGTGAGGATTGGATTTAATAAGGTCCAACCAATTCCAAGAACACTTCTTTTGTAACGAAGCGTCAATTCTCTGTTCACCAACAGGCGAATCAATTCAAGACGTCTCACATGGCCAATCATAACTTCATTTTCTTTATCATCAGCAAACTTACTAACCTTATTTGCAGGCTAAAAAGCCTATTTAAAGATACTTGCGATGCTCTCTTGCAGGCTATAGCGTGATTCAAAGTTAAGGGCAGTTTTTGCAAGGCTTACATCGGCACATAGAAAAGCAGGATCTCCTGCTCGGCGATCGCTCTCGATTACAGGAGTATCACTCTTTTTAAGTTCTGCTAAAACTAGTGCAATTATTTGGCGAACAGAGACACCACGGCCTGTTCCGATATTTATTTTTGCGGGCAAAATATTTATGGAATCCGCAGCTGCTAAATGTGCTCGTGCAATGTCGCGCACATCAACATAGTCACGGATGCACGTTCCATCATCTGTTGGATAGTCAGTACCAAAGATGACTGGTGATTGTCCGGCTTTCATTTTATTGATGACAATTGGAATTAAATTTTCAACTGAATTATCTAAAAGCTCTGGTGAGGCTCCAGAGCCAATTACATTAAAAAACCTGAGAGAGGTTCCATGATTTCCTGGCTTGCTTAAAAATTCTTCGACGTAGGCCTCGGCTTGATACTTTGAATCTCCGTAAGGAGAGATAGGTGCAACAGGTCCATCTTCTTTGCATGGCTCCATAGAATCAGGGCTTCCATAGACAGCTGCGGTTGAAGAAAAGATGAAGTTCTTAACGCCATTTTGTTCGGCAATCTTTAAAAGTTCAATCGTTGCAGTCAAATTAACTTCAAAGTAGAGATCACGTTTTTCCATGGATTCACCAACTGCTTTTAAGGCAGCCGTATGGACGATTCCATAAATGTTGTGCTTTTTAATTGTTTCATCAAGTTTCTTGTAATCCAAAATATCTGCCTGCACCAGGGGGATCTCTATTTGATGTTTAGTTTCTAAAAACTTGATACGAGATTGCAGTCCTTGATAGAGGGAGTCATAGATAACAACAGATTTACCGGCCTTTATAAACTCATCAGCAATATGTGAGCCGATATAACCAGCACCACCGGTTAATAACCAGGTTTGTCCTTGACTCATAGATTTAAGTTTACTGATTGTAAAAACCGATTTGGGTTTAAGTTAGGTCAGGGTCTGATTTTATGAAAAGACCACCCCTCATATGTCATGTGTGAGACTTCCTTGAGCGTAAGACGAAGCACCTAATGCAGGATTGTTTGAATAGTTTTCTAACCATGATTTATAAGGTGTAATGAGTCCATGAATCAGACAACGGGGGGCTTTTCTAGCCAAGGCTTGGCGTTAGAGGCGCAAACCTTAGAGCTTGAATCCCTGTCACAAAAAGATGCGATAGAAATCGGCGAGATCGCTTTAGATATTGGTTTTGCGCGCGGATTAGCAATTGCAATTGAAGTGAGATTGAAAGATTGGATTGTCTTTCATGCATCTTTGCCGGGAGCAACTGTAGAAAAAGATGATTGGCTTGCTCGTAAAGCGCGAGTAGTTCTTGCAACAGGTAATTCAACTATGTATGAAAGAGTTTTAGCAGAAGAGCAGGGAATTGATTGGTATCAAGTAAAAGGATTACCGGAAGAAACTCATGCTATTCACGGCGGTGGACTTGCACTAAATGTTAAAGGTTTTGGATGCATGGGAGCGTTACTCATTAGCGGTCTTCCACAAGTGCAGGACCACTTATTGGGAGTTGAAGTATTAACAGAGTTTTTAGCACGCAAGGGCGAGTTAATATGAAATTAGCTTTGGAGTTTGCATGAGCATCTGGGTCTGCGGTGAAGTTTTAATTGATGTGTTGCCAACAGGTCCTGTTGTCGGTGGTGGACCAGCAAACACAGCCAAAGCGCTTGCGCGTTTAGATCACACTGTTGATTTTGTAGGTGGTATTTCAACAGATGCCTACGGTGTGATGGCTAGAAAAGAACTTGATCGAGATGGTGTTGGACTTGGTTTAGCCCTTGAAAGTAATAAGCCAACTAGTACAGCAACGGTGCAATTAGATAAGGCAGGCAGTGCGACATATACCTTTGTCATTGATGGGACTGCAACATTTGATTTTTCACCATCATGGCTGCCAGATCCTGAACGATTAAAACCTAGCGTTTTACATATTGGAACACTTGCAACTGTTGTGGAGCCAGGGGCTTCAGTTTTATTTGATTGGGCAGTCAAATGCGCCGAGTTTGCGCCCATTGTTTTTGATCCCAATGTGCGTCCTTCATTTCTTGGTGACCGCGAAAAATACTGCCAGGCTGTTGAAAAATGGGTTGGTATTGCATCTGTGGTCAAGCTTTCCGATGAAGACATTGCCTGGCTATATCCAGATCAATCATTAGATGAAGTGGCACATCACTGGCTTGAAGGTGAGACATCTCTTGTTGTCGTTACACGGGGAGCCAAAGGGATCATCGGCTATACCCAAGGTGCTAGTGAAGAGGTTGAAGGTGTGCGAGTTGATGTTGTTGATACTGTCGGTGCAGGTGACACAGTCGGTGCGATTCTTGTGGAGGGCGTAGTGCAGCATTCTGTCGCAGGTCTTGTTGGGCATACGTTAAATACTGTTTTACACAGAGCAGCTGTTGCTGCAGGCATTACTGTTTCGCGTGCTGGCGCTCAGCCTCCACGGATGCACGAACTAGTAGAAGCGTTGGAAAAATAATGCAGTTTATTGATGATGCCGAGTTTCAGATTGCAATCGATGACGATAACGGAGCGCGCATCACATCTCTTAAATGGCGAGACAATGAGTTTGCTGTGCCCTTTAGAGGACAGGTTCACACATCTGGTTGGTATTCCATGGCGCCTTGGGCTGGTCGGATTAAGGAAGGTCTGATTAAGAATAAGGCTGGCGATTTGATACAACTGCCTGCAACTATTGATCCACCTCATGCAATACATGGTTTTGGTTTGATCTCATCGTGGCAAGAGATTGGTCCAGGTAGATCACTACTTCACTTGCCATCACCATATGGTGATGCAACTGTGGAACAGAGAATTGAAGTATTAGATGATGCAATTCGTTGGTCACTTGAATACGATGCAAATGGTTGCGAACTACCGGCATGGCTTGGTTTTCATCCATGGTTTGCCCGTGATCTAGATCGTGGTGGCAGCGCCGAAATTGAATTTGATGCAACACAGATGTTGCTACGAGGTAGTGACGGTCTGCCTACGGGTGAATTAGTTAAGCCAACACAACAACCTTGGGATGATGCATTTACAGGCATTAAAGGCACACCTGCAGTTGTTTGGGAGGATGTTGCAAGAATCTCTATCGAATCAGATGCACCGTGGTGGGTTGTGTATACAGAGGATTCAGATGGCATCTGTATTGAGCCACAGACTGCGCCCCCTGATGCACAAAACTTAGGTATTACCGGAGAAGATTACATAGAAGCACTCTTTGTATTTGAATCGTTAGAGTAATCATCTAATTGAAATTGCTAAGATACACGCATGATTAATCGCGATCGCTTAAAGCAACTGCGCGCTATTGAAGATGAGCGCTTTTTAAAACTACATCCAAAAAGTGGCCAGATGTTTAAAGCAGGGCAAGTAAATATGCCTGGGGGTGTCCCCATGTCATGGATGGCTAAGTGGCCAGGTGCTTATCCAATCTTTATCTCACAGGCAAAGGGTGCCAGCTTTAGCGATGTCGATGGCAATACATATATAGATTTTTGTTTAGGTGATACGGGATCAATGACAGGTCACTCACCTGATGCAACTGTTACAGCAATCCGAGAACAGGCAGGTAGGGGAATTACCTCTATGTTGCCAACGGCAGACGCAGCCATTGTCTCTGGCGAGTTAGCAAGCAGATTTGGTTTGCCGCTATGGCAGTTCACGGTCTCTGCAACAGATGCTAACCGCCACGTTATCCGCTATTCACGCTTGATTACTGGGCGATCAAAGATTGTTGTAATCGATCGCTGCTATCACGGCTCAGTAGATGAAACCTTTGCAACGCTAGATGCTGCGGGCAACACGGTTGCCCGTGAGGGAAACATCGGCAAGCCAGTTGATTTAGATCAAACCACTCGGGTAGTCGAGTTCAATGACGTCAAAGGAATGCAAAAGGCTTTAGCAAAGGGCGACGTTGCAGCCATTTTGATGGAGCCTGCAATGACAAACGTTGGAATTGTCTTGCCTCAGGCTGGCTATTTAGAAGCAGTGCAAGAGCTGGCTAAAAAGCATGGCTCCATATTGATCATCGATGAGACACACACGATCTCTGTTGGCCCCGGTGGTATGACTGCAGATCGAGGACTTAAGCCTGACTTTTTAACAATAGGAAAAGCAATCGGTGGGGGAATCCCAACTGGAACATTTGGCATGACACATGAAATGGCAGAAAAAATAAAGTCGATGGTGGAGTTAGAGATTATCGATACTGGTGGGGTTGGCGGCACATTGGCAGGCAACGCACTTTCACTTGCTTCAATGCGTGCAACTTTGACTCAAGTGTTAACCCAGAAAAACTTTGATCACATGATCAAACTCGGAACACGTTGGGCAGATGGGGTTGATGAAGCGATTGCAGAGTTTGATCTTCCATGGAGCTGTAATCGCTTGGGAGCCCGCGCTGAATACATATTTGGCCAGACCGCCCCTGTTACAGGGGCAGATGCTAATAACGCTGGTGACTTTGAATTAGAGCAGTACATACATCTGCGCATGCTAAATGACGGCTTTTTAATTACGCCTTTTCATAATATGGCGTTGATGTGTCCAGATACGACTAATGCCGATGTTGATGCACACACAAGAGCCTTTAATAAGATGTGTGCAGATCTAGTTAAAGCCTAGGGAACCATAGAGCTTTAAGCCTTTTTCATTATCTGCATCCACATACAAGATCGAATGCTTAAGGCCCTTGTTAACAAAGTAGTTGATGGATGCAATCGATAACGCGCGTGCTATTCCTTTGCCTGAATAATCTGGATGGGTGCCAACAACATATAACTCACCAACAGGATCTTGATTAGTTAGATCTTTATGGATCTTTGTCCAAACAAAGCCGTTGATCATTCCGTTAAAGGTGGCAAGAAAAAACCCCTGCGGATCAAACCAAGGTTCACTCATTCTGTTTTCCAAATCCCCCATCGCCCAGTTTCCTTGATCTGGGTGGTGAGCAAAGATTAAGTTGTTTAGGTCTAACCATTCCTGTTTGTGGCGGTCCACGTTAAATGTTTCAATTTTAAATTCATAGACTGGGTGAGGCAGAGCGTGCACATCTAAATCACGGTGTAGCTTTAAAATATGCCGCATTCTTACACGTGTTCTTGTGAATTAACTTCTTTACCTGAAACTGTAAATCGGTAGCCAACGTTTCTTACAGTTCCAATAATTGCTTCAAACTCAGGACCAAGCTTTGATCGAAGTCTGCGCACGTGAACATCTACTGTGCGAGTTCCACCAAAGTAGTCATAACCCCAGATCTCTTGGAGCAACTGCGCGCGAGTGAAAACTCGACCTGGATGCTGTGCTAAATATTTCAATAGTTCAAACTCTTTAAATGTTAAATCTAAAGCATCTCCTCTAAGGCGGGCTGTGTAGGTGGCCTCATCAATAGAGATCTCACCAGCACGAATCTCACCACTATGTGGATCAGATGCAACAAGTTCTATTGCATGCTTGCCAAGAACCATACGAATACGTGTATCAACTTCTGCAGGACCAGCTGTATCTAAAATGACGTCATCGATACCCCAGTCAGCATTTATTGCTGTTAGGCCACCTTCTGTTGTAATTGCAACAATGGGGCAACCAACACCGGTAGTTGTTAAAAGTTTGGTGAGTGATTTAGCAGCCGGCAATTCACGGCGAGCATCGATAAATAAAATATCAAAATCTGGAACATCAATTAACACACTTGCTTCGGCAGGCAAGATTCGCACTTGATGTTGCAACAAGCCCAGTGCTGGAAGCACTTCTGCGCTAGCGCCAAGTGTGTTCGTAAGTAGCAGAACC
>Ga0315899_10004262_pt1 | contig 15484 bp, 19 predicted proteins | sample LakEriMetagenome_2_FD_203518 | JGI IMG/M metagenome (GOLD analysis project Ga0315899, IMG submission 203518) | Freshwater fungal communities from buoy surface, Lake Erie, Ohio, United States - Buoy 4 MA112 | ecosystem: Environmental > Aquatic > Freshwater > Lake | place: USA: Lake Erie, Ohio... | reverse complement strand
ACGGATTACCGGGTCTAAAAAAAAGCCCCCCCCCCCACACACACACAGAACTCGCCTACGAACTGTATGAGATTACCGGGTCTTCAAAACCAAGCAACCCCCTCCCCCACGCGAACAGCTTTGTATTAGGTACTGCAGTAATAAACACACACACACAGCAGCAACCACTCTGAATCAACCTCCCCTGAATCAACCCCCCCCCCCACACATACGAACTCGCCTACGAACTGTATGAGATTACCGGGTCTTTAAAAACAAGCAACCCTAAACCACTCTGAATCACAGCGCAGGCGGAGCCTGCGCGGCGGCGCAGGCGAGTCTTGAAAAATAATCAACAAGAGTATATAATAATCAACAAGAGTGCGGCGTGTCACCAAGGCGCCAGCGGGCCCCGCCTGCGCCGCCGATTTTTCGGGTATCTCCCCGGTATCTCGTTATGTCGAGATACCATCATAGAGTGATCAAGATACCAGTATAGAGTGCACACTTGCATACAAGGGCAAGATGCAGCGCAGTCGGTTTAGGGTTGAGGGCTGAGGGTTTAGGGTTTAGTGTTTAGGTTTGAATAACATAATCACAAATAATATTTTCATTAATCGCCCTACACCCTGAACCCTAAGCCATCCACACTTGCATATAAGGGCCAGATGCCGCGCGGTCGGACAAGATTCTGTGTAAACGAAAGGGCATACCGTTCAACGTAGTAGGTCTCTTTTGCCTATATAGTAGGTCTCTTCTGCCTCTGTAGTAGGTCTCGTTTGCTTCTATAGTAAACGAAAGAGCATACCGTTCAACGTAGGAGAGATAGTCGCCCATCGGCTCGCGCCGCATGAGAAACACAGCCCCTTTGTCATCGTAAGAGTAGTCGTTAGCAACACATTAGCAACACATTAGCAGCACATTAGCAACACCGGAACAGTTGCGCCATTTACCTTTGTCATCGTAAGAGTAGTCGCCAATGGCCATTAAGTCTCCTTCGCTCCGACCTACAGATTTTGGATGCATACACACACACACACACATGAGAAGATTGCGGTGCAATGACAAAGGTAAATGGAGTACAGGTGTTGCTAATGCGCTGCTAATGTGTTGCTAATGTGTTGCTAACGCGGTGCAATGACAAAACAACGCAAGATCTTGAAGCGTCTTGTGAAACCAAGCCTCTTGTCTGATGGCCCTGTCTCCTGTCAGATGGTCTTGTCTCATGGATGCATACACCTTGCTTAGCAAACGAGAGACCAGGATCCGTCATCCTATTTCAGTCTCCTTCCTCCGCTATCTCTCAGTGTGAGGCTCGCCCACGAACTCGCCAACGAACTTTGGCTCGCCCACAAAATCGCCCACGAACTTGTTTATTTCAGTCGGTCGTCGACCGAGCTCTCCTACCTGTGGTTGATGATGCCCGGTCAGCAGAAATCGGGTTGCCCCACATGGGTTTGCCGGTCACGTCGCCTCCCAGGGCGCCGCCCGAGGTTGCGCCGCGCAACTGATCGAATACGCTGCCCTTGACTTGTGTGTTTCCTCCATACTGCGTTGCAAATGCCTTGGCCTGCTCGTGGCGGTACAAAAACAAGATTGAGTCCAAGATAAAGATATTTGATATTTCACAGGGTACAAGAAATGCACACCACACACACACACACACACACACACACACACACACACACACACACACGCATACCTGCTTAAGATAATCTGAAGACAGGGGATCGACATCGCCAGTGGGGCCCGCACATGCCACTTCTGTGCACGGACCTTGATTGCACACTCCTGCGTATTGCCGTATGCGTACGAGTGTGTGTGTGTGTGTGCGCGCGCGCGCTATTGCATACTGTGCACGCCTGTTCGTGAGTTTATATGCTGAGATGTCCCAAGTACATTAGCAACATTAGCAACACATTTGCAACACCTGTACTCCATTTACCTTTAACCACAAAAGCTTGGGATGTGGTGTGATGTGGTTTGTATGAGTGCGGTACATAATAAGAGTACTATTGGAGGGTTTAGGGTTTAAGGTTTAGGGTTTAGGGTTGGGTGGTGTGATGTGGATTTCATGAGTGCGGTACATAATCAGAGTACCATTGGAATCAAGATAGCAACACATTAGCAACACATTAGCAACACATTAGCAACACATAACAAGAGCACCATTGGAATCAACATAGTTTGGACACAGCTGGTAGGTACTGCGGGGAATAGAAAAGTATCCCCCATACTCCTCCTTCGCGGCAGAAGGCACGAAGGCCCCACGAACCTGCACAAGAGAAAGTCGTATGAGTGTGGACATAAACATATCTACAACGACAAGATACTTGCCACTACTTTGCATACTGATCTCTGAGAGTTGAACCGAGAACCCAGGACTTGCCTACACCCAACGAAAAATGCAATGCAGACGCGTTTGCCTTTGTTTGCGCGTATACCAGAGTTTCCATATTTTTGCGTTTGTGTTGTGTGCATCACTAGCTCTGAATGGTTGCGGGTTGAGGGTTTAAGTTTTAGGGTTTATGTGTCCGTTTGTGTCTATGTGCATCACCAGCTCTGAAGCCGAGTAGGAGTAGTCGTCCTTGGCCATGTCGTGCAGTAGATTCCAACGGCTAGCAGAAGAAGTGCACAAAACCAAGAGAAGCGAAAAAGATCTTCAGCTCGGAGGGCACACAAACACACGCATATGCACATACGCAACGCACACAAGCAAACGCACTCGTAAACACACCTGCAGCGAAGCAGTTCGGGCAAAAGAGACCTACTATAGAGAGCAAAAAAGACCTACTATAGAGAGTACAAGTTCACCTGCGGCAGAAGCAGTTCGGGGTGTATGCTGGACCGGGATCGTTTACGCCTCCCCCTAAACCGCCTGTACATGCAGCAACATCTTAGTCCCTACATGCTTAGTCCCAGTCACTGTCCCCGTTTCCATCTCATTCTCCTTGCGCCTTTGTCTCTCTCCTTGCTGACGCACCCACAGTCCCTCAATCTCACTCTTACCAGCCCTAGAGACGCTACAATACGGCACCCCGTACGCGGTGCACTTGCACGCCCCAGTCGAGTTCTGGTTGAGGCCTTGGTTACAAAATCCTGCAGGCACATTGCAAACACACGTGCTCATGCACGAATCAAATGTGCGCACATAATGATGCTCCTGCACACACTCATATCGCATGCATACACATACGTTGCTCGATTGTGTTCGTGATCGTCACAGTATGTCTACAGTTATTGTTTGCGCGACTGTGTACGTGCTTGATCATACCATAGGGGTCATACGCGTCACCACCAGCGGCAGTAGCGTCGTTCGTACCCTCAAGCATCCACCGTATGGGCTCGTAGTTGAAAGAGCTGTCCAGTGTCGTTGTAGCAAAGCGGTACTTGTCGATCCTGAGGTGCACACAAAAGACACAAAAAAATGCCTTCACCCAAGGTCTGTGAACTTACAAGAAAACTCATTGTGACTTACCGCTTGGTTTTGCCGGCTCCAAGGTCAAGCACAAGAGAGGGCAGCACAAATGCTGCGCAAGTTCCGCCCGAATTGGAGCGCTGGGTGAAGGATTCTGTGCCACAAGTTGCGGCATTGGAATCGCACTTTAGACCCGCTGTCACGTATCCTGCACCACAATTCTGTTCCGAACCCGGTGCGCTTGGGCAATCATCGATTGCAAGAGAGGCAGCAGGGTTTGCAGGGTTGCTAGTCGCTGTCGGATCCTGTGTCGTGACACTGCTGTAAATCGGTACAGGTGCTGCCGGGTTCGTAGCAGTTGAGACTGTTACTTTGACCGGAAGAGGGACCAACTCCTCAGAATCTTCAAAGAGCTGAAATTCTGCAATTGACCAGCCCGTCGCCAGACAGCAGCCTGTGCACGCAAACCCTGGGCTGTACCAGCGAGACGTCCATCCGCTTTTAGCCTTCAGGACTCGGAGCCTGAAATACCGATATTTCTGCGCCGGTGGCACAATCCATGAACGGCGGCAAGGAGTTGGCCTGTTGCCAGTGGAATCGAAGGCTCCGTACCCCTGTCCAGTATAGCCAGCAGAGTATCCAGCCTGTGCATATCCAGTCCAAAATTGCCCGTGCTCCACGCAGTCGACGACTGCAAGCTTGAGATCGCCGTCGTAGTGCATGACTCGAGCACTCTGAGCCACGCCAACGCCAGACGTAATGGACACATACCAATTTCGATAGATGTTGTCGGTTGGATCCGCCTTGAATTGATCCAAGGTGATAGTGGCGCACCGTCGCAGCATCCCGCCTGTCTGCAGCGTTGTCGATGCTTGAGCTGATGCGCGCGACGTATCAGCACCCGATACACCATAGTTCTGGATGCCAGTATCCGAAATGATGTAAACAGCAGCACCCTGCGCATGAGAAGCAGCAATTGACCCGTGTCGTCCTCTTAAAGTTGTCAGATCGGTGCCACTGGTCCCTACAACATGGAAAATTTCGTCGTCGATCAGGATGTATGAGCCGTTTCGAATGTTGGTAACGCTGGCAATTTTGAAGTACTTGAAGTTTGGGCATTCTGTGATCATTGTCGGGTACCCGTCCCAGGTGTTGCTCGTGTGGATTTTGTAGCGCGAGCTTGTGTGAGGCCTTGCTGCTAATTGCTCGCCGCCCCCGAAGCCACCCCTGACGGTCACGATTCGGTCTGCAGAATACCCGATTATGGGCTTGCGTTCGGTCAAGTTAAACCTTCGCAGAGTGTTCCAGTCGTCTACGGTTGAGCTTTCAGACGTGATTTCGATGGTAAACCCCACGTATATACCCTCAAAGGCAGGGGCGGTGCTCGCCAACTTCACGCGCTGGCTGTCCAGCACAGCTGTCAGCACGCCTTCATTTGTCACTCCCCCGGGGCAATCCGCTACGATAGCCTCGGACAGCGTCGTCTGATACGTGTAGCGAATGGGCGAAATCTGGTCCGAATCTTCGCCACCCAGACTACCTGCATGCCATGAGCAGAGGAGCCCGCCCGTGCATTCGCACGCATGGGTGCACATGGCGCCGATGTTGTCTTGTCCATCATGGCAGTTGCCAGCCCAGGTGTAGCCTGTAAAGCCTGATGTTCCATTATTCTGATTGCCTCCCTGGCAGTCTTCGTCAGCAAAACATGTTTCACCGTCACGGTATCCCCCGTTGCAGGTACACCCAGTTGCCTCACTGCTCCCCTGTACAATACCACTATTTTTGGTTGGCGGACACTGATAATTTTCATCGCAGTGCTTGCGATGAAGTGCCCATTGGTTTTTGAAGTTCGTGCCATAGCCGAACTGGTCAGATGCAAAGCCCGTTCCCTTTCCCGACTCTGTGGCTCCTTGTGATAGCACGTATCCGGGCTTGTTTCGCAAGTAAACGTAGACTTCGTCGGCATAGAGCTTACCTCGCATAACCATGAGACACGCAGAGTTTGTGCCGAGATAAGTTTGGCAGGTCGTCAGGTACACCTGTCGCCCAAAGTAAGTGTCTGCGTCCTCGTCAATGGCTGAAATCTTTTCCGTATGCCAGCAGTAGTGCTGGAGCAGGTTCTCCACGTGAGTCGAAACCCAGGGGAATTTGCGTCCATTATAGAGGAATTGTCCGCACGTTTGCGCTGGCGTAACGGGATTCTGATGGGCCCGTCCTGCCTCACAAAACGAGTCTGTGTCAGCAAGGGCCGAGCGCGCAAATTCAGATCAATACATCATACTGCAAAGCCGCATCAATACATCATACTGCAACGTTGGTGCTGAGATCGGTTTTGGCAGGGAAGGGGAGAGAGACGAAAAAGGGTGTACCGGAGCTGAGAATCCCCTTGACCTGTCCCCACACATCACTGCAGTCGCTCGTGGAGTATGGCGCGCCGCAACCAGACCCAGATGTGGCGTAGGTGCTGCCGTTCATACAGCACAAATTTTGCTGGAAGAGATACACAGAGCCGTGACTGCGCCGGTCATAAGACTCGCCCAACGCCACATTTGTGTTGTCGTTCATTGCACCCACAGCCAAGATGTGATCCGCCTCTTCGCTGTCGTAGTAGACCGAGACTGAGGACCCGAAGTTCTCGCCGTCTCTGCAACAAGTCCACTGGATCGGGTCGATGTTCAGGCCGCCGCATGTCGTGGTGCACTTGCCCGAACCTGGGCATTGTGAGTCCGCAATACAGGCATTTCCGCCGTTGGAACCGCCAGCACAAATACCGCCAGTGGTAGCACAGTCAACGTCGCTCGTACACACTACAGTACCGTCTGTCCCGCAAACACCCTGCGGTCGATTTCCACAGTAATTGCCTCCTCTGTTATCGTGCTTGAGCTCGTCGAAGCCGCCTGTCGGCTGAGGAACCACTTCCTTCAAGTACCGCCAGGCGCTGTTGCCAGCGTTTTTGTACAAAAATGCCTTGCCAGCGCTCTGCTCAAGGGACCACAACGTGCAGAAAGAGCCATCTTTGCATCTGTTGATCTGACATCCCTCACCCCCTGGGCAGTCGAGATCCATTACACACTGTGTCGCGACGGTTATATTGCATCGTCCGCAGGTGCTTCCATCGTAACAACGCCCCTGACAGCGATTGTTGCCGTTACAGCGCGGGCAGCCAACAGCAATGTAATCTTTTGAAACCGACACTGCTGCACCAAAGTGCTGCTTGTCGTGTGTTTTGTGCGTGCTATTTAAGGCACTCGCCTCTGTCCCCACCTTATTTGTGCAAATTTTGCACGAAGCTCCAGGGCATTCACCGTTGCCTGTTACTTCTGTCTCGCTGTAGTATGTGGAGTAGTTAGTAGGTCTCTTTGACTCCTAAATAGGTCTATTTCTAGGTCTCTTTTGACACGTTGCGTACCGTCCAGAGTCACAGTTCCCTGTTCCATAACCCTGTGAGAGGTGGGACCCTGCTGTAGTCGTCAACTTAGCGACCTGGCCCCAATTATTCATGCCGCCAAAATCCTTTTGAAACACGTACACGGCTCCGGCCTGAGCACAAGGACCCGACTTTCCCTCGCGCACGGACAGAATGTAGTTCTCCCCGCACCTGCGTGATGTTCCATGAGTAAGCGGCCCAACTTGCGATACGCGTCACCCTGCGAGTGAAAGAAGCCATACCCACAAGACATCACACGCATACAAACACACAAGTTGGGAACCTAGCATTCACGGTGTGTCTGGGTGCCCCAACCACCAAAGTGTTGGTCACTCCATCCAAAGCTACGGCGGCACCGAATCTATCTCCATTCGCCAAGTCAGATGGCTGCAATTTCTTGCGCTGTCCCCAGTATTTGCTGCCCGTCACCTGAAAGAAATAAAGATCAGAGACTTGGCCTGACAGCTGCACAAGCTCGTTGTGCGCACAACGATTCCGCATTTGCATTTGCATCCAAGCGTTTGCATGCATGCATCAACACAGGCATCCTTTGGAAGAGACTTTTGCGCGTGCGAGCACTCACGCATATGCGTGATACCAGACGCACACGCATTTGATACCGTGAAGGGCGGCGCGTAGCGACAGGTTCCGCCGTGCGGCGAGCAAGCGTTTGCGGCATTGCACGCCAGTCCATCCGAGGAGTCGCTTGCGTTCGTGTCGGTGCAGTAGCCAGTTACCTGAGAGCCGCCCAAGAGACGATAGTGGTGGGGAATTCAGGGGATCACTAAGTTCATCCTCTAACGCCAAATTTTTGGCGTATCTTTTACTACCTTTAAGTCATTACGAATCATCATTCTGTACTGATTACTCCACGGTTCGTTGCTTGCCGTGGGGATTTGCAGAGGAGGCGCGGGTGATGTTGAAGGTGGAGTTAGGAGATTATGACAGCATTGTGAGTGGCAGGCAGAAAGCAGTACCAGCTCGCAATTTTCGCCATCTTCGTCGCAGTGCGTGTGCTCATATGACGAGGTTGGATAGCCTCCCCAGGAGCCCGTACCGCCGCCATGCAGTGTGTCTTTGCTCCAGCGGTAGTATGGGGCCGTGACATAATCCATCTCATAAATGTACACTGCCAGCGCAGTGGGAGAAATTCAGGACGTGTCCTGTCCATATCGCCAAGACGTGCCCTGCCCTGTGTGGACGTGTGCTGTCCATATCGCCAAGACGTGCCCTGCCCTGTCTACATCACGATGCTAAGAGCACCTGCAATTAATTTTCGAGGCACTGGTACTAGAGTTTTCACGCATACCTGCGCCCTTGCCCGGTTCTTTGCACACGCCTCCTGGCGAATAGGTCGCGTCCTGACACGTTGCATAATCGGCACCTATCGATGCATGGATCCCAACACGCGCCAACACACAGCTCGCGTAAGGAGTTAAAATTTATGCCTCAGCGAGCTCAGGGCAAGGTGATAAAATGTCCTTGGTAATTTTTTTCTGCATGTCTCTTCTGTTTTTGGAGCACACACGCACCACACGCACACAATACACAAAGTTTATCCTCAACAGGATAAATGGCCAGTAATTAATTTTACGCGCTCACCTACGATAAGGTGATTGCCGTGCAAGACCACTGTCCTTCCGAACCTGTCTCCATGGTGACTATCGTCGGCCTGGAAAGACGGGGCAGCATTCGTAAGTCCTCTCGGCGTACTTTGCACCCTCTGCGCAGCGCTCAACGGTGATACTCCTCTGGGCATGACACGACGTGCGCTCACATGCCGACGGCGCACAAGAATACCTTTATCTTTTTGATACCCAGATCTTTCCAGCCGAGCAATTGCGACAGGTGCTCTGGCGCCGAATCCGTTCTCCACTTCACGTTCTCGCCGCCCTGCACACGACGGTGCAAGCGCGCACACACAAAACAAAGGACGCGCCGCGCGCGCGCGCACACACACACATAAACACCCACACACACTGCCAGCGGGCACCAGGGCAACGACACGCTGCGGGCTACGCAGCGCGTGCAGACAATCGCGGGGCGGCCCGCAGCCACCTGGCTCTCCGGATCGATCGGGGCCGTGGGCACGGCGCACAGCGCAAGCAGGCCCGCGACGAGAGCCCGCGGCGCGCGCAGACGCGCTCGGCCCGTCCCTGCGCCTGCCTGGTGCTGCCCCATCGCGCGGCCGAGCCCGCTTCCTCACTGGCCCCTATTGCACCCCGCGCACCGTCGAACCCGGCCTGAAATCGTCCGACTGATGGAGTATTAGGGTTCCTGAGCACGTGACCACCCGCAAGACCCAGAGACGTATACATGCAGGTGAGTGCCGGTCAGGCCGGAGGTCATCACACGGGTTGTACCCGTCTCGCTCCTATTTCTAGTTCACTCCCCACCAGACCCTAGACTGCAGGCAGTTATTCCCTCACGAACTTCGCTTCAACGGTATCCGTAGATGAAGGAGTAGGCGCTTGGAGGGGATTGGGCGCCCGGCTCGGCGGCGCGCTGGGGGCGGGCGGGGTGGGGGCTGGCGGCTGCGCGTGACCGCTGTGGCCTGCTGCGGGGCCGCTGGTCGTTTCGTCGGCTCGGCTTCGCCGCGCGCGGCTGCGCCGGGGTCGCTCGCGGCCGTCCTCTGCCCGGGGGCCCTGCGGCCTCCCCACGCACCGGGCGCGGGGGGGGGCTGCGGCGGGCGGGCGGCGGGCCCGGCCGGGTGGGGGGTTGCCTCCGGCTGTGCCGGCGCGGACGCGTGGCGGCCTTCGTGCGGTGGTCGGGTGTGCGGGCGGCTGCACCGCGTTAGGGGCGTTCGTCTACAGCTTGGAGGCTCTCTTGGACCCAGGGCCTGGAGCGCGCGGCGGGGACGGGCAGTAACCTGCGCACGAGGCGGTGTCGCCTTGCGGGCCGCCTGCGGTTGCGCGGCGGCGACCTACGGCGACCTTCGTCCGGGGAGCTGCTGCGCGAGCGGAGCCTGAGACGTTAGTTTACAGCTTGAAGGCTCTCTTGATAGCATAGAACATACGCGGCGGAGTATGTACTTCACGCAGAGGCGACGGCGCGTCCGACAACAAGACGCTTCCAGAGTATCCCCGCGACCCGCATGCGATGGAGGGTGACGATCACACAGCATGCTGCGTGCGAGTGTGGTGTTCGATTGCGCGGCCTGGGTGTGCATGTGACGCGGGGCCGGCGGCCACGGAGACGGCGGCGAGGCTGGCTAGCATGCGCTGCGGGGTGAGGGGGAAACTTCGACTAACACTGTGTGTACTCAGGACTGTAAAGAATGGTTCGCGTCTCAGACGTTCCAGCAAGACGCTCCTAGTCAGGAATGGTACGCGTCTCAGATGTTCCTCACTGGACAAAGTCTGCAGGTACAACCCCCCCCTAGAATGCTCTGTCTAGAATGCTCTGCCTGCTTGGACGAGTAGGTCACCTTGAGTGTACTTGTGCGTGTACGCACATTTATATTAAACAGTGGGAACGCCCCAACGTATCCATCCCCACACATACGCATGGAACGATCCCAAACTGTGAATGGCCGATTCACCACAAAGAGTGGATATTAATCTCCACGCGGGACCATCATAGGTCTCCATTTCGTCGAGCGGCCCCTTTGAGGCCACCTCGCGAAATTTGAGCGAGAAGGGGAAACCCTGATTGAGAGCTCCGAAATGCTTCGATGAATTGGTTATACCTCTGCCACATGTCCTCGGTCCGAAGCACGGGCGACGGCAGAGGCCCCGTAACTACTTGAAAGAGTTCCGGATAGGAGAGAGCCAGGGAAACCTCAGCCATGACCTCCGACGTGGGCGGCAGTCATCTCCTTGAATCGCTTTATGGGCCCTGTGGATGACTACGTTACCGCGAAATAAACACTCCAAAGTCCAAAGTAGATGTGAATGTACACATACCAAAAACGTTGGACGTGTGGAACGGCTTAGAACGTGTAGCGCTCAATTTGCACGGGCGCTCGCCGCTCTCCCTCGCGCTGACGGCAGGCGCTGCCGAGGGCGCTCAGGCCCTCACAGATCTGGGCGCATTTGATAAAGGCCCCGCGAAGCGCAAGAAGAAGCTCGAGCCCGAATGAAAACGAGAACGCCTCTGTGATATTTTTTAAACTTCCTTTGTATCATCAGTTTCCCGCGACGAGTTTGTGCGTCCAAGACGGCCTGCCTCAGCAACGGCCTGCTCGGCAAAGTTGCACATGACTTACGTAACTGACGGTGCCCAACGTTAGTGAAAGTCATGTGCAACCCACTGTCACTCAACATTATGTGCAACTTTGAAGTTCAAAATGGTCGGCGTCATGTTGCAGTGAGGTCATGCTGCACAACATATCGCGTTGGATTCTGCATGCAACAACGGCCAAAACCTGTGTTACCATATATGTTTATTACAGGAAAGAATCGGGATATGACGAGCAACAGCCTTTGTGGACTATTCCGACCAGCGAGAGTTCCCGTAGCTTCGTCCAGTGCACGGCCTTGCTGACCCAAGTGCGTTGACTCTCCAGCGGCAGCGTCGCGTCCGGCGGCTTGCGCGGTCGCCGCCGCGGCGGCCTCCTGATTAGAAACTAGCTGTGACATCAACCCTGGCGATGCTGATTCGAGCCAAAACAGGTGATCCTCTGATGACGGCTCGATCGGCTTCCCTATGGCAAAGGGTATGCCCTATTGCATATCACGCTATGTGCGCCTGCCAAGTTGCCACCGTGTTCGATGATTTGTCACGCAGCCGTTGTGGAAAGTGCAAGTAGAAATTCGACGCCGACGGTCCGTCGGCGTCGAGCGATACGTAATCCACCCGCACCACATACCCTAAGCAGATGGCGGGCTTGACGTCAGCGACAGTGAGCCACGACGACGACTGATAAACGCGGCCGACCAGGAAGAGGTGCCTTCGTGCAGGCGGATGTCGTTGAAGGAGAACGTAGTCTGCGAAGCGCCTTTAGCACTGCAAATCCTCCTCCTCAGACAAGGAGGAGGAGGAGGAGGAGGAGGAGGAAACGCTGCAAAACGGTGTTGCCGCTCTGCTCGCTTCCCTCGCGGCATCCGTCTCTCTCCTCACCCAAGTGTCCTCCCGCGGGACTTGCGCGGTCGGTGCCCCCGCAGAGGCCGGGATAGAGCACCTCTGTGAGAAAGCATACACGTGCAAAGGGGCTGCCGCCGCTCCCGCGCGGTTGACTGTTGCGTTCGGGCAGACCGATGCATACATCGCCGGCAGATCGGGCAGTGCGCGGTGCGGACGCGCACACGACTGCAGGACGGTCTCCCTCTCCCTCTCCCTCGCCCTCTCCCCCGGCGCCCCCCCCCCTGTCCCTGCATGTCTTCCGACCCCATCCCCGGCACGTATATCTGGCAACAGCTGCAGCTTGTCTCTAACAGCAACTTCCCGCCTTGGCTGGCCTCCTGCCTGCCCGGGTGCCAGGCTCGAGTGCTGCTTCTGCCCGGCTTCCGAAAAGAGGAGCTCCGCATGCGGGTGCGTGCCCGGGGTGGACTTGGGTGCCCCATGCCGAAACAAAACGTGTGGGCCCACGCTGCCGTCTGCAGCACAGAGAGTGCATGATTGTTCGTTGCCCATGCTTGGAGCGGTACAGAAATTGACTCCGGGGCAATTTACTCGTTACCACAGTAACAGAGGTGTCTCCGCCGTTTCTCGGTGTGCCGCAGATCTGGAGATCGCGGAGGCTATAAAAATATAGCCGTCTCTGCGATCAGCTCGTTTGCTCTCGCCTGCTTGCCACGCCCGCCCACCCGCCCGCGTGGCTTCAACGTCGCATTGTCCATTTCTCTCAGGCTCTAGGTTGCGTCGTGGTTATTCACGTTACAGCCTATCCCCGCAGACATGAGACTCTCTCTGTTGATTGTTTATTTTTAAGGTCGCCGAGTTCCGTACCGTACAGAACTCTTCCCACTCCTTTTCTCGATTGGAATGCCGAACTTCGTTTTGCCGAATCTCGATTCAGTCAACCATTGTACCAGTAATCTTCGGCGATTTTCTGTTCAATAGGAGAAAGACACTACGTGTGGAACGCTTTCCGTATAAAAAAACTCCTCAACGCTAACGGTGCACTTTTGTTTTCGACCATTTCGCGCAAGTTCCTTGGGAAGGCCCGGTGCGTTGGGCCCGCGCCGTGCTGCGCGGCGCGTGGGGTGGTGATGACACTGTGAGAGGCGCGGTTACGATGCTAGATTCGGGGCCAAAGCTCCCAACCCAACGCCTGGCCGTATGCGCCCGTGTGTGATGCCCACACGAGCGCATCAGTCCTCCCTCGTGTGGACGGCGGCGCGGACTGTCCGGGGCTATGCTCGCGGAGGCAGAGAGTGAGGACCGACGCGAAGCGCGCGATCCCTTTTCACTGATGATGTGTCCCTGCATGTCCTCTCTGTTTTGGCTTCTTCTTTTTCCCTGCTCGACATGCATCGCATCAACAGCACAGAAGTGTCATTTATTGACAAAGCATCTACCATGATGCCACCCAGCCAGATGCAGATGGGGCAGCCTCTGGTATCTCTCCCAACAATCCAATCATTAGCAGGATCTCAGTACGCGGGGGCGATGTGCAGCGTAATGCGATCCTCGATCGTGCGTGCGAGTGCGCTTACACATACACAACAAATACTCTTTACTTGCACACACACACGCACAAACATAGGAGGCGCACTCCCCGTCAAAGGAGGAAGAGGGCGGCTGCTGTCCACCTGGCGGTGGTGGAGGAGGTATAGAGTACGCGTTTGCGTTTGCGTTTGCGTTTGCGTTTGTATGCATGCATGCATGAGGTTGCGTTCCAGGGATAGAGTAATATGAGGAGGATGATACATGCACACATGAGGAGGAGGATACGTGCCAATAAAGAGTCTGGTTGTATGCATGTGTGCATGAGGTTGCGGGTACCTGTGTGTGTAAGTATGTATGTGTATGTATGCATGCGGTTGTGCGACCGTCTGTATGCGTGTGTATGCGTGTGTATATGCACATGCATGAGGGTGTGTGTAAATATATACACACATATACACACATGTATATATATGTATATATATGTATATGTATGTGTGTGTGTTTGTGTGTTTGTGTGTGTATGTGTGTGTGTGTTTGTGTGTGTGTGTACACACTCTCTCTCATGTGTGTTTGTGTGTGTGTGTGTGTGTGTGTGTGGACCCCCCCTACCTTGTCATACACCAGGCAAACCGAAGCTCGAAAGGCAGATTACATCGATGGCTGCGTTGCCGGTTTCGCCGGTATTGTGTGTGTGTGTGTGTGTGTGTGTGCATGTATTGTTTTTTCTGTCGTGCGTCCTTTGCCTTTCTGAAATCCGAAGAGAGACCTCTCTTCGGATAGTAGGTCTATTTTTGCATTGTATACTATACAATGCAAAAATAGACCCCATCCTCTCACACGCACACTCAACCCCCCACCTCTTCTCTCACACACACACTAACCCACCCCTTCCTCTACACCCTCCTCTCACTCGCAGACTGGACAGGCCGAACCGGCGCAATTCCAGCAGGTCCGTGGCACTTACATATATCTATATACCTATATATCTATACATATATGTGGTTTGAGGAGAGGCGATATGTCTTGATATAAGGGAGCACCGGCGCAAGGTATAAGGTAGCACCGGCGCGATTCCAGCAGGTCCGTTGGGGTTTCTAGGCAACGCTAAACCACAACATCATTGCGTGTGTGTGTGTGTGTGTGTGTGTGCGTGTGTGTGTGTGCGTGTGTGTGTGCGTGTGTGTGTGTGCGTGTGTGTGTGTGTCTACGTGTCTGCATGAGCACGAACAACATGTCACCCCCTGGGCACCGCTAAACCCTAACCCCGAACGCCTAAAGCCCAAACCCGAACGCCTAAACCTTAAACCAGATGCCCGTGCCAATGGCTCAGGCCTAGGGGAGGGCATAAAATAATAATAACGATAATAATTTTAAAAAAAACCTAAACCAGATGCACGTGCCAATGGGTCAGGCCCCAGGGAGGGCCTAAACGACGCCAAGGGATGGAGCAGAGCATGCGGAAAGAGACCTATTACAGAAAGAAAAGAGACCTGTTACAGAAGGAAAAGAGACCTACGGTAACGACACCAAGGGATGAAACAGCAAAAACCCCTTGGAGGCGAGCATATCAAGGATTGCTGCGCGAGCTCGCCCACGAAGTACAGCGGAGAGACCTATTACACAAGGAAAAGAGACCTCTTACAGAAGGAAAAGAGACCTACGGCATATCAAGAGCATTGCTGCGCGAACTCGCCCACGAAGTACCAGTAGACCAAAGCCGTTGTCTATGCCCATGTGAGGCTACGGGAAGCAAGCAGAAATGGAAACCTAAACCCTAAGCCCTAAATCCCAAATCCCAAACCCTAAACCCTAAACCCTAAACCGGCTACGGGAAAGGGCGCAGAAATGGAATGGATAGATTGTATAGTAGGTATCTTTTGCATACAATGCAAACGTCTCTTTTGCATACAATGCAAACGTCTCTTTTGCATACAATGCAAACGTCTCTTTTGCATACAATGCAAACGTCTCTTTTGCATACATGCAAACGTCTCTTTTGCATACCCTGCAACAGAGACCGACTACAGACGGGTGCTAGCTAGTGGAGCAGGTGGCAGTGGCGGGCCCGCATGTGCTCAGATGTAAAGAATGCAAAAAGATACCTATTA
>Ga0315899_10004261_pt1 | contig 15487 bp, 9 predicted proteins | sample LakEriMetagenome_2_FD_203518 | JGI IMG/M metagenome (GOLD analysis project Ga0315899, IMG submission 203518) | Freshwater fungal communities from buoy surface, Lake Erie, Ohio, United States - Buoy 4 MA112 | ecosystem: Environmental > Aquatic > Freshwater > Lake | place: USA: Lake Erie, Ohio... | reverse complement strand
GCGTCTTTTCCGAGCAGGGTAATATCGGTTCCGTGCAGTGTTGTGATTACAGGTAAACGTATCGACTCCTCAGCCAATACCATCTTCGCCGTGATGGCTGCAGACGCATGCGGTATGGCATAGTGAACATGCATTAAATCCAATTTCTCATATTTCACAACATCCACCATCTTGCTTGCAAGCACCGATTCGTATGGAGGATAGTAAAACAATGGATAGTCGCTGACATTCACTTCGTGATAGCGAATACGTTTGTGCGCAGCGCCGAGTCTTACGGGTTGAGAATAGGTGATGAAATGTATTTCATGACCTTGGTCTGCGAGTGCTTTCCCAAGCTCTGTGGCCACTACACCGCTTCCCCCGTAGGTTGGATAGCAAACGATTCCGATTTTTAGCATGTGCTGCATTGTTTACAAAGGTAGAGAAACAGTTTTTCAATGGGCAGGGTTCAGTGTTAGGTGAAAGAGAAGTGAAGGAATTGTGAAGGAATTGTTGGCTACTAATTCACCTGTTGTTCGTTCATAACTAAGTGTTTTTGTCCGTCAATTGAGCTCCCATTCGGGTACATTCGAGTCGTGCTGTAGGAAGAGTTGATGAAGTGGATCGGCGGATCTAATACTAACAACCTAAACAAACTTCAATTATGGCAGTAGCGAAGAAATCTAGTGCAGCGAGCAGCAAGCAAAAGGCGGCTAAATCAGCCAAGGTGGTAAGTCTTCCCCAAAATTTGGATAATCAACTTATCACTAAGACCCAGAAAATTTATGTAATTGATACGTCGGTGTTGCTTCACGACCACAATTGCATACATAGTTTTGAAGACAATCGGATTGCAATTCCCATAACCGTATTGGAGGAGCTAGATAAGTTCAAAGTGGGTAATGACATTAAGAACTTTGAAGCAAGGGAATGCATCCGCATCATCGATCGTTTATCGGAGGAGCATACCCTACAAGATTGGATTCCGCTTGAGAACGGCCTTGGTGGTACGTTGCGTATTATCTTGAACGCTTCGGATGATTCCGCAAAGAATGCAGAATCGATTTTTGAGTCGCGCAAGAATGATCATAAAATTCTGAACGCAGCCTTGAAACTTCAAGAAGAGGAGCCGACATGTAAGGTTATCCTGGTGACGAAGGATATCAACTTGCGTTTGAAGGCCAAGGCGCTCAATTTGCCTGCTGAGGACTTCAAAACAGGTAAGGTGAAGGAGGCTATGATTATGTACAGCGGGAAGTCTACTATTGAAGGACTAGATTCTGAAGTCATCCGCAAGCTGTATCAAGAAGGTCGCTCAATTGAGACCGATGTATTAGGTAAGGAAAAGCACAACAATCATTTTTACATACTGAAAAATTGTACATCATCAGCGCTCGCTTATTACAGTTCAAAGGCGCAGGAAATTGAGCGTGTAGATAAGGTGTATGCATATGGCATCAAGCCTAAGAATGCAGAGCAAGCTTTTGCGATGCATGCAATTTTAAATCCCAACATACGTCTGGTAACCATTTCCGGCGTGGCAGGAACAGGTAAAACACTGCTGGCTCTCGCAGGAGCGTTGGAGATGAAAAATCAGTACGATCAAATTTATTTGGCACGTCCGATAGTACCTCTCAGCAATAAGGAAATCGGCTATTTACCTGGCGATGCGGAAGAGAAGGTGAATCCATACATGCAGCCGTTGTGGGACAACTTGAGTTTTATCAAGAATCAGTTTTCCGACAACGAGAAAAAGCGAAAAATAATTGATGAGCTGCAAGCGCAAGGCAAGATTACCATATGTCCGTTGGCGTTCATTCGCGGGAGAAGTCTGTCGAATTGTGTCTTTATAATTGATGAGGCGCAGAACCTTACACCCCACGAAGTGAAGACGATCATTACACGCGCCGGCGAAAACACGAAGGTGATTTTAACGGGTGACGTCCGTCAAATAGACACCCCTTATCTCGATGAACAGAGCAATGGAATGTCTTACGTAATCGAACGTCTGAAGGGCCAAGATTTGTATTGCCACGTTACGCTGGAGCGCGGAGAAAGGAGTGAGTTGGCCAATCTTGCCAACGAGCTACTATAATTCAACGCCGCTTCTGCGCCATTGCCAAGGTTTCCAGATTTTGGAATTTCGTTTCCAAAAAACGAGAACCAGGTAAGCGAAAATGGGAGAACCAAAAGTTAGGAAGGAGAGGTATATAAAGCTCAAACGTACTTGAAGCGTTTTTACGCCCATGTAATCGGCTATGCCCGCGCAAATACCGAAAAGCTGTCTCTCCAATAGGCTATGTATTCGTTTCATGCGGTTTGTTTTTGGGTAAAAGTGCTACACCAATAGGACACTCAATACACTTTTCGTGTGTGCAATATACGCTATATAACTGAATAAGTGCTTGCGAATCGGAAGCGTGTTCGCAGTGTCTTCCAAGCTTGATCCAATTATGTGTGACAGCGTTTTTTTCAGCGGGAAGAACTTGCAACATGGAAAGCGCGGCATCCATCATGTTTGCGTCGTGGTGGTAGTGGCCAAAAGCAAATCGCAAACGACACGCAACGTTGATGATAATCTGATCGGCAGATGCAGCAGCGATGGTTGTTTGAATGGGCGTTTTGCGTTTTCTCCCGAATCGGTAGTGATTCTGCCAGTATGGATTCGTTTCACTGCGCAACCAATTGCGTAGCGATTTCAAATCGAGGTTGAGTAGTGATGAAACAAGGTGCTCACTCTCTGCTAAGGCAGTTGAGAGTTGTGCTAATCTCAGCAGTGGACTGTTTGCAGGGCGCACTTTTCCAAAGTTCCAAATGGTTGTGGGAAGTGTTTCGAGTTGATGTTTTTTTCGAAGAAAATCGTATTCGTACCGAAGCTTCATTTCATATTCATCCGGTTTTTCGTTTTGGAGCAATCCTGCTTGTCCAAACAAAAGTGCCTCAAGTTGAAACGGGTCGCTTTTATGACGAGCTATGACTGGGAAGGGTATTGAATTGGCCAACATTTCCATTGCCAGGCTATTCGACTTGAATCCAAATGCTTTGCACAATTCCTTGAATGCTACCTGCGACCAATTGCCTCCGTTTTTCTCCAGTGATTTCAAAATATCCTCCACACGAAGCTGCATTCTCTCTATCAGCATGCGGTCGATGGTGCTTTGCAGAACCAATGGTTCAATGGATTGAGTGACGGATTCGCATGGGATCCATGAGTATTGTCGAGTCCATTGTTTATGTGTTTTCCAAAGTTCGAGATTCAGGTATTCTGTTAACTCAAGAACGGGCAGGTCACCGGGTGTGTGGAGGAATATTTCCGCGTCGTTATGAAGAACGACATGCAGGATTACATTTTTGTAATTATCGTCCTCTTGATGATTGTGTCGGTGCCAGTCGGATGCTCTTATATGAAGTTCGACATTTCCCCACCAAAGCGTATCTCCGATGTGAATCCGCGCGTTGAGAAAGTCGGGGCCCGCGTGGTGGTTATGCAATCCGGGGTGCACAATTCGCACGCATTGTTGGCTGCTTGTTTTGAGTTGGTCCGATTTGAACCATCCGAATTTCCAAATTTGATGGAGGAAGTTTTCGCTCATTTCGAGGGCTTCGGATTTTAGTGGAAGAATGGAGGTAGTTGTGTTTTCCATGTTCGATTGTATGCGTTCCTGGTATCTAAAAATCTCATGCCTGAATGCATTCGATATTCAGTTGCTAAGGGATAACTTCTTTGTCGACCTAGCTAGGCATGATTTATTCTCCATGAGAATATCAAAGCGAATTATTCCAATGAATAGCTCGATCTGTGAATGTTGTAGGGCCAAATGCTATGCTGCTATGAGGCATATTATTCCCATAAATCCAACCGGTGAATTCATCGTGCTATGGGTACAGATAAATTTTTCGGAAATGGCTTTTTGAGCACTTTGTGCGTTTGCTTTTCTTCTATTTTTAGACCATGAGAAATTCGGTAAAGTGCTCAGTTGTTTTCGTGATGCTGGCCATTTTTTGCATGCCAGCATTGGCACAGACAGCTGATACAGTTGTCGTTCAAACATATACGCATGAGGCGCAGAATAATCCTTCAACCGCGTATGATTCCCCTGGACGGAGATGGTTCAATTTTCCCCCAAGCAATAATGGTGTCGAGTATCAGAAGATACTCATGTATTACAACTTGAAGTGTTTTGAAGATGGCACAGCGGGTAACCTTGGATTTCCTTGCGGAGAATGGGATTACCTTACCTACACCTACTTGTATGATCATACCGGTATCATTGATAGCACGCTGGCTTCGCACCCTTCTTATTTCGTCAACAATGCAGATTTTGAATCGATAGAGATGACCAGTGAGCCAGTGGTCATTACACGTGAGTATGCTCAATCGGTTCGGGTTATAGATGATGTATTGAATGAGTCGATCTTTCAGGTTGGTCAGGACAATCAATCTTCTGTTACCGTTTTAGCTGATGGCACTTCTTCGCAGACGACTATGTTATATCGCGCGAATGAACTTAGCGCGGCAGGCATGATTGCCGGTGACGCACTTTCTCGGCTTGCGCTTTCGTTTTCCAATACACCGAATGCGGTGTCGTTCCTTAAGGTGGAGTTTGCACTCACTCAGGACACGGAAGTTACAGCATTCAGTGGCTTGAATGAATTCACGGTTGTTTATGATGCCTCATGGGGCAGTTCAAATACAGGCTGGAATAATGTGAACCTATTAAACGACTGGCAGTGGGATGGTAGTTCATCACTTCTTGTCCGCTTGAGTTGGTCGAACGCAGAATCACCCACTTATGCAGAAGCACAGGTTGAATCAACCTTGTATCCTTCGGTTCTATCGACGACGGGCACCGATCGTTATATGCGCATGGATTGGCAGGACGAGGTGAAAGTGCCCGCAGCTGCATTTGCCGATGTGAGCAATGAGATTACGATTATGCTGTGGCAAAATGGTGACCCTACTATTCAACCGCAGAATGGAACCATATTCGAAGGAGTAAATGCATTGAATCAACGAGTACTGAATGTTCATTTGCCATGGAGTAACTCGAATGTGTACTGGGACGCAGGTTATGATGGTGGTTATGATCGAATAAATAAACTTGCGTCTGCCGGCGATTTCGAAGGTCAATGGAATCATTGGGCATTCACCAAAAATTGCACGACCGGTGAAATGAATATTTTCTTGAATGGCCAATTGTGGCACACCGGGGCGAATCTGGACAATCTCATGCTCGATATTCAGCGTTTCAGCATCGGTGGTGCAACATCGTGGTCGAATTTTTACAATGGAAGTATCGATGAGTTTGCTGTGTTCAATGTGGCCTTGGATGAAGCAACCATTGCTGATTGGATGACAAAAGACCTTGCTCCTTCGCATCCTTATTGGTCGAATCTGCAGGTGTATTACACGTTCAATGAAGAAGATGGTGAAATGGTGATGGATGCCAGTGGTAATGGTCATCATGCATGGATTCACGGTAATGCAGATCGTATTTCGTATGCCGCCCATGAGCGTTTTCGCAACGCAGAAATTCATAGCAATCGTCCGATTATTCGGTTTATGAAAGGCGATTATGTGAGTCATGTTGATACACTTCAGACAGCTGTTCAATTTGTAGTCTCGCCAGTATCGATTGTTGAATTCGGAACTGAGAATTATGCGCCCGTTCCTCTAACAATTACATATGGATGGCCTGTTCAGCAGGAGTATACAATCACGGCTGCCGGAGATACACTCGATGGAATGCTCGTTCCCACAGAGTATGTTCTCAATAATTCAGATTTCGAATACTGGCAGCGCCCTTTCGAAGTAATCAATCGTTATGAGCTGAATCGATTCATAACCATGTATGGTATTCAACTCGATTTGGGGGCTGATGGTTGGACATGGGTGGTGGATGTAACCGATTGGGAGCCATTGTTGCGCGATTCAGTGGAGTTGGAGGCAGGCAATTGGCAAGAGTTGCTCGACATGAAATTCTTGTTCATTGAAGGCACCCCGGCTAGGGATGTACTGAGAGTAGAGCGCTTGTGGGATACGAACCAAGGGCTGAGTAATTTTGATAATGCAGTAACAGCGAAAACGATTACGAAGGGAGCAGGCGAGGAGTCGTGGAAATTGTTAACCACCAATACGGGGCATCAGTTTGATAATCCACCGAACTGCGCGGAATTTTGCAGCAATCAGCAGAGTGTTAAGGTGAATGGTGAGGAGCATTGGTCGTGGGATATCATGCAAGAGTGTGCAACCAATCCGCTGTATCCGCAAGGAGGAACTTGGGTGTTTGATCGCGCAGGTTGGTGTCCGGGAATGAACTCAACTACCAAAGAGTTTGAGCTTACTCCTTTTGTTTCAAATGCCGATACGTTTCGTGTTGATTACGATATCACCTACAATGATTACGGAAATTACGTTTTCTTCGGAACGCTGATAGGGTATGGTGAAATCAATCATGCACACGATCCGGAAATCGAAATGATTACCGCACCGAGCAACTGGAAAATTCATTCACGCTGGAATCCAATATGCGATAACCCCCGATTTATTTTACGCAACAAGGGGTCTCAACCTCTTACCAATTTGACCATCCGTTATGGTGTTGTGGGAGGTGCAGAAGAAGAGTTTGTTTGGACCGGAAACCTTGGATTCATGCAAAGTGAAGAGGTAGAATTAACTTATTCGGATGGTTCTATTTGGAATGGAGATCAGGATGCAAATTTGCGTTTTTACGTTCGATTGGAAGGCAGCTCGGACGGATCGGATGAAAATACAAGCAACAACTACGCTGAATCGGAGTTTCAGCGTCCGCCTACCTATTCGTACCAGGATCTAGACGATAATCGAATGATTATAATTCTGCGCACAAACAATGCGTATTGGGAATCGTCTTACGTGCTTTACAATCAATGGGATGAAATCGTCTTTCAGCGTGATGATTTTACGGAACCGGCAACCATTTATCGCGATACCATTCAGCTCAATTCGGGTTGCTACACATTCCATCTCAAGGACAGCGATGATGATGGTCTTGACTTTTTTGCTAACAGTGATGGATCGGGTTATTGCAAGCTCGACCGAGTGAGCGGCTTTGATTTTGAAAGTTTTGAACGAGACTTCGGAAAGGAGATTGTTCACCGATTCCGTTTTGAAACGAACCTTACCAGTGTTCAGGAAATTGAAAGGCAACGAGTGAGTGTTTATCCGAATCCCACTGAGAATTTGGTCACTATTGATGCAATGGGTTTTGATCGCACGCTCACCTACAGTCTGTTCGATCAAATGGGAAGGCGCTTGGAGTTCAGAATGGTAGAGCGCAGATCGACTTCGGATACTTTTGAACTATCGATGGGAAATTTGGCAAAAGGTATTTATTTTGTAGAAATTTCTGATGGTGTTCGACGCGGAACCATTCGAGTAGTAAAAAGCTAAGCAAACATGCCCCAGGCACTTCGCTCACATATAAAAAAGTATATACCTCTATCAAACGTCGAGTTTGAAGCGATTTATCAAGTGATGAAACGAGAGGCTTACAAAAAGCGTGAGACTTTGGTTCGCGCAGGGAATCCGTGCGAGCATTTTTATTTTGTGATTTCCGGTAGTTTGCGAACGTTTACAACCGATGACCGCGGTCACGAGCATATTTTTCATTTAGCTTTTGAAGATTGGTGGGCATCAGATCTGTTCAGTTTTATTACAGGCGATTCTGCTTTTTTTAGCATTGAAACCTTGGAGGATACTGAGGTTCTTGCCATTCATCGCGATGATTATGAGGTGTTGTTGAATAATTACCCCAAGTTTGAGCGATTTTTCCGCTTGCTCATGCAAAACGCTTATGTAGCCTCTCAAAAACGCACGATGGATATAATGTCGTTAAGTGCAGAGAAACGCTACTTGCAGTTGATTCAGCGCTATCCTCAAATGGAGCAGCGCGTTGCCCAGCATCATATAGCCTCGTTTCTTGGAATTACTCCGGAGGCCCTAAGTCGTATCAAGCGCGGTCTCATCGAAAAGAGAAAAACGGCCCAATAATTGGTTTCGCGCCTTTTGAGCGTTTCCGATATTGGCTTATTTTCGTCACCCATATAAAGACCGCTCCTTAAAGAAACCTGTATGAAAAGAGTTATTTCCCTTCTTGCTACTTCAGTATTCGTTCTGGTAGCAACCATTTGCTGGGCCCAGCCCACTAAAAAGGCCGATGAGGCATTTGATAAAGCTGCTTACTACGAGGCAACAAAATTGTATATTAAAGCGGAGCCGGTAACTAAGGGCTTGGATGATAAGGCCCGTATTTTCTATCGTCTGGGCGAATGCTATCGCTTAGTAGCGGATCCACAGCAAAGTTTGCAATGGTATGAAAAGGCCATCGTTGCGCAGTACTACAAGATTGATCCTGAAGTATACTATGGATATGGAATGAGCCTATTAGAACTTGGACGTTGGGATGATGCCGTTACGCAGTTCAATAAGTACGGCGCCAAGGGTGGAGATAAGTCGAAGGCCGAAAAGGCCGTGAAGTCAGCCCAGGATGCTGCTTCCAAGAAGGCAACTAAAACACGTATCACCGTATCGAATGTGGTAGAGTTGAACTCAGAGTTTTTTGATTACGGGTTGGTCTTTGCCGGTCCTAGCCAGGTGGTATTGTCTTCGGCACGTCCATCGAGCGCAGGTTCATACAAGGACCCTATTACCGGTGAAAGTTTCATGGACCTGTTCACTGCCGAGATGGACAAAAAAGGAAAGTTCAGCGTTCCCGTTCCGCTTCCAGGGGTTGTAAATAGTATGGGTAATGAGGGTGCGGCTTGCTTCAATAAGGATTATTCAGACATTCTCTATACATCATGCCGTTACGAAAGCTCGAAAGTATATTTCGCATGTGACATCGCTCGTGCGACTCGCGATGAGGCTTCCGGTAAATTTTTGAACGTCACGAATTTGAATGTAATTGACCGTAATTCGGATGACTCGACGGTAGTAGGACAACCATTCTTGACTTCTGATGGTAAGTATTTGTTGTTTGCTTCAAACATGGTCGGTGGAAAGGGTGGAAAGGATATCTGGTATATGAATTACGATCGAAATGCTTCTTCATGGTCGAAGCCACAAAATCTCTCCATGGTGAATTCAAAGGGTGATGATATGTTCCCTGTAATCGGCCCGGATGGAACCTTGTATTTCTCTTCAAATGGATGGGGAGGATTGGGTGGTTTGGACGTGTTCAAGGCCGCCAAGAACGGTGAAATGTCGTTTGATGCGCCTGTTGGAGTGGATTATCCGCTCAACACATCATCCAATGATTTTGCATTGATTATCGATCCGAAAAAAGAAGGTGATAAAACATTCTCCGGTTACCTGACGTCAGATCGTCCGGGTGGAAAGGGTAAGGATGATATCTACCGTTTCGTAGAGGCGGGTCTTGATTTCTCCTTGGTAGGGACTGTTTACGACAAGGATAGCGGCGCGCCGGTTGCAGGTGCTGAGATTTCCTTGGTAGGTTCAAGTAATTCCGGTGACCCTGTAAATTTGAAAGTGAACACAGACGCAAACGGTGGTTTCAGTTTCGACAAGACAAAAATTTCCTCGAATTACACCTACACGCTCGATGTTCAGAAGGAAAAATACATCGGCACTGCAGACAGACTTTCAACGGTTGGTTTGAGTGCATCAACCAATTTTGCGCGCGAGTATTTCATTATTCCAATTCCCGATCCTACATCGCGTCAGGGTGGTATTGAAATGCCGGAAGTACGTTACGACTACGCCAAGAGCTCGTTGCAGGTAAATGCTGAGGTGAATTCAAAAGACTCCTTGAATTACCTCTTCGATATCATGAAGAACAATCCAAAGTTGGTTGTACAGTTGGAAGCGCATACCGATGCTCGCGGTGCCGATAAAGACAACCAAACACTTTCGCAAGCGCGTGCTCAGGCCTGCGTTGATTATTTGGTAAAAGAAAAGGGAGTAGACCCGAATCGAATTAAGGCGGTTGGTAAGGGAGAAACGGAGCCACGTATTTTGAAGCGTGATATGGCCGGTTTCAAGAAGGGAGAGGAGCTCACCGAAGCATACATCAACAAGTTGGCAAGTAAAGAGCAACAAGAAGCTGCTCACCAGTTGAATCGCCGCACGGTATTCCGTGTGTTGAGCAACGACTACGTGCCTTCTAAGTAGAGCATACACAGAATTTTCAGGGGCGAACCTAATGGTTCGCCTCTTTTATTTTTTTAGAACATGAACGATTCTCGATATACAAGACGAGGAGTTTCGGCACAAAAGGAAGATGTGCACGCGGCGATTCGCACACTGGATAAGGGGCTTTTCCCAAAGGCATTTTGTAAAATCGTACCCGATTATTTGTCGGGCAGTGAGGAACATTGTTTGGTGATGCACGCCGATGGTGCAGGAACCAAATCGTCACTTGCTTACATGTATTGGAAGGAAACAGGTGATTTATCTGTGTGGAAGGGAATCGCGCAGGACGCATTAATCATGAATTTGGATGACCTGATGTGCGTGGGAGTGACCGATGGTATTTTGCTCAGCAGCACCATTGGAAGAAACAAGGGATTGATTCCTGCCGAAGTTGTTAGTGCTATCATTAACGGCACGCAGGAATTGGCTGATGAACTCACTGACTTGGGAGTTCGTGTTACGGTCACAGGCGGAGAAACCGCGGATGTGGGAGATCTGGTGCGCACGGTCATCGTGGATTCAACAGTGATTGCTCGCATACGTCGCGATGAAGTGATTGATAATGCTCGAATTGCGTCAGGCGATGTAATTGTGGGATTTGCTTCATTCGGTCAAACAACGTACGAAGGAGAGTACAACGGCGGCATGGGAAGCAACGGTTTGACGAGTGCACGTCACGATGTATTCTATCACACGCTTGCTGAAAAATATCCGGAGAGTTATGATCCATCCTTGCCCGATGATTTGGTGTATAGCGGATCGTACGCTTTAACCGATCCGGTTGAGGATACGCCATTGAATGCCGGACGATTGGTGTTGTCGCCCACACGTACTTATTTGCCATTAGCCAGCGCCATTCTAAGTGAATTGCGTTCGAAGGTCCATGGAATGGTGCATTGCAGCGGTGGCGGTCAAACCAAGGTGCTTCATTTTACCGATGCGTTACACATTATCAAGGATAATCTGTTTCCAACTCCGCCTTTGTTTCGAATGATTCAGGAGGAATCGAAAACGTCTTGGCAAGAGATGTATCGTGTGTTCAATATGGGCCATCGCTTGGAGATTTATACAGATTCTGAAAGCGCAGCGCGCATGATTGAGATTGCCGAGCGATTCCATATCGATGCGCGTATCGTAGGACGAGTAGAGTCATCAAACAAAAAAATGCTCACCATAACCAGCAATCATGGTGAGTTTACTTACGAATCATAGTATCAAGGAATATGCAGGATTTATTGGAGCGTTTGGCGGCCATTGTTGACCGACACAATGAGGTGGGTAAGATGATTACCGACCCTGATGTTATATCGGACATGAAGCGATATCCAACGCTCATGAAGGAGTACAAGGATTTGGGAGTACTCGTCGATAAGTATCATGAGTACAAGAAGGTGACGGACGATTTGAAAGCGGCCAAGGACATTCTCTATTCCAATGAAGATCCTGATTTAAAGGAATTGGCTCAGGAAGAGTTTGATTTGCTAACCCCCTTGAAGGAGAAGATGGATGAAGAGGTAAAGTTCATGCTCATACCAAAGGACCCCGAAGACACCAAGAACTGCATCATGGAAATTCGCGCGGGAACCGGTGGTGATGAAGCATCCATTTTTGCAGGTGATTTGTTTCGCATGTATACCCGCTACATCCAGAATCAAGGTTGGAAATACGAGGTGCTCAATTTGAATGAGGGAACTATGGGTGGTTTCAAAGAGGTTTCGTTTGAGATCGTTGGAGCTGAAGTCTATGGTACATTGAAGTTTGAAAGTGGAGTACACCGCGTACAACGTGTGCCCGAAACAGAGACCCAGGGGCGTGTTCATACCAGCGCGGCAACTGTAGCTGTGCTCCCCGAAGCGGAGGAATTCGATGTAGTCATCAACCCGGCCGATATACGCCGAGATACATATCGTGCGAGTGGTGCGGGAGGTCAGCACGTAAACAAAACCGAGTCGGCGGTTCGTTTAACACACATTCCTACAGGGGTTGTGGTTGAATGTCAGGAGGGTCGCTCACAGCATGAGAACCAGGAAAAGGCCATGACCATGTTGCGCACACGCATCTTTGAGGCCGAGGTAAATAGAAGACAAGAAGAGCGAGCTCGCATGCGAAAGTCACTCGTTAGCACGGGAGATCGCAGTGCAAAGATTCGCACTTACAATTATCCGCAAGGGCGTGTAACCGATCATCGAATTAATCTCACGCTCTACAATTTGGATGCAGTTATGAATGGTGAAGTAGCTGAAATTATTGAGGCGCTGAAGCTGGCCGAAAACACCGAGAAGCTCAAAGAAGGAAGCATGGCTTGATGAATTTGACAGCTCGATTCATAGAACCAACCGAGACACAATCATTGCGTCATCGCGTGTTGTGGCCTCATTTGGCGTCACCCGAAGTATGCGTAATCGATATTGATAATCGGGAGGACGCGTTTCATGTGGGGGTATTTGCTGAAGAACGACTGATTAGCATAGGATCTTTTTTTTCGTTGACTTCCAATCGTCTTTCACACGCCAAACAATGTCGGTTGAGGGCCATGGCCACCGATGCTGATTTTCGACGACTACATGCCGGCGATGCACTCATAACGTTTGCAGAACAGCATCTTCGAGTGCTTGGGGCAGAGGTGTTGTGGTGCGATGCCCGTCTGCGTGCAGTGCCGTTTTACACGAGTTTGGGATTTCAGAAGTTTGACGATGTGTATGAGGTTCCACTTATTGGACCCCATCATTTTATGTGGAAGGAATTGTGATCTTGCTTGTGTCAACGAGTGAGCATGTACATTTGTTGGGTTAAATAAAACACGTATGCCAAGTATATCTTCTAAGGCGGTTTCGATGCCCGCTTCGCCTATTCGTAAACTGGTTCCATTTTCAGAGGCCGCTAAAAAGCAAGGCCGCAAGGTGTATCATTTGAATATTGGTCAACCCGATATTGAAACGCCCGAGGTGGTTCGCTCGAAAATGAAGGAACTTGATTTGAAGGTTGTGGAATACAGCAACAGCGATGGAATCGCTGCATATCGCCAGGGATTGGCGGCCTATTACGCATCCAAGTCAATAGAGTTGAGTCCCGAGCAAATAATGGTAACCACAGGAGGAAGCGAGGCCTTGGTGTTTGCATTCATGACCTGTTTCAATCCGGGTGACGAGGTGATCATACCTGAGCCTTTTTACGCCAATTACAACGGGTTTGCAGTGATGGCAGGTGTATCGGTTGTTCCTGTTATGAGCACAATTGACACCGGTTTTGCACTGCCACCTATTGAGGCATTTGAGAAACTTATTACTCCACGCACGAAGGGAATCTTGATATGTAACCCGGGCAATCCAACAGGGTATCTGTATAGTCAGGATGAATTGAATCAGCTTCGTGATGTGGTGAAAAAGCATGATTTGTTTTTGATGGCCGACGAAGTGTATCGTGAGTTCGCATACGATGGCGCGGTTCCAAGCAGCGTTATGAATTTGGAGGGTCTGGAGCAGCATGCTATCATGATTGATAGTGTGAGCAAGCGTTACAGCATGTGCGGTGCGCGAATTGGTGCCATGATTACACGGAACAAGGATGTGATGTCAGCGGCAATGAAGTTTGCACAAGCACGATTATCACCGCCCACATTTGGTCAAATGGCTTCGATGTACGCGTTGGAAACACCTCAGTCGTATTTCGATGGTGTAGTAGAAGAGTATGTGGAGCGCAGAAATATTTTAGTGGATGGTTTGAACTCTATTCCGGGAGTAAAATGTCCGAAGCCTAAGGGCGCATTCTACTGCATTGCAGAGTTGCCGATTGATGATAGCGATGCCTTTTGTCAATGGATGCTTGAAAAATTTGAGTACAACAATCAAACGGTAATGATGGCTCCTGCAACAGGTTTCTATTCGAAGCCGGAGCCGGGTCGCAAGCAAGTTCGACTGGCGTATGTTTTAAATAAAGAGTCACTTCAAGCTGCGGTGACAGTGTTGAGAGAAGCGTTGCTCGTTTATCCTGGAAGAACGATTTAATCATTTCAATAGCATAAAAAAAAGGCTGCCAATTGGCAGCCTTTTTCATTAACAAATCCCAATTATCGAGTAAACAAAAGTTCGCGCATTTTAGGCAACGGCCACGACTCGTCCTCTGTAATAAGTTCGAGGTTGTCGGCTGCGTCGCGTGCGTTATCCATGAGAGGTTTTACTTTATTGCTGTACACTTCTGCCTGCTTTTCGATATCCATTTTCGAAGCTTTGGTGCGTTCCGCATTCATTTTATCAAGCGCATCTTTTATGCTGTTGATTTCAATAGAAATTTGCTTGATAAGATCAGTTTGTGTGCGAGAAAGTGCCTTGGCTTCCGCAGCAGCGAATACTTCTTTCAGTCCGAGTACGTTGTCAATCAACTTTGTTTGGTAGTCGATAGCAGCAGGAATGATGTGGTTCACAGCCATGTCGTTTGTAACACGTGCCTCGATTTCACGCTTGCGCACATAGGTTTCTACCTCGATTTCGTAACGCGCATGAATTTCTTCGGGAGTGAGAACGTTGAGGGTCTCAAACATTTTGTTGACCTCTTTGTTCTTCCACACTTTCAGAGCACTTGGAGTGTCTTTCAGGTTGCTCAATCCACGCTTGGCTGCTTCTTTTACCCATTCATCACCGTATCCGTTTCCTTCGAAGCGAATTGGCTTGCTGATTTTGATAAGGCGCTGCAATTCTTTCAAGATAGCTTCGTCTTTATCATCGCCTTTGTTGATGCGAGTATCTACATCTTTCTTGAACTGAATAAGACGGTTTGCTACGATCGTGTTGAGCACAATCATTGCGTTGGCGCAGTTAGCGCTGCTTCCAACAGCACGGAACTCAAATTTGTTTCCGGTGAAAGCAAAAGGCGAAGTTCTATTGCGGTCGGTATTATCGAGCAATGCTTGTGGAAGTTTGCCGATGTTGAGTTTGAGATCGGTTTTATCCTCGGGAGTCATTTTTCCTGCTTTGATGTTCTTCTCGAGATCATCGAGCATGCGGCTTAAGTGTTCACCCAGGAAAGCAGACATGATAGCCGGAGGAGCTTCGTTGGCACCCAAGCGGTGGTCGTTTCCGACAGTGGCAATCGATGCACGCAACACGTCAGCGTTTTCGTGGATGGCCGCTACGGTGTTCACGAAGAAAGTAAGGAACTGCAGGTTGGTCTTTGGGTTCTTGCCCGGCTTCAACAGGTTTACGCCTGTGTTGGTGCTGAGCGCCCAGTTGTTGTGTTTGCCGCTTCCGTTTACACCTTCAAAAGGTTTCTCGTGCAACAGAATGCGGAAGTTGTGTTTACGGGCTGTTTTCTCGAGCACGT
>Ga0315899_10004260_pt1 | contig 15489 bp, 12 predicted proteins | sample LakEriMetagenome_2_FD_203518 | JGI IMG/M metagenome (GOLD analysis project Ga0315899, IMG submission 203518) | Freshwater fungal communities from buoy surface, Lake Erie, Ohio, United States - Buoy 4 MA112 | ecosystem: Environmental > Aquatic > Freshwater > Lake | place: USA: Lake Erie, Ohio... | reverse complement strand
CCCATTCGCCAGCGTCAGCCGCAGGCGCGACGCGATGGGCGTGCGCGCCACGTAGGGGGCAAGTCCCAGCTGGAAGGTGCGCAGCAATTCGCGGCGCACCACGTCATCGGCATCGTTGGGCAGGGTTGACACCACCAGCGTGTCCATCTTCCCGGCGTATCCCTTCTGGCCCAGGAAGTTGACGGTGATCTGTCGGCCCCCGTTGCCGGCGTTGAGTGACGTCAGCAGCAGATGCACGTCGCTGTCGAAACGGTCGCGCACCCAGTTCACGAACCCCATCTCCTGGACGAAGAACTGGCGATCGCAGCCGCGCACGCCCCCCTGGCAGTCGAGAAAAACGCGGAGCGAGCTCTGCAGCAGGCTGTCGGGGAGCACCGTGGCGCCAGCGCCTGCCGTGGCTGACGCGCCGGACTCTGGGGCACCGCTGCGGGCACCGCGCTCACCACGCGGTTGCGCCGCAAGCGCCGGAACAACAAGGAGCAGGAACGGAAACGCCGCGGCAACCAGGCACGCGGCGCGAAAGGGGAAACGCATTGAGGAACCGGATCTGGGAAGCAGGACCGGACTGATGGTCCAAATGCTGACAGGGAAGCGTGCTTCACCCGCCGCGTGCACCTGCCTTACGCACGAGTGCCGCAAAGGGTTCGCGCGGCTGGTCCCTCGCCGCCCGTTCTAGACGAGTTGAACGAGCAGGCGGCCGGTGGCGCGGGAGAAGGTGGCCGCCAGCGGTTGCAGCCCGGAGGGCGCGGGACCCTCGAGGCGCGTCCCGGCGAAGTCGAACGCCGAGCCGTGACACGGGCAGAGCAGCCGAGTCCGCTCCACAATGGACACGCCACACCCGGCGTGGGGACATTCAGCCGACAGTGCCGAGAATTGGTCGCGATCGCGGCGGACCACGATGAGGCGCGCCGGCAGAAACACGACGGCCACGGGGAGGCTGGCAGCGGCGGTCCACGCCGGCACGCGCGTGGTGTCGATCTCGACCACGTCGCCGATACGACGGACGGCATCATCCGGTGATGTCGTCAGCGGAACACCGGCCACCGTGCTCGCGTCGGTGCACGCGAGCAGTGGTCCGGACAGGGCAAGGAGGCCTATGCGCATGGCATCGCGTCGTGTCACGCACGGCATGATCAGGGTCGGCTCGAGTGATGGCACCGGCGAACGCCCAAAGGTCGTCACGATGCAGATGCCGCAACAGCAACCCGGGCAATCGTGGCCGTTGCGTGACCGCCGCGTGACAGGGCGGCGCGTGAATCGAGACATCGCGACGGCTTTGTCCAATGCGCGTGATGTCCCACGCGTATCGCCCCTCACCTCGTCCGCCTCTTCTCATGCCAACGCGTTCCGCCCCCTCCCGTGTCTTGCTCACCGCCGCCTGCGGCCTTGCGCTCGCTGCGTGCGGCGACGACGGCGACGGGATCGCCACTCCCAACGAGACGGTGGCCCCGGTTGCCCTCCGGAATCAGTCGGTCACCCCGCCACTCCTCCGGTCGCTCGTGTCCGGCGTCGAGATCTATGGCCTCGTCAGCAGCGATGACCGACTGCCGGGTTCCCCCAACTTCGTCTTCGGCGGGTCGGCCGACGGCGCCGGTTTCATCCGCAACGCCGACGGATCGTTCACCCTGCTCACCAACCACGAGGACAACTTCGCGGTCTCGCGTGTCCGCTTCGATCGTGAGCTCAAACCGCTGTCGGGCGACTACGTGGTGAACTCCACCGCCGGCCGGTACCGCCTGTGCTCGGCGACGCTCGCGACGGTGGAAGAGCACGGGTTCAGTGCCTTCATCACGGCCGGCGAGAGCAATGAGGAGTCGGAGATTCTGGCCGTGGATCCGCAGGGCCCGGCCAACACGCCCAAGTACCTGGCCGGCTTCGGGCGCTTCAACACCGAAAACGCGGTGCCGCTGCCGAAGGTGGCGTACCCCAACCGCACGGTCATCGTGATCGGCGATGACGACTCGGGCGTGGAAGGCGGCCAGGTGGCCATGTACCTGTCCAATACGGTCGGCGATCTCGACAACGGCAACCTGTACGTGCTGGCGCGGAGCGACAACAACACGCGCGAGCGCGACATGGTAGTGGGGCAGTCGTATCCGGTGGAGTTCCGCCAGGTGCGCAACCAACGCACCCTGACCGGCCGCCAGATCAACCAGGAAGGCGCCACGCTCAACGCCATCCGCTTTGCGCGCGTGGAAGACGTGGACTACCGCAAGGGGTCGGCCGCGAACAACCGCGAGCTGTATTTCGTGGCCACCGGGCAGAACAACACCGGTGTGAACGCCGACTACGGGCGCACCAAGTATGGCCGTGCCTACCGTTTGCGCCTCAGCGAGGCCGATCCGCTGCGCGGCACGCTGGAAGTGATTGCCGATGGGGATGACCGCACGGGCCCCGCCCGCCTGTTCCAGAACCCCGACAACGTGTACGTGGGGCAGAACTTCCTCTACATCCAGGAAGATGACAACGGGTACGGCGACGAGACCCACGACGCCTACATCTACCAGTACAACATCGCCACGCGCGAAATGCGTCCGGTGCTGGAGATGGATCACCGCCGCACGCAGCCCGATGCCGCGCTGTACAACGCCGTGGGTGCGCGTCCGGCCGGCAAGGCCGGCTGGGAGTATGGCGCCATGATCGACGTGTCGCCCATGCTTGGCCAGAACGACACCTTCATCATCGCGCTGCAGCCACACTCGTGGCGGGCCGACAAGTATCGTGGCGTGGACGGGGGGACGCTGCGCCCCACCGAGAATCAGGCCAGCATGATGGTCGTGGTGAAGGGACTCCCCCGCTGACGCCCCGGACACGCACCATGTGGGTTCGTGCCATTTCCGTGAGTGTCCTCGTCGTGTTGAGCGCGTGCGAACGCACGCCCTCAACCGACGCCCCCATCGCCTCCGCGCCCGCTGGCGGAGGTGATGTGCGTGCGGCCCACACGTTGGACATCTGGCGTGCCCACGTGGACACGCTGGCCGACCGGGTCGCGCAGCTTGATACGGCCGCCACGCTGTCCACGCCGGAGTCCGTGGCGCGTGCCCGCGCGGCCTTCGTGGCCGCGCGCCGGGCATACAAACATGTCGAGGTGGGGCTCGAGTACTATGTCCCCTCCACCTCCAGGAGCATGAACGGGCCGGCGTTGCCGGAAGTGGAGGAATCGGAAGGGCCGGAGGCGGTGTTCCCGCCGACCGGGTTCCAGGTGATCGAGGAGTCGTTGTACGGCGACGATCCGCTTGGTGAACAGGATGCGGTGCGGCAGGAAACAGCCACGTTGCGGCAGCTCGTGACCCGCGCCCGCACCATGATGCAGGCCCAGCGCGCCACCGATGATCGGATCTGGGATGCCGCCAAGCTCGAGCTGGCGCGCATCGGCACGCTGGGGCTTGCGGGGTTCGATTCGCCCGTCGCGGGCCACGCGTTACGCGAAGCCGACGCGGCGTTGGAGGGCGTCGCGCGTTCGCTGGCGCCGTATCGGGCCGATACGCCGGCGTGGGCCACGCTGGACAGCGTCATGGCCGCGGCGCGCACCACGCTGCAGGCCGGCACCACGCGCGAGGCGTTCGATCATTTCGCCTTCATCGTCACGCACGGCAACCCACTGGCCCGCGCCCTGCGCGACACGCGGGTTTCGCTCGGGATCGGCACGCCCGCCGAACGTCGGGCCTTCCGCATGGACGCGGCGTCGGTATTCGACTCGGCCGCCTTCGACGTGCTCGCGTTCGCTCCGCTCAATACCACACCCGCGAACGGCGAGACGGTGGCGCTTGGCCGTCAGCTGTTTCACGATGTGCGCCTCTCCGGTGATGGGCGGCGCGCCTGCAGCTCATGCCATGTGCCTGAGCAGGCGTTCACCGACGGCCGGCGCGTGAACACGGCGCGTGGCGGGGCACCGCTTGCCCGCAACACACCCACCGTGATCAACAGCGGACTGCAGCTGGGCGTGTTCTCCGACCTCCGCACGACCTACCTCGAAGACCAGGTCACCGATGTCGTGGAGAACGTGGACGAAATGCACGGCAGTCTCGACGCCACGGCGGCGTTGCTGGCGCGCGATCCCGCGCTCGCCGCTCGGTTCCGTACCGCGTTCGCCGGTACCGGCAGCCCCCCCGTCGGTCGCGACGCCGACGTGACCGCCGCGCGCCTCCGCTCAGCGCTCGCGGCGTATCAGCGCAGCCTCACCCGTCTCGACTCACCCGTGGATCGCGCGCTCCGTGGCGAGGTCGCCGCGCTGACCCTCGAGGCCCGTCGTGGCTTCAACCTCTTCGTGGGCAAGGGCAAGTGCGCCACCTGTCACTTCCTGCCGCTCACCACCGGCACCGTGCCGCCCATGTACCAGAAGTCGGAGGTCGAGGTGCTTGGCACTCCCGTGCGTGCGGTCACGGCGCGCGGCTCGGTGGATCCCGATGTGGGCCGCTATCGCCTCTCCCGCGCCGAGCCGCACAAGTACGCCTTTCGCACGCCGTCGCTGCGCAACGTGGCGCTCACGGCGCCCTACATGCACAACGGCGCCTATCCCACACTCGAGTCGGTCATCGACTTCTACAACCGTGGTGGCGGGGCGGGCATCGGCATCGCCCTCGAGAATCAGACGCTGCCCCCCGACCCGCTCAACCTCACGGCGGGTGAGCAGCGCGACCTCGTGACGTTCCTGCGGGCCCTCACCGACACGACCGGCACCGGTCGCCGGTAAGGCACCGACGCATCAACGGCGCACGGCGGAGCGCATCGGGAAGGTACCATCCGCAGCGAAACGGTGACACGTGTGCGCTCGAGACATGTCATGATGTGTCGTGACCCCTTGCCTCCTCCCTCTATCGCTCGGCACACTATGGCCATGCCCGCGCTCACACCCCGTGTCTGGACCGCCGCCGAGGTGCAGGCGCTGCCGGACGATCCGTCGCACCGTTACGAGTGCGTGGACGGGGAGCTGCTCGTGAGCCCCACGCCACGCCTGGCCCATCAGGGCGCCGTGACGGCACTGACCGTCCTCCTCGAGTCGCTCGCTCGCCCGGCGGGCATCGGGACGGCGTTCGTGGCGCCATCGGAGTGGGTCCTCGACCCGCGCACGCTGGTCCAGCCGGACCTGTACGTGGTGCCGCTCACCGACGGCCGCCGCCCGCGCACGAATGAGGAGCGCACCGAGGCGCTGCTGTTCGTGGAGATCCTGTCGCCCAGCACGGCCCGCTTCGACCGCGTGGTCAAACGTGGGCGCTACCAGCAGGCCGGCATCGAGTACTGGATCGTCGATCTCGACTCACGACTGGTGGAACGCTGGCTCCCGCACGACGAACGCCCGAGCATCCACGCCGATCGGCTCGAGTGGCAACCGGCCGGCGCGGCGTCGGCCTTCGTCATCGACCTCGAGCCGTTCTTCACCGAGGTGCTCGGCCCCGCCTGATCGAGACGGGGTCGCGCACGTGCTACCGGTCACCTGATGGTTGCCCGCCTTGAGGTTGAAGAAGAAGCGGCCGTCGGACGACTCCTTCAGCTCGTCGCGTTCGTCGAGCGCGCTGTTCCTCTATCGCCGAAATCCCGACACCCGTAGCTTGGAGCGCAGCACGCGTCGTGCGCCCGCGGCGCGTTCCCCTCTTACGGAGTCCCGATGCGTCTGTTCCGTCTCGCGGCCGGTGCGGCCGCGCTCGCTGTCGTTGCGCCGCCCGCCGCGGCCCAGTCCGCCCCCCCATCCGAGCTGGCCAAGCTCATCGAAGGCAAACTGCCATCGGTGATGCCCAAGGTGGTCGCTTGGCGCCGCGACATTCATGAGCACCCGGAGCTCAGCTTCGAGGAGAAGCGCACGGCGGCCCTCGTGGCCGATCATCTGCGCCAGTTGGGGCTCGAAGTGCAGGCCCCGGTGGGCCGCACCGGCGTCGTCGGCATTCTGCGCGGCGGCAAGCCCGGCCCCGTGGTTGCCTTGCGTGCCGACATGGATGCGCTGCCGGTCACGGAACTCGTGGATCTGCCCTTCAAGAGCAAGGTGCGCACGCAGTGGCAGGGACAGGAGGTGGGGGTCATGCACGCCTGCGGCCACGATAATCACGTCGCCATTCTCATGGGCGCCGCCGAGGTGCTCGCCGGCATGAAGGCGCAGATCCCCGGTACGATCAAGTTCCTCTTCCAGCCGGCGGAGGAGGGGCTGGGTGGAGCGCAGGCCATGGTGGATGATGGCGCACTCAAGGCGCCCGTCCCGAATGCGGTGTTCGGCCTGCATGTGTGGCCCAATCGCGTGGGGCAGATCGGCGTGCGGCCAGGGCCCATCATGGCGGCCGCCGGCAACTTCAAGATCATCGTGAAGGGAAAGCAGACCCACGGCTCGCAGCCGTGGTCGGGGGTGGACCCCATCGTGGTCTCGTCGCAGATCGTGCTGGGGCTGCAGACGATCGCCAGTCGCCAGGTGAACGTGGCGTACCTGCCCAGCGTGCTCACGGTCGGGCAGATCACCGGCGGCAACCGCAGCAACATCATCCCGGATAGCGTCGTCATGGTGGGCACGCTGCGCACCTTCGATGACGCCATGCGTGCCGACATCGCCATGCGCATCAAGCGTACGGCGGAGGACATCGCCCGGTCCGCCGGCGCCACGGCCATCGTGGAAGTGGATCGCGGCGGGCTGGTGACGAAGAACGACACCACGCTCACCGACCGCATGCTGCCCACGCTGCGGCGGGTGTCGGGGGACGTGGCGTTCATCAATCCCGTGATGGGGAGCGAAGACTTCCCGGTGTTCACCCGGGAGATTCCCGGCGTCTTCTTCTTCCTCGGGGTCACACCCAGGGACAAGGACCCGAACACCGTGCCCGTGAACCACTCGCCGCTATTCTTTGCCGACGAGGGCGCGCTCATCACCGGCGTCCGTGCCATGGCGAACCTGGCCACGGACTATCTCACTCTGGGCGCGAAGAAGTAGCGCGCGCTCAGAACGCGAACTTGAACCAGTGGGCGATGCGCGTCGCGAGGGCGCCGCGGCGGGGCAGCAATTGGTCGAGCACCGCGGGATCATCGATCCAGCGGGACTGGCCGATGAGCGAGATGAGATCGATCGTGGCGGTCACCGACGGCCAGCCGGCCATGAGCAGCGACGCCTCGCCGTCGCTGACCATGCTGCGATCGTTCTGATTGGCTGACCCGATCAGGGTATAGAACACCACCCGGTCGCGTTGCGCGGCGGGGAGTCCCTCATACCAACTGCGCACGACGTCGCCGCCCACGTCAATGCGGGCCCCCGTGGTGTCGCCGAACGAGGCGACGGCGGCGCCACGGGCCTGCAGCTGCGACATGCGGCGTGGCACGAACTCGCGGGTCAGCTCCACCCAATCGCGGCGCGCCATCACCGACCAGGCTTCGCGGCTGGCAATGAAGTTGGCCTTGAGATGCAGCAGCGGCCGTTCCCGTGCCTCGAACTCGTTGCCGTCGCGCACCGGAATCGGCAGCGCCCCCAGGGTGGCGGCGAGCTCCTCCAGCCCCTCGTACACACTGGGCGGAAAGGCAAACAGGTCGCGCAGCCACGGCTCGCGAGCCAGCGTGGTGCGCACGGACAGGATCTTGCCCGGCACGTTGCTCACGGGAATCTCCGACGCGTACAACCCCACCTTGAGCAGGCCGCCCTCGCGGCGAATGACATCCCCGAACAGCTGCTCGGCCATGACGAAGCGCCAGAGCAGCTCCCGGCTGCGAATCATCGACCCGAAGGCACGCGCCGGCGCGTTGGCCAGCGTGGGCGCAATCACCAGCACGCGCACCCCGCGCAAGGACGCCCCCAGCAGGGCACTGCCCCAGAAGGTCCCGTTCCAGAGCGAATCGGGAATCTTGATGACGGAGCCCGCAGGCATGAGCGTATACAGCAGGGCCTTCGTGACGTTGAGGCTCTTGTCCGCGTACCCGGTGCGGTTCTGCAGGAGCAACGCCCGCAGGTCGCGCCCCGGCAGGCCGCGATTCCGTTCCACGAGCGCGGCGTAGTCCGGCGCCAGCGGCAGCGGGCGCAGCACCGCGGGGATGCGGGCGGGGGACACCCCCTGACTCAGGAGCAGCTCGCGGGCCGCCGTCTTGAGCGACAGGTTGGCCGGTCCGCGCACGAGCAACGAGCGATCCTCCCAGGAGAGATTCGCGTAGTGCTCGCCGATGCCGGCCCCGGTCACGATCGATTCGCCGCGGTACGGGTCGCGCTCCGACACGTCGTACACCACCAGTTTGCGGTGGTCGCGCATCCAGGTATCCGGTACCGGAAACGCCGTCGCCACCCGCCAGCTCGTGAATGAGGGGTCGGAGACATTGGTGATGTTCACGTGGACCTTCACGAGCGACCGCAGCCACCCCTCGCCATAGTGCCGGCGCTGGGCCGTGAGCAGCGACGAGTGCGCCACGGCGTCGCGCAGCGCCTGCTGCGCCGCGGCGAGCGAATCTTCCCAGGCGCCGAACCCCGCCTTGAGCCGCACGCGGTGGTGCAGGGGATTCTCCAGCAGGTCCATCCAGAGGCGCGCCGTGTTGGCCCGATAGAACCACTCGTCGAGAATGATCAGGTACGTGGGAAAGACCCCCGTGCTGTCGTACTCGCGCACGCGCGCCGTCATGGCCGCAAGGTAGGAGCGCAGGACGTGGCGGAAGCTCATCTCGTCGGGATCGCCGCGCCCGTCCTTGCCCCGAAAGTCGTGCGTCCAGAGCACGTGGTACTCACGGGCCGCATGCACCGTGCGGCTCAGCTGGTACTGGAACTGCTCATTGATCACGTACGAGATGTCGTTCCCGTCGGTCACCGGTTCGCCCGCCATGTGCGCCACCAGCGCGTCGAGCTCCTGCTGGGTGTCGTGTTGCTCCGGCTCCAGCGCGAGCTGCAGCGGAAGCCACACGAAACGGGAGCCGTTCCACTGCGCGTGCGCGGTGCGCCGCACCTCCTCCACGATGTCGAGCATCGCACCAAACACGCCCAGGGCATCGGGAATGGCCTGGCGCGACAAGCCGCCCTGCACGTGGAGCCAGCGCAGAAACGCGCCGCGGGCCAGCAGCGCGAAGTCCCGGGTGGTGTCGTGATCCTTTGCCTGACCGAGCAGGCGGTCGTAGGGCACAATCACTTCGTCCAGCAGGACGGCGCGCGCCGCCACGGCGGCCCGCCGCCCCTCGGGGGTGACGTGCGCTGCGTCGCCGGTCCCGTCGTGCAGCGCCGCGGAGAAGGCCACATCGAGCGCCGCGTGCCACCGGCGGACTTCGTGCTCCACGGTGGTCGCCCGCGCGAGTGCGCCGATGCTCCGCAGCCGCTGCACCACGGCGGAGTCGCTGGCGCGGCCGCCGCCGCCGGTATGGTCGGCCCAGGGCACGATGAGCGCCTGGATGCGGTGCGCCGCATGGCGCGCGCTGTCCAGCGCCGCCACCGCGCCACGTCCCACGGGCAGCGGCGCATCGGGGCTCGCACGATCGCGCAGCACCACGCGATCTTCGTGCGGCCGCGTGGTGCCGAGGGGAATCTTCCGCAGGAACGGCACTTCGACGCCAACGGTGACCATGCGTTCGGGGCCGCCGCGATAGTCGATACGCATCATGCTCCCGTCGTGCCGAACGCCGCCACGGCGCACCGGATGCGTGAACGACACGAGCGGTCGCACCTGCTTGTCCATGCCACTGTAGTCCACGCCGATGCCGAGTCGCAGGAACGGCGAGACGGCGCGCAGGCGTACGCCGCCATTGAAGCGGGTGTCGAGCAGCCCACCGTACCCCTCGGCATGAAGGCCGCCAAGACCCAGCACGCGGCTGAGCAGTTCGACATACATGCCACCGCGCAGTTCGGTAACGGCCACCGCCTCGCCATCGCGGCGTTCGAGGCCGGTGGAGAGCCCACCGGTTGGCAACCATACCCCGGGCTGCCCCAGCGAGAAGGTGGTGCCGCCGTCGGCCGGCAGGCGTGCCGGTGGCTGTCCCGTCGCGGCCGCCGGGACGGCGAGGCAGGCGGCCACGAGGGTGATCCGCAGGCCGCGCCTCATCGTGCCGCTCCATGATGCATCGCTGGGCAGGCGAGCAGGTCGCTGGTCGTCGGCACCACGTGCTGCAGTCGCCATATCCCGTCCGCGTCCGGCTCGCCGAACCCCACGCGCGATCGACACGTGGCGTCGCGCTGACCACCGACGATCGCGACGAGGTCCACGAGCAACCCCGTCTTGCGCTTGATGGCGTGATGGCTGCCGAAGTGCGATTGAAACCACCCCTCCGTGGTGGCCGCGTTCGTGACGTCCACGGTCTCCACGAACGCCGAATCGGCAGCGCGCCAGTTGCCTGCTGACCGCAGGCCGGCACGCGGCGTTCCGTTGATGCGGCGCGCGACCATCATCGCGCGATCGTTGCGCGTCACGTACACGACGCGCCGGGTGGCCGTGTAGCGCAGCGCCGGGGCCAGCGTGTCGTTGAACGCCTGGGCGTTCACGTCGGGGATCGCAAATGCAAGGGCGCGCAGCGGCGCCCGTTCGAGATCGGCGCGCAGGGTGGTGTCATGGTGCAGCGCCCGCCCCACCAGCTGGCCCCCCAGAGAGTGCGACGCGAGCACGAGTTGCGCGTTCGGTACGGCCGCCCGCACGACCTGCAGGGTCTGCGCAAACGCCGCCCGGGCGCTGTCCGCCATGGCCGCGTCGCGGTGATACCCGGCGGTGAAGAACGCCTGGGGCTGCGGTCGGCTCGCGCCCGACCCGCTGGCGGGCCAGCAGAAGACGATCCACGGCACCGGCGTACCGCTCTGCACCGACGCCGCGGCCGCATACTGCCACGCCTCGTGCAACGAGGTGCCCATGCCGTGCACATACAGCACCGCCAGGTCGAGCGGCGCGCGTTGCCTCTGCACCCGCGCACGAAGGAGCTGCACGAACCGTACGGAATCGAGCAGGACGCTATCCATGATGTCCCGCCCCAATCCCCGGTCATCGGGGGTGCCCTGGTGGCGCTGCATGACGGCCAGGCCATACTCGAGTGATGCTGCACGCGCCCGCGTGTCCCGCCCCTCGATGCGGGCACGCGCCGACACGTAGAACACCGTATCCGCGAGCCCCGACACATGGGGCGTGGCGCGGCTCAGCGAGCGGCAGGCCGGCAGCAGCAGTGCCAAGGCCACCAGCCACCCTGAACGCAGGGACGCGAGCCTCATGGTGCCCAACCTACGACCCGCGGATGCGCGCGCCAGCGGGAATGCCTGACGGGGAGCGAGAAAGGGCCGAGCCAGCCCACGTGGCTGCGGCGCGCGTCGATCGGCGCCGCCTTGAGCGCCACGACGCGCTCGGGACGGTTAGTCCAGCCGCGCCCGCGCTGCCGGTCCGCCCAACGCCTGCTGGCGCACGCTGTCCATGATGCGCGCCATGTCGGCCTCATAGGCCGCGCGCTCCTCTGGCGACCACAGGTCGTTGTTGGCGGCGGCGCGAATGGACGCCAGCATTTCGTCGACGAGCTCCCGCAAGCGGGGATTGCGCCGACGCTCCGCGCCGTCGGTGGGCCTGGAGACCAAATGGTCGGAAGTAGACATGGGCGAAATGTCCGCTTCCCGGCCGGACGGGACAAGATGGCGGAGAAGATTCCCGGCATCGCGCGTCTCCGCTCCCGCGCGCCCCTACCGCCCCTCGTCCCGCAGCATCCGCACGGCCGGGGTTTCCAGATCATCCATCTGGCCCGTGCGGGCGCTCCAGACGAACGCACCCACCGCCGCTCCCACGATGAGGATGGCCAGGGGAAGCACGATGAAGATCACGCTCATGCCGTCAACTCCGTGGTGGTCGCCGCACCGCGCGGGCGGCGGGCGAAGGTGTGGCCGTACCAGCTGCCCAGGACGACGGTAATCGAGCTGGCCGGCATGAGCACGGCGGCAATGAGCGGCGTCAGCATCCCGATCACGGCCATCCCCGCCCCGATGACGTTGTACGCAATGGAAAACCCGATGTTGCGCCGGATGACGCGCATGGTACGGCGCGCGCCTTCGGTGAGCTCCACCAGCGCGGAAAGCCCCGGACGCGTGAGGTAGATGTCGGCGGTGGCCAGGCACGCCTCGGCGCCGCCGTGCACCCCGATACCCACGTGGGCCGCGGCAATCGCGGCAGCATCGTTCACGCCGTCGCCCACCATCACCACGGTGCCCTGCTGCTTGCACCGTTCCACGAAGGCCAGCTTGTCCTCCGGCGACGCGGCACCAATGGCATCGGCTTCGCCAAAATGCAGCGCGCGCCCCACCGCGGTCACCACATCGGTGGCATCGCCGCTCAGCATCACGGTGCGCCAGCCCCGCGCGCGCAGCGCCTGCAACGACGCCAATGCGTCCTCGCGTACGCGATCGCCCATGCCGGCCAACGCCACGAGCTCCCCGTCCACCGCGATGTGTACGGGGGTCAGCGTGCGATCGATGGTGTCGAGCGCCGCCGCCACGGCGGGCGCGAGGCGTGTCGTGCTCTCGGCCACGAAGCGTGGCGAGCCGATGCGCACCAGGCGCCCGTCGATCACCCCCTCCAACCCGCCCCCCATCACATGACGCGACTGCGCGACCACCGGCACCGCGAGGCCGGGCCAGGCTCGGCGGAAGCCGTCGGCAAGCGGATGCGAGGAGCCCTCTTCCAGCGCCAGCACCAGGGGCTTCACCCACTCCGGCCCCGACCACGACGCCAGTGCCGTGCGCCCCTCGGTAATGGTACCGGTCTTGTCGAGCACGAGCGTGCCGGGCGTGGCCAGCAACTCGAGCGCGTCGCCGCCCTTGATGAGCATGCCGTTGCCGGCTGCCCGTCCCACCGCCACCGTGATGGCCAGCGGGGTGGCGAGTGCGAGCGCACAGGGGCAGGTCACGATGAGCAAGGCGATGGCGTCGTCGAGCGCCGCGCCGGCGTTGAGCTGGGTCTTGATGGCGAAGGTGGCGACCGCGGCCACCAGCACCACGGCGGTGAAGATCCCCGCCAGGCGATTGGCCATCTGCACGATGGGCGCACGGCGGCGCGCGCTTTCCTCCACCTGTCGCAGCAGCTTGGCAATGCGACTCGTCTCTCCCGCCTCGACCACGCGCACCCGCAGCGGCGCCGCCACGTTGAGGGTGCCGGCATACACGGTGGTCCCTTCGCCCACCGACGTGGGGCGCGACTCTCCCGTGAGGAGCGCCGCGTTCACACTGGACGCCCCGCGCACCACGACGCCGTCGGCGGCGAACGTCTCGCCGGCGCGCACGTCGAGCACCATGCCCGGCAGCAGCGCGGCGGTGGGAATGTCCCGCATCTGGTCGCTCGCACTCCCCGCGTCCACGATGCGCGCGGTGCTGGGCGCAATGGCGTGCAGCAGTTCGGCCGCGTCGGCGGCCATGCGCTGCCCACGCTGCTGCAGGAACCGCCCCACCAGCAGCGCGAAGATGAGCAGCGCCAGCCCGTCGAAGTAGATGGGCCCCTCGCCCGTCACCGTGTTGATGGCGCCCCGCACGAACCCCGCCGCCAGGGCAATGGCAATGGGCAGATCCATGTGCAGCGACTTCGTGCGCAGCGACGCCCAGGCACCCGTAAAGAACACGCGCCCCGGCCAGAGGAAGGCCGGCACCGTCACCGCAAAGCTCATCCACCGGAAAAAGGTGGTGAAGCGCGCCTCCATGCCGTTCAGCTCGCCGGAGTACAGGGCGAGGGCGAGCAGCATCACGTTGATGGCGATGGCGCCCGCGATGCCGATGCGCACCAGCATGGTGCGGTCCTCGCGCCGGCGCATGTCGGCCCGCGCCACGCCACGGTATGGGTGCGGTGGGTAGCCCAACAGGTCGAGCGCCCGCGCCACGGCCGACAACGCCACGGCCTCCGCATCCCACTCCACGACCGCCAGCGAGCGGCGCACGTCGAGCTCGGCGCGAGCGACACCGTTCTGCAACAGCGGCATGCGCTCCACGAGCCAGACGCACGAGGCGCAATGCACGCCCTCGAGATACAGCTCCGTGCGCGACAGCCCCTCCGGCGTGCGCGTGACATACAGCTGCGCGAACGCCGGGTGATCGAACTCCTCGTAGCTGCGCCCCGAGGCGCGCACCGGCGCCTCGCGGCGCTCGGCAAAGCCGTAGTACGAATCGAGACCGTGTTCATGCAGGATGGTGAACGCCGTATGGCACCCGGTGCAGCAGAACTGCCGTTCGGCCGCGTCGTCCACCAGTCCCTCGGGGACGGGCAAGCCGCAGTGCGCACACAGGATGGTCTCGCCCGTGCCCGGTTTCGTGCCGCTCAGTTGCAGTGTGTCAGTGGCCATGGATCTGCTCCGTGGGCGTGGTGGCCATGTGCAGCTCGTGTGAGGCCGCCGCGCGCGGCAGCAATCGGCCCGACATGGAGAGCAATCCCATGATCAGTACCACGGCGGCGCTGAATGCCGGGAGGCGGCGCCGAAACGGTGTCAGCAGCGTCTGTGCGCCCACGCCGACCGCCACGAGCGCCGGCACCGTCCCCACCCAGAACAGCGCCATGGTGGCCATGGCCGACGGTACGCTGCCGGTGCCACCGGCGGCGGCGACGAATACATAGAGCCACCCGCAGGGCAGCAGCGTGGTGAAGAGCCCCGTGAGGCCGGCGCGAATGCCGATGGGCTGCTCCCGCACCGCGTGCAGTACGCGTCCCAGGGCCCGCTGCCAGCCCTGTGGCGCCCGCGGGGCCACGAGGGAGAAGCCGCGCTGTGCGGCCATGGTGCTGATGGCCCATCCCACCATGAGCGCCCCGGCCACGAGAGTGGCGGCGCCGCTCACGCCCATCAGCGCTCCGGCGCGGGAGACGCCGGCCCCAAGCAGTCCGGCGATGGCGCCCAGGAGCAGGTAGGAGGCCAGACGCCCCACGTTGTACATGGCGTGCGCCCGCAACGCGGCGGGTTCGTTGCCCTTCGCCGATCCGGCATAGAAGCAGACGAAGCCGCCGCACATGCCGGCGCAGTGGACACTGCCCACCAGGCTGGCCACCAGAACCCCCGCCGCGGTGGTGATCACCGGCGTGCCGGCTCGGAGGCGGCGAGCGCGTGCACGGCCGTTACCCGCGCACTCGTGGAGAAGCGCTGGCTGCCGTGTGTGGCATCCACGCGCACCTCCCACTCCCCGCTGTGCGTGATGGGGAGCGTGGCCGCATAAACGCCGGGACCTTCCTCCGTGAGCAGGGCGGTGAGCGTATCGTTGGCGCGGGCATTGAAGCGGGCCATGACCGCCACGCGCGCCCCGGTCAGAGGCGCCTGTGACGCATCACGCAGCCGTACCGCCAGGCGCGTCCGTCCGGATGTGCCGATGGAGTCGATCGCGGCATCGAATCCCCAGCCAAGGCTGAGGTTCTGCCGCTCCTGCGCCATGGTGGAGTCGAAGTGGACCGCCTTGCGGTAGTAGTCGGGCTCCACCGCAAACGACGGATCATCGTTGGCGATGCGCATGACCACCAGGTTCGCGGCCACGGTGCACGCGAGAATCGTGGCCACGCCAATCGGCCACCCCATGCCTGCCTTCATTGCCTGGTACTCCCGGAGGTGCCGGTGGCCGGACCCAGCAGCCGGTACCGCACCGAC
>Ga0315899_10004259_pt1 | contig 15494 bp, 11 predicted proteins | sample LakEriMetagenome_2_FD_203518 | JGI IMG/M metagenome (GOLD analysis project Ga0315899, IMG submission 203518) | Freshwater fungal communities from buoy surface, Lake Erie, Ohio, United States - Buoy 4 MA112 | ecosystem: Environmental > Aquatic > Freshwater > Lake | place: USA: Lake Erie, Ohio... | reverse complement strand
TGACATCCGCCGCGTTGACGGGCGTGGTGCCATCCACATTCAGCGCGGTGAGAATGAGGTTTGCGGCTGTCAGCGAGTTCTGCGCCACGCCTGCATCGCAGCCGCCGCCTTCGCCAGAACCTTGCGGGCCTTCGTTGTAGGTGCTGCCGATGGGTACTGCCGTGACGCGCAGCAGTCGGGGCTCGTTGAGGCGGAACTTGAACAGATCACGATCGCCCGAGGACGTGAGACTCAGCAGGGAGCCGTTCGCGACTGCGGGTGCGGGCACGGCGCCAAGATCGATGATCGCGCCTGCGGCGAGCGTGCCAAGATCGAAGGCGTTGGCGGTTGTGCCGTTGGGTTCAAAGGCGTCGCCATAGTTGGCGTGAGCGGCGCGCAGCTCGTCTTGCTGGGGGCCGTCAAAGCTCGTGGAGAGGAAGGGTTCCATGAGCTTGGACTGATTGACGGGGCACACGTGAGCGAAGCCCAGTCCGTGTCCCAGTTCGTGCGCCAGCGTGTTGCGCAGAAAGCGAAACGAGTTGTTGGCGTTGGCCCAGTTCTCGGCCGAGTCCATGACCATGTCGCTTACGGTCGGAAAGAAGTTGTACGCGAGCACGCGACCGCCGCCGTCGATGGGCTTGCTGCTGACGCGGACATCGCCGCGGGTGGTGCCATTGCCTGCGCTGCCCCAGGCTGCGCCGTCGTCCCACGGCTGGCCCGGCGCACTGACGCGCACGTAGTTGATGCCTGAGATGGCGGACCAGCGAGCGAAGACGGCTTCAAACTGCGCGATCCACGTGGCGCGGCCGCCTTGACTCGCGAATCGCGAGTCCATGTTGGCAAAGAGCGTGCTGTTGGCGGCAGGCTCGCCGTTGCCGCTGGGAATGTTGAGCCCGTCGGGCACCAGACTCCACGTGATGGTGACGGGCGATCCTTGCGCGGGCGACCAACTGCCGTTGAGTTGATAGCGCGGGTTGAATCCCACCGTGTGCAGCGCCTGCATCGCGGCGAGTTCCGCGGCGGTCGGGGCTGGACCTGAAGGATCCCAGCAGGCCTGCACCGTGCCCATGTTTTCGGGGTCCGCCAGATGCATCGTGGTGGGCAGGCCGCGCGCGTTGAGCGCGACGGCGGCTGCGATCTCGCGCTGAATTGAGGTCAGCGTGGAGCCATCGGGATACGCGACATCAAACGCAGGATCGATGAGGGTGGGGTCAAAGAGATCGCCGTGCTCTTGCGCGAGCGCAAGAGGCGAGCAGAGAGCGACACAGCACACAATGCGCTTGAACATGATGAGAGCGACTCCGCGAGATGGCCCGATAGCGAACGCCAGAAGCCACGATCCATTCAGAAACAGGGGGCGCTCGTTTCGGAGCGCCCCGTGTGGGATACGAGTTTGCTGCCCGTTGCGGATGCAACGTACAGACTTACGGGCAATTGCCGCCGGCGAGCACGTTGAAGAAGTCAACAATGTCTTGATCGTCGGGGAAGACGCCGTCGTTGTTGAAGTCGATGTCGTTGCATGCGGTGCACGCGCCGCCTGCGAGCACGGCGAAGAAGTCGACCACGTCCTGATCGTCGGGGAAGACGCCGTCGTTGTTGAAGTCGATGCTGTCGCAGCCGGTGGGGGCCGGGGCGTTGACCGTGATCGTGACGGTGTCGACGCCCGTCACGTTGTTGTTGTCAATGACGGTGAGTTCGATGACGTGCGTGCCGACAGGCAGCGAAACGTTGCCGGTCTGGCCCGTCAGAATCACGTTGCCCAGGCGGCGCCAGGTATAGGTGCCGATGGTTCCGTCGATATCCGTGGCAGAGCCCGTGAGGGTCACGGTTTCGCTGCCGCTGTTGTCCGTATCGGTGACGGTCTGGTCAGTGCCAGCATTCGCCGTGGGCGCCGCGTTGCGACGACCTGCATCACCCGCGCCGCTGTTCTGCGCTTCGCGGAAGATGCCGCTGCCGAACTGCTCGACAGCGAAGTAGTAGAAGTACTGCGTGCCGGGCACTGCGGTCGTGTCATCAAACGTGTTCGTCGGCGCATCAATGGTTGCGACGGCGACCGCGCCAACAAGACTGTTGGTCGTGTTGCGCCGAATGCGATAGCGCGTCGCGTTGGCGACGCTCGACCAGCCCACCGTGACCTTGTCGGCGAAGGTGCCGTCGCTCGCGTTGGTGGTCAGGTTCGTGCCCTGCACCTGAATCTGAGCCGTGTACAGCTGCGTCTGCGTGATTGACGCAGTGTCCGTGTCGTTGTTGATGCGCAGGAAGTTGTCGCCTGCATTCACCAGCACCGTGGTCTGGCTTTCTGCCGCGCCGGCGGCCTGAGCATTCACGGTGATGTACGCGGTGCCGATGCCCGTGCCGCTTGGTGGCGCGACGGCGAGCACCAGGTCGTGCTGGTTCAGCGCGTTGATATTGGCGCCAGCGGAGCATGAGCCGTTGGCATTCTGCACTCCGTTCAGGTACGTCGTGCCGACGGGCGTCACGGACACGTTGATGAGACGAGGCTGATCAACGGTGAAGCGGTAGAAGTCGGTCTCCGCACCAGAGAGTCCCGCGGTCGAACCGTTGGGCACACCCGACCCTGTGCCGATGTTGGTCGCTGTGCCGGCAGCGAGCGTGCCGAGGTTGAACGCTGCAGCAGGCGTGCTGTTGGGTTCATAGATATCGCCGTACCGACGCTGCACGCCGCGGATGTCATCCTGCTGCGGGCCGTCAAAGCGATCCTCATAGAAGGGTTCCATGAGCTTGCCTTGTGCGGGGGCGGTGGTGATCGGGCAGACGTGCGCCATGCCCAGGCCGTGACCGTGTTCGTGAGCGACGACGTTGCGCAGGAAGATGTACGTGTTTGCGCTGGTGCCCCAGTTCTCATTCTGGTCCAGCACCATGTCACCGTTGGTGGGGCTTGCGTTGTAAGCGAGAATGCCATTCGCGCCGTCGATGGGCTTCATGCCGATGCGGATGTCGCCGATGGTGGAGCCGTTGCCTCCGGTCCCCCAGCTTGCGCCGGCGTCCCAGTCAACGCCGGCGGCGGTGACGCGGGTGTAGTTGACACCGGTCAGGGCCTGCCAGCGGTTGAAGACGCTTTGGAACTGACTGATCCAGAGGGCGCGGTTGCCGCCAAAGCGGTCGTCCATCGTGTTCGTGCCAGGCTCGAACAGCGCGCTGTTGGCGGCAGGCTCACCCACGCCGCTGGGAATATTCACGGTGTTGGGAACAAAGCTCCACGTGAGGTTGACCGGCGTGCCCACGTTGCTCGCCCAGCTGGGTTCGCCGCTGAAGAACTGGTAGCGACCGCTGAAGCTGTCGAGAATGAACTGGTTGACGGTGGCGATCACTTCCGGTTCGGGCACGGAGCCGTCGGGGTTCTTTGCGAAGCATGCGTGGATCGCTTCGGTGGGGTTGGTGGGATCACCCAGCGTCATGATGAAGCTGGGATCAACCATCACGCGGGCGATGTCGTGCTGAATGCTGGTGTTGGTGCGAGCGTCGGCGAAGCCCACGTCATACGCGGCATCAATGAGCTGCGGCACGTACTCGGGTGTTGCGCCGGTCGCCGGCTGGACTGACTTGCCGGTCATGCGGGCGAGCAGGCCTGCGGAATCCGCGGCGTGCGCTGAGGCGGCGAGCGTCGCGACAAATGCGAAGCCTGCGACCTGTGCGAGCACAGCAGTATGGGAGCGAGGACGAGAGCGATTGGTCATGAGACTGATCTCCGCGATGACTGACCCAGAAACGGACGAAAGCCCAAACGACGACCCATGACTTGCGACTCCGGCGATCGCCGGTTTGCGCAAGCTGGTCCCCTGCCCAATTTCAATCCCCGATCAACGACAGTTCACCTGCTCAGTGTGCCCGAAGATGGTTGACTTGCAAGCGAATCTCACCGGAATTCATCGGCGAGGATGAATGCCGGACGTTGTGCGCGGTGCGAGTAGCTCAGCGTCGGACGAGAACCGTCCGAGAACACGACGCGAGGACACGCCCCATCGGAAGTCGCGGCGGCAAGACTTCCTGCTTGTCCATCTTCCGTCTGGGCAGTGACAGGGGTTGCGGTGATCTTGAAATCTGCGCAAAGAGGTCCGGATCTGGAAACGGAGCCGACTCGTCCTTACGAGTCGCCGCAGGGGCCGCCAGCCAGGACCTGGAAGAAGTCGACCAGATCGCGGTCATCCGGGAAGATCCAGTCATCGTTGAAGTCGGGCGTATCGCACGCCTCGCAGGTCGCGCCGGCGAGGATCTCGAACATCGCCGTCACGTCACGATCGTCGGGCACAACTTGATCGTTGTTGATGTCCAGGTCCGAGCAGGGCCCGGGATACACAATCAGCCGCAGGTCATCCGCGTACGCGTCGTTTGCGGGTCCGGTCACGCGGGTCATGAGCAGGATGACCCGGGCCGAACGCGTGCCGGCTGGCAAGATGCCCTCACTGCGACGATTGACGAGCACGGTGCGGTTGTCGCGCTCGAAGATGTTGGGCCCCAGCAGCGTGTCTGTCCGCAGGCTTTGCCCTGCGGCATCGAGCCACACAACGACCATGCGAGCGCCGTCTTCTTGGTTTGCAACACCGCCAAACGAGCCGAAAAGTTCAAATCGTGCTCCGCCCAGACTGATCACCGGCACGAAAGGCGCAAGATCAACCCATTGAATCGCCTGCGTCACTGTTGACCACGGTCCACCTGCGAAAAACTGTGAGCCGGGGTTGATGCCCGCGTGCGCGGTATCCGGCAGCGAAGGCGTTGCGCCGTAGGTATTCACCGTGAGTGAGCCTGTCACGGACCAACCGGGAATTGGGACGACTGTCTGCCCATTGGGTGACGTCGTGCCCTGCTCTGCATCACCGTTAAAAATGAGGTTGTCACCCCACGTGGGGTCGGCTTGGGCCGCTGTGGCGAGCAGTGATGCACAGCCGACAGCCAGCAACGCAAGCTGTTTCGAACGAGTAGCAAGTTGCTGGACCATGCACATCTCTCCGCCGACCCGATCGAAGGAACCCTGGAAGATTGTACTTGTCCAGGGAGGAATGCCAATCAAATTCGCCGTAAATGCGCTGAATTACTGCGATATTGACGGGGCGAGAACAGTCCAGACCGCATTGCCCATACATCCGTGGGGGCCAGAACGCGTTCTTCCGTCAAAATAAGCCTTGCACAATTGTGAACTGTGCGTTAGGCTGACTTGATGCAACCGCGGCGGGTCCTTCGGACGTATGGGTCCGGTCCGTCGTCACGGCGAACAGCTCTGTTCGCCACGGCTTGCTATCGGGGCTGGGGATTGTGTCCACCGAACGCGTTGCGTCCGGTGGTCTTCTGTTTCGCTCCCGTTCGCGGAAGGAGCCCGGATGAATCGTCGCATCGTTGGATCGTCTTTGGCGTTGGTGCTTGTGCTTGCTGCTGGCCAGACCTTGGGTGCAGACCAAGCCGCGCGAGATGTCGCGGCTGACTTCCCCGGTGTCCAGACCATGATGATCGAGGGCCGGCCCTCGATGTTCTATGGCGTGCCGATGAACAGCGGCGCGACTGCCGAGGCTGCCGCTGATGCTTGGCTTGCCACGTATGGCCAGCAGTTCCAAGTTGGTGACCTTGACCTTCGCCTCCGGCGGGTCAACCCGATCGCGATGGGTCGCTTTACGGTCTTTGCGTACGACCAGTACCTGGATGGCCTGCCTGTTGAACTCAGCCAGGGTCGTGTGCTGGTGAAGAACGCGCAGGTCAATGGCGCCATGGCTCACGAAGTTGTGCTTGCCAGCGGGCGTCTTGCGAAGATGCCTGAAGGCGGCTTTGCAGCGGTGACGGTCACTCCGCAGGAAGCTATCGCCACGGCGAGCAAGATCAACCGCTTTGCAGCGCTCGACACATGGTCGCAGCCCGAGCTGGTGGTGTTCTTTGGCGAAGGCGACTTTGATCAGCGGATGGAGCCGGTGAAGGCGTGGAAGTTCGTCGGCGAGATGGCTGACGTCAGCAAGATGCAGCGCTTCACGTTCTTCGTTGATGCAAGCACGAACGAACTGATCCATGCTCGCTCTGAGATTCTTCACGCGGACATCACGGGCCAGGTGCGCGGCTTCGCGAGCCCCAACAACACGGCGGACATTCCCACGAATCCGCCTGCGATCACCGATATTCCTGAAATCCGCGTGACGGAACAAAGCACGGGCACGACCGTGACAACCGATCGCAACGGCAACTTCACGATTCCGTGGAGCGGCACGGCGCCGGTCAACCTCACCGTCAGCGCTACCAACGCCGCCCGCGGCGTGGTCGATAGCTTGATCGATGGCGAAATCAGCGTCACCCAGAGCGTCACGCCGGGCGTCCCCGCGACGATCACCCTCAACGCAACGCCCAGCGAGAACCCCACATCGCAGCTCAACGCGCTTATTCACACGACCGTGACGCGCAACTTCTTTGCAGACCGCGCGCCCACGTTCGCTTCAACGCTCGACACTCTTGGCACGAGCACCGCGCCGGCACGCATGACCATCAACGTCATGCTGAATGATGTGTGCAACGCGTTCTACAACGGGACGAGCACGAACTTCTTTGCGTCGGGCCTTTCGGGCACCACGCAGTGCAACAACAGCGCCATTCCCAGCGTTGTCGCTCACGAGTACGGTCACCACATCGTCAATCGCCTGGGCCTTGCGCAGGGCGCGTTTGGTGAAGGCTTCTCGGACAGCATGGCGTTGCTGATTTACAACGACGCTGTCATGGGCCGCGGCTTTACGGCGACCAACGGCCTTGTTCGCAACCCCGACACCGCCAACCGCCAGTATCCCTGCACGTCCACGGCGATTCACACGTGCGGTCTCATTCTGGGCGGCGTGACGTGGGACATTCGCACCGGCTTCATCAACACGTACGGCTCCACGCAGGGCCTTGAGCTGGCGCGTCAGACGCACGTTGACTGGGCGATCCTCACCAACGGCGGCATCGGTCTCAACTCGATGCACCCCGAAACTGCGATTGAGTATCTCACGGTTGACGACGATGACGGCCGTATCTGCAATGGCACGCCCAACTACAGCGTCATCCGTCAGGGCTTTGTGAATCACGGCATCACGGTGCCGCCGTTTGATGCTCGCCTCAATGCTTCGCTGGTTTCGGCGAATCCCTCGCGTATCGACAGCGGTCAGCCGCTCACGGTTGTTGTTGAGGCTCTTCCGGGCACCAGCAGTGTGACGGCGGGTTCGGCGACTGTGCTTTACCGCCACAGCGCCGGCAACCAGTTCTACGCCGCTTCGATGGAGCCCATCGGCAACAACCGGTTCAGCGCGACGATTCCGGCGGGTTTGTGCGGTCAGACTCTCGAGTACCGCTTTACGTTCGGCACTGGCGCGGGCACATTTGCTTTCCCCTTCGGCTGCCTTGCTGGGACGAGCTTCAGCGTGCCTGTTGATGACGGCACGATCGAGCAGGTCACTGGTCTGCAAGACAACAATGCGGGCTGGGTTGTCGGTCCTGACACCGCAACCGCTGGCAACTGGACGTGGGGCGATCCGCTCCAGACCGCTGCGCAGCCTGCGAGCGGTTTTGATGGCACCAACTGCTGGTTCACGGGTCAGGGCACCAACGGCAACAACCTGGGTGAAGCTGACGTTGACAACGGCCGCACGGTGCTGACGACCGTGGACTACAACGTCGCTGCGTATGACACGCCTGTTGTGAGCTACCAGCGCTGGTTCATCAACAACGCCAGCACGTCGTTCCCCAACGAAGACGTCATGACGATTGAGTACAGCACCGACGCCGGCTCCACGTGGAGCGTTGGTGAGATCGTCGGTCCGGCCAACACGGGCACCGGCTGGCGCGAAGGCGGGTTTGTTCCCAACATGAGCGGCTCGAGCATCATTCGCGTGCGCTTCACGGCGGCTGACGAAGGTGGCGGCGGCTCGCTGGTTGAAGCGGCGGTGGACAACTTCCGCATCAGCAGCGTGCAGTGCGATGCGGGCTGCGCTGACATCGACTACAACAACAACGGCGTCTTCCCTGAAGATCAAGATGTCGTTGACTTCTTCACGACGCTTTCGGGCGGTTCGTGCAGTACGGGCAACTGCGATCCGATCGACTTCAACCGCAACGAAGTCTTCCCCGAAGATCAGGACGTGATCGCGTTCTTCAACGTTCTTTCGGGCGGCAACTGCGAGTAATCAAGCCGGGCAGACGTTCGGTTGTTGCAGACAATGAGAGGCAAGGGCAACCGGCGGACGCAAGTTCGCCGGTTTGTCATTTGGTGTTGTGGCAATCACTTCGCCGCGTCACTTGCTCTTGGAGCAGGCGTCGGCGAACTTCATGAAGCGTGCGTTTGTGGGCGTGAGCCATGCCATGATCCACGCGCAGCTCAATGGCACCAGCAGCAGCGACTTTTCACCCGTGATCATCGTCGCGACGCTGCCCAGAATCGCAGGCACGATGAGCAGCACGGCGCGTGCCCAGTGCGTTGCGATGTACGCGGGATGGAGAATGTCGACAGCGCGCTGCACGCCCATGCCGCCCACGCGCTGGCATGACTGCTGCACGAAGACGCGACCCAGCACCAAGCCCACCGCGCCGGTTGTCGCGAACACCAGCGCGACCAGCGGAATGAGCAGGCGCTTCTGTGACAGCGTGCTGCGCGGAGCTTCCATCGTCACGAGCAGGTACACCATGACCGCTGATGCGAGGATGATGCCCAGCATGAAGAGATATGCGATTGTCAGGGAGCGCAGTTTGCTTTCGATCTTGCTGCGGCGCGTGCCGTTGGCAAGACGATCCTGTGCATGAACATGAGCCGAAGTAGCCATGAGCGACGGGGGACATGGACGGACTGATAGCAGACCGCGACTGACGACAAGAACATCGTCCTGGGATGTTAGCGGCTGTAGCCGGAATGCGGGGATGCCGCTTGCGGCCGTGATTCAGGGGGATTTGTGGGATGATTCCGTGGCCAGGCGGACGAAATCCTGCAGTTTTTGCCGAGTGGGAAACAGCAGCGCCAGCGTGGCGAGGCTTGCAAAGACGCCGATGTGGGCCAGCGGGTTGCGCGACAGAAACAGGATGACCGCGGCAAAGAGCCCCACGCCCTCGGCCATCGCACCCACCAGCACGCTGCGCGTGCTGAAGAGCTTGAGCATGGCCGCGGCGCCGGCTTCGTCGTCGGTCCGGGCGGCCCATTGGCGCCCGGCCAGCTTGGCGCTCTGAAACCACCAGAACCACCCCACACCCGCCGACGCGAGCGCAACTGCGAGCAGCGCCAACATCAGCACGTTGGCAGGCGGCGGCGACCCCGTTGGCTGCGCAGGTGCTGCCCCGCCCAGCACGAGCGTGGCGAGCACGAACATCATGACACCTGCACCGAAGGCGAGATAGATGATCTGCAGGGGCTTAATGCCGGCGGGGGTGTTGGGGGCGAGCATGGGGGATTGTTGGAGTCGTGGAAGCGCTGCGATGTCTGATGCCGCCGCACGAGGAGACGGGGACAAGTCTGCAAATTGGATCCGCATCGCAATGTCTGTCGCTTTGATTACCCACAGTCAGACGATTTCACGCTTATTGAATGGCTCGTACGCGATCGTCAAGTTCGTGCGGTTGTGCCAAACTGCTCACGTCGAGACACGGTCTCAGCATGCCACGAAAAAACCTCCGCATAGTGCGGAGGTTTTCGTGTTGGTGCGGCTGATGCGGGCTTAGGCCGGCAGGAGCTTCTTGAGGTCAGCGAGCTTCGTCGTGAAGCCATCCCACATGGTCTTGGCTTCGGTGAAGAGCTTGTTGAAGTCGCCGTCCTTGAAGTTGGTCAGGTCGCCGACGAGCTTTTCCATGGCCGGAACCTTGGCCTGGAGGTCCTTGACGAGGCCTTCGGCCTGGGTCTTCTTGGCGCCGTCGGTGATGCTGCCGACCTTCTTGGCGGCGTCTTCGAGGCCCTTCTTCATTTCGGGCCACTGCTTGGTGACGGTGTTGTCGATCCAGGTCTTGCTTTCGGCCTGGAGCTTGGCGAGGCCTTCCTTGGCAGCGTCGACAGCGGCGGCACCCTTTTCCTTGGCCGCGTCAACCGCGTCCTTGGCGCCTTCGGTGGCCTTGTTGGCGGCGTCCTTGGTCGCGTCGACGGCCTTTTCGGCGCCTTCCGCGACCTTGTTGCCCGCGTCCTTCGCGGCGTCGGTGGCGGTGCTGGCGGCGTTCTTGGCGCTTTCGGTCACTTTGTCGAGGGCGTTGCCGGCACCTGCTGAGGTGCCTTCTTTCTTTTCGCAGCCGGCAATGCCGACAAGGGCGGCAGCGCCGACAACCAACAGCAGATTCGTGATCTTCATGTGCATGACTCCGAGTGTTTGACTACTTTCCCTTGCTCGCGGCCGACGCCCACTCGGGTCGGAACTTCGCGGCACGTAGCTAGAGCTACGACGAGGCGATCCCAGCGTTCGGGGCATCCGCCTTCACGCTCCCATAATAGGCGAACCGCCCGTCGAAAGATACGAACGTTGTGCGAACAGATGGTTTGGGCGAGAGTGGTATCGTGTTCGTGCCTTGAGGCATCGAAGCACACACGCACGCAGAAGGAACGCAGCTATGGCCGGGCACACGCAACCAATCAACCTGATGAGGCCCGATCCCGCCCGCGAAGGCGTCGTTGTGGGTGATGCCGTTCCCATCAACTATCAAGCCCTGCCTTGGCATGCGCGGCTCGCCCACGTGGAAGACACCATGCGCGTGGTGAGTACGTACACCGACCCGGCGGAGATGGTGGCGGCGTATGCCCGGCGGATGCGCGGCAGTCTGGCGCCGGGGCACACGCTGGCGATTTCTCGGCGCGGGCTCAAGAAGCCGCGGGTGCGGATGACGCGGTCAACGTTGTGGAACCATCAGCCTGATCCGTGGCGCGAGACGAACCGGCTGCCCATTTTCGAAGGCGGCATGCTCAGCGAGCTGATGCACAACGGCAAGTCGGTCGTGCTTCAGCACTTCAAGGCCGACCCCGCCGACCCGGCGTACGACTACTTCAAGCATGCCAAGAGTCTTGTTGCGGTGCCGCACTTTGAGGATGGCGAACCGTTCAACATGGTGGTGCACACGAGCTTTGAGGAGAACGGGTTTGACCCGGAGAAGTTCCCGGAGTTTGTGCAGACGAGCATGCTGTTTGGTCGCAGCACGAAGAACCTGGTGCTGTCGCGCGATCTGCGTGAGGCCAACGAGCGCATGGACGCGGAGCTGAAGACGGTGCAGGACATTCAGTTGTCGCTGCTGCCGAGTGAGACGCCTGCGATCGCGACGCTGGACGTGGCGACGCACTATCAGACATCCACGCGCGCGGGCGGGGATTACTACGACTTCTTCAAGCTGCCGGACGATCGCTGGGGCATTCTCGTTGCCGACGTTTCGGGCCACGGCACGCCCGCGGCGGTGCTGATGGCGGTGGTACATGCGATTGCACACTTGATGCCGGGCGAACCCATGCCGCCGGACCGCGCGATGGAGTTTGTGAATCGCGCGCTGAGCAGCCGGTACACGCGGGGCGGGGGCGATTTTGTCACGATGATCTACGGGGTGTATGACGACACGCAGCGGACGCTGACGTTTGCGAACGCGGGGCACCCGGCCCCGTTGCTGCGCGATGTCGATGGGACGATTCGCGCGATCGAGCATCCCGACACCGGCTTCCCGCTGGGCATTGTGGAAGAAGCGAAGTATGGCACGCACACGGTGAAGCTGCAGCCAGGGCAGACGCTGGCGATTTATACGGATGGCATCACGGAGGCGTTTAACGCAAAGACGGAGATGTTTGGCGAAGCACGCTTGCGCGAAGCGATGAAGAGCGGCGCGACGGCGAGCGAGACGCTAGCGTCGATCGTGGAGAGTGTGGGGGCGTTTGCGGGGCTGGCAGCGCGGAGTGATGATCGGACGCTGGTCGTGGCGCAGGTGAGGTGAGGGGCGGCGTAGTGCGCGGAGAGGTGGCTGGCGGTAGAGTACACGATTTGCCTTACGTGCGAACGTCGACACGGGCATTGGAGTGACCTTGAAACGAGGATCGCCAGTGTCTTCGTGGAGTACACGGTGGCGCGCGGGATCAAGGAGCGCTCGCTGCGGGAGTTGTTCGTTGATCAGAATGAGGGCGTGATCGAAGCGGTTGGTTGGGTGCCGATGTATGACGTGACAGTCGCTGGCCTGCGCGAGTTCGCGGAGGCGATGCGGGCGTTGTACATGGATGTGTCGCAGAATCGCGTTGATTACTCGTTTCATACGTGGCCTTGGTACTTTCGCAACAGGCTGACACGTGATCTGACTGCGCTGCGGAGCTTGCTGGTGGTGCATATTCATGCGCGCGAGCAGGGGTATCTGCCTGAGCCGGCGGCGGAGAGCGGTGCGGCGGCGTTGTGAGGATGTCATCGAGCGTCGATTCTGTCAACGAATCTGACGTGATCGGGAATTTACAGCCTGGCTTTCGGCACAATGCCCCAATCCTGTAGTGCGTCTTGCGCTTCGTGAAGTGACTCGCGATCTCGCAGGATCATGACGGAACAGCGCATTCCGGCGGCTTTGCACGCTGCGAAACAACGCTCGACGAGCGATTCTGTTACCGATGACTCATCATCGAGTACGAAGACAGCAATTCGTTGGTCGCTATTGGGACACTTGATGATCGCTGAACACTCAGCGACCGGGCTTCCGCTTTCAAAGTTGCCGGGAGCGGTCACGTTGATGTCGAGTATCGCGGCGGCCCGCTTCCAGTATGTCACGCCGATTCCGAGCACACTGGGCGGTAAGTCAGAAGTGTCGCGGTGCATCAAAGGATCGTAGAAGCCGTATCAATCGTTCTGTGCTGGAAGTCTCACTACGATGCGGTTGTGCCGCGGTATAAGTTGACCATTGCGTATGACGGGACGGACTTCTGCGGGTGGCAGAAGCAGGAGCCGTTTGTGGATAGTCACACGCCGCCGAAGGAGGCTCGGAGGCTTGCGTCTGGCGAGCGGACGGCGCCGGGCGCGGAGACTGATGGCGCGGCAGCACTTGCGCATGATGCGATGATTTTGGAGCAGCTTGGCACGCGTGAAGGAGAAACGCGGCCGCGAGTTGCGTTGCGCACTGTGCAGGCGGTGGTGGAGCGAGCGGTGCGCGAGATCGTGCGCGAACCGATCACGTTGCAGGGCAGCAGCCGTACGGATGCGGGCGTGCACGCGTGGGGGCAGGTGGCCGCGTTCAGTTGCAGTCCGTGGGAGCAGAAGAGTGCGGGTGATGTCGGTGCGGGCGACGCGATTGGAGATGCAGAGGGGGGCGGCATGGGGAGCCGCGGCATGGGGTGGCCTCTTGAGCGCGGCACTGAGCGATTGCTGCGTGCGGTGAACAGTCGTTTGCCCGATGATGTGATCGTTCGTGCCATTGAGCCCGCTTCGCATCTGTTTGATCCGACGAATGACGCGACGAGCAAGGCGTATTCATACACGTTGCACACGGGTGAGATGCGGGCGCTGCGCGACCGTCGCTTTGTGCATCACATTCGCGAGCGTTTGGATGTTGCTGCGATGCACGAAGCTGCGCAGCAGCTTGTGGGCGAGCATGATTTTGTGAGCTTTGCTGCACTGCATCATGGGCGGTTGACGACGGTGCGCACGGTCTTTTCGTGCAGCGTGCGCGAAGTGCAGAGTGCGGACACAGTTGATGCTGCGGCAGGTGTGCGACGCGTGCGGATTGATGTATCCGGCAGCGGCTTTCTGTACAACATGGTTCGCATCATCAGCGGCACGCTGGTGGAAGTGGGCAAGGGCCGCATGAAGCCTGGTGACATACCTGACATTCTCGCGGCGAAGGATCGGCGGCGGGCGGGGCCGACGCTGCCGGGAAGTGGTTTGTGTCTGGAGTGGATCAAGTACGCAGCGAGCGAGGGGTGAGAGAGACATGGACGAAACGGGTACAGACCTGCAAAGCACAGGCATCTCTTGGAGGGTCGTTCGCTGGGGGGTGGCGGTGGGTGTCGTTACGGCGGGGTTGGGGTTGTGTGTCAGTGGGAACGGTGCGTATGGGTGTCGGGCGATGCTGGAGTATCGCAAGAATCCGTTCACGTTGACGCCGCCGACGCCGGAGGGTGAACTGGCGAGCCGCGAGCGTGGCGATGTGATTGTGCAGGCGCTGCGGGCGCATCGGGCTGCGAGGGGCACGTATCCGCGCACACTGGCGGAACTGGTGCCCAGTCAACTGGCGAGTATCGATCCGCCGCTGGTGGGGGACAAGCAGTGGCAGTACGAACGGCTGGACAACGATCGATTTCAGCTGCGCTTCTGGATCGGTCCGTCGTATCAGAACGACGTGATCACGCAAGAGGCCCAGTGGCGTGTGGACCGTTGAGGGCGATTCGGCCGCTCCGCGCGTACATTCGGTCTTGGCCCGCATTCTGCACATCTCCACCCGGCTCATCCTTGGCGGCAGCCAGGAGAACACCGTGCTCTCGTGCGAAGGTCAGGCGCGACGTGGCCACGATGTGCATCTGGCGTTCGGGCCTATCTACGGGCCTGAAGGATCACTGCTTGACCGTGTGCAGCAGTTTCGCAGCGATGAAGGTCGCGTGATCACGACACATGTCGTGCCCGACATGATCCGCGAGGTCTCGCCGCGGCGCGATCTTCGTGCGTTCTACCAGCTCAAGCGCCTTATCGCCGACATCAAGCCCGATGTGGTTCACACCCACAGCAGCAAGGCGGGTATTGTGGGCCGGGCGGCGGCGTGGTCGCTGCTCAAGCAGCTTCCGACCATGCGCGTTGTCCACACGATTCACGGGCCGCCGTTCATGCCGGTTGAAGGTTCGCTGCTGCAACGCACCAAGGTTGGCGTGAACAACACGATTTACGCGCTTGCCGAGAAGTACGCGGCCCGCCGCTGCCACACGATTGTGAGCGTTGCTGACGCGATGACCAAACAGTTTCTCGCGCGAGGCATTGGCACGCCCAGCCAGTACATCACCATCCGCAGCGGCATGGAAGTGGAACCGTTTGTCGCTGCACGTGCGATGGATCGCGGTGCGCTGCGGCGCGAACTGGGCATTGCGGAAGACGCGTTTGTCATCGGGACTGTCGCGCGGCTCGCGCAGCACAAAGGGCACGACGACATCATCGATGCGCTGCGCAACGAGCTCAAGAGCCCGCAGTGCGCTCGCTGGCACTTGCTGTGGGTGGGCGATGGGTGGTGGCGCGAGCGGTTGGAAACTCGCTTACGCGAAGCGGGGCTGCGCGAGCGCGTCACGCTGACGGGCCTGGTGCCGCCGCAGCGCGTGCCCGCGCTCATCCGCGCGATGGATGTGCTGGTGCACCCCAGCTACCGCGAAGGCCTGCCACGCACGGTGCCGCAGGCGCTGCTGGCGGGCGCGTTGCCCATTGCGTACGACGTAGACGGCACGGGAGAGATATGCCGAGACATGCAGACAGGCCGCCTGGTGCCTGCCGGTGACATCGCACGACTGCGCGAGGCGATGACTTGGGCAGCAACACACCCGGGCGACGTGGCGGCGATGATCTCGCGAGGACAGGCGGAATGCGAGCGAGAGTTTGATGCGGGAGTGATGGTGG
>Ga0315899_10004258_pt1 | contig 15501 bp, 20 predicted proteins | sample LakEriMetagenome_2_FD_203518 | JGI IMG/M metagenome (GOLD analysis project Ga0315899, IMG submission 203518) | Freshwater fungal communities from buoy surface, Lake Erie, Ohio, United States - Buoy 4 MA112 | ecosystem: Environmental > Aquatic > Freshwater > Lake | place: USA: Lake Erie, Ohio... | reverse complement strand
CGCGGGGGCCGTGGGGGGGGGGTGCCGGAGCGGAGGTCGGGAGCGCGCGGTCTGCGGCGGACGGGACTGCACACAGAAACACACGCAACCGCTGAGCACACGCACGGGAGAAGGGGGCGGCATCGTACCTCGAGCGCACCCGAAGGTCACGCGTGACGTGGGAAAGCCGAAGTGGAAGTGATGAGGGGGGAGGGGGGGGGGGGGCGGGGGATGGTACGGGGGACCGGTCACTGGAGAATGCCGAGCAACGATTCGAGCGAGGATCGAAGCGCACAGCGGTCAGACGTACGGGAGGCGCGCGGAGTAGGTGTGTCCGCGGATGACAGCACAGCACCACGGAGAGTCACGCGCTGCACTCGAAATCGCTGCGCGCTTCATTGATCCCGTCAGTCGCGACTTGCACTGCGCGCAGCACGCGCACGCGCGGAGCAGAGGGAGAGGAGGTCGCGGAGCGGGAGAAGCAAAGGTCGGAAGGGGCTGGCGAGGAAATATGCAGCACCACTCGTCTCCACTCGCCCAACGCATGGCGCCCACAGCGTTAGCGTAGAATTGCTTGAGAGCGCGCGGTGAAGTGAGACGCGCTCAGTTTCATGCAGGTCTGGCGCGCGGCGCAACGGATGGGGCCGCGGCTCCGTTCCCGTTCGCGAGCAAAAGCCACCACTGCTACCGGTCGGAGAGCAAGTGAGTATGCGAGCCGCAAGCAAGCGACAGATGAACTCACTGGCCCACTCCGTCGGTGTCACCGCAGAGACAGAGTGAATACGATTGTGTATGATGTTAGAGCAGATTTCGTTTGGTGTGACGTCATCGCTGGCTGCGCCTGCTTCTCGACCTCGCGTGTGAAGGCGCGTGGTGTGCGGTCAGAGGCGGTTCCTGATCTTGACGGAGCTCGTCGCGGGCATCAACTTTGCCGCTAGAACCTCCCGGAGATCGTTACGCGTTCGAACGGTAGCACAAATCTCGTGTTTGGCGCGTAGGGACTGCAGAACAAAGGTGCTCGCCGCCGGGAGTTGGTTACAGATCCTAACGGCCCTACTCGTGGGGACCAACTTTCACGGGTAAGACGCCGGGCCAACGTTACAGCTGCGATCAGGAGGTCAGTGGGCAGTTTCAGCAGGTAACCGCAGGGAAATCTCGTTTCCTTACTGCCCGAGCGCATCTGTACCGATCCCTCAGGAGCTAGAGTTTTCCCCCCGTCCCGTAACCAAGGTCTATTACACACAGTAAGCAACTCCCGAGTATCGTAAGGAGGGGCTTAGTTCCAGTGGGCGTCACGCAATAGCTACGCGTAAGGCACGAACAGGTCGTGCCTGCTAGGGGGCGCCACTGGAGGGCACGTATGCAACACACCACTCCCTCAGAACACGGAGCCGGCGGCACAGAGAAGCCACGGGTCGAGGCAGTTCAGAGCAGCGCCAGCGCTCGGGCTGGATACGGCGCAACACCGGTCACTGCGCTCCACTCTCCCTCACGCGCGGCACAGCACGGCCTTGCGCGGCGCTGGACACCGCTGCGCATACAGGCATCACGGCACACGCAATGAGCATACGCACACGCTGCTCATGAGACGCGAGGCCAAGAGCTTACGGAGTTCAAAGCAGCGCCAGCGCTCGCGCTCGCTTGAGACGGCGCAACGCCGTTAACTGTGCTCAACGCTCGCTTGCTCGCGGCACGGCGGGGCCCTGCGCGGCGCTGGACACCGCTGCGCATACGGACGGCGCGGGGCAAGCAACGAGCATACGCACACGCTGAGACGCGGCGGAAGGGGGGGGGGGACGGGGAAGGGGAAGGGGAAGGGGCAGCGCACCGCCACGCCTCGAGCGCGCGGACGGATCGTTTCGGGTGAGGTCATTCATTGCCGGTGAAAGCCGCAGTGGAAGTGATCGAAAAGAGGAAGGGGCAGGGGAACGCTTGGAAGTTGTGTGTAGGGAGAAGGTTTCACGGCGCGCAGCGCTCCAACTCTTCCCACTCACACTGACTGCATACGGCACAGCGCCGCACACAGAAGCAGACGGCACGACGAACGCGCTGAGTACACGCACACGCAGCGCGGGGGAGAAGGAGGAACACCGTACCGTCATGCACGCGAAGCTCATTTTGGGAGTGGGAACGCCGTGAAGGGGGAGAGGTGCAGAGACGACGGAGCTGGCAACAGCAGATGCCGCACAGTGATTCAGAGCCAGGTTTGAAGAGCGCAGCGGTCAGAAGTACGGGGGGAGGTGTGTCCGCGGGCGACAGCACAGAGCGCGCAGTGACAGCCGTTGTGGAGCTGAGGTGGCCGTTCGCTACTCGCACTGCACACAGCGGACGCGGGGCCGAGGGGAGGGGAGGGGCCGGAGCGGAGGTCGGCAGCAAACGGTCTGCGGCGGACGGGACTGCACACAGAAACACACGCAACCGCTGAGCACACGCACGGGAGAAGGGGTGGCAACGTACCTTGAGCGCACGCGAAGGTCATGCGTGACGCGGGGAAGCCGAAGTGGAAGTGATGAGGGGAGAGGATACAGGAAACCGGTAACAGCGAATGCCGTGCAACGACTCGCGTGAGGCACAGCGGTCAGACCTACAAGATGCGCGCGGAGCAGAGGGAGAGGAGGCCGCGGAGCAGGAGATAAGAGGTCGGAAAAGGCTGGCGAGGGGCAAGGCATCACCAATCCTCTCCACTTACCCAACGCATGGCGCCCACAGCGTTAGCGTAGAATTGAGAGCTCGCGGCGAAGTCAGACTCGCTCGGTTTCATGCAGGTCCGGCAAGGAATGGGGCCGCGGCTCCGTTCCCGTTCGCGAGCAAAAGCCACCACTGCTACCGGTCGGAGAGCAAGTGAGCATGCGAGCCGCAAGCAAGCGAGAGGCGAGAGTTTGGACCCGCTCCGTCAGTGTCACCGCGGAGACAGAGTGAATACGATTGTGTATGATGTTAGAGCAGGCTTTGTTTTGGTGTGACGTCATCGCTGGCCGCGCCTGCTTCTCGACCTCGTGTCGGAATCACTCGTTTTGCGTCTTTGGCATTCCCGATCCAGAATTCACATTTTAGTGCGCTGACAGTCGCCGGTTGCGCTTCTGTCGTCGCAGCCCCGGTGGCGGTATCAAACAGCAGTTCCGCGTGGCCAGTGGGCATTCTGTGCGCACTCGGTCAGACGACGCTCGCTTACGCCGACAATCGCGCGTTTGTGGACGCGTTGAGGGCAGACCTTCACGCGCTCGGCCAGCATCCCCAACCAAGCCAACATCGCTCACAAAGAGTGCTGCGTCACGAGCTCTTTCACGAGCATTTTTGTTCTATTTTCTCATATTGCGACCGCGGATTCTACGTCGCTGCCGTATCGCTGGTTTCTTCTGGTGCATCGCTGATACCGATTGGGAACGAGTCTGTTTGGTCGACCCAAAGATCCGACGCCGCATGATCCAGACCGTACACGACACGACAAGCGTCGATGCGCTCTTGGTTGCCTGGTCCGTCTTCCCTCGTCCGGCAGCCGCGTTTGGGCAAACTTAAAATTTCAGAAAAATTAAAGCCGTGACTCAAGCGATCGCTTATTAAAGCTGAAGACTGCAAAACATTTTCCGTCATGACTCGCGCCCGCCAAAGGTGAGAAGTTTTGACCCTCGCCACACTTGTGCTCATCTCGTGACATTGGATTGGGGCGTTGTAGCGCATGGAATCCTAACCGTCAGCCCGTCTTAGCGTTTGACGCGCTTTGCGTTGCTTACGAGCGGCACGTGAACACGGCAGACACTCGCTGGATGCTGTTATACGTGTTAGTGAAAATCGTCCTAGCTTTGCTTGTTGTTTGCTTCGCCTGCCACAAAGTCTCTTAACCACCGCAAAACGTTGGACCAACGTTTCTCACCGCTCTCTCTCTCCCCCCTCCCCCTCTGTGCAGCTGCGGCGCTGGGACGCATGTGGTTTGTGGAGGCCACGTCAGAAGACCTGGCCAACCAAGCCCTGTTCTGGGCCTCCTCCAGCTTCAACCTCCTTCTGCTCGGTGTATTGAGCTGCTTCTACTGGAGTCTCCGGAGTCAGTCCGCGATGGCCGTGCGCCAACCATCGATGAGCTTGTTAAGCATTTGGAGCTTTATCGGCGCCGGCACAATCAACCACGTCGTTCGGTTTTTTCCGCGATTTACTTCCGAAACGGGGTTCATCCTTATGCGCTGCTCCCAGGGCCTGTTCTTCAACACGTCGGTGATCGCTTTTGCACTGCGTCTGTGGTGCCTATTCCGCATCTGGCACAAGCAAAACCAAGCGCTCAACTCCAATCCGAGAAACGTTACGCGGGTGGTCTCACAAACCTTGGCGACGAGACTCCAGGAGTACCAGAAAATGACACAGATGGCTCTGAGCCGCCAGGCGAAGGTGGCGTTGGCTGTGTACGCGTGTGCGTATCCTATCGCGAGAGCGGCGTGGCCACCGAGCGACATACGCAAGGATGACCCCTGGGCCCTTGTGTTGGTCTTGCCCGTCATGTGCAGCACGATTCCAGTCGTCTACCACATCAAAGTCAGCAAAGACCTCTTCTGCGTGTACTCGGAGCTGAAGTATATTGCATATACGGTTCTGGCGTCGGCCGTCGCCAACAGCGTCATCGTCATTTTCCCCGGGTTTAGCACGTCGCCCCTGTCGACGCTGGTATCGTTTGTCAGTGTCTCGGCGCTTATTTTGGTGAACCAGGGCTATCCACTGCTGATCGCACACCGCTTCGCTTCCACTGTCACGCCGGGTTTATCCTGGAACACAGCGTTCACTCCCTCGAACAACGCCAGTTCTTCTTTGGCGTGCAATTCCCATGTGCGGCCGACGCTGCCGTTGACCACTCAGGACGGGAAGGAAAGCGCCGTGAAGCACGTGAAGCAGCAAAATTGGATCCACTCGACCTCTATACCCACCCAAACATCAAGAACTTTTTCGTCTTACTACGCGAACTTGAAGGTCATGGCGCTGTTCAAGGAGCATCTGAAGTCCGAATTTAGCTTGGAAAACCTGTCGTTTCTGGATGATGTGAACGAGTTTGAGGGGCTGAACGATCATCACCAGCTCACAGAAAAGGCGCGACACATCTACGAACTGTATATTAGTAAAACCGGCGAGCTACAAGTCAACCTAAACTCGATGGTGACCACCGCGCTCGAAAGCAAGTCTGTGCTCGAACTTCAGGCACTTCCGACGGAAAGCCTTCGCACTCTCTTTCAGGAAGCCAAACGCGAAATCACGAATCTCATCGAAAGGGACTCGTGGCAGCGTTTTCTCTCCACGGAGAACGGTAAATGTCTTTAAATCATTGCGTAGTTCTTCTGTAGATTAATGTGCAGTGCGCAATGTACCAAGAAAACAGAAGTTGGTGAAGCTGACAGCGTCCTTCTCTTCCCTTCGACAGATGACATTCTGGTCGCCGCTCGTGTGTGTGTGGCAATGTTGATTACTGGCTGGATGTGCGCGGGAAGCTCCGCGAGCAACAGCGAGACATTCGATTATATTGTGGCGGGAGCCGGTATGGCTGGTTCCATGGCGGCGGCGCGTCTTAGTTCCGACCCCAGCAGACGCGTGCTGTTGGTGGACTCCGGCGCTGACCAAACGGGTTTCCGTTTTTACTGGCATGCCGTTTGTGGAAGCCGTTCATGGACTGAGCGCGGTGCCAGCGGGGAAACCGTTGACTGAGATTGCGTTCCTGTTGCAACAGAGCCCGGATGAGCCGCTCCGCGGAGACAGGGGCTGTGGACGCCCGTCTTCGTGTTTGGGGAGTGAAACGTCTGCGTGTGATTGGCAACAGCGCGGCGCTGTGGGCGGAAGATCGATGCAGGAGGACAGCCCTTCGGCCCATGTCCTCGCTTTTGTCTATGTTTTCAAAATAGAACGGCATAAAGCATTCCGCGGGCCAGGAGACTGAGTTGATTGTGCTTGTGTAGATGGCGAGTGGGCAAATGCAAGCTGCCACTGCGACTGACACCAAGCAACAGCCAGTTCACGCGCGCGTTTTGGCTAAACTGAAAGTGATCAGCAGTTTGCTGCAGGTCCTCATGGAGCTCCTCGAACTCGTCGATGACATCTTCCAGGAGTTGCATCTGTCAACACACGCAGGTTACAACGCAAATGCCCCGGAAGAGGACACACAAAAGGAGATCGCACTCGGGCGGCCCCTTTATGTTTGGGAGAAGCTGAACGCGCCGCTGATCGGTTTCTTGTACTGCAAAAGCATGTTTTCGGACACCAAGATTGCGACGCATCAGGAGGCAATGGAGTCGCTGCGGTACTCGTGGTCCGTGTTGCACCACTCAGGCGCGAAGAGGCTCAACGAAGAAGCTCATTCCGGCAATCTTGTTGCTGTTGCCATGAAGTGCTATGGCCTGGAAGAAGAGTGACCAAACAGTCTCATTTGTCTTCCAAATCAAAAGTGTCTGGTCCGATTAAGTCTGCTCCGCGGTCACCTGCGATTAGCTCTTAACGTCTCCAGTCTCCACTGGTTCCCTTCTTACGAATCGAGCTCTGTCTGAAAAGTTTCCGCCGAGAGAGGGCTAAAGAGCTGTGTGTTCCGTCAGAGATGCTCCGCTGGCTGAGCGGGCGTTGCACCCGAAGCCGCGACGCGCCCGAGCCGAGGGCCTCTTATGTTCCTCCGGTTTGTCCAGACGATTCAGATGTGTAACACGCCGGGCTTTGCGCACCAAATCTCACGGAGGCCACACGTGGCGCTCACCATGATCCGTCGTCATCTTCTCGTGTTCACGATGACTTCATCCGGCGTGACTAGTACAAGACTCGAACTGGAATCGACCCTGAAGCAACGAGTCCGTGTCTTGGCCGGTTTTGTTTTCGTCGTCCATGTTATTTTTAAAAGGCTATAAAAATCAGAAGAAGAGTTAGCGCCCTTGTTGTCCAGACGGGAGGCTGCGTTATGTACAGCGTTCTTTCTGCGCGCGGTCATTTGGCTCAGCAGCAAAAAGTCCGGTTCGCCGATGACTCAGCCACTCATATCATGGCCGGCGCGCGCATGGCGCTCATTGACTTGCTTGCGTTCGATCGCGATCTGTGCGCTGCCATTTTACGCGATTTGTTTCACCCTGGACCGCGAGAGATACTATTGGACTACTTGGAGGCGCAAATCGTCGTCGTGCGCTCTCCGCGACGCGGCAGAAGCAAACGCAACAGCGGCGTGACTGAGTTGTGCGTAGTCGACATTCACGGCTTTTACAAGTCAGTATTGGTCTCTGTTCCTCAGTCTGTTCGGGGTTCGCAACACGACGAGACGAAGTACCCGCTTTGTATCAACGTGTGCGACGCTGTCGCCTACGGCGACAAAACAGTGCGTTCTGCCATTTTGGATCAGAACGGAACACTGCAGTTGGACCTGCTGGACAAAACAAGTGCACCTTCCTCGTGTGCGCTGACTTTGTCAAGTAAGTTCGCTGGCGGGCAACGTCGCTGCCGAGTCTGTCACGCGAAAGAACTGGCTATTGTTTCCTACGAATTGGGCAGCTCCAGCGTCGTTTGGGAGGTGTTCAAGCTTGACAGTCCCGATCTGCATGGCAAGCAGAGGTCCGACCTCGTTTTGAAGCTGCTCTTGAAGCACGCCTCGCCGGCGCTCGCGGTTCCGCTGCCACACCAAACTGGCGCGTTTCTGATCGAAGGGACTGATCACGTCTTTTGCTGCACCATCAAACAGTTGGCGGGCGGCTCGTGGAACGCGGATTTGACGCGCTTTGACTTACAACCGCGAGCGGAAAGCGGGTGGCATACGGCGAGCAGCCAGTTCCGTAGTCTGTATGCCATCCACGTCCTGGAGAGGAAGGAAGACACGCGTCTCCTTCTGGTCGTTGCTCACCCCGAGTCAAAGACTGTACGTCAATACGATTTGACGCCGCAGATCAAGGCATTGCCAAAGAGCACTGCATCTCAGCTCCCGTTCGTGATGGACGACAATTGGTGCTCTGTCGCGCAGCTAACCAGTGCATTCACTAGCCAGCACCCAACTCTGATGCCGTTGCTGCGAGAATTGGAATTTTAAATCTATTACGTTATCTTGCTCGGATTACCGCCGAAACTCCGCCCTCAAGCAGTGGAGCTGAAATGGGAAACTTATGCGGGAGTGCATCGTCTCCCGTTTGCCCCCGTTATTCTCCATCGCATGTGTCGGAAGTGTGTCAATGGAAGCCCTATCAAGTGCCACATCGGCGCAAACTGGCGTTTTCCAGGACGATGAGCCAAGCCGAAATTGATGAGTTTATCAGCAGAATCACACAGCCGACTACGCAGAAGAAAGAACAGATGCCTTTGCAAAAAAGTTAACTAGCAGAGGTCCTCGCCTGCCTGTTGCCTGTTTCTGTCTTCTGCGATTAAAACTCCTTGGTCAAAAAGTTGTTATTGTGTAACTCAAGTCGTCTGGGACGATTACTATATAAAGCGAGCTACTGCCAGTGCTATTGCCTTGAGAACTCGACGCTCGCCAAGCGACTTACAGAACTGACCGCTTCCAAGCGACGCGCTAATCAGCACTGAACAAAACTGGGACCGGCTTCAAAAAGGAGTGTCCGTTTGAAGCATGTGGGAATGGCGGCATTGTTTCAACCCTTTTGCTGATGATTAAAACTCCATTGACACAAACTCCTTCTTTTCTTTGCGTAGCAAAGAGCACAACAGTGACCGGCCTCCGATGGTCTCTGCACTCTCCCTATTAGGATTCGCCTTGCTTCTTCGCGTCTCAGACGCTGGCGTGGCGCCGGTGGAAACAGTGGGCCTGCCAGGCCTCTACTACCACTGCATGTTATTCTTCAACAGTTCAATGTACGTGATCGGCGGAGTGAATGCGTCCTTTCAGAGCAGCGCGGGGACGTACGTTTCAACCCGATTGCCGTACAATTCTTACACCCTTTTAGGCAGCAACCCCGGCTGGGGAGTGCGGTCCAGCATGGCTTGTGCTGTCGATCGCAATACCAACAGCATGATCCTAACGGGCGGATTTAATCTCAGATTTTCGGCCAGCAACAAAGACGTATGGAGAAGCAGGAATGGTTTCCAGTGGACACTGGCCACCGGTGCAGCTCCATGGACAAACAGATCGGGACACGGATTGGTTTACTCCGACTTCCAGAAAGCGCTCTTTCTCTTCGGGGGTCTGACAATACCTTCCTTCCTGCACTGGAACGACGTTTGGCGTTCGACCGACGGAGGTGTAAGTTGGACGCAGATACTCCCTCTTCGGACTGGGTTATCCAACATGTGGGCCCCGCGCGCTTATTTTGGGTACACCTACTGGGGCGGACGCATTTGGGTCTCAAATGGCTACGATCATCGCAACACGGTGGCCGGCACCTATCTGGTGTACCCATGCGTGTGGAGCTCTGTCGACGGGGCAAACTGGATCCAGAGCGGCCTGAGCGGCACGCCCAGTCCCAGACTCGGAACTTCGCTCGTGGGCGTCGCCGGACTTGGCATTTTTTCTGTTTCTGGTGCGCTTGCTTACAACGCGGTAAGCAACAGTGGCGTAGGGGGAGGCGACATCAACGATTATCACTACTCGCTCGATGGCTCAAATTGGTGCATTCCCACGCAAACTCCCGCTCCATTTCGGGACGCATTCCGATCCACCGGGATGATCGGCTTTGCCTCGGCATCCAATGGCACTTCCGCGTTTGTCACTGGCGGGTACAGTACGTCCTTTACCACTTTCGGCGCCAACGTATACGTGTTTGAGGCGCCGTTCACTTGCCAAAACGGCGCTTATCAGTGGAGGCTCAGCCAGAAGCCGCCGCCATGGACACCGCGTTGTGGCCAGTCCTTGACAGGGATGAACGGGGTGCTTTACGCCATCGGCGGTTCTACTACGTGCACAGGGGCGGGCGCGAGAAACGAAATCTTTGTCAGCAGAGACTCCGGTCTTAACTGGAGCCTCTCCGAGAGTCTTTCCGCGGGCATACCCGCTATGTACTACCACAGGGCGGTTTTTGTTGCAACCCAGAACCGCACCTACATTTTGGGCGGCATTAACTCGACGGATGCAGGCCTTCGCTCGATCTACTCGACAGACGGAAACACGGTAACGCTCGTCGGCGCGGCGCTTCTACCCACCGGCGCTCGATCTCAGTTTGCTGTGACCACCGACGGCACAACGATCTTTTTGTTTTGCGGCTTTGGAACATCCTCCTCCTCTGTGTCCGCGTTCAGTTCCGTGAGCCCGTTTACCACGTGGATAATGCGGACGACCGCGGTCGGCCAGGGAGCTCATCCGATAAGTACGCTCATATGGCAAGGCCAAATTTGGTACATCGGCGGCCAGCGCTCGAGCACGTGGTTCAGCGAGGTGAAAACAAGGACTCCAACTCTATATCTGACAGCCGGGACGGGTGCCGCGTGGCCAACGCTGTCAGCCTCTGGCGCTCAGATATCGCCGCGATCGGACTACTGTCTGGCGGCGCTCGACGAAAATACCTTGTACATCGCAGGCGGCAGGAACGGGTGGGCAACGAGCTTGCCTACCTCATCGGTTACCAAAAGTGGTACTCTCTGGTCCGCGTCGGACATCATCCCCGTTCCGTGTCGCGCTTCTTCGACGCTGGGAACTTTCCAGACGGGGCTCTACAGCATGGCGTGTGAAACCATCGGCACACCCGGCTCCGCCAAAAAAAATCTCATACTGTACGGTGGCATTTCCGACGTCCCGGCCAGCCCGACCCAGGTCTTCAGTAACATTTCTCTGGTGTATGCCCCAAACAACTGCCTTTCATGGCCGTGTCTGAACTCAGGCACTTGCGTTTCGGTGCTGCAAAACTACACCTGTGAGTGTTTGAAAGGTTTCACCGGCACTCACTGCGAGACAAATATAGACGAGTGCGCCTCCGCGCCTTGTGGCCCGGGAGGCGTGTGTGTTGATCAGATCAACGGATATGAATGCGCTTGTCTGGCTGGCTTTATCGGATCCGTCTGCCAAACAAATATAGACGAGTGCGCCTCCCGGCCATGTCGCAACGGGGCCACTTGCATTGACGGCGCCAACGCGTTTGCGTGTGCGTGTACACCTGGCTACAGCGGCGTGCTTTGCCACATGGACATTGACGAGTGTGCTTCGAGCCCGTGTGGGGACGGCGGCGTGTGCACCGACTTGGTCAATGGCTACTCCTGTTCCTGTTTACCAGGTTACAGCGGGCCCGTCTGTCAGACCGACATCGATGAGTGCGCTTCTGTGCTCTGTGAAAATTCGGGCACATGTGTGGATGGAGTCAATTCATTTGGCTGTCTTTGTCCGCCGGGCTTCGAAGGATCCCTGTGTCAGACCGAAACCAACGAGTGCGCCTCTCGGCCCTGCGCCAACGGCGGCACTTGTACAGACCTGGTCAACAGATACGCGTGTTCGTGTACACCTGGTTTCACGGGGGAGCAGTGCCAAACAGAGGCCAACGAGTGCGGCTCTCGGCCATGCACCAACGGTGGCACTTGCGTGGACCAAGTCAACGGCTACTCGTGCCTGTGCGTGGCCGGATTCAGTGGTGCGCAGTGTCAAACGGAGGTGAACGAGTGCGCCTCGCAACCGTGTGTCAACAGCGGCACCTGCACGGACTTGGCAAACGGCTACTCTTGTGCTTGCGCTCCAGGTTACAGCGGAGTCCGCTGTCAGACCGAAGTCAATGAGTGTGCGTCCCAGCCTTGCGCAAACAGCGGCACGTGCCTTGACCAACTCAACGGATACACGTGCGTTTGCCCGCTGGGCGCTACGGGCGCGCGTTGCCAGACTGATGTCAATGAGTGCTCCTCCGGGCCGTGTTCCAATGGCGGCACGTGTTTGGACGGCATCGCGTCGTTCGCCTGTCTCTGTCCAATTGGTTACGAAGGAGTACTCTGCGAGACAAATCGCGACGAGTGTGCATCTGGTCCTTGCATGAATGGCGGCACATGTGTCGATGAGTCAAACCGGTACACGTGTCTCTGTTTGCCAGGATACGGCGGATCCGAGTGTCAAATCGCATCTGCAGACTCTTCGACCGCAGGCGGTATTCAGTCGACCGAGAAGAGCAGCACTGCTTCGACAGAAGAAGTCTCGTCGTCTGCCTCTTCGATGGGAAGCACACACTCAAGCACGGCTCACACAGAAAGAGGCGGCCTACCGGGATCCGCAGACGAAACCTCGTCTAGCAGCATCTCCTCCGCCGCGCTATCCTCCAGTGGAGCGGTGTCGGGCACTTTGTCTCCGGCATCCAGCTCTTCTGGTTTGCAGACAGACCCGACGTCGGAGAACCGCACTCGAGCGGATGTTATTGTCGAGACAACAATGAGTGCTGTAGCCGTAATAGGCGCCGCGTTCGCGGTTGCATCTAACGTTGCCTTATTTTACCTTGCGGGAATCCGTGACATGGCAGTCGTCACAATCTTTCCTCAAAGCTTTTGACATACTTGAACCCCCAACAGACGCGCCGAAGGAAAGAGACATGGGAAGATGGTATTTTCGCAACCGAGTGTCGCCCAGGTGCGCGCGGCCAAGGCCGCGGTCAGGGCAAGCCAGCAGTGAGGCAAGAGGACTTCTGTCTTTACCGCGCAAGGAAGAGAGGAGCTTTAATGCGCATCAGATTGACCCACTATGCTATAAGAAACTTATCCGAAAATCTTTTCCCGGACAGGCACACTCTCATCTTCCGCGTGATACGGGGCAATCTCTTCGAGGATCACGTGGAAGTGGGGGGCGTAGAAGATAGTCCCGTCGTCGCACGTGATGCGACAGTCGCGGACCGCCGAGTAACCGGCCCGTCTGACAACGGGTTCCTTCGAGTCGCCCGGCAGGACTCCGATGCACTTTGCCGCGCCCGTTCCCTCTGCGTCTTTCCAGGCTTCGACGTGGTACACGTAAATCTCATTGAGGTCGAGGCGTTCGTATTGGATCACCAGATACTGAGTCTTCTCTTCCAGCCCGTTTCCGAAATCCACAAATCGCCACTTCTCGGCCACGACGATGCCCGTCTCGAGCTCGTCGAACGTAGGCGGCAGCTCTTGATACCACCCGTCATAGTGTTTTTCGAGCTCCGTGAGAACAGTGGAAAGCTCAGCTTGGCTCGTTGCAAGGCCCCGCAGATACTGGAGTCGGGGGTACACCTCGCGCTGTTGTGTGCGAGTGTACGGCTCCTTCATCGCGTGCTCCAGAAAAGCGGCGAGTTCCAGGGACTCTTCTTGTTCTTTCGAAGAAGCAACCACGGTTGTTTCATTCTCCTTGGTATCGGATGGTTTCGACATCGAAGGCGTTTAACGGGGGTATTCCAGTAATAGGTCAGGGTTCTTCCAGTTGATTATAATGGCCAGTTTGGGCGTAGACTTAACTGTTGTAATGGCCCAGCGAATCCCTCCAACACTCTCTTTCTCTCTCCCCGAACTCCGAACACCAAAATCACTCGAATTCATTCATTGTGGGATTGTGGTAGTATATTCTGCGGCACGCGTTCTCTGTTTCCACTCCGCGCACTTTCTCGCACGCCGCGCCGCGCTCCGCCCGGCACCGTCACCGAAAACCAATCCCACTCAGTACCACGTACCACACGCGCTCCGAAATCGCTTGGTCCGTTTCTCTGTTTGCCTCTGATCCGATGGCCAAAATCAAATCTGCCGCGGCCAAGAAGACCGCCGCCAAGAAAAAAGCCGCCGCTGCCGCTCCGAAAGCCAAGAAGAAAGTCCCGCGGCTGCTCCACGGGCCCGCCGCAGTTCCGCCCAAGCCGCCGCCGAGCGCGCAGCCGCCGAAGAGGCCAAACTCCAAGACCAAGTGTTGGACGCCGAAGTGGCGAAGTGGAAGAAACTCAAGAAACACGAGTTGCAAGAGGCGTGTGACGCGAACGACGTGCCGTACACCAAGACCGAGCGCGCGTCCTCGTTAGCGCAAAAGTTGGTACGTGCGGGTGTGTTTTCCAAGCCCGCACGTGTCAGGGACGTAAGCGCTGCTGCCGCGCGGAATGAAGGCGGGGCTGATGCTGACGGGGAGGAGGAAGCGGCCTATGCTAACCCCGAGTCTGATGCTGAGGACGGAAGCGAGGACGATCCTGAAGACTCAGTGCCGCTGGCCAGTGCCGCCTCCGAACGCCGCTCACTGGCCGCAGCCCTCGAGCGAAAAGATGCACACCGACTCCAATGCGATGCGCCTCACAAGTGTGGAGCGCACACTCGGCGCCAAAATTGCCGCAGTGACAGCCCCTGTTCGCCCCTACGACACACTCGAAATGCGTCAGGCCCGTGTGGCCACTGACGTTTGCCACAGTTTCAATGTCGGCACGTGCTTTCGTGGCGCCGCCTGTTTCCGCCGTCACGTGTGTTCGGTGTGCGCCGGCAACCACCCCGCCAATCTGTGCACCTCAAAGAGCCAATCTACTCCTGCCCTTCCTCCCCATCCTTCTGGCTCCGTCGATGCGAGTGCTAACGCTGGCCCTGCTTCTTCGTTTGCGCACAGGGGCGGGCGCGGTCGAGGTCGCGGCCGGTTTGTCCGGAGGCCTCCCACTGACTGCCGGGCCGATTAGCGATGGCGGTCCGGTGCCCCGCACCACCGCCGGGCAGCACACAGTTCCAGCGGTTTGCAGTCCATCCCTCGCCCCTGATCGTGTGCTCCCTACCCGCGACACTGACACTGTGTTTATTGTCACCATCCCCATCTCGCCCCCGACCTCCTCGCTCCCCGCCCCTCAACCCCGCACTCAATCTAACCACTCGCCAATCACGAACCCTCCGAACAATGCACCCTCCGCCTCCGAACTCTCCGCTCCGAGCGCCGCGCACCTCGACAGTAAGCACAACCGAGCGACAGACCATCGCAATCAAACGCGATTGGCAAATGGTAGCTCGAACGTCCAATCTAAGAGCACTCCCCCTGCCTTCTCCCACGCGCCTGCTCGTGACGCTCCTGACGCACACCCCCACTCCTCACGCACACCCTCACTCGCACCCACACCTGCCACCCCCTCACTTGTCACGAGCACCACCACCCCGTCACTTGCTCCCGCTCGCAATCGTCCGTGCACACAGGTGGTCGGGGGTAGTGGTGTGTGCGCTTCAAGTGCAAGTGTCGCGGCGTCGGCCTCAAGTGCTTCGGTGCCGAGTGATGGGAAGAGCGCCACCGCTATCCAACCACCGCCATTGGCGGCGCCAACCGCCCTCGATAAGATCCCTCTTCCCCGCTGCTTCCACGCTCCCGCTTGGCGCCAGTATCTGTCCGCTTACCCGCACCGCCACATTGTGCAATTGGCGTTGGATGGCGTTGAGCAGGGCGTGCACATCGGTTACACGGGCGATCGGTCTCGGTTTCGCGATTGCGACAATCTCGTGTCGGCCGACGAAAATCCCGACGCCATCACCGCCGATTTGGCTAAGGAAGTGTCGAAAGGGCGCATGACCGGACGAAGACGATTGGCGCCGCATCCACCACCTCTCGTGGCCGCGCAATGGCGACTCAATCAATGAGTTCATTGAAGACATCGAACTCCGATACCCGTCATTCGATGATGCGGTCAAACTCGCACGCGAACTCGGTCGTGGCGCGTTGCTCGCTAAAGTCGA
>Ga0315899_10004257_pt1 | contig 15502 bp, 9 predicted proteins | sample LakEriMetagenome_2_FD_203518 | JGI IMG/M metagenome (GOLD analysis project Ga0315899, IMG submission 203518) | Freshwater fungal communities from buoy surface, Lake Erie, Ohio, United States - Buoy 4 MA112 | ecosystem: Environmental > Aquatic > Freshwater > Lake | place: USA: Lake Erie, Ohio... | reverse complement strand
CGACCGTCACCGAAGTTACACTAGGCTATCATCGCAACGGGCAGTACTCCATCACCGCTATGACCACGACGACCGGTTCCGTCGCAGAGCGCTACGCTTACACTGCCTATGGTCAACCTACGCTTTTAAACGCCAGCGGTACTGTGCTTACAAGTTTGGCCTTTGGCAATCGATACACCTATACAGGCAGAAAATGGGATGAGACCCTCGGTCTCTTACACTTCCTCACAAGATGGATGAATCCACTGAATAAGAGATAGACTCAGTCAGTAATGTCTCCAACCAATTCGGACAGAGAAGTTTGAAGAGTGAAGTTGGAGTTTTGAGAGAAGGCCAATCTTTTCTAATGCCAGTTTTCCAACGAGTTTTTGGTTCCCTATTGTCACGATCGAGGCTCAAGTGGGCTGTTATAGACCGCTTTCGAGCAGTTTGTTGCGCCGAGTCCGGTCTTTGGCTCACCACTGTGGTTTATCCCAGTGGGAGCATGACTGAGCAGCTACCAACAACGGAACCTAAAGCCCCCATCGTGTTCGTCTAGCCGTAGGCCAGACGAACACGATGGGAAAAAAGGGGGAACGCATTTGGTAGCTACTCAGTCATCGCTCCATCGGCACAGGGCCGGAATGGTGGCGGAAGCATCGTTCGCATGGGGAATGCACCTTTCATTGAATGTCGGCCATTGGAATACACAATACAATGCACCAAAGTGAAACATCCTGATGACGCAGGGAACGGAAACCGTATTCTATCGCACGTCGGCTGATGGCAGTGGTAACCGAACCATCGACAGCTCAAAGCTACTCACACGAGTACACGAACACTTCAGTTGTGAGCAGGTAATTGTCTCGCCGCATTCGAGCTCACGGATCGATGCGTATTCCTGGCTTGTGTACTACCAGTCCATGATGGTCATCTGCGATTAAGTCAACTGCTCGAAGAATTCGGGAGGGGCTTGTAGCCGAAGTCGGTTAAGAGTGACCAATTTTGCCATGCAAACACGGAAACCAATCAAACCAAAACATCCTGAATCACATGCCCGTGCACATCAGTGAGTCGTCGTTCGATGCCGTTATGATAGAACGATAATCGCTCGTGATCTAATCCCATAAGGTGCAGTACGGTCGCGTGAAAGTCGTAGACCGTAGTCACATTTTCGACCGCTCGGTATCCGAATTCATCCGTCGCTCCGTACGAATAAGGAGCTTTGACCCCGGCTCCAGCCATCCATACAGTGAAACCTTCAGGGTTGTGATCTCGCCCTTTTGCTCCTGCTTGAAACGTCGGCATACGTCCGAACTCCGTACACCAGATCACTAGTGTATGTTCCAGCAAGCCTCGTCGTTTTAAGTCACGTAGCAACGCAGCCGTTGGCTGATCAAACACTTCGCCATGATTTGCATATTGCTCGCGAAGGATCTTATGGCCATCCCAATTGCTGGTTCCCTCTCCACCAACTTGATAGGCCCCATTGAATAACTGGACGAACCGAACTCCACTTTCGATCAATCGTCTTGCCAAGATACAATTCTTGGCGTAGCCAGCTTTAATATCGCGATTAGGAGTTCCGGTGCTATCAACTCCATATTCTCGCAAGGTCGCTTCGGTTTCCGTCGACAGGTCACCGATTCGAGGAACCGAGAGCTGCATTCGGGCCGCCAACTCATAGCTAGAAATGCGCGCGGCAAGCTCACTGTCGTTTGCAAAGTTACGTTGATGATGTCGATTCATTTCGGCGAGGAACTCACGAGTCGCTCGATCGGTTGATTCAGTAAATCGTGAGGGTCGTTCCAGATTTTGCACAGGAGATGTTGCGTTGAACGCGGTTCCTTGAAATGCGGCTGGAAGAAAACCGGAATTCCAGGAATTGGAACCTGATTGTGGCACACCTCGCGGGTCGGGTATCGCCACAAACGATGGAAGATCGTCATTTTCACTACCGAGCGCATAGGTCGCCCATGCTCCCATACTGGGGAACCCATCCAACGTAAATCCGGTGTTCATAAAGTTCTCACCCGGACCATGCGTATTGGTCTTGCCCGTCATCGAGTGAATAAAGCACATATCGTCAGCCATCTCGCCCAAGTTTGGCAAAAGGCTCGATATCATTTTGCCCGATTCGCCTCGAGGCGTGAATTGCCAGGGACTCTTTTGGAGAGTGCCTTGGCTGCCTTGAAAGGTGATTATCTTTTCCGAACCCGGCATGGGTTTATCATGATGAGTGATGAGTTCGGGTTTGTAGTCAAAGGTGTCGAGTTGGCTGCAGGCCCCGGCACAAAAAATCATCAGCACCTGTTTAGCTTTGGGTTCGAAATGAGGCCTTCTAGCACGCGATGGATGACTGGGGTCGATTACCGGTCTAATGGGTGACAGCTTATCCGATGGAGATGCGTAGCTATCTCGGCAAAGCAACTGCCATAGAGCCATTCCGCCGAGACTACCGAGCCCTTGAAAGAGAGCGGTGCGTCGCGTTAGATTCGTGGTATGCTCGTCTCGATTCGACATGATTGCGGGCTCCTTTATCAGAACACGTACAAGAATTCGTTAGCGTTGCACATCGCTCGGCAAAATGATTCGAGCCCTTCTCGTTGTATGAATTGCAGGGATTTTTGCACCTCCCATTTATCAGGTTGGCGATTAAAAAGGAGTTCAAATGCGAGTGCCACTTTTGATTCCATCGAGCCACCCTGTACTGCGGTTTCTCGATCCAGTCTCGCCACCAGTGCGTCCGCTTGCTGGAGCATAAAGGGACTGTTAAACAGATTGAGCGACTGCAAAGGTGTCGTCGATTGTCCTCGTCGCGGTACAACTTGATCGCCGCTAGGACAATCAAATGCGCCGAAGACAGAATCTTGCTCTTGTCTGACTCTTGTCAGATAAACCATTCGCCGAAAATCTTCCGGCTGGAATTCCTCTTTGGGGAAATAGCGGTACACGTTGTCTTGTTCAACACGTTGAAGAAAGAAACCTGGGCCATGCATTTTGTTGTTTAGTTGACCCGTTACCGTGAGCAAGCTATCGCGAATAGCTTCGGCCTCTAAACGACGCGGAGGAAATCTCCAGAGTAATCTTGATTGAGCATCGATTCTGAGCCCTTGTTCGTTAGGTTTTGAGGATTGTCGAAACGCTTTGGAGAGGAACATCATTCGGTGAATACTCTTGACTGACCAATCGTGGTTTACAAACTCTGTCGCCAAGAAGTCAAGTAATTCGGGATGAGAAGGTTGGCCACCGTTGATACCAAAGTCACTCGGCGTATCGACCAAACCTGTTCCAAACGTGTAATGCCATAGACGATTCGCCATAACTCGGGCGGGCAGTGGGTTGCGAGGATCGACAATCCACTGCGCTAACTGTTTTCGGCGTTCAGATTCTGAGGAATCGTCTGCAAGTTGAAAACCATTCAACTGCGAAATACCACCAGGAACTATCGGTTCACGTTTTTGCGTAGGATCGCCACGGTGCAGGCGGTGAGTGGTCGCCGGTTGTGAGAAGCTTCCTAGCCAGAAAGCGTCCCCTTTCGTGAGAGCATCGATTTGTTGCCGGAGCTTTCCACGAAGCTGTTCTAGCGAACGATATTGTTCTCGTTCTTCATCCGTGAGAGCTTCTAAGCCAGGTTCGGAGGGAGAGCGTGCGGTACGATCACGGCTAGAAACAATAGGGGCCCATGTCTCTTTGTCGGTTTGGGCTTCGATCACGTAATCCGTTATAACACGATCACGGAACCGTCCCGAGGAATCGCGTCCCCAGGTCATACGTGAGATGGTATGTGGTTGGGAAAAACGAATCTCTACCAAACCTCCGTTCACCTCGTGGGAGATCCAGCTAAACTCGTTTCCCGAGCGACCATCGTTGATATGCTCTTCTTTATGGATCGCGTAGCCCGGCAATGTGCTCGACACCTTGGCGACACTACCATTGCTCGCGAGCGCGACATTCATGCCTTGTTCGTCGAAGACCTCCCATTCATCGATGCAGGGCTCAGCATTCTCGCTGCCTAGAATCCGAAATCGCACTGCGGTAGCAAGAACGGGTCTAAACAGCTCTTCATTTCGAACATGTGTAACGGCGGGTCGAAGCTGGGTTGTGGTATTACGTTTGCGACCAACTTCAAGCAGGGCAGTCATCTTCGTCGAAACACCCGACAACTCATCTTTCCATTGGGCCAACTCGGCTTGTTGAGTTGAATTGAGTGGTTTGGAAATATTTCTATCGGCGAATTGCACACCCGCCACGAGAGCTTGTAGGGCGTAGAAGTCCTTTTGGCTAATGGGATCAAATTTGTGATCGTGACAGCGAGCGCAGCCAATGGTTAACCCAAGGAACGAGGTGCCGATGGTGTTCACCAGATCAGTCAATTCATCTTGTCGTTGCATCAAAGTCAGATTGATATCGGGGCTTTTCACCAAATCATAGGTGCCAGCTATTAAAAAGCCGGTTGCAAAATCAGCCCCCGAGGTATCCCCCGCGATTTGATCATAAACGAATTGGTTATAGGGCAGATCTTGGTTAAAGGCTTGAATAACGTAATCGCGATAGGGCCAAGCGTTATAACGAACGCGATTGGTTTCAAATCCGTGCGATTCTGCGAATCGGACAACATCGAACCAGTGACGTGCCATACGCTCGCCATAGCGAGGGTCCGCGAGAACTCGATCTACCAAACTTTCCACGGCGAGTGGATCCGAATCGTAGACAAATTGTTGCACCTCATCAATGGTGGGAGGAACACCGAGAGCAACTAGATAGAGTCGCCGAATAAACTGTGGCTTCGTTTCTTCCGGGGAGAATACGAGATTGTTTTTCGCGAGAGCTTGTTCCAAAAGCAGGTCGATAGACGGTTCACCGATTGGGGTCTTAGGCCGCACCACGGGATGAAAACTCCATGGCACAGGCTTTTCTGCGAGCGACTTGTCATCAGGCCCGCTCGCGCCTTGATCGATCCATCGGCGGAGAATTTCAATGGCTTCGGAGGGTAATGAGTCACCTTCAGGGGGCATTGAGTATTCTGGGTCGGTACCCGAAACGACGTCGATGAGTCGGCTTTCTGCACTCCGCCCCGGGGAGACAATTGCGCCGCTCGTGCCCCCCTTTAGAATCGTATGGCGTAGATCTAGGCGGAGATCGGACGTTTGGTTATCGATCCCATGGCATTCGGTGCAATATTTTGCAAAGATTGGTTTGACATCGCGTTCGTAATCGACTTCGGCTTTACTCGCCACTGAAGAGGCCGTAACCGCGTTTCCCAAGCTGGTTACAATATGCCCAAAGGTTAAACAGAAAATCAACCAGTATGCCGTTCTGGAGACAAGATCGCCCGAAGGCTTGCAACACGTACTTTGGGTTGCGTGGGGCTGCGATTGCAATTCGTAGGGAAGAGCCAACATGGTGAGGGATCACAAAGCGGGGGGGAAAGAGTCTTCTGAGCGGAAGAGACTCTGGCTGGTCCTCACATTGTAACCGCGATCATCATACGAGTGTGAGCGGATTTTAGCTTGGTATCTCGATTTAGCTCTTTGTATACCCTAGGCTATGGATCACACCGAGCAGCTCATCGGTCGTGATGTACCGACGGCGATGTCGAACTTTGTACGCGTCAATCGCTTCGGCCAATTCTCGACCTGACTCAGACAACCCGTTGTAGGAGTTGCCAAACTGGCGACGTTCCTCTCCTCCCGAAGAATCTGAGCGAGTCTGTCTCCGATCAACAAACGGAGCATTCCCGAAGGTTAAGCCTGATGTGGTATTCTGCTGCATGGAGGACATATATTACTCGCCGGAGAATCGGAATCATACGCTTTGGCTTCAACGAAGAGTACGACATCATTTCGGTTGGCAATGTGCAAAGTTGAATTACGATGCATCTTCTCGAAAACTGTAGGACAGCTTATAACGGTCGTGCTGGTTTTGGAGGGCACAACCTTCTATTTCTTTAGGTTTTGGGATAAGTAAAGTTATGTCAGACAGCTGGGCGATTGCATTTTTGGTTGTGGCGGGCATCGCTTACGTCGGGACACTGGTCTATTTATTGAAGCGAAAGGGACGGTACACCCTCGGCGAACGACTCATTTATGCACCAGTTTACGTACTCGCGAGGGTACTTTGGCGGGTCGAAATTAACTGGGATCCGTCTTGGGGAGATCATAGAAATCACGAAATGCTGAGGGATCGAATCACGGGTGGTGCCGTACTGATTGCGAATCATCGTTCTTCCGTTGATCCCTTTTTTGTGCAATTAGCCGCAGGTGGACGTGTTCATTGGATGGTGGCGGGAGAGTATTTCAAACACTTTTTGTTTGGACCTCTTTTGAGATCGTATCAGGCTATCCCAACCAACCGAGGGGGCTTCGACAATGCTTCGACAAAGCGGGCGATTCGATTGGCCTCAACCGGTGGCTTAGTCGGAATGTTTCCCGAGGGTCGTATCAATCGAACAGGTGCACCCATGCTTTCGATTCGCCCAGGTGCAGCCATGGTGGCAGCCCGCGCCGGAGTGCCACTCGTTCCTATTTGGATCATTGGTGCACCATCCGGAAACCAAGTTTACAGCGCATTATTTCGAGCGGCTCACGTGCGAGTTATCGTGGGCTGTCCATGCAGAGCACCTAACGCGCTGACCCAGAACGTCGAATTACTCGAAGATGTGAAATCCAACAAACTCTCGCGGACCGAAACTTGTGATTGGATCACCAGCACGATAAAGCAAGCTATGTCCCTCGCACAAATCGAAGGAGAATCAGTGCAGGTGGCTGGAAAAGATTGGGTCGCGAGCTAGAGCGAATGCGATTCGATCGATTACGGTCGCAACACATCCAATCTGTGGCCAGATCGGCGACAAAAGCCAATAAATCATCCGACGCTTATCGCAAATACGAAGTTCCTAGGCACGGCCTTCATCAAGCTGTTCGATTGCAGAACTGAGAATTGAGTTAGGTCCCCCAGTCGATGTTTTCAAAAATCTGCACAAGCCGTTCTCCGCGATTGGGATTAAGTTGCTTTACCCACTGAATACGTCCCAAAAGGTGACCACGGAAGTTAAGAATATTGTCGCGGTTCTGAACGTGGGGACCGCTGCGAACGCAATTGGTAAGCGTCGCTTTCAACGCATCAAACTCCCTACGTTGCAGATTGGTGGACTCATTGACCACGATTCCTGCGGCATACTGTCGAGTGGATTTTCTCATACGACGTGTCTTACGATAATTGAGCTGAAAGCCCTCTTCAAGAACGATGGCACCCACACTTATTACGAACGATTCCGCTGACCTTGCGAACTTTTCATCCCCCGAGAACAATAGATCGTCAGCGTAACGCGTATAAAGAGCGTTCGCTGCTCTCGCTAAAGCCGCTAATCGGCAATCGAGTCGATAGGCAATCAAATTGAGTAAAGCCGGTGACGTAGGAGCTCCCTGCGGAAGATGGTTTCGATGATAAAGCGACAGAATACGATTTTGTTCTGCAGGCCTGTTTTCGAATTTGATCGCATGCGATAGATCGGAGGGACTGGACCAATATGTGCAGAGGGCCGTCAGTGTCTGGGTTACATCAAACGAGTATCCTAGGCTACGAAAGAGACCCCATACACGATTGGCGTGAACAGATGGGAAACAGTCTTGTAAATCCATGCGAAGCAGGAATGGTTTGTTGATATGAGGTTCAACGAAACTGATCGCCGATCTGCCTTGTACAAACCCATGCGCCGAATCATGTGGTGGAATTGCGTTGATAATTTTATCAAGCACAACTCGCTGCGTGTTTTTCAAAAATTGCTTAGGACTTTCGACGATCCTAATCCCCCCTGTGCGTTTCCGAACAGCATGTATCGAATAGTGCTTGGCGTGGGATGCAACGAGCCATTCAAGATGTTGGTAGGATAAATTCAAAAGCTCTGCCAACTCAGCATGAGAATGGATGGGTGGAAGTGCCCAATTCTTTGCTTTCTGAATTGAAGAACGCATCATGCGACGTCGCATTGATGTCTTCTCCAGCGTCTGACGAAGCCGTTTTGTTGACAACTGTGTAACGACCTGTGGTTGCGTACCATGACACAAAAACGAGGCGAGGCAAGAAAACGAAACCGGTGTCGGGTACCTAGCTATGAGGATAGCTGCGATCGGTGCAAGATCCCGGGCTTTAGGAGAACGACAGGAGTTTAGTAAATCGCTAAACGCTGATTCCGTCCAAGAAGAATCGATGAGTAACTTGGCAGCAAGATACGCTTTGGATTCATAGTTCACGCGGGCACCTAAGAAGCAACATATACTCAAGAGCGAAAAGAAAGGCCGGCAATTCAACCAAACTAGTATGCGATGAGATATTTTTCGATGGAATCGAAACGACTCTCATCACTGTAATGCACTGTAATACGATACGCATGGGTAACCCATACGAGACAAAACGCTCACTCAAAACCAAGAGATTAGAGCTAAGTCCGTTCTGCCAGCTTGAAATGCCGACCTTTCGATACCTCCTATTTTGACAACGTAGAGATAAAAATACCAGTGGTTATCGATGCTTAGAAAAAACAGGGAGTAATGGTTGAGAGTTTCGCTTTTCCGCAATAGGTTAGTGGGAGTCTAGAACCTTTCCTTGAGAGAACTCGTTTTTTAGTAGACTATTGGATACATTTTTTGCTTTTCGTTGGCACATCGTCAGAAACTCTAATAAACTTACCGCCACCAAAAGACACCCCCATGAGCAGGTTTAAAAGTGGTGCGATAGCGAGATCGGTTTGAGGTTAATGGAATGAGTATTGTGTCGGTACATAGTGCCGGTTTAACGCATTGCGGCAATGTTCGTGATGAAAACCAAGATCAATATGTGATTGCAGAAATGAGCCGCGCGATGATGGTCAAGTCATCGGGACTGTCTACTATAGAAGGCAGGCGGCTTGTGGGCGATTCTTTTGCAACTATTTTGTTAGTAGCAGATGGAATGGGTGGTCATCTGGGAGGACGCGAAGCCAGCAGGTCCGCCATGGAGTATTTCTTGGCCTCAATTTTAAACAAATTGACTTGGGTCGAAGCTATCACGACTGACAACGAATTAGCCTTTCGCCAGGTGTTGGGGGAAACACTCATTGAGGCGCATGGTGAACTGCAATCCTTTGCTACAGCGCATCCTCATTTAAAGGACATGGGAACAACGTTAACTATGGCCTACGTCACATGGCCATATCTTTACATTGTTCACGCTGGCGATACTCGATGTTATCTATACCGAGATCGAGATTTAAGGCTCATCACGCGAGACCATACCGTTGCACAGCAGATGATGATGAGCGGAAAGCTCAAAGCGGAGGAGGGCGAACGTTCCCCTTGGGCGAATGTACTTGTAAACGCGTTGGGGGCAGGAGCCCCCGATGTAGTACCTGATCTTTACCGCTTAACATTGAATCCTGGAGATCGCTTGTTGTTGTGTAGCGATGGACTCAATAAACATGTTTCTGACGATCGAATTGCAAAGGAATTGACCCTAAGAAAATCCCCCGAGGAGACGGCCAAAGAACTTGTAAAACTAGCTTTGGATGGAGGTGGATCGGATAACGTGACCGTGTTGTTAACCGATTTCGTACCGACATCCGGCTCATCGCCCATGCGGACCTATTCGGAAATTCCGACGGAACAGCAGGTCCTTGCAGAGTTTGACCGCGATTTGATCGAAGTTGACACGTCAGATCTGGAAGCACCTTCACCGAACACAGAAGAAATGACAATCGATTCGGACAATCAAAGCTAGATAGGAAAAAAGGCTGATCCGCAACCGAACCAGCCTTTCGACTCTTACCCTTTTTCGTCCCTTTGCTGCACAGCGGCGAACATTACTTGTCGGACGACTCGTTTGATTCCGCGATTTGTTCGCCTGCAGCGGGAGCGGGCGCTTTGCGACGGAAAACAGCCCCGATTTCGATCTCTGGGCGGTCAGCGGAGTCAGTCAAGAATTTGATCGTGCCTTGCGTTTCTGCACCTAGGTCTCCGGCTTTGGCCTTTAGTTGCAATTGAAGAGGGTGCAGAGCGCGCGGTTCAGTTCCTAGCTCAATGTCGACGTCAAATATATCGCTCTCGATTCCCTTGACCAGAAACGGCGTTTGGCTCTTGAGAACAACCAACTGGCGAACGGGTTCACCAGAGAGTACATCCCCCAGGGACACGGTGCTTGGCACAACAGTTATCCCAGGAACAACACTGGCGGTAACACGTAGCGGCACCTTGGTCAGATTTCGATCGTTGGTGGTTACAATGAGTTCGCTTTCAAAGGATCCGGCGGGGGCATCCTCCCCCATGGTTAGATCGATCTGATATTGGACGCGGCCACCCGATCGCGAGGTTTCCTTAGCCACGGCGTTAAGAAACGTGTTGCTGGTCGTGAGCCCCATAATTTTCCAGTCGGATCGGCCCGCGTAGTCTAGGTTGACTTGAATATCTTTCGTCTTTCCCTGTTGAAGGCTTCCGAAACTGGCTTCACCAGGATTAAAGACGACGTCGGTTCGAATGTAGCCTTTTACTTGCAGTTGGTACTCGGCGAAGAAAGGACGATCGACCGTCACCGTCAATGTGGCCCCTTTTTGGCCGACGTGAGAGTGAGTATTGAACTTAGCCAGAACACTGCCTTTGCCTTTGGGAGCAACATCCTGAGTCTCGAGGATGGGTGTGGTACAACCACAAGAGGTTCTCACGCTACGAACGTGCATTGGCTCGTTGTACGGATTTTCAAAATAGAAACGGAACTCTGTTTTCGCAGCTTTGGCGACGGAACCAAAGTCGTGTGAAGTCTTTTCAAACAAACGTGCCGACTGGGCTGATGCCGGGGACGCAACGGCCAACGACACCAACAAGGCTGATAAACACAGGAAACGCATGGAGGCTCTCCGCAGGGACGGTTGGGAAGTAAACGCCGACTCTCATCCGTGGTTTCAAACTCAAGTCCTATACAAAGACTTTAGCACCGAGGAAAGCTGGAGCGACTCGGTGGGTCGAATTAGCAGGGATGTTCGGAGCGGGTCGACGCGAAATGGATGTTCGCACCCTCGGTTATCAGCTATCGAGTATCCAAATCCCGAGCAGATCTTTCCGCACTCTTGGCAATTTTCTAAAGCTGCAACGTTTTGATGAAACGTTAAGACTTCTTACCCAAAGCGTGATATTTTTCCGAAACGAGCCATCCCCAACAATGCGATATTCCAGAAGAAATTTCCTGCCAGTTGGACATTTAGTGAGTTGGATTGCTTTACAAACGCGAATTCTGTGTCAGCTGTCGCAGTATTGGGTATGCGGTGAAGTATGAATTTGGAACGGTCGGGCGTCCGGGGTTAGCAGGTCCTTAGTCGGGCAGGAGTGCCCAATATACGATTAGTCCTCGGTCGGGCAGGAGTGCCCAATATACGCTTAATTGACAACCCAAAACGAAAAAAGGCCGGAGCATCATGCCCGGCCTTTTTTCCTCCGCGTCCATTCGAAAACTTCGTTTCAAAAATGTATCATTCGGCTATCAGCCCTCTCCGACCCATACCATCGCCGAGCGATATAGCAGCTCAACTTGGCGATTTGCCGGAGCGAGCGGCCCATCGTAATTAGGATAAATGTCTTTAGGAGACTCTTTAGCAGTATCCATAAAGACTCGCCATCGGATTCCTCGCGTCGCCGCTGGCATGGTAAAGTTCCGAGTTTCGGGTGTGCCGTTAAGCATGATCAAAATGTCCCGACCGAGGCATTGAGGATCCTCCGAAACACCTGGTTTTCCTAGCCAGCAGACCAACGTTCCGTCTGGAGCATCCCAGTGAATCGGTTTACCCGTCGATTCGAACCAACTGACGTCAGGAATCCCTCGGTGATCTTGTGGTCGACCCGTCAAGAAACTCTCACGGCGTAGGGAGGGCTGCATCTTTCGGAAGTCAATCAGTGCCCTCGTGAACCGCAATATCTCCTTGTTGCCCTCCACATTCTCCCAGTTAAACCAGGAAATCTCATTGTCTTGGCAATAGGCGTTGTTATTGCCTCGTTGAGTGCGGCGAACTTCATCACCCATCAAGAGCATCGGTACCCCCTGACTGAGCATCAGAGTGGAAAGCATATTCTTGATCTGCCGGATTCGAATGGATTCTATAGCCTTTTTCTTGGCTGGGCCTTCGACGCCGTAGTTATCGCTATGGTTATTGTTATCACCATCGCGATTGCCTTCCCCGTTCGCCTCATTGTGCTTGTCTTTGTAGCTCGTCAGGTCGTTCATCGTGAATCCATCATGCGAAGTCACGAAGTTGATGGAGCAGTAAGGGGCGCGTCCTGCATGCTCATACAGATCGGACGAACCGCTGAGACGTGTCGCCATGGCACCAACCATCCCGCCATCTCCACGCCAATACCGTCGCACGTCGTCGCGGTACCGACCATTCCACTCGGCCCAACGCAAATCGCCGAACGAGCCGACTTGATAGGCGCCAGCCGCGTCCCAGGCTTCGGCGATAATTTTCGTATCAGCCAGCATTGGATCCTCAGCGATCAAGTCCACCAGTGGTGGATTAGGCATGAGGTTACCGTAACGGTCGCGCGACAAAATACTTGCCAAGTCGAATCGGAAACCATCGATGTGGTAGTTGTGCACCCAGTGACGCAGGCAGTGGAAAATCAACTCACGGCATACGGGGTGGTTGCCGTTAAACGTATTCCCGCACCCCGAGTAGTTGCTGTAGTGAGCCCCCCCGGAGTTGAGAATGTAATAGACTTGATTCTCTAAACCTTTGAACGATAGCACGGGGCCACGTTCGTTGCCTTCACACGTGTGATTGAACACAACGTCCAAAATCACTTCAATTCCAGCTTGGTGGAGCGCTTTCACCATTTGCTTGAATTCGTTGACTTGAGCCCCAGGTTCGGTCGAATGGGCGTAACCTCTATGAGGTGAAAAGAAATTCATAGGGTCGTAACCCCAGTAATTGGGACGTTCTGGGACGTTTCCATGGACGTCAAAAATTGGAAACTCGTGAATCGGCATTAATTCAACGGCCGTGACACCGAGCGACTTCAAGTACGGGATCTTTTCGATCACACCGAGATAGGTACCCGGATGATCTACCCCCGAGTTCTTGTTTTTGGTGAATCCGCGAACGTGCATCTCGTAGATCACCGAGTCACTCAGCGAACGACGTATGTGTCGGTCCCCATCCCAGTCGAACGAGTCGTCAACCACAACGCATTTCGGCGGACGGATTACTCCGTCGGTCGTCTTCTGAAAACAACCGGCCAGAGCCTTGGCATACGGGTCAACTAAACGGGCATTGCCGTCGAACCATTGTCCCGACTCAGGATCGAAAGGGCCGTTCGCTTGAAGATGATATAGCTGACCTGGCTTGAGGCCAGGCACAAAAATACTCCAAACATCTCCCCAACGATCTGTGCCGCGATCGAATTCGATCGTTTCACTTGGTTCTCGGTCGTCTACATGCTTGTAGAGCAACAACCGCATGGCCGTTGCAGAACGACTGAAAATGGTGAACTGTACGCCACGTTCATGAACGTTTGCACCGTACGGCAAGCGGTAGCTAAATTGCAAATCAGGAAGCGGGTGCCGCATGAGCATAACTTTTGGTATGTCCTTTCCAGTTTAGATCGGATGCGATTGGGTTCTTTGAGCCCGCAACCTTAGCACTCTAAACTGGAAATCTAAAATCTTTCTTTATCAAACTAGCCAAAATTGAAACCAGTTGATTACTCGAGGACCGTATGGCGAAACGCTTCCGATTGCGCCCATTCGCGACCTCTGGCTGAACTTTTCCATTGAGCTAGCCACAACATGAGGTTCCGGCGCTGGTCTTATTACTACAACCAGAAGTATTGTCCGACGTGTTACAGGAATTCCCTTCGCAGGTTCCACTACCGCAACTGGCTTGCGAAGCCTCTGGCCCAATACAACTACCGGTGATTTCGAAACCCATATCACGAATCATTTGATAATCTTCGTCGGGAGCCTGGCCCTTAGTGGTTAGGTAATCTCCAACGAAGATACTATTCGCAATAAATAGGCCGAGTGGTTGCAAGGTTCGAAGATGTCGCTCGCGTCCGCCAGCAATTCGCAACTCACTCTTGGGATTTACGAATCGCATCATGCACAGTGCACGCAAACAATCGCGTGGATTTAAGTACTCCTTCTGTTCCAAAGGGGTTCCATCAATCGCGTGCAGAAAGTTCAACGGTATCGACTCAACGGAAAGCTCGCGAAGAGAAAATGCCATATCGACAATATCGCTCAGCTTCTCTCCCATACCGATGATGCCACCGCTGCATAACTCCATGCCCGCTTTGCGGACGTTACGCAAAGTTTCTACGCGATCGTCAAAGGTGTGCGTCGTGCAAATCTCGGCATAATGCTCACGACTGGTATTCAAATTATGATTCACTTTGTCCACGCCAGCTGCTTTGAGTCGCAACGCTTGCTCCTCACTGAGCAAACCTAAACAAGCACAAATGTTAAGACCATATGCCTTTTTGATTTCGGGTACGATCGTCTCGACTGCCTTCATCTCTCGCTCGTTTGGTGCGCGACCGCTGATGACGATACAATACGTCTTGCTCTGTCGCTCCGCCGCGAGCCGTGCACCATCGAGAAGTTTGTCTCGGCTCAATATGTTGTACTTAGGAATGGGAGCGTCCGAAATTTTCGATTGACTGCAGTAATTACAATCCTCTGGGCACAAGCCACTCTTGGCATTCATCAAGAAATAGAGCTGCACCGTTTTACCAAAGTACTTGTGACGTATGCGATATCCGGCGGAAACGAGATCTAATAGCTCGTCGTCAGTCGACTCCAATATGGCTAACGCCTGATCGCGGCTAATCGGTTCGTCCGACAAAATCGCGTCGGCGAGTGTGCTCCAACGAGACGTTGAGGACATATCTATTGAGGGGGATATCATTGTTTCGTAGGTTGCTGACAAAAGTGATTTGGAAATAGGATCGGGTCCCAAGCAGGCTTGGCACTACGATTCGCTTCGTAGCGAGAATTCGGATTGTACGGCGGAAAGCTTTGTCGGCAAAGGCTTTGCGCGTCGAGAATAATCCCTACACACCAACCGCCAGCAAATTATCTGGATATGCGAGCATTTATGAGTCGATTTCTGCGATTGCGATATGTTCTCGGCTCGACCTGCGAGCGGCATCTCGAAAGACTGGAACCCCTTGTTAGGTGGAGTATCAATGGCACATTCTGGACCGTTTATCAGCGACGTGGAGGAGCCACAGGACGAAGATCTGCTTTCGATCTCGCGTCGTCGCAGTCCCAAGGATGGTGCACAACCTCAATCTCCGCTCGAAACGTATTTGCGTGAGATTAACGAAACTAAGCTTCTTTCCGCCGAGGAAGAACAAATGCTGGCTCGACTAATCGCTAATGGCGATGCCGCAGCCCGCGACCGCATGGTCCGTGCCAACCTGAGATTGGTCGTGAATATATCACGAAGCTATGTTGGCAAGGGACTCGCTCTTCAAGATCTTATCGAGGAAGGAAACCTTGGTTT
>Ga0315899_10004255_pt1 | contig 15505 bp, 15 predicted proteins | sample LakEriMetagenome_2_FD_203518 | JGI IMG/M metagenome (GOLD analysis project Ga0315899, IMG submission 203518) | Freshwater fungal communities from buoy surface, Lake Erie, Ohio, United States - Buoy 4 MA112 | ecosystem: Environmental > Aquatic > Freshwater > Lake | place: USA: Lake Erie, Ohio... | reverse complement strand
TAGCAGGCAAATTATTTCTCGTAGGATGTCAGCATCTGGTGCCGTGGCTAACGTCGCCTTTCCTCCTTGTCCCACCCATTTCCTGATAACGCGCAAAACTGCCTCGTTGTCGCATAATAGAAGAGCGTCTTCACTTAGAGCTGCTGATTGCAACGCTAATACCACCCCTCCCAACTCCGGCCTGTTTGAACTCGTGCCTTCATCCTCTCTACCAACTCGCGCGCATTTGCCCTCGCCTTTCTCCCCGAGTTTGTAGCACCCAGACCCCATTCTTCCATCTTTGCACGACCCATCCACAAAAAGATTTTACTGCTTGTGCTCTCTAATGTTGCAGAGTGGTGCATTGGCAGCCGAGGACATGCGTCGGCTGTGGGGCCTCCGCACTGTGATTACTGGCTCTAATTCACTACTTGGAGCACATTTGGCATAGTTGTGGGTGATCCAGAGCTGCTGCGAGGCCGCACAGCAGCTCAAGACATTGTGTTGCTTGCTCTCTCCAACTGTTGTGGTAAGGAGTGCCATTGTAAAGAGTGTCGATACTCGGATGCATCTTTGGAAAAAGAGTTTGAAACAGCAAGTATCTCATCAATTATAAGAAAAGAGTTTAACAAGGCTGTGGATGTTGGAAAAAAAACCTTTAACATGCATAAGGAAGGGGAGTTGGAAGTCGGCCAGGTTCTGCATCGAGCGAACCGCCATGTCTTAGCGGCGTGCACCCCTGCAGGCACCGCGGTATCTCCAGTCAAAATCACATCATCTACCGTGACAAGTCCGACCTTCAGTCATCTATTTGATTGTCAATAAACTTCTCTCTCTCTCTCTCTCTCTCTCTCTCTCTCCTCTTCCTAGTCCACATAAGCCTCGCTGGGTCTCCTCTGACCCCACTTCAGTATCATTGAATACAAATAAACTCCCTCATTCATCGCTTTCCTTTGAACAAACCTTCTTCCTCCTCCTCTTCCTCTTCCCCCCCCTCCCCCCCCCTCCCCCCCCCCTTCGGCACAGCTTTCCCACGACGCGTCAAGTGAGGGTAACTGCGCAAGCACATCCTGTTGTTGTCACCCATATGTTCTCGTCTAACGAAGCTCCACATGCTATGGGAATAGAGCTCGGGCTCGGGCACATGCAGGCAAAGCGCTGTGTATGGGAGTAGCCCCTGAGGCTGCAAGTCCGGCCCCGTCGCCCAGGCCACTCCTAAGTCCCCCGCTATCCCTATGTATAGTACATATAGCAATGCTGGAGCCATTAACGGGTAACATTGCTGGGGAGGAGATTGGGGTTGGGCGGCGATGTGTCGTGAGATGGCCTCAAGAGGGCCGCTCAGCTTTTTATTCATAACATGATGTAGAATATATTAGGTGGTCTCACCAGGCGCCGGCTTTCTTTGATCGTTTCTGCTTGTTGCCGGTTTACTTTCTCTCTCTCCGTTTTCCGATGGAGGGGAGAGCCTTGAAGAGGAGGAGGAAGAGGAGGAGGATTTATTCGTATTCAATACTACAAAGGGACCCAAGGCGCCTGCGGTTAAGCTAGGAAGGGGGTCATGCTGTGATGTGCTAGTTAAATACACGGGCCTCAGAGAGAGAGAGAGAGAGAGAGAGAGAGAGAGAGAGAGAGAGAGAGAGAGAGAGAGCAGATGCGCGCGAGACAGAGCGCGCGCGCGTGCGCACGAGCGATAGAGAGAAGGGAGAGAGTGAGAACGCGAGAGGAGGAGGGGAGAGAGAGAGAGTCCAGGGTTTTATCTTTTGCCAGTTCCTCCCGGACTTGTCCATCAGCTTGGAGGGTTTACAGTTGTAATCTGAAGCCACAGTGTTGGGAACTTTGTTTTAATGACCGCCCAAACTAAATTGGTCGCTATTTTTCCTTTATTTCTGAACAATTAGTAGGGGGCATATGCAGCAAAAGCGCCTTGGCAGCAGCTATGGCATAGCTCGCTCTGAGCGGCTCTCTCTCTCTCTCTCTCTCTCTCTCACACACACACACACACAATGATCAAGACAAAGGTGATCAGTTTCGCACTCGATGCCCACCGCTTCGTGCGTCTTTAAGAAAGACAGCTGGGCCAAAAATTTCACATTATCCAGGACCATTCTCATCTCTCCAGATAAGAAACTGCTATTGCTCCGTTCAAGCCCGACCCTTTAATCCCCCCTCTTGCGTCCTCCCAGGACGTATGTTCCAACCTGCTTGGGCAGCTCGCGCACGAAGATCAAGATAGGCCGGAGAAACGAGGTTTGGCGCTGTGGATGAAGCCTGGCTTTTCAGGAATTCTTGGCGCTGGCATACTTTCACCACGTGCTTCATCATTTTCCGTGTCGTTCGAGCAAGCAACAACAGTTTGTTCATGTGGTGGTCAAGTTGCATCGCTTGCTTCTTGAAGGCGGTGGAGGCTTTCTTCCATATCACACAATCTGCCATGGTCCCTTCCTCGTTCAAATGGGCCAGCAATTCAGACCTGCCCGCAAGAACAGTCTCACGCACATCCGAAACCAGACGCAGCACATGCGTTGCAGCTTTGAAAAAGGCTTTGTCATCTGTTGGTATGGTGCCCTTCTTCGCAATGAGGCGCGTAGACAGACCTTTGAGCGCCCAGGCTAGACGGTGCACAGTCGGCTCCACTGAAGAGCGCTGTTGAGAAATCACATCTGAGAGCCTGGTGCCGATGCTGCGGAATGCATTTGACTCCATTGAGTTTTTGATCATGTGGGCGATCTTGGGCTCGCGTTGGGTCTTGAATCTCTTCTCTTTCAAGAAATTCATCTGAATGGCTACTTCCTTGAGCGCTCCGTCGCCACTTCGACAGCCGCCCGCTTCGTGTAACAGCGCCGCTGCTCCTCCTTTGCCATGTCGAATCGCGTCTTCCAAGGGAGTGCCTCCAAATCGATCGACAGCGTTGATTACTACTGACGGCTGCTTCAAGAGATATTCAATGACAGAGGTGTGCCCCGCACAGGCAGAGAGATGGAGAGGTGTTCGGTTATCATAGTCACCCATCCCTACGTCCACCTTGTTCTCGGCTAGCACCTTGACCACATCGAGATTGCCCTCCCAGGCCGCACAGCACATCTTGATGGTGTAGTTGGTCTCAGACTGCATGAGAGACGCGCCATGATCCCGCAACAACGCCTGCACTTGCGATGCGTTCGACAAATTGAAATTGTGACGTACAGCATCCTCCAAAGGTGTGCCACCAAAGCGATCCTTGCATGTGATATTGCACTTGGCGCTGAGAAGATATGTGACAACCTCCACTCTTCCCTCGCACGTGGATAAATGAAGCGCTGTGCGACCATCATAGTCCGCCACATCCGGATCAACTCCGTTGCGGATGAGCCGTTGGATCTGCTCGACGTCACCTGCGAAAGCTGCAACGCACATCTCCACGCCCATGGCTGCCCCTGCCACTTTGTACTTTTGTGATGCGTGAGACTTCCGAATGAGGTCAGCGACGTCGTCCTGCTTGTGGCGAACGGCATCATTCAAAGGCGTGTTGTTCATTGCATCAACAGCTGCGACGTCAGCTTTGTCTTCAAGGAGCATCTTGACGAGTGAATAGTGACCCGCGCTTGCTGCCACGTGCAGTGGAGTGCGCTTTAGCTCGTCCTTCACAAACAAATCCACGTCGCCATATTTCAACATGGCCATGAGACGTTCTTCGTCGCCCTGTCCTACGCGTGTAAGCAGGAGGATGATCCTCTCCTTTCTGTCGCGCTGCTTGATCATTTCAAGCTTTCCGGCTGTTGCGCTGCCCGCGGTGCTGTCGCGATCATCACCATCGTCATGAAGGCGTTGCGAGCTTATTACAGATCCTTCCTCCGAAGCAGCAGTCCTGCACGTCGTCGCCAGGTCTTCATCCATACTCTTTGCCGCTCCAGCCCGGGCATTTGCGAGAGCAGCTTTCTTCATGTCTCCAAGCTCGTTGGACTTGTTTACTGCGCTCTTGTTGCTCTGAGCACTTTTGTTGCTTTTGCCGCTCTTGATGCTCCTGCCGTCTGTGCTCGCACTTGCTTTGCTATGAGCGCTCCTCCTACTCGAAGCTTTCGATCCAGCAGAAACCTTCGAACCTTTCGAACCTCGACTCTGTGCTGTCAGGGTAGACCTCATCGTCGCAGCCCCCTTGTTCATCTTATTTTCTTTCAACCCGTTCCGGAAGACCTTATCCACATCAGCGGGGTGCATTTTCGCAGTTTCCTGGTACGCGTCTCGATTGAGGACCAGACCGACTGCTCCTTGCTTAAAGGCACGCGCAGTAAGATTGTGCTTAAGCCCAAAGACAAACTCGAAGGCCCCAACCTGCATCCCTTTGCCGTAATTAAACAGGACCTGTTGTGTCACCTCGTCTTGAAAACCGCGGCCCTCCTCAACGACTCCACGCGTGACGATAAACATTTCCTTGCTGGTATCTCCTTCGTTGTAAAGGATTTCCTCTGGCACGAAATTGACCTCGCGCAAAAGCACGCATATATCAATGAGAAACTGATCACTGCAGTCATCGAATAGCACCGTCTTGGTCAGTGCCTCCCACGAAATGAAGCGTGCAAGCTCCACGCGCAACCCGTGCGATAACCCCGCCAAGATCGTTTCTTGACCCATCGTGGCTCCGCTTTCGACGGATTTGAAATGCGCCCGGATTTCGCTTCGGAGCTCTGGCGAGAAGTGCTTGCCAGCAATAAACATGGTGACACGCTCCAGGTGCTCGCGCGCGTTAACTACTGCTTCATCAGCACTCATCACAAGACTCGATATCTCGCCCAAGACATAGCGAAATAGTGTCATGTTCAACAACATCAAGCATATCGTCCACCCTATTTCTACGTAGTTTTGAGGAAGTACAGAACCGACCACCCCGTTTGAGGTAATTGTTGCAGACACCCAGTAAAGAGAGCTCAAATAGCGCTGGGCAGTAGAACTCGACGGCCTCATCCCAAGGTAAGCATTACGGTCGAACGTCACGTCGGTATCTACGTACGACTTATCAGCGTATAGCCAGCTGAGCGCGGGACCGGGCGTGAATGAGGGGACTATTCGTCCTATCCAATACCATGTGCATGCGCATATGTGCAGAATAAAAAAAATTGTGGCGAGCAGGGCAATGATTTTGGAGCCCGACTGTTGTTGACTGGAGCCGTACAGAACATGCTTTGGGGATATCTTGGAGACGAAGAGAAGCATCTTGTTTACACGCAGCCACAGACATTGCTCGTGAGGAAGCCCACACAAGAACCCGAACCAATCCAAGGGCCAAACGGCAACAAGACAGACTAGATCGCTCTGTCGTAGAATCTTGGTCCTGTCTGTCACCCAGTGCCCAAACTCGCTTTTGATTGCAGTGTTAAGCGAAAGCGCGACATGAACACACACAGCAACATCGGCAGGAAGGTCCATGTACAGCGCCCACTTGCTGGTGAAGGACGGGTATGGCATAAATGAAATTCGCACAGGGACAACGAGAAAGTGATAGAGGGCGACCAGGCGCATCAGAAGAGTGAACCACTGCACCAGCACAAAGTTTGGGTTGACGCATGAATGGATGAAAGCTCGAGAACTGTCCACGTGGAGTTGACCTTTGTTGCACTCAAATGCTATCATTTGCCGGACAATCTCCTGATATGAAATCTTCGTGCTTTTTTCGAACTTTTTGTTGAAAAGCCCACAAAATTCGCGACAGTTCTCCAACGAAATCGAAAATGGAAAGTCTACCATGACCAGTTTCAGGTACTGTCGGATGCTTTCTCCTTGCAGTGGCTCGGTCAGTGAACCGGTTACGCGTGTAAATTCTGTTTCCAGCATTGAAATCGGCATTTCGAGAAAACCTGAGGAAATGCGGTGGTCTGCACACGCCCAAGGAAACACTCTGCAGATCAAAGCAAACGCTCGGTCTTGAAAACTTTCCTGTTCTTCGAAAATTGTGATGCTATCTGCGGGCATGAGGTCAAGTGGCGGAGGGACGTGCGTGCTTTCATCAAACCTCGGCCCGGTATCCAAACGCTCCTCTCTCATCAGGGAAAAGTTGATGCTCTGGGCTTCGTCCAGACATGTTTCGCACAAGAATTGTGTCCAGCAATACCAAAATGCTTCGGCGCGAACCTCTATCGGAGCATTCTCGGCATACATGGGCTTGAACACATCCATAAAGGCCTGTGCGCCACCTTCGCCCAGCAGATCCTTCATCATGTCAAGAGAGGCCCTGGGAACAGTATTGGCGCCCTTGGAAATGGAAGTCCAGATTTTATCTAACATCGCAAACGAATTCAGCACTGCTCTGCGATCCACTTCTGTAACAGTGCTTCCTGACGTCTTATTCTGTGTAAATTGCAGGAAGTTATCAGGCCGAACTGGTGATGACAGGTCTCGGTCTTCGGCCTCAAGCATTTCTTTTTTCATAACAGAGATGCGCTTTCTGAGGCTGGAGGGCACACTCGTCTTGCCTAAATACAATTCTTCCAGTCCAGCTGTCTTCATCTGAATAAGCACGCACGGCTGAGAGGCCGTGACTATGATGCCCTGCGCGTCAAGAGCAGTGGGCGCCAAGCTTAGGCGGCGCAGCTTAGGCGGCGCATGGCCCTTGTGGTGCGCCTGAACTTGCTGCATCGACGAGTAGGCACCAAACACGACACCTTCTGTCGCATGGCAAGCCACAAGCTGCTCCTCATTCCGCACCCTGGCCACCTGGACTTGTCCCTGGAGGAGCAGGTACCAACTTCCTGCCCACTGCCCATTCTGAAGCTGATCATATAGCACTTCATTCTTTTTCTTTTCAACAATCTTGCAGCCTTCCAGCAACGCCCTTGATTCTGACTCACAGAAAAGTCGTGATATAGGAAAGCTATTGAATTTGCAGAGTGGCTCAAAGAGAGGCAGCTCGAGCAAGGCTTGGCGAAAAGTTTTAGATGCCGCGATGACTGCTGACAAGCGAATGCCTTCTGCGTTCAGTTGATACCAATGTTCTGACGCCATGCACTTTAAATGCACGATTCCTTTACAGACCTCTTCAAGGATTCGATCCATGTCGACATGACAGGCTTCAGCACCCAAAACCAAAAGGCCCCTTGCAATATTCTCCAGCGGTACTTCTGGATCCTTTTCTTTGCCTCTCGCTGACGCCGGCGAAAAGACGTCATAAATAGTTCGATACGCTTGCTCTGCGGTCACCACTTGCAGCGCAGCACTGTTCCACAAACGCGCGCTCTCAAGATCTACATCCAGATCCAATTCCTCCGCTCTCTCTTGCGCCTTGATAATGGCTTCGACTTCTTCATAGAGTTCATGTTCCTCCTCGGAATCCATCATCTGTCCCTGAGTGAGGCATCCACCTTTTAGGATGTTTTGGTCAAGATCTTCTCCAATCGAGCTCATATCACGGATGTCGCGCCAACACTCTTTCAAAAGCGAAAGTGGTAGGTTTGCTTCGTACAGCCTTGACATTAAGAGTTTGACTCGTCTTTTAAGATCCAATTCCACCTTGCCGTGACCCGTCATGGCAGCCCTGGGTGTAAGAGAATTAAAGAAAATCAGAATCCACACAAAACTTGAGGATACACATATGAAGTCTTCGAATTAAACTCTGACCTCGTTTGGAGTAAGCTGGACATTATGGCATCGACTTGTGTCGTGTCTTGCCCCTGGTCCGCTGTTGAGAAGGAACTTGATCGACGAATCACTTTTCTGTTTGCAAACCGATCACCATCTCCTGACTCAATCGACTGCATCTTCTGTAGCTTATGCCGCTGCGGCTTTGCGTTGGTCCTGAAGACCGATTGCCTCAACGTGTCCCTATCTGGGACGTTACTATCGCCTGCATGCAAATTCAACGCTGCAAGGTTGTCGTGAAAATTCCCTGTCCGCATAGCTGGCTTCATCGAACGCATGCCCGTGCCCGTGCTCGGGCGAGTTTTGAAGGGTCTTCTAGACTCAAACTCATGATGCTCGGGCATGTATGCCATCCGAGCTTGCGTCTCCAACACTTTCAGCGTTTTTTCAAGATGTGATTGCACCTCCGTGCCACATCTCTCAATGCTTTGCGTCAGCACACTCATCTCCGCAGTGATGTCTGCTACACGCTCCTTTAGCTTGACAACAAGGTCCATATGTCCTACACAGGCGCTCATCACAATAAGTGTCTCTTGGTCGCCAAGGCGGTGTGACTTTGTGCGGTCGAGTCCTTGCTCGATGAGTTTGCTAATGAGCAATCTGACGGTCTTGATTGAAATCTTCTGGAGTTCCTCCAAAAAATCCTTACCCTCGTCTGAGTGCTGATACCGAGCTAGCTCTCCACCCCATGCTTGCAAGAGCTTCGCGCAGTACTTGTGATACTGCGTTCCTCCATGCAATGCATCGTCCATCGGACTTCCCTGCCATCGATCGAGGGAGTTGGGGTCCGCACTGATGCCCAAAAGAAATGAGACAGACAAAACTCGCCCTTCCGCCGCTGCGACTGCCAGAGACAACAAAAATGTTTCACGCTTGTCAGCAACGGTCACAGATCCCCCCCACGCCGTCTCATCAAAGAGGCATCAAAGATCAACGTCATCGATGATCAGTTAGCACCGTCTCTCAAAAGATGGTTAGTTAGTGGTAGTTAACTAAACTAATCCAGGATTAACGTCATTGTCAGTGATGAGCTGGCACCGTCTCTCAAAATACCATCTCCTCCTCTTCTCTTTCCCCAGCTCGGCGGAGACCGCAAAGCACTCCTGCAACGCAGCCAAGCACACATAAACGTTCACACAATCATCCATCTACGCCACCCTCCCTCTTTGCAGGGTGTGTCTGGAGTGACGCATGGGCAAAGAGACTGCAACGGCGTGCAGCGCTTAGGGCATGCGTAACAGGACATGGCGCTCACGGTGCAGTGGGTAACGATTGTCGTAGTCGCCATCCGACACAGACATGCCAAATTCATGCAGCATACGCATTCCCATAACGTTGCCTTCGCTGGCAGCAGTGCACACAGCATTGACGCCGAAGTCTTTGGGGACACGCGCGCCTTTGGCTTGCAGAAGAGTTGCTGCCCCTGCGTGCGCACTCATAAGAGCGTCCTGCAAGGGGGTGCCCATCCACCGGTCGGCACAGTTGGGGTTGGCCTTGGATCGCAAGAGAACCTCAATCACCTTATCGTGCCCCTCGGCAGCCGACAGGTGCAAAGCTGAAGTTTTTGTTGTGTGGCATGTGCGCTCACATCAACCCATCACGCCAGCGCAGCAAGTTTCAAGGCTCACAAACGCTGTGCCGCAAAGCAGTTCGACCACAACCAAACCTGTTCGTCTGTCGTAGTCGCTTGAGTTCGGATCTACGCCATTGTCAATCAGGCGTTTGACTTGTGCGAGGTCGCCTTCGCCTGCAGCAGTGCACAGGGCTGAGGCTGCATCATCGAAGTTGAGATTTGCTTTTGACTCGGAGAGCAACCCGACAATCATCAATTGTTTGTTGTTGATGGCCACTTGTAGCGGCGTCTGCGAGAGGTTGCGCACAAGTGTCAGTGGGAAGAAAGCATCTAAAGGACAGGGTTGCAGAGGCAGTGCGAGGCGAGTTCTCGCAGCCGCCACTATGCACCGCAAATGTGCACATACATGTGCACATACACGTGGCATACCTGCCCCCAGTGATCTTTGGTATTCTTGTCTGCATCGTTTTCCAGGAGCACCTCTACCACTTTGTAGCTGTCTTCTCTGCTCGCGATGTGCATTGCGCTTCGCCCGTTGTAATCGGTCTGGTTCAAATTCGCTCCCTGCCGCACCAACATCCCCACTGTCTCGGAATCTCCTGAGCGCGCTGCCTGACACAACATCACAAAGCGCTGCTCTAGCCGTTGTTTCATCGCTTGGAGGATGCGCGCCTTGGTCTCCATTTGGTGTTTGTCCGACAGGTCGTCTTCGACGCCGGGTATAGGCTTGCCTTCCACCGTGAGATCAAAGTCGAGCAGCAGGTTGCTGCAGATGGTGCTGTGGGCTTCCGGGTACTCCGCAAAAAGCTCCATGCTGTGCTCCTTGGAGAGAACCTGTGGTGGTGGGTAAGAATATGACATAGACAATGTGAGATGAGACAAAAAGGGATAATGAGCGCACGATGCTTTTTCTCCTCTTCCAACAGCTGCACCTTGCATGCACGGAATCAGTCATGGTCCTAACGAAGCACACTGACACGCACAGAATATTTGAACATGCACCATTAACTGGATGTCGACCACGTCGTCAGCGGCCTTGATGGCATTGATATGATTGACGCCAAGGAAAAAGGGCACCTCTCCTGCTAAGGGGGCCTGATTCGGCAAGTCTGAGCGAATGACTGAGTAAACTCGTTCATGCTCATCCACCTACATGTCCCGTACACGATTCAAATTCATGCGAGTCGTGGTCACAAAACATAGGTTGCGAAAATGGCACTACGAGGAAAAAGTCTGTGACGGGTGAGTACGCTCGCAGAAAATGGGGGAGAGAGAGGTAGAACAGCGGTGTCTAATATAAACCATTGCTCCCAACCAGAGTTGTTACGAAGAGAAACTTGGGTCGCGGGTGAGCCACTTGCCCAAAAAAAGAGTAGGAAAAAACAAAGAGTAGAACAGAGGCGCTTCAAAGAGAAAGTGGGTTGCGGGTGATACCACTTGCAAAGCGCCCTGATAAACAAAGTACAGCTCACGAGGCACTTCCTCCTTAAACACAATCGTGTCGCCCGGGATGATATGTATCGGTTTCAAAATAATCATGAGCGCGTTGAAAAAACGAGGCTTGCATCCCGCAAAGTGCCGCCCAACGAAAGAACAACGGTCTATCATGTCTCGATAGTTGGCACTGGCCACCTTGATACGTAATGAGGGCGGCAAATCCAACCTGCACGCCCGCACCAACAATGAATCTTCTTTGCTCCCGGAAAGATCTTATCTCAGTCGTGTCACAAAAATGGGATGGGTCCTGCCCGCAGTGGGGAGGGCTAAGAAGGTGATGTGCGAAGAGTTGGCGCGTAGTGGAGGGCGTAGGGGTTGAGCAGTTGTGGATGGCAGGCGGGGATCGGAACTAAATCGCACCCCTGTGACACCGCATTCTGTCGATTTTTGGTGTGTTGGAACTCGCAGTATCGAATCACCCGGGCGTGCAGGTCTGAAGGGATGCTCTTCTTAGCCATGTACTGCCGCACACATTCTAGTTGGCGTTTGTGAACTTCTTCGACAGGATCATGCCGTACCTGCATTACGAGGTGCGGTCGCCCCATTGCAGCGAGAGTGAGGACAGAGGAGGCGGCGGGAGTATACAGAGAGGGCGTGAGAGCAACAGAGAGATGTGTTGGGTGAGGGTGAGAGTGGGAGAGGAGGAGGGAGACCAAGCGCGCAAGGGGAACAGAGAGGGAGAGACGAGAGAGACAGGAAAGGAAGGACCGGAAGAGAGTGATTCAGTGAGAGATGAGGAAAGAGGGATAGGAGAAATGCGGGGGGGAAAGAGAGCGCTCGGGAGAGAGAGAGCGCGTGTGCGCTCGAAGAGAAAGAGACAGAGTGCGAGAGAGAAATAAAGACAGATTAGGGGGAGGGGGGGGGGGAGTGATCATCGCGGCCCGTTTGAGACTGCAGCAATGCGCCCTTTCTCCCTCGCTCTCTGGCTCTCTCGCGCGCTCTCTCTCTCGTTTTCTCCTCTTTCTTTCTCTCTCTCTCTCTCTCTCTCTTGTCTCTCTTTCTCTCTTGTCTCTCTTTCTCTCACACACACACACTCTCTCAGACCTGCAGTTGGATACGGGCGTGCCCTAGGACAGTATGGATTGAGATCAACATTTGATAGATGGGACATACGATGTGCAGCAGAGCATCACAGAGCGGACACACGGCGTACAGAGGAAGGAATAGTAGTACAAACCAGGTAGTTGAGCAACGTGCCGAGGACGAGCGCCGACATGTAGACTTGGATAAAGAGGACCATCATGGACCACACGATCTCGACCTCATTGTTGGGCATTTCCCCTGCATGATACGGGTATGCACAGGGCTGGGCATGTGAGCGCGCGCACTGTGTGGGACGCGCATACCGTACAGCAAGCGTTCGGAGCTCACAGTGTGCATGCCCCAAGAGATGAATTGGACTACCTTCGTAGCCGAGTGCTGTGAGACGATTGAAGCCCTTATACACGCACAGCAAGTACTCGAACCACACTTCTGCTTCCCCAGCACGGTACAGCGGAATGATTTTCTCGAATCCCGCCAGCCATGTGGAGCTGTCGAAATTCCAGGTCCGCGCGAGACCGTAGTAGATGCACCCAACCCAATGCGCAGACATGACGATTAGAACCCCTATGCGGACGGCCTGTACGCGCTTCACGTTGACGTCGGGTTCTATGGCGGTACTTGCAAAATACCTGCACAGACAGGCGGATATGGCGTCACGCATACACTTGCTTCCAATCGCAAGCATGTTATCCCGCCTGAGCAGCGTCAACAGCGCGCATCGTCTCCCGGTTAACAGAGGAACTCACGCTGAGGCGCGAAGGCTTCTGAACACCAGACGGGGCACGGCCGAAGCATACCAGACCCAAGTGCCTTGACTTGGTTTCCCAATCCAGCCGCCGGACAGCAGCACTTGAGTCGCGATCTGGTACACCAGGACCTGCACAAGTTCTTTCGGCATTTCATAGCGAGCCAACAGCCGTGCGATGCTCTTGAAGCTTTTGGCGCTTTCCGTTTGCCCGGGATACGTGCCTGCTGGTATGCGTACAAAAAACGATACTGCACGCACGCAGAGACTCAGTTCAGGAGAGGACAAACATGTACGGTAATCCACTTTGGGCGAGCTCGCAGGACAGCTATGGCTGTTAACGCTCTTGCTAGGCCCCCGTCTCGCGCGCATTTTCAAACAAGATCACCGAGCATGGCGAGACCAAACCAAACGTCGCAGATTACGTCGATCGTGTACACAAACATTGATTTTCTCCTTTCGACATCGCAAAACGCAAAACGAAAGGGAAAGGCCCATATTTCCCATACAATCGGCAGGAGCAAGCCTCGGTCCCAATTCTTCACAGCTTTCGCTGATCTGTCAAGCGGCTGCAAAATTTGCGACGTTCGCTTGACCTTCGGAAGTCGGAAATGCACGCGCAGCATCTCAACTGCGGCCGCGGGCCTCAGGCTCCTCTCTAGACGCCGCTGCTCTGTGATCAGTATTGTAGGCGCATGCTTTGTCCTTTGCTTGTTGCCAGCTTGGACAACTCTTTGGTCCGGCCTTTGAATAGTGGCCAGCGCTGGGCTTTGCACCTCATCATCAGATTTATCCTCCTCTGATGTTTGTTCGACACGATCGGTGCCGCGATCCCGGCTGGACCATCGGGAAAACGTGGCGGAATTTGCACTGATGTCGAAGGTCTCTACTTCTTTGACTTCAGCTTGCAAGATGAGCTTGAAGCGGTGTGCACGCTCGATCGCAATCATTCCCGGAAGTTCCGGTTGATCGGAACTTGGGCATCCACATCCACGAAGACGGGGGGCATCCACATCCACGCCTTCCGCCCTCACCAACTGCGCTTGCACCATTTCTGCAGGCGTCTTCCCTTGCACTTCTTCGTGGAAGTAGTAGCACGGCGTCCCCTCGCTGCCGGGTTCCGTGTCAAGCTTCGATTGCTCAGAATCGTCCCGCATCAAGCTGTCCGACCGACTCGTTTCAGACAGAGGATTGCTCATGCAGTAGTGTGTTGCGTCCACGCTGCCATCAGCCGCTTGGTGACTTGGGCAAATGATAGCGGCAATGCCCACCTGGGCCCGACTCTTCTCGTCCGCCATCACTTCAGGTCATCTTACTCTCCCTCTTCGCACTCTTCGACTTTGGAGAAACATGATGACTCAGTCTCAAGGTTGTGGCCTTCTACGCCGATTTTGGGTAGGTACCCAAAATTTGGGTTAGGTCACCCAAATCGTAAGGAACACGGTACAGTCAATTGCAACAAGAACGAGGGGGTTTTGTCGACATTTTTACATTTGTACGACCAGTGTCGATTACATAAAACAAAGCCTCGGAAATACACACTTGATGAGTCCTCTCGAAGGTTGTGGCCTTCTACGCCGTTTTTGGGTGGTATACCTAACCATAAAATTTGAGTTAGGTACCACCCAAATCGTAAGGAACACGGTACAGTCAATTTGCAACAAGAACGCAGGGGGTTTTGTCGTCAAACATTTTGTACCATCCCTCGATTTATTTGAAATAAGACCGGACTCTGAAATCGAGTCCTTGAGCGTGCACGGGGTCGAAACGAGAGGAGGGAATCGAGCGGAGTTCCCAAAGTGTTTCTGAGGATCGCCCGGAAATCGATTCTTTTCGAACCAAAAACATAGACTAAAACTTTTTGAGATTGTTCGAAAAAAATCGATTTCACCCCGTTTAGTCTGGTTTTCAGTCGTAAAAGCAAGGAATTACTCGTTACCACAGTAACAGAGGTGTCTCCGCCGTTTCTCGGTGTGCCGCAGATCTGGAGATCGCGGAGCGGCTATAAAAGTATAGCCGTCTCCTTTTGCGATCAGCTCGTTTGCTCTCGCCTGCTTGCCACGCAGACGAGAACAAGTGCGCGGGATCCCGTCGTATCGGCCCGCCACAAAACCTTGTTCTTTCTCAGGATTTTCGGCGCGATTTTCTGTTCACTAATAAACTCACTTCCCGGCGCACTGGAGAAACTGAGACATTCGAGAATCCACTCCAAGCATTAAAAAAGAAAGCAAACCGAGGATAAGGAGAACATAATTTTACTACCGGTCGCTTCTCCCCTCTCGTCGAAACCCACAGCACAGGAGTGAGCTGGGGCCCGGGAGTGAGGGGAGAGGAGAACGCGGGGGGGGGAGCCGGTACCTGGGGTCGTGGGGTCGAGGGGACACGCGGGCGCACGCGGGCACGCGGGCACGGGCGCAGGCGTGCGGGGCGCACGCATGCGTGCGGCTGTTGGGCTCCAGCTGGGCTGGTGGCGCGTGGCTGAAAGCCTTGAAAGCAGCTGAGAGAGAGAGAGTTTTGTTTATTGGTACTCCATTCAGTAACCTCTACACCTTAGTGTATGCGCCAGCCATAGGCCGCGTGGTTGTGTGTTTGGTGTTCGTGATTGCGTGTAAGTATGCTCTCGGACATTCAGAGTTCTCTCAGTCTCTGAACCTCCTGTTAATAATGCCTCCTCTGACACTTTGGTTTTTTCACTTCGCCTCGTGCCTTCCCAGCCTGCAACAGACGCCCCTTCAACTCTCCCAGGCTCCTCTGCCGCTTCACCTCCCCCCACCGTGTGGGCCCATCCCCTCCACCTATCCACCTCGCTTAGACTTCTACTATGTACATCTACAGTGACAACTTAATTAACGACAGCTAAATAACAAAAAATACCACACGAGAAAACCTTCCCCAAAAGAGCTTGGGACTTAGCCTAGTTCTCTCACTCGTCCCTTACACCCCACTTGGTCATGCATCTTGGTTCCGCATACACTATCCGCTCTTGCTTTACACGTACATGTCCCACTTGACATGCTCCCGACCTTTGCCATGAGTCCCTTCCCCCCTTTGACCTCGGG
>Ga0315899_10004254_pt1 | contig 15505 bp, 4 predicted proteins | sample LakEriMetagenome_2_FD_203518 | JGI IMG/M metagenome (GOLD analysis project Ga0315899, IMG submission 203518) | Freshwater fungal communities from buoy surface, Lake Erie, Ohio, United States - Buoy 4 MA112 | ecosystem: Environmental > Aquatic > Freshwater > Lake | place: USA: Lake Erie, Ohio... | reverse complement strand
ACGGTTCCGTTCTTGAACGCGCCTTGAAAAAACGCTTGACTGAATGGAGTTGGGGTGAGATTCGCGACGCGATCCGACGCCGCCGAGTTCAGGTGAACGGGAACTTGTGCATGGATTTGCAACGAAAAGTAAACGCCCGGGACGTGATCAAACTGTGGAATGAATCCCTGCCAAAGCCGGTCGAAGCCTCCGATGTTCGGATCGTCTACGCGGATGATTTCCTGGTCGTGGTCGAAAAACCGGCTGGAATCACAAGCGTCCGGCACTTTGAGGAACGCAACCTTTCGCGGAAACGGAGGCAGTTGCAACCCACGTTCGAGGAACTGATCCCCGATGCGTTGATGCATCATTTTCACTCTCAGCGCAGAAACTCCAATTCAGATCGTTCCGGCGTACCCCAGCGCGATGGCGATCATCGAGACCTCGATCAACGACAAGGAAACTTCCGCGAAAGAGCCAACCGTCCTCGAGATCCTCGCTCCCAACGGGCCGATGCGCAAAAGAGCTTGGAGGCCATGCGCAAGCGTTACTCGGTCATCGCTGTCCACCGTTTGGACCGCGACACAAGCGGCTTGATGATTTTTGCCAGGACGCAGAGCATCGCCCAGTCTCTCGGTAAAGCCTTCAAAAACCATCGTGTTGTTCGCAAATACCACGCGGTCGTTCACGGCCATCCGGCGGAACAAACCTTCGACTCCATCTTGGTTCGCGACCGGGGCGATGGCCACCGGGGCAGCAAACCTGCCGATCGCGGTGACGATCCCACCGAACAACGTGCCATTACTCACATTCGCCCCATCGAAAAGATCGGCGATTACACACTCATCGAATGCCAACTGGAAACCGGAAGAACACACCAAATCCGGATCCATTTATCGGAAGCTGGGTACCTGCTCTGCGGAGATGCGATCTACTGCCGAAATCGCGAGGGTATAACGACACCGGACAAGAGCAATGCACCCAGACAAGCCCTCCACAGCGCGACACTGGCTTTTGAACATCCGATCACCGGTGCCAAACTCAGCTACAAGATGCCTTGGCCCGCAGACCTGCACCGATGGCTCGCTCAACTGCGGGCAACGTCCCAATGATGCCCCCCAAGATCGGTTTGCGGTAACGTCAATGGCTGCAGTAGCCAGTCGGTTGCAGTAGCTAGTCGGTTGCAGTAGCCCGTCGGTTGCAGTGGCTAGTCGTATGATGTAGCTAATCGGTTTCCGATGGCTGCGATCCCAAGAGGTCTTTTCGCCGCTCCCGCGTTCGCATTTGCGATTGCTCTGCTCTCCATTGAGCGATTCGACCATGATCACCACTGGTCAGAACCTCCGGCACCTTGAGCCCCCGGAACTCCACAGGTCGCGTGTATTGCGGAAACTCCAACAACCTGTTTCCACGTGAAAAGGAATCGTCCCAACTGCTTTGCTCATCCCCGAGGACGCCGGGAATCATCCGTATGGTCGAGTCGACCACCACCATCGCCGCCACCTCGCCTCCATTGAGTACGAAATCTCCTATGCTCAGTTCGAGCGGGTTCAGAAGTTCAATCACCCGATGGTCAAACCCTTCGTAACGCCCGCACAGCAGTATCAATCGACCCAGTGGGGCCAATTTCTCGACACGCTGCTGGCCAAGCTGTTCGCCTTGTGGGGTTAAAAGAACGACCGAGGCGGGACGTGAATCCATCGCTATCACCGCTTCGACGCAACGGATCACCGGTTCGACACAGATCAGCATTCCGGGACCGCCACCGTAGGGGCGATCATCCACTTTGTGATGCTTCTGGTCCACCGACCAGTCCCTGAGATTGTGAACGTGGATCTCTACCAACCCTTTATCGATCGCTTTGGCGAGGAGACTCTGCGTCAGATATCCCGAGAAAATCTCGGGGAACAAAGTCACGATATCGAACCGCAGAGAAGGGAGAACGGCGCCTGCCTGACCAGAGACGGTGGTCCGACTCGTGACTGGATTCGCCCCAACCGGATCCGGCGTGCGTTGGCTATCCATGATGCCGCCTCTCGGTTGTCGTTTCCCAGAACAATGCTTGTTTCTATCAACAGCAGACGTGCTAAAAAGAGTGGCGGAAGCATTCGCTCCCGCCACTCTTGAAGTGCATTAAAAACCGTAGGTGCTTCGACTAGGAAGCAGCCTCGGCTGGTTGTGCAGGAGTGCGTCCCAATCGACCAAGGGCTTCTTGCTGCTTGGCGAGGTGAGTCCCGTTCGTGCCATACTTTTTGATGAGCACATGGACGTTCTCACTCGGTTGTGCGCCAACACTGAGCCAATAATCAATACGATCCCCTTTGAGGATCGCGCGAGCATCGGTCTCTCGACACATTGGGTCGTAATGGCCCAATTCCTCGAGCACGCGGCCATCGCGAGGGCTGCGCTGATCGATTGCACACAAACGATAAAAAGGACGATTTTTACGCCCTAGTCGCTTCATTCGGATACGTACCGCCACAGATCAATCTCCAACAATTTAACGGGGTTCAAGGGCCAAGATGATAACGTTCGGAACCTTGGCTGGGGAGTCTCATTTTCGAAAAATGTGGCTCACTCCCCTCGTTTCTTTTTTCTCAAGAGCTTTTCCCGCTCTTTGAGAAGCTTTTCCCGCTCCTTGGGGGACAACCGTTTTCCTGTATTTCCTTTAATTTTCATCCCTCCAAGGGGATTGAACGGGTTGTTTGCCATCATTCCTTGCATCTGCTGCAGCATTTTCATTTTGTCGCTGGTGGAACCTGCGGTCGCCATCTGCAGCATCGGCCCGATCATCTCGAATTGTTTGATGAGGTCCGAAACCTGATTGGGCTGTACGCCGCAACCGGCTGCAATGCGGTTCCGCCTGGAGGTGTCGATCAACTTGGGATTCCTGCGTTCGTTGGGGGTCATCGAATCGACGATTCCCGTCAAACGGCTCATCTCTTTCTCGTTGTCGGCATTTCCCATGATTTTCGAGAGTTCACCCATTCCCGGCATCAAGGACAGCATTTTGGTCATGAGCCCAGGCTTCCGGAGCTTTTGCATCATGTCCCGGAAATCGCCGAGGGTAAAAACCCCTTTGGACATCCGTTCTTCGATGGCCTTCCGCTCCCGTTCATCGATCATCCGGTGGGCTTCGCGGGCCACCTCGACAATGTCACCCATCGAGAGGATACGGCTGGCCATCCCTTCTGGGCGGAACGGCTCGAGGGCATCCATGTGCTCGCCGGTACCGATGAATTTGATCGGAACCGACGTGACTGCTTTGACGCTGAGGAGGGCGCCACCACGAGCGTCCCCATCGAGCTTGGTCATGATCACGCCGTCGAGGCTCAACGCATCGTTGAACGCTTTAGCGCTATTTACCGCGTCCTGACCAGTCATCCCGTCCACGACCAGCAAAACCTGGTTGGGGTTGATTTGCCGGTCGATTTGCTTGAGCTGGTCCATCAATTCCGCGTCGATAGCAAGCCGACCTGCGGTGTCCAAGATGACAACATCGGCATGCGAGGCTTTGGCAGCGGCGATCCCTTCACGGCAAACCGAAACCGGATCCGTGGCTCCCTCTTTGCTAAATACGCCGACACCGAGTTGCTTGCCTAGGACGTGAAGTTGCTCGATAGCCGCGGGGCGTTGGAGGTCGGCCGCGATAAGAAACGGTTTGAGTTTTTGCTCCTTGATTACAACGGCTAATTTTCCACACGTGGTGGTTTTCCCGGCCCCTTGGAGACCGCACATCATGATTGTGGTCATCTCTCCCCGCCGGAGAGCCAACGCGTTGTCGACCGGACCGAGGAGATTGACGAGTTCCTCGAAGACAATCTTGATGAACTCTTCGTGAGGGCGGAGGGATAGCAGGACCCGTCGGCCCTCCGCTGCCTCCGAAACGTCCGCCACGAATTTGCGAACGACATCGATGTTGACGTCCGCCTCGACAAGGGATCGCTCGACCATGGCGATCCCGTCCCGCATATTGGCTTCGGTAAGCTTTCCCTTCCCTTGAAGGGACTTGAATGCAGAAAGTAGGCCGTCTTGAAGGGACTGAAACATGGCTCAGATCGAGAAATAAGGAAAATTTGGGCCGGTTACAACGCCGCGCGGGGCCGCTACGCAGAATCTATCGTCGCCGAGGCTAAGGGAGAAGTGTTTTTCCAACGATTCCTTGGTGATTATCCCCTCAAGGGCTTCTTCGGGGAACTTTTAACGGCCGAAGTCCCTCCAATGCCTCGCGTTGCATTGTATCGCCAATTCCGGATTTGTCGGCCTGCAGAACAGCAGATTGAGCGCGGAGAACCCTCTGAGCCCGACCAAGTCGCGAGATCCGGCTAGGCATTCGTTGCAAAGCGTTCGGGTCGAATTAGACTCGAAATTGCGTCTCTCCATTTGGGCGCAGCCCTTTTTTGCCCCTGATTTGGCTCTTTAAGAGGTTCCTCGATGACCACCTTTGGTTTTGGAAGTGGGTCTTCCGCCAACAATCGAACTCGTAAGGATCGTGAAAAGATCCGTAAGAAACAACTTGTTCGACGCTCGATGTTGGAATCGCTCGAAACCCGTAATTTGATGACCACCGGTCCCCTATTGGCCGGTGTACAGCCAAACGAGGGCTCGGTTCTCGCATTAGGGGCGACCAATACGCCAACGGTACTCAATGTAAGTCCAAGGGAATTGCTGCTGCGCTTTGACGATTCATCGTCGATCGACGCAAACAGTTTGACCGGGATCCAAATAAAGCGAGCTGGCGCAGACGGCGTCCTCAGCGCTGCCTACCTGACCACCGATCTCGGTACGAACGGTTTGGCCGTGGTTGACTTCAGCGCATCGCTTCCTGGGCAGCAAGGAAACGGGACTGAGCTTCGTTTCACTCAGTCATCTCGAACAACCGGCGTGAATGGAAAACCTGCGAGCTACCCGATCTTGAGCGTCCAAGGGCAACGCATCAATATCGACGTCAACATCGCTGCCGGTTTTAAAACCACCGCTGCCGATCTCGTCAAGGCGATGAAGGAAGATGCTGCGGTCAATTCGTTGATCGTGACCTCATTCCTCCGCGGCACGGACTCGACGGTCATCGCTGACACTGTTCCCGTCGGCCAGATTTTGACGCTCCAAGGTGCAGGCGCTGCGCGCACATCCACCAACTTCAACTCGGGTTCTACGAACCTCCAAGTTGAGTTCATCGCGGTCGGGACTGCGCAGAGCGCGTCCGGCACCCGTATCGAGTTCACTTCCCGGAGCTTTGATTCTCCAGCGCCTCCAAACGTCATCGTCAGTGGCCAAACGATCCGCGTGGAACTGAACAGCAATCCGCGAGCTCAAACAACGGTCCAAGAAGTCCTCGATGCAGTTAACGGTTCCGCCGAAGCAAGCAAGCTCGTATTGGCAAGACTCGTAAGCGGATCCGGTTTGACCCGCATCGGTGGCAACTCCACCAGTTACTCCCCACTGCTTTTAACCGGCGGCGACGACCAGTTCGTAACGCCCGCCTACATCGGTCTCGGAGATTCTGGACGCGACGTAATCATCCGTTTCGCAGAAGCGCTGCCCGACGATAGCTACCTGATCGATATTCTGGGCACTGGTCCATTCGCTCTGCGAAATGTTGATGGTTTTGCCTTTAACGGTGGTGTTTCCCGAAGCGTACGATTCGACTTGGATCTGGGACCAACCATCCAAGCGGTCGTGCCACAGCCCGTAGTAACCACCAACGGTGTGAAGACTCAACTGCGCAATGTGATCTACGTTTATTTCAACGGTGACACCCTCAATAGCGCAGAGGCGGTCAAGCCCATTTATTATCAGTTGGTTCACACAGCGGACACCCTCAACGGTGGCGACGATATCGCTGTTCGCCCTGTAAGTGTGAATTATGACGCAGCCCTCAATCGAGTTGCATTGTCATTCGATCGCAACCTGGACGCTTTGGTGAATCCGGCCGATCCTAACGCAGGGCCACTGCCTTTGGCGGCACTTCGATTGCGAATCGGCAACGATGCATCGGTCAACAACACCTCCGTGACAGCGATTACACCATCGTCAGAGCCCGGGAACCGTTTCGATACAGCTACCGACCTGGGAGGAGCGTGGCTCGCCGGCACCGGCTCGAAGGCAGCCCTCGTCGACTCCGAAATTAAGAACACCAGTGCTTACAAGCTGGATTTTCCGGGTGCGAATAGCGAGCAAGGGAACCGAGACAATCGATACCAACATCACGTAACACGCGTCGACCAAGACGGTATTGAAGTCATCAGCTACAACTTCGCGTCGCAACTTGGAAATGCAAACCAAAGCGTACAGCTCAACGCGATCACAGAAATCCAGAAGGGAATGGTACGCCAAGTCGTCTCCCTTTATGAAAAGTACCTCGGGGTACGGTTCATCGAGAGCGACAATCAAGGCTTTACGATCGCCGTTGGTGACATGCAGGCAATCGATCCAACCTTGTCGTTGACTCCGATTGAAGCCAACCGTCCTGGCGGTTTGACCTACGCTGCGGGCCCACTTTTGTCGAACTCGTCGCAATCAGCAGTCATCATCGACAGCCAAGATTTCAACACGGCCGACGATAACATTTTCGGCACCGAACTCTTCCGGTCGTTTATGCGCGGTATCGGTGTCTTGCTCGGATTGGGCAACGCGGATGAACTGCCGCAGTCGACGATTCAGAACAACAGCCCGATCACCGATCCCAACGTAGAAAATGTCTTCCCAGGAAATGCGGATATTATCCACGGGCAGTACGTTTTCCGCCCCGAAAGCAGCGATATCGATCTGTATCGATTCATTGTTCCTGAAAAAGGTGGAAAACTTTCCCTCCAGATCATCGCTGAACGCCAAGCGAACTCGAGCCTTCTCGACGGGGCGCTCCGTTTGTACCGCAATGAAGGCACGACCTCGGCTCCGAAATGGACTGAATTGGCCGCCAACGACGACTACTTCAGCAAAGATGCTCGTATCAATCTCGACTTTGTCAGCGCGGGCGAATACATCGTCGGTGTTAGCGCGAAGGGGAACACATCGTACGACCCATCGATCGACAACTCGGGATTGGGTGGTCGCTCGGAAGGCAAGTACCAACTGCGGATCGATTTCGTTCCACCTGCCGCATCGACTTTGACCGACAACGATGGCCAGCCAACGGCAATCGATGGTGATGGGGATGGTCGTGCCGGTGGATTGTTCAACTATTGGTTCGTTCCAACCCGCCCCGATCGCACCGCGACGAGTCTCAACGACACCAGCTCGTACACCATATGGGTTGATAAAACTGCTGCCGCTAACGGCAACGGCACGTTAGCCTCGCCGTACAACACCATCAGCCGCGCATTGACCGAAGCGGGCAACATCGCCGCTGCGGATGCGACTGGAAAGCGAGTTGTCGCTGTGAGAGTTCTCGGTAACACTCAAAGCCGCGCTTACGAAATCGGCTTCAATCGGCTGGGCCAAGCCCTCGCGGATGGAACGACCTTTGATGTTCCCAAAAATGTCAACGTGATGATCGATGCTGGTGCCATCATCAAGATGGGCCGCGCTCGTGTCAGTGTCGGCAGCTCGACCGTCAGCGTCAACCGCAGCGGCGGTTCGCTGCAAATGCTCGGAACACCAGATGCCAAAGTGATCGTTACCTCGATCAACGACACCACCGGTATCGGCAGCAACCCTGACAAGACTCCTCCAGCGGCTGCGCCCGGAGACTGGGGTGGGATCGACTTCCGAAATCGCATCGATGGAAGCGATGCGACACGGACAGATAAAGAGCGCAATGGTCTCTTCCTGAACTCAGTAATCCATTCGGACATCCGCTTTGGTGGAGGTCAAGTCCTCGTCGATGGTGTGTCGCAAGTCATCACACCGATCAACATCGTGGACGCACGCCCCACCGTTGCGAATAGTTTGGTTACGCGCAGCGCCGATGCTGCTATGAGCGCAACTCCGAACAGTTTCCGAGAAGACGACTTCCGCGATCCTCGATCGCAGTCAGCTGGCCTTTTCATTCCAGACTATGATCGTGTCGGACCAGACATCCACGGCAATAGGGTTGTCAACAACACCATTAATGGATTGTTCGTAAAGACCAAGACCGGTGCTGCTCAGACCCTGGAAACAATCACTGCAGCGACCCGTTTCAACGACGTCGACATCACCCACGTTCTCGGCGAGAACTTGGTCATCGCCGGAACCGCCGGTGGCGGAATTCTCGATGTTGCCTCCCCGCCTACCACAGTGGTTCAAGTCAGCCGCGCTGGCGCTGGCACACTCCCTGCAGGTACCTACAACTACCGACTCGTTTACGTTGACGCTAATGGCAACGAAAGCTTGGCATCGATCCCCACCGATTCGGTTACGGTAGCTTCACCAAGTTCAATCCAACTGGCGAGCTTGCCACCGGTCGGAGGTTCGCTTCCCTACGTCGGCCGTCGAATATACCGCAGTGATGCAACGGGAGGTGGCACCTACCGCTTCGTAGCACAACTCAACGCAATTTCGACAACGTTCGTGGACGATGGATCAACGAGCGGCGCACCTTTGGCTGAACTGACAGCAAAGATCCGCTCTCGCCTCGATGGCAGCTTGGTCATGGACCCAGGTTTGATCGTTAAGAATCGTGGATCGCTGATCGAAGTACGCGATGGTGGTCAGTTGCTCGCCGAAGGCACGGATGGCATGCCCGTGATCATGACGAGCATCAACGATGCCAAGTATGGTTTCGGCGGCACGTTTGACACCTCTGGAAGCCAAGGCTCAACACAGCCACAAGCTGGCGATTGGGGTGGAATCTATGTGGGCCCAGGCAGCGCAGCTTCCCTGGACTACAACCGAATCGGATATGCAGGCGGAACCACCCGTATCGAAGGTGGGTTTGCATCGTTCAACGCGATCGAATCCCAGCAAGGGAACTTGCGAGTTGCGAACTCCCGCATTGAAAACAATGCCGCGGGCACCGAAGCAAACGCGACGAACTCGACCAGAATCGGCCGGGGAACCAATGCCGATGCAGCGATCTTCGTTCGGGGCTCACAGCCGATCATCGTCAATAATCGCATCAACGACAACAGCGGGGCGGCGATCAACATCGACGTCAACTCCCTCGACAATCAATTCATCGATGATCCAGGCCGTTCCACGGGTACCATCGGACGAACCGGTGAGTATCTCGAGAACCAAGGAGCATTGGTCCGGGGCAATCGATTGACCCGCAATGAAATCAATGGGATGCTGATCCGAGGACAAACGTTGACGACCCAAAGCGTTTGGGACGATACCGACATGGTCCATGTCGTGCAATCCACGATCACCTCAGACAATGTGCACACCTACGGCGGCTTGCAGCTCAAGAGTTCCGCTAACCAAAGCCTCGTTGTGAAGTTTGGCGGCAACTCGTCCGCCAGTGGAATCAACGCAACGGGAACCCCACTCGATATCGCTAACCGTATCGGTGGTAGCATCCAAGTCATCGGCCAACCAGGTTACCCAGTGGTGCTGACATCCATCGGTGACGATACCGTCGGCGCAGGATTCGGCATCGATGGATTGGCCAACTTCGACACAGACAATAACGGGAACGATGACAGTTCCGGCACCGGCGATGTAGTCTTGCCTTTCGGCCCAGAAGTGGACCGAGGAACCTTGATCGACAACGATGTCGACGTCAACCGACCTGGCTATTTCGCATTCCAGCCCCAAGCTGGAGGTAGCGGATCCTTTGCTTCCGGTGGTGGGATCACTGCCCAAGGCACCTCGCAACTATTCATTGATGAAAATGTGATCTTCGCGTACACCAATTACATCGATGTCGGTGGAGACGGTGGAGCCTTTACATTGGGTAGCACGACCATCACCCAACAACCGACGTTGGTCTCACCCGACTTGGTCGTGAGCGAAGGCACCTTCGTTGGAAATGGAAACGCCACGGTTCGATGGCGCGTCGAAACCCGTTTCGACAACGGGATCGCCAAGCTTTACAACAAACTGTTCCTCGACAGCGATCAGCCTCTTGGAAACATTCAGTTCATCAACTACCTCGATGAAGATATCCAAGGCGCTAGCGACGACTTCTTGTACGTAACTGGCACCCCAGGGCAACCTGACTTCCGAGCGTATACCGTTGACAGCCGGGAGCGATTTGGCTTCTCCCATGGCGGTATTTACTCCCAAGGCGTCGACCTGGTGAATGCAAGCTACCTGGGATTCGCAGCTGATCAATACCGCGACCTTGCAAATGCGATCGAAGGCCCAGGCACAACCTATCTGCCAGCCGGTAATATCGACTTGACCGATCTTCCACGGATCAATGATCCGATCCTTGGACAGGTCTACGGTTTGGGTGATGTCACCACAGCGTTGGCGTGGCAAGTCGACGGAACTGCTAACAGCAGCCAAATCACAGCCTTCCTCGAATTGATCCCACAAGCGGTTCAAAAGGATGCTGTTGCTGGAGCATGGAATGGTCTCTCGATGCAGACCTACTCGAACGATCGAAATGTTGGCGTAGCCAGCGAACGCGAATCGGCTCGTGCCAGTGCCCCAGCGGCCAACGATTTGCCATCGAACTCCCAATACCTTGGGCAGTTGTCTCGCACCTCAACCAGTGGTGACGAAAATACCCGTTTGGGATTTGAGGTCCAAGGCGTCATCAATAAACCATCCGACAACGACGTGTACAGCTTCAATGCGTACGGTGGTACCGAAGTTTGGTTGGACATCGACCGGACTTCATCCGATTTGGATACAGTGGTGGAACTGATTTCGGCGAACGGTGAGATCCTCGCTCTCTCGGACAACTCCTATCTCGAAGAAACGCAACCAGCCACGAATCCGATCTACTCGACGCTTCTTGGTAACAGCGCCAATCCACTCCGCAAGAGTGCCCTGTCGCAGTACCCGCAATCGTCTCGCGGTGAAGCTCGCGATGACTACAGCACGAACGTCAAAGACGCTGGCATGCGAGTCACCTTGCCAGGACAATCGTCGGAAGCGTCCCTCTACCACATCCGCGTACGAAGCAGCAACCAGTTCCAAGGTCAACCTGCAAACGTTCCAGCGCTTTCCGATCCGGCATCGGTAACTCAAGGCCGATCCAAGGGTGCGTATCAGTTGCAAGTTCGACTCGGTGAGCAACAAGAGTTCCCAGGCTCTTCGATCGCCTATGCCGACATTCGCTACGCAGTGAGTGGAATTTCGCTCAACGGTGTTCCACGTCACTCACCACTCGTTGGTGAAACCGGTGAACGCAGCGGCGACCCGACGAATCCAACGAGCATTACCGACGGTCCAAATAACACCTTCGCAGGGGCTCAGGAGTTAGGCAACCTCCTCCAAACGGACCGAAAAACGATCTCGATTGCAGGTTCTCTAGCAAGCGCTAGCGATATCGACTGGTATACGTTCTCGATCAGTTACCCTTCGCTCGTTTCTCCGTTAGCCCAATACTTGTCGACCGTTTTCGACCTAGACTACGCCGACGGTATCGGGCGAGCTGACACGGCGATGTATCTGTTCCGCCCAAATGCTACCAATACCGATGCGACTTTGGTCCAGGTTGGTCAAAACAGCAATATTCTCGATGACCGTGCAACATCCCTTCCAGGGGCTGACAATACCGATTTGGGACGCGGTTCCACCGGAACTCTTGATCCATTTATCGGAAACGTTGAGCTACCAGCAGGTCGATACTACTTGGCAGTTACCAACCGGACTCAGGTCCCAGCGGTTTTGGCAAATCGGTTGAGCACTTCCTCTGCGAACTCGGCCTCGACGCCGGATTTGCGATTAAGCCCCGTCAGCAGCAATCGTCTGATTGTTGAAGATCGAGTTGGGGACAAACTCGCATCGGCAGTCGCACCGATCACACCTTCGTTCATGCCGGCTGGCAGCTCTCGCGTCGAGTACTCTCTGAGCGATGTGCCGATGTACTTGCTCGGATACGGCGGATTGGGAGCTACCGATTACTTCATTGCGAACTCGTTCACAGGTGAAGCTGCCAATTATGTTGGCCGAGCGAACGTGGACATGCGAAGCATGATCATTCGACCAAACGGTGATCTCCGCGGATTCCGTGGCTTGGAAACAGGCACGGGTGATGCTGCGAACCAATATGTGGTCGTCAACACTGGCAATGCCACACCCACCACGACTGGCTCCTCTGGTATCGTGACTCGTTACATCGATCCCGCGAACGGAGATCTAGCACTCGCGGACATCGGTGTTAACATCCAAGCCGTAACCACGATGGATCTTGCCAATCGTGAAACTGGGTTCTTGGTCGCGGCACGGCCTGCATCTCCGAGAAATAATGGCGTTCGATCGTTACAAAATATTCTGTATGCGTTCGACGCTAGCACAGGCCAAGTCACCAGCGCTCCAGGAATTGATAACCAATTCAATATTCCGGTTGCCAACGGTCCTGATATTATCCTCGGTGCTGGCACCACAAAAACCGAACGGGGTGTCATCGATACCACTCCTGCGAGCAACGCGGTATCGACATCTTTCGGCGTCACCGAAGCGACCGAAATTCGATCGAGCAAGACCAATTCGCTGATCAATGACGGCGACACGATCACTCTTCGACTGCAAGCGAATATCACTGCAGTTTTGGAGTTCAATGCTGGCCCTGAATTGCTCCTAAACCTGGATCCTGTCAAGGCACCATTGCGAGTACTAGCGGAAGGTGACCAGTTCATTGTCGATGGCGTGACTTACCAGATCACTTTGGGAACAACCCCAATCTCGACGCCGAATGTTCGAACTGTCTTTTACAAAACATCGATGACTAATGCAGAATTTGCATCGGCAGTCTCACAAGCAGTTCCATCGTCCATCGAGATTGGCTTCGATGGAAACCGAATGAATTTCAAGGGTGCAATCACCGCAGATTTCATGGACTTGCTCAAGGCTCGACCGCAGCAATCCGGCCGGGTTGCGACTGATGTCGGCTCGAATGGGAATGTTGGAAGCGGTCGCGTTGCGATAAATTTCCTCGCTCAAGATACCGCAGCAACCATCGCTGCTCGCATTGTTCAAGCGATCAACAATTCGGGATTCCTCGGTTTATCTGCGGTGCAATCTGCAGCAAACTCAAGTGAAGTACAAGTCTTGGGTGCAACGGTCATCTCTGCAACAGGTAGCACCGACGTTATTGGTATTGCTCCTGGTGGTTTGGTAACCGGTATCGCAGGTGTCAACAATGCCTTGTATGCGGTCAGCGACGCCGGTGGTTTGTACCGTGTTGGTTTCGGCGCGCTCAATAGCAACTCGCCGAGCAATATTGCGACCTATGTAACTTCGTCGTATCGCTTGCAAGGTATCCAGTTCACTGGATTGACCTCCGGCCCAGAAAACCTCGCAGGCGGTCAGTATGCCGATCTGCTTTTTGCAACTGCGGCAGACGGCAACATCTACGCCTTCAATACCAGTGGAGTTCCTCAAAACGTATTCGCCAACGGTGAATGGTTTGTCTCAACGGGAATTGGAACGCTGCAGGGATTGTCCTTCTCCAACCTGGATTTCAACCTCTGGCACACATCGGATCGCCGCGACCAAGACACCGGTCATGGTATCCCTGCGAACCCAGATGGAACAGCAAGTTCTATCGGTGGTACAAGCTGGTACTTCGGATATGAGAGCACTGCTCACCCGAATGCCGGATTCAACAACGCGACCGATCCTCTCTCAAGCGCCAGAGCCGATGGTCAACCCATTCAAGGCACCTACAACTTTGCAGGGGGTGCCGTCGGAGTCCTCGAAAGCCAGACATTCTCATTGGCCGGCATGGTTGCCGCAGACCTCCCGACGATGTATTTCAGCTACTTCTTGAGCACTCAAGAAGGTTCATCCGCTGATCTTGAAGACGTCATGCGAGATTCAATGCGAGTGTACGGTGCAGGCGACAACGGTCAGTGGATCTTGTTGGCTACCAACAATGATGCGTCTGATAGCCAGGGAGATCCGGTTGAGGCTGCTCCAGAGCAACTCATCGATAATGATCTACCAGCGATTTCCGCCCCGCAAGTCGCATGGCGTCAAGCACGCGTCGACCTGGGTGCTTTGGCCGGCAGCAAGAACGTCAAACTTCGGTTTGAATTCAGCACGGCAGGTGGACTCGGTTTCGACAGTCGCGGTGGTCGTGGCGTTGAGTTACGGGCTCGTGTTGGAAGCGATCTACGCGATGGACAAACGCTCGTGGTCGGAGGCCGCACCTTCGAAATCGAGATGGGTCCGACGCTTGTCTTCCCTGGTGGTGCTTCACTCAAGAACGGGGATACCTTCACCGTTCAAGGAACATCCTTTGTGTTTTGGGATGGAACTGGCGTATCACCAACCGGAACGGTGATTCGGTTTACATCAACCGATTCCGCATCAACAGTCGCTCAAAACGCGTTCGATGCGATCAACTCGGCGACGTACGTCAAGCCAACCCAATCCCTGTCTATATCCGATCCAGCGAATGGATCGGATATCCTGAGCCGCGCATTGGCTCTGGGGATCAATGGCCAAGCCGTAGTCGTCACAGCATCCGGTGCGATCGGTGATAATCCAAACATAACCGCACCCAACCTTCCAGACCGCGATATCGACTTGATGTCAATGGATCTCGATGCGGGCGCGACGGTGATGATCTCCGCAAAGGTGTCCACTCTCAATTCGCCGCTCGACCCTTACCTCCGTCTGTTCGACGCAAATGGGACGGAAATCGTCGCCAACAACGACTCCAACGGCACCCGTGATGCTGAGATCACCTACACGGTTTCCAAGGCTGGGCGTTACTACATCGGAGTGAGTGGCTCGACCAACACTCGATACAACCCATCCGTCGCGGATAGCGGAACCAATGGCGGATCGACTGGATTGTACGAACTGACCGTCGATGTAACACCGCGGTTTAACACTTCGGTACTTGTGAACCGAGTTCAAATCGACGGTGCGAAAAATGTCGCTGTTCCCGCAGGTTCTCCGATCAACGTCAGTGGATCTACCGGACTGTCGGACTCGACCAACTTACCGGTCTACATCAGCCAAAACATGACTGCTACGGAAGTAGCTTCGGCATTGAAAAATGCCTTCGAAAGCTACCTAACCAGCGGACTAGATTTCTATGAGACCTACGCACTTCGCGACAATGCCATCGACATGACCGGAACCACGGTGACCAATCCTGGTCCGTTCACCGTAACCAACATGCGACCTGGTGACGAGAACTCCGAATACTCGCTGATCAACCGACCTGCGTACCGCGCTCAAGCCAACGCGTTTGAGGGGGTTTATCTCGACGACTTTGTGATCGGAACTGCAGAACGTGGCGAGACGGTTTCCGAAGCTCCAGCGGGCACAGCCTTCGTCACTGTCCCATCCAAAGGCAGCGGAATCTTGGTTGGAACCTACCAACTCGAGATTCGCAGTGGATCCGATTATGGTATTCCGCAAACAAACGCTTCTGTAACGGCTGGAACCAACGCAGGGATCATCTATGACCGCGCTATCGAGCCGAATCAGCAATTGGCTGGGACGTTGAACATCCTATTTAATAATG
>Ga0315899_10004252_pt1:0-10000 | contig 15507 bp, 17 predicted proteins | sample LakEriMetagenome_2_FD_203518 | JGI IMG/M metagenome (GOLD analysis project Ga0315899, IMG submission 203518) | Freshwater fungal communities from buoy surface, Lake Erie, Ohio, United States - Buoy 4 MA112 | ecosystem: Environmental > Aquatic > Freshwater > Lake | place: USA: Lake Erie... | reverse complement strand
CGAAATCTCCGGCGGTTCCCACGAGCATAGCAGCACGTCAAACGCCGTGTCGCTTCGCACCACCTGCAGCTTCTGCGGCGCACCCGGCGGCTGTGACAGCGCTGCGCGCAACTTCTCGCGGTGCTTGGGCAGCACCTGCAACTTGTCCAGCACTTCCCTCAGCTCATCAGCGGGGAGTCTTGAGAGAGTCTCGGCGTCGTACAGGGCGCGCGATAGCCGTTCGACGTACTCCTCACACCCACATAGTTGGCAAAGGTCAAGGAGGCGTTGATCTTCCTCCGCCGACAGCCGCCGCGCCCATTGCTCGTCTTCCGTCACAACCAAGACCTGAGGACTGAATGACTGCCCCCCGGGGTTCTTGGCTGCAACCCGAAACTTGTATTCCGTATTGGCAGCGAGATTCTCGCGCGTGTAGGCCAATATAGGCCTCTTCCGCAGGCGAGATTTCTCCTCGAGATCTGAGTCCATGTGGCGACGCTCCCTCTTAAACCGGCGCAGCTGATCATTGATCAACTGCTCTGCCTCCACCACTGCTGTCCAGTCGCCATGCCGTAACTGCTGCACTTCGTATCCCGTGATTGACGCCTGTCATCCGCCCGTGGCTCTCTTGTCAGCAATCTCTCGTTATACGTATAAGGAATTCGAAGAGTGTTTTATATATATATATATTATATATATATATATATATATTATATATATATATATATATATAGCACTCTCGTCAGTAATCTCTCGTTTGCCTTTACTCCCTTGTCTACGCCTTATGAAATGCGAGCACACCTTCGAGCACACCTGCCTACTGCCCTGCTTTCAGGCCCGCAAAATCAATCTCAAGGAACACTAAAGGATTTCCAGAAGGCAGCACGCGGCAGAAGCAGCATGCGACCAACCTGTCCTCCTCCTCGTATGACGTGTATCATCCTCCTCATATGACTAACAGAAGCAGCACGCGACCAACCTGATGATGAGGCCAATTCAGCGTCACCGAGTTGTGAGTTGCAAGGACCGACACGGCCACCGGCGGATCAGGCGGCGGAGGCGGCAACGTCTCAACCATGCTTTCATCCGACCACTCGCTGTACCCCAAGGCGTTCTTGGCGCGCACGCGGAAGTGATAGACAGTCCGCGGGAGTAAGGAGCTCACGTATACTGATGTGCTTGTGATTTCCTCCGATACAGTGCTCCAATCCTCCTCACCGTCTTGTCGCATCTGCAGATAGTAGCCTGTCACCGCGGACCCATTGTCCCGGGGCGGGGGGCGCCAATTGAGTAAAATGGAGTCTGATGTTTGCTCAGATGAGTCGGGCTGGGCTGGAGGCGGCGGCACGTCACACTTGACTGCCACCTTGAGCGACTCCGTCTCCTCGCCAGGGCCGTTTTGGTTGAGCGCTCGCACTTGGAATGCGTACTCTTTCCCGGGCTCCAAGTTCTCGACGACGTAGCAGAGGCGCTCCTTCTCGTCGCCTGTTTCGACTGCTGTGATGGTCTGCCAAAGCACATTGACCGCCTCCTCGGTCTCCAGGTCTATCACCTTTATTTGGTACGCAGTCACTGGATATGCATCGTCAAGAGGATTGTCCCACGACAAGGTTGTTGATGTTGACGTTGTGTCGGACGAGTATAGCGTGGTCGGCATCAGCGGCGGAGGAACCGTGGTGCGCTGCACGATGATCGACGACCAAGGCCCGTCGCCGCCCGCGTTGCGTCCACGCACAGAAACTGCGTACAGGTTGTCCGGGCGCAGGCCTATAATATGACATGTGTAGTCATCGCCCATTTCTTCTGCGCAGGGAATATCCTTGGTACTACTCCACTCACTCCGATCCTCGAGCTCCAAGGCGCGACTCAACTTGACCGTGCTCCCGTCAACCGCCTCCAGCTCCTCCGCCGTCACCTCCCTCCACGCCACCTCACACACCGCTGTCACGTTGCTTGAGTTCTCGTCGCGCAAGCTCCAGCAGAAGTCAAGCGCATCAGGCTCAATCTTCTCCACCCCGACTGATGCCGGGAGTGGCGGCGGTAGTGGTTGTGTGACTAGGTGGACTTCTGCCGAAGGATCGCTCATTCCTCCCTCGCTCTTCGTTTGCACGTAAACCTTGTATGAACAGTTTGGCTGCAGCTGCTGCGGGTGGTAATAGACCACATCCGGGCCAGGAGAGCCTTCCTTTTCTTTTCCATCCTCCTCTTCCGCCTTGCGCCTCGCGCTTCCGCCTTGCACCACAGCCTCCTTGATGCTTTCGCCTGTCTCATCATCAACCTTACTGATAAAGACATGGTAGTGGCAAATCTCATGCCCGTGATCCTCTGGCACATTCCACACCAGCGTTGCTGACAACGACTTGACCTGCTCGGCGCACAGTTCTGTTAGGGTTTGGGGTTTAGGTCATGGGGTTTAGGCTTCAAGGTTTGGGGTTCAGGCTTTGCTGACAACGATTTGACCTGCTCGACGCGCACTTCTGTTGCAGCAGGCGGAGGCAGAATCGTAGAAATTTCGCTCCAGTCACTGTTGCCATGGCTGTTGATGGATCGCACGCGAAAGTGATACGTCTTGTCACCGCTCAACGGCACGCGCTTCTTCTCGAGCGATGGCACGATCTCGGGGAACTTTGGGTGGGTGCATGCGCATGTCACTTCCGGCACTGACTTCCACTCGTCGTCGCGGCTGTTGTCATCCGGTAGCACCCCCTCCAGACGCTGCAGCAAGTAGCTCTCGGCGCAGTGGTAGGCATTGGCCTTCTTGCAGGGCGACGCCAAGATCGTCACTTCGGCACTGATACTTGAAATCCGGTGCACCACAGGTCGCGGGGGAATCTCGGGCTCTCCGGCCACATCCAGAGTCGGGAAAACGCCGGTCGTCCACTCTGACGTGAGGGACGGAGCTGCGTGGTCAGGGGTCTGGTAGAACTGAAGCCGTAACCGAATTTTGTAGTCTACGCCCGGCACCAGCCCCGTCACGGGCGCCTCTCTCACCGCCATCGGGAACTGGCACTCCCCCAGCACCTCGGTGTCATCCGCTCTGCAAAATTCCACCGCCCAGAAAAGATTTGACGTCCAATGCTCCATCCCGTCCACAGCCTCCCACCTAATATGTAAGCTTGTGGTAGTGCTCGCCGTCAGCTCAAGCCCGGTTGGCTCGGGGAGAGAATGCGGCATTTCGCCGGCCACCGGCCTGCTTGCGATGGGGGCATTGCTTGACGAATGGGCGCCTACATGCAGGGAAGAAGCCTGCATGTAGGCGCCCAGCGAGGGCAGGTCCGTGCCGGAGGTTCCAGAGTTCCGCGCCGGCATCGAGGGCAGGGGTAGCGTGAATCCCGGGAGGTTCGTGAGGGTGGGAGAGGTGATGCCTCTCAGGCCAGTCAGAACAGGCGACCCAGCAAAGGCCCCCGGGTCCGACAAGGTCCCCGACAGGACGGGCTGCAACGCAGGGATGCGGAGCTTCGGCCTGCCCATCACGGCAGAAGCCATCCCTGCGGCCGACATTGGCGCGTGGTTGCCGTTAATCATCGCGTGCGAGTTCCCACCTACAAGGCCGGGCGCGGGCCGCGCGAATTCGGTGCTATCTTCACGCGCGCGCTTTTCACCAGACTTGACCAGGCGCTCCCAGTTGGACATCCCTGCTTGCGAGACGGGGCCTTGCGGACCCGTACCATTCGCGGTCGCAGCGCGGCAAAGGCGGCGGCGGCGGCGAGTCGCAGCAAGGTTCTTTGGCCAAGGGAAAGCGCTCCCGCCCCCCGTCTGCCCCCACAGCTTCCCTCTCCGCGGGCTGTCTTTGCGCCCGCCCCACCGTAGTGTTCTTTCGCTTTCCGCCCCCCGTCAGGATAATTTAAAACGAAACGGATCGAATTTTTCTGTGAATATAATTACTAAACTAAATATATAAAATAAAAAAAGACAGGTTTATAACTTTCACTGAACTTTATCTCCCCAAATTTTTAAGGGCAGCAGCGGACAGAGTATTTCGAAGCTTTTCGGATCAGAATCGACCGGAGTAAAATTATGTTCTCCTCTTTCTTTTTTAATGCTCGGAGTGGATTCCTGCTTTTACGACAAGAGTTGACCAAACAAATGGATCAACTCTGGTGAAATTGATCCTTTTCGAAAAATCTCGTGTGGAATTGGAATTTCGAAATTCGTTTTTTCAATCTTTACGACAAGAGTCCGGAAACACCTTCACCGACTCCCTGGAAACTCCGCTCGTTTCTCCCCTCTCGATCCGGCCTTTGGTAAATTTAACACGATTTACGGCCCCCTTCATTTTTTTCCATTTTTTGTTGCGGCGTCACAGAACGATTCGGAAATGATGGCGCAGCACGAGTCCACTGCCGCGCAGAGCAGTGCGGCGAGCGTGCACCCTTCGGCGACGGGCCTGGCGCACCGCGCGGCGGGGTCGCCCTCGTACCTGCCCGAGCCGGTCACGGTCGACACTCACGCGGCAGGCGAGGGAGCGCAGCAGGCGCCGGCTAATGTGCCGAAGGGCGGGGGCGTGGTAGACAAAGCGACAAAGGGAGAGACGTGCGAGAGTGACGGGTCGAGCCGTTTCATCTGCCACATCTGCCTCAACAGCCCAGAGAGGCCCGTCGTCACGGTCTGCGGGCACCTGCACTGGTGCGCCCACTTCGAAACCTGCCGGCGTGAGCAGTGGCGCGCTGCCAGCTCGGCGCCCACGGCGGCCAGTGGTGATGCGTGTGCTGCGGCCGGTTGCCACGCCAGGGGCCCGGTTCTGACAGCACGCGTTGGTCGTCCGTTGCGCTGTGCAGCTGGGAGTGCCTGTACAGGTGGTTAAACATGCACCGCGACGACCCGCTATGTCCAGTGTGCAAAGCGGGGATCGAGATGCCGGGCCGGGACCCCAGCAAGGCCAAGGTCGTGCCGCTGTATGTCGGCGACGAAACCAGCGACCCACGGTAGGCTCGCGTGTCGTCAGTGTGAAGAGGGCTGTGATCAGTGGCTGCAGCGCCTGTGGGCAGTAGCGCCTGTCCTGTGCCGCAGCGCCTGCTCTGTACATCGGGCAGAGCACAGCATGAGCCGCTGTCCACTGCACTCGGAAGTGCCGCTGTAGCTAGAGTATGGAGGAGCATCTGTCTCCCTTGCGCAGTCTCACAGTGTGCGTGCGCTCGGCAGGACTACGGTTCCCGAGGAAGCGCCAGTGCCCCAGCGGCCGCCTGGAGAGCGGCCAGCTTCGCAGAGAATGGTGGGCGGAATGCAGTTTGGGGCATTTGGGCCGGGCGCCCCGGGTTATCCCCAGATTGTTGCAAACATTGGACTTTTCCCCTCATTATTTGGCCTGGCCTTTGTGAGTACAGCTGCCGTGTGTGTGTGTGTGTGCACCCCTCGCCTGCGCCCTTGCTGCATGTATTTGCAGCATAAATGTGCTCTCTCCTATCTCTCTCCCTCCTTCTCTCTCCGCTCTCTCCTGTCCCGCGATAGTCTCGCGATGGAAACACGCGCGCTCCACATGTTGATGCCTGTTTAGGTTTTAGTTCAGGTAGTTTAGTTTAGAGGTCGTGAAGGCTTGTTTCATCTGACATGTTGGTGCTTCAGCAGCAGGTTCCGAGTATGCCAACCGGAATGCACGGCGCCGGAACACACGCCACAGGTACCACCCACCACCCATTCTCTCCTTCTCCATCACCGTCTTGCATGCTGGTGAAAATACATAAATTTCTCCTTGGATTCAAGAGAGACAGAGCGCGCGCGCGAGAGAGAGAGAGAGAGAGAGAGAGAGAGAAAGAGAGGAGGGGGGGGGGAGAGAGAGAGCGCGCGCGAGCAAGCAAGTAAGAGCGCGCGCGAGCGAAACAGAGCGAGAGAGCGAGCGAGAGAGCGAGCGAGAGAGCGAGCGAACGAGAGCGAAAGATGTTTATGAGGAACGACGAAACCAACATTGGTGTGGCATTGTGCAGAAGCGGCCGAGGCAGCGCAGGCAGCGCAGGCGGCCATTCGGCAGAACGAAGCTGCGCAACAGGAGTTCCTTTCACGCCTGCTCTTCATGATCGGCACATTTATCGCGCTGTGTCTTATATTTTTCCCATAACTCTAAAATATTTTTGGAGTGATGTAGCCTCAGTGGCAAGTGTACGTGTAGACGAGAGCCCCCCCCCGGTATGCTGCTCCGCACGAGCCCAGCGCGCGCGCGAGAGAGAGAGAGAGAGAGAGAGAGACCCGGTATGCTGCTCCGCACGAGCCTGGGGCGGATTATCTCCAAGGGGCTCAGTACGCAACATGAACGGACTGGGGAGGGGTTGCAAAGCGGCATGCAACTTTGATTCGAGCGTTTTTTGGACCGGTGACAGCTAGCGTGACGATTAGTGTGGACGCGCGCGTATTAGTGTTGTCGTGCAGTAGTTTTGCAGTGGGTTGCACGTGGGAACATACCTGGTGACTTTTCTTAATGATGTGAATCCGAAATAAATAATGTACTTGTAGCACGAAGTCCGCGCAAACAAAGGAAAACAGGACTGAGCAGGAGAAAATATTGATATCAGCTCGCCGCGGCATCTGCAGTTGCAAAGTGCCAACGAATCCCTCCGTCTCCCAAAGAGCCGTTGACGAGGCCTTGACAGCTCTGTGTTGCGCCTAGTCTGCTTTCGAAGCCTTGATGCAACGCAACCCTCGGCATCAGAACTAGGCTAACGTCCCTGAGCGAGCGCAGCCACTTACGAGGCCTTGGCAGCACGCGTGTTAAGCCCGCTTGCTTTCGAAGCCCCTGACCTTCCCGATGCAACGGAACCCTCAGCATCAGCGCTGGCAAAAGCCGACGAGACACTATCTGCAGTCACAGCCTTGGCTTCAAATGACTGATGGCCTTTGCCCTTGGCAGTAGCTTTCGCCTTGCCCGTGCCGCCGCCTGTCTGGGACGTACTCTGCCGCCACGCGTATGTCCGTCAGCAGTCAAGCGAGACAGGACTTAAGGACGGAACGGCAGATGCTCAGGTGCGGGTACGATTCCTTACCCGCGTGGCAACAGGCGAGGGCTTGCCTTTTGATCCTGATGCAACTAGTGCCTTGAGCGCATCTGCTTGCTCCTCATCAGAAGCATCCGAGTCAGTGTCGCCCGCGTCCTCGCTCTTGCCACCACGGGCCTCTGTTGCGTCCTCATCGTCTTCAGAATCCGAGTCCGCCACGGGCTTTACGTCTACCACCTTGGGGGCTGCCTTCGGGGCAGCAGGCGCCGCAGCCTTAGCCTTGGGCGCCTTCTCCTCCTCCTCCTCGCTTTCATCGTCACCAGATGAGTCATCGTCGCTGCTGCTCGACGCAGCATCGTCGACGCCCCACTGGTTGCGCAGGTGCGTGCAATTCTTGACAATGAAGGCGTTCATGTTGCGGATTGCACTCGCCTCATTGGCGATCTTGCCCAGACACACCAGCGCCACCTCGTACGGCAGTGTCTTCAGCGCCTTGAGCGCCCCCTGGTCCAAGTCTGCCTCCTTGAGCTTGCCCGTCTTCTCCAGCACAGCCATTTGCGCCTTGACGTCGGCGTGCCACTTGTCGCCCGCAAAAGCAAGAGCCTTGCCCGGCGCTCCGGCGGTGCCTGCCTTCGACGCCGGCGTGGCCGCATGCGATTTCTTCAACCGCAGCTGCGCCTCCAGCTTCGCCTTTTCTTCTTGCAGCGACTTCACCTTCACTGCCTCGTCTTTCTTGGAGGGTTCTGATGCACGTTGGGCAGCCGCCGCCTTCTTCACTGGCTCGGCCTTGGGCTTCTCCTCCTTTTCATCTTCGTCCGAAGACGATTCCTCTTCCGTCTCCTCCCCCCCGCTCTCCGCCTCGCTTTCAGAACCCGCCGCGGCAGGCTTTGCGACCCCCTTCTTCTGCTTGTCCTCCTCGCCTTCCTCCTCGTCCGCATCGCTAGCCTCAGCATCCCGAGCAGCCTTTTCAGCCGCCGCCGCCGCCGCCGCCGCCGCCGCTGCCAGCTCTTTGGCCTTGGCTGCAGCCGCGGCTTTCTTTTCCTCCTTGGCCTTTGCCTTGGCGGCCTCTTCCTCTATCTTTTTGCGCTCCGTTTCCTGCCTCTCCTTCTCCTCCTTCTCCTTCTTTTGTCGCTCCTTGTCCTCCTTATCCTTTGCAGCCCTCTCAGCCTTCTCCTTCTTGAGGCGCTCTTTCTCCTCCTTCTCCTTCGCTGCCTTTTCCGCCTTCTCCTGCTTCAGACGCTCCTTTTCCTCCTTCTCCTTCGCAGCTTTATCCTTCTTCAGGCGCTCCTTTTCCTCCTTCTCTTTCTCCTTCGCAAGCCTCTCCTCCTCTTTCTTTTTCTTCGTTTCCTCCTCCTTCTTGGCCGCCGCTTTCTTGTCCTTGTCGTCTGACGACGCCTCCTTGCTCCCCGCGGGCGTCGCGGGGGCAGACAATGTCTTGCCGGAAGCAGCAAGTTGCAACTTGTCCGCGGCATCGGCCGTCTTGGGCTTTTTACTCGACGACTTGGCCGCCTCTGCTGCCGCGGGCGCTTCCTTCTTTACCTCCTGCTCGTCCTGCTTGCGCTTCTTGCCCGCCGCCGTCTCCTCCGCGCCGTCGGTGATCGCGAGGGGCTTTGTGGGTGATGCGGAACCCTTGGCGGGCGTGTTAGAAGGTGAGAACCGCTCGAGGCTCTGCATGAAGAGCTGCTTTTTCTCGGCGCCTTTGTTCTTGCTCATCAGCTCCTTGAAGGCCTCGAGCACCTTGAGACCGGAGTCGTGATGGAGCTTGAAGAGCCTTTCCCGCCCGTGCTCTGGGATGTCGCTGTCGAGGCATAGGCCCTTGTTGATGATGTCCCGCACCATTTCCTTCACCGGTCCCTTGTTCCGCTTGCTGTCCTTGCGCGTCTCGGTTGGTGCGTCCGACAGTTCGGGTGACGCGCGCTTTTTTGTGTCTGGGCGCTTGAAGATGCCATAGCTGAAGGAAAAGCACGTCTTGTCCTTGTCGAAGCAGAGATTCTCAAGAACGTCCTTGACATGGGCGTCGTGCTGGAGCGCCAGCCTCTCCATGTCGTCGCGCAGCACCAGCCCAAACGTGGCTGCACCCGCGGAGAGGTACACGCTCATGTCGACGTCATCGAGGACCGCGAAGCCGCACCCGTCCACCAGATGAATCACATCGGGCCTGGGCCCCTTATGGCCCAGCCGCTTCCGGTAGTTTTCGTACTGGGCCAGCAGGATCTTTGTGAACTCCTTCACGGACACGTCTGGCTTGTCATGATGGAACGCAAACTTTGCGTTGTTGGTGCACACGCACCGCACCAGCACGGCCGGCATCCTTGCACCTCGTGCGGATTTTTTTCACGTGCGATTTAAAAGAACAGGTTCTGCCCAAAACAAACTTTGACAAAGTTGTCTGGGAGTGGGGCTCGTCGCTCGGGCGTTGGTGCACAATAGAGGAGGAACAGATGATTTTTGAGAAAGGATGTGAGCGATGCCAGCGCGCAGAGTGGACGGCGGCTGTGTGCCACGCTGAGATTGACGCGATCGAAGTGCAGCGCACGCGCGAGGCCGTGCTTGTGGCGAGCCTGCTCGAGGCCACTGAGCCGTGGGGCGACTTCTCAGCAGACGGGGCAGACGGCACGGCCGCTGCGCCTCTCAGCATGCTGCGAGACCGGGTGCTCGCGATGCATCGCATGCTTCTGAGGCACGCCGACGAGCGCCGGCTTCTGGAGCCTGCCCTCGACCTCCTCTCCGCCCGGCTGGGGCGAATCGAGTTGGAAGTTGATCGTGTGAGTTCTGCGCTGTGCGAAGCGCGTCCGGCTTGTCAGGGCCCCGAGCACGTGCAGGCTGAGACGCGCATCCTAGCCGTTGGCGAGACAACCCGCGGCGTTGGAGGAGAGGGAGCCGGAGGAGAGAAGGGTGGGTCGCTGGCCACAGTGTGGAGGACACTGCGAGCGAAGGAGGAAGAGTGTGCTGTGCTAACGCAGCTGCTTCGCAAAATGGGTGCCGCGTGGCACAGAGAGGCTCTCGAGCGAGCCAGTGAGCTAGAGCAGGAGCGGCTGCAGGTCGCGTATTTATGTATTTGTATATATACACATGCATATCGCATATATATATATATA
>Ga0315899_10004251_pt1 | contig 15508 bp, 8 predicted proteins | sample LakEriMetagenome_2_FD_203518 | JGI IMG/M metagenome (GOLD analysis project Ga0315899, IMG submission 203518) | Freshwater fungal communities from buoy surface, Lake Erie, Ohio, United States - Buoy 4 MA112 | ecosystem: Environmental > Aquatic > Freshwater > Lake | place: USA: Lake Erie, Ohio... | reverse complement strand
TGGGTGGGCGAAGGGTTTTGATGGCCTTTTTTCATGGTCGGCTCCCTTGTCGTGAGGAGCACAACCGCGTGCTCCTCGCAGAAGGAGCAACTTGTGGACTATCGAAGACCGTTTGGCCGACAAGACGGCATCAAATGCGACAAAACCGCAACGCGACTTGCGGCATTGAGTGGACAATCCAACTAACGATTGTCCAAAGTCTCCTGCGAATCCGTCGGTTCATCGAGCAACGACGCGTTTTCTTCAAGCCACCTCCGGGCATCCGGGTCGGCCGCTATTTGTCTCTCCGCTTCAGGATCAAGGTCGCGAATCTTTCCAAAGCGGGTGACTCTGAGGTCGTTTGCGTCGGCGTACTCTTTCTCCCGCGACCTGCCCGACCGCGATGAGACCCCCCCGCACGCGGTTCCCTTGATGGCGTGGTTTTCTGGGTCCAACCGATGTGCGTTCCCCCGCGACCGATACTGCTTCCAGGAGATGAACTCAGGTGTACGGCTAAGCGTCTTGTCACCATTCAATGGGTAGCCATACCGCTCATGAAGGATTGCGGTGAGCTCTTTGCGGCTTCTACGAAAAATGTTTTCCAGAAGCTCCCGCTGCACCTCTGCATCTCCCACGTCTCTCCTGGTGGACTTCAGTTCGTTGATGATCTCTTTTTGAAGCTGCTTTAGTCTCCTGCTGGCGAGTTTGATGTCCGCTTTCTTTGGAGTGCGCCGCCGCCCCGTTACAGATGGTGTGCCTGGGTTGCCCCCGCGGTCACCTCTAGGCTTTTGCCGCTTCTCCAACTCCTCGACACGCGTTGTGAGCTTCTCGATCTCTCGGTAACGAGTGACGCCGAGCTTGTCGCCCAGGCCGATCGCGCCGAATCCGAAGCCCGCGCCGAACTTGCGAGCCGGCGACGCCTCGCCGGAACGGGCTTCATCGCGGAACACCGCGCGCAGCTTCTGCTGTAGTTCGTCCGACGCCCACGCCCACGCGCCTTGCCCCCCGGCCGGCGGCACTTTGGGGGCCGCGACGTCAGCCGGCACCGGGGGGCTTGCGCGTCGAGACGCTTCCGGATTTGCCGCGGGAGGCACCTGCTCGACAGGCCGGCCGGCCGCGATACGGAGCACTTTGTTGGGGGCCATAAACCACACCTCCTGGGCCTGGGAACATCCATGCACGGACCAAAAATCCGGGGCGTGAATGTAGCGTCGCTTTGTGGGGCGCCAAGAAAAAGCGGCGAGATCATATTTTTCGCCGTGAAATAGATAGTTTTCTGATTTCCACTTTTGTTAGCCGGCGGGTTTGCCGGCCAAATCTGCCACCCTCTTGCGAGGCCCCCTGCCGCGCTGGCACGATGGCCCCCGTACCACCCCCTTGGGGAGCCGCCTGTGCAGGCCGCCACCGCTCTTCCGTTCTTCCCGCAGCGCATCGCGATCGAGATCAAGGTCGGTCCGAAGCCGCGCAGTTATCGCGAGCGTGACGGTGTCGGTTTCCGCCGCGGCGACGTCGGCACGCACACCAGCCGCACGATCATGCTCGCCGAACTCACGGCGCTCTTCGACGCCGTGCCGGCCACCGCGAGCGAGGCCGACATCACCGTCGCGATCCGTCATGCCAACTGCCTGAGCAAGTCGACCACCTCCACGCGGCGGCTCACCCACCAGCGGCTCACCGAACTCTACGCCCTCGACCCCCACGTGCCGATCTACCGCGTCCTGCGGCGGCTCTGGTCGCTCGAACCTGCAGGCCGACCGCTGCTCGCGCTGCTCGTCGCCATCGCCCGTGACCCGATGCTCGCTGCCAGCGCTCCCGCGGTCGTGCTGCTGCCCATCGGTGCCGACTTTGCTCGCGGGCCAATGAAGGACGCGATCCGCGCGGCCATCGGCGACCGACTCAGCGATGCCATCCTCGACAAGGTCGTCCGCAACGCCGCCAGTTCGTGGACGCAGTCGGGCCACCTCGCAGGCCGTTCGATCAAGACGCGCCGCCGCGTCACCGCAACGCCAGCCACCGTGGCCCTCGCCCTCTACCTCGCCCACGCCGCCGGCTTCCGCGGCCCACACGTGTTCGCGAGCGCGTGGACGAAGCTCCTCGACGCCGACGCCAGCGCAATCCGCAGCCTGGCAATCGAGGCCAAGCGGGCCGGTCTCATCGACATCCGCGCTGCCGGCGACGTGGTGGACGCATCCTTCGACCGCCTCGACCCGGGCCTGCCCGCCGCCAGCACGACCACCTCAGAAGGAGTCGCCTGACGGCGTAGCCCCCCATGGGCCGCATCGAAGAACTCGCCGAGCACTACGCCAAGCACGTCTCCCTGCCTTGGGAACGGGGCGTCGCCGGCGCCCAGCGGGTGATCATGGTCGTCTACGACAAGGAGGCCGAGCGGATGCTCCGGGCCCGCCGGCAGCTCTTCGCCACTGCCACGGAGGCCGCCGGGCACGACTGGCACGAGGTCGACCTCTCCGACACGTTCGCGGCTTGGATCGCGGCGGACGATTTCCGAGACGCCTACTTCGAGGCACCCGAGGACCTCGACCTCAAACTCCAGACCGAGTTTGTGGATGTCCTGGCCGCCAAGGTCCGTGACGCCCTCACGGCCGCCGACGTCACCGACAACTCGGTCGTCGCCCTGTTCGGCGTTGGCAGCCTGTTCGGGTTCGCCCGCGTCTCCCAGGTCGTCCGGGCCATCGAGCGCGATGTCCGCGGCCGGCTCGTGATCTTCTTCCCCGGCCACTTCGAGCAGAACAACTACCGGCTCCTCGACGCCCGTGACGGCTGGAACTACCTCGCCGTCCCGATCACCCACGCCGGCAATCAGCACGTCCAGTAGCACCCCAGCAGAGGTCCGCCATGAGCATGGCCACCATCAAAGACATCCTCCTCATCGACCCCTCCCGGGAGCCGCTGGTCAACAACGGCCAAGCCCGCCTCGCCGACCAGACCGACGAGAAGGTCGTGGCGGAGCTGCGCGGCGAGCTGAAGATGTTCGTCTGCGAGGGTGAGTTTGCCCGTGGACTCGACTGCATCCTCTCGGAGTACCTCGGCAACCTGGGCAACTCGTCGCAGAAGGCAGTCTGGGTCAGCGGCTTCTTCGGCAGCGGCAAGAGCCACCTGCTGAAGATGCTCGCCCACCTCTGGGCCGACACGCCTTTCTCCGACGGCGCCACGGCCCGCGGCATCGTGCCCGAGATGCCGAAGGAGATCCGCGCCCACTTCGCCGAACTCGACCAGGCCGGTCGCCGCTATGGCGGCCTGTTCTCCGCCGCCGGCACGCTGCTGGCCGGCTCCCACGACCGCGTCCGCGAGACGGTGCTTGGCGTGATCCTCCGCGCCGCCGGCCTGCCGGAGCAGTACCCCGTCGCCCGGTTCGTCCTCTGGCTCGAGCGGGAAGGCGCCCTCGATACAGTGAAGAAGCACGTCGAAGCCAACGGCGGCACCTGGGAGAAGGAGCTTGCCAACCTCTGGGTGAGCACCCGCATCCGCAAGGCAATCTTGGCATGGGACAAGAACTTCGCCCCCAGCGAGGCCGACGTCCGGGCGGCGCTCAAGCAGCAGTTTCAGGAGCAGACCGGCGACCTCACCACGCCCGAGTTCATCGGCCTGGCCAAGGACGTGCTCTTGCGGCACGCCGCCCAGAACTCCAACAACCCCGAGCAGCTCCCCTGCACGATCATCCTGCTCGACGAGGCCCAGCAATACATCGGCGACTCCCACGACCGCTCCACCGTCTTCACCGAACTGGCCGAGGCCCTCACCAAGCAGTTCGACGGCCGCGTGCTGCTCGTGTCGGCCGGACAGCAGGCGCTCAACGACGTCGAGCTGCTCCACAAGCTGATGGATCGGTTCGTCGTGAAGGTGCCGCTCTCCGACACCGACGTCGAGACCGTCACCCGCAAGGTGTCGCTCCGCAAGAAGCCGGCCGCGATCCCCACCGTGAAGGGCACGATCGAGTCGCACGGCGGCGAGATCGCCCGCCACCTTCAGGGCACGAAAATCGGCCCCCGCTCAAACGACGACAAGACGATCGTCGATGATTTTCCGCTCCTGCCAGTGCGCCGCCGGTTCTGGGAGGAGTGCTTCCGCCAGATCGACGCGGCGGGCACGAAGAGCCAGCTGCGGTCCCAACTCTCGATCATCCACGATGCCGTTGGAAAGCTTGCCGACGACCGGCTCACGGCCGTCATCCCAGCCGACGCCCTCTACGACTCGCTCAAGGCCTACATGCTCGGCACGGGCGTGCTGCTCCGCGAGATCCACGAGCGGATCGAGGAGCTGGGCGTGCCGGGCACCGACGAAGCGGTCCTCGCCAAGCGGATCGCGAGCCTCGTCTTCCTGATCTCGAAGCTGCCCACCAACCTCGGTGCCGATCTCGGGGTCAGGGCCTCGGCCGCCCACATCGCCGACCTGCTCGTCAGCGATCTCGCCGCCGACAACCACCTGCTCCGCCAGAAGGTCGCCGAGACATTGGAGAAACTCGTCGAGTCCGGGTTGCTTATGAAGGTGGACGACGAGTACCGGATGCAGACCCGCGCCGGATCGGAGTGGCTGGCCACCTACAACAAGAAGCAGCAGGAGATCCGGGGGAGCGAGCCGAAGATTCAGGAGGTTCGCAACAACCTCATCTACGCCGCGATCGATGAGGCCGTCCGCGGCGTGCGCATTCTCCAAGGACTGCCGAAGGAGCCTCGCGACCTGTCGGTTGATCGCGATGCCACGCCGCCCACCCCCGGCGGCCGCGGCCTCACCGTCTGGGTCCGCGACGGCTGGTCCGCCGCCGAAAAGGACGTGACGGCGGCCGCCCGGAAGGCTGGCGCCTCCTCGTCGCTCATCTACTCCTTCATCCCCAAGGCCTACGCCGACGACCTCAAGACAGCGATCGTCAACTCCGAGGCGGCCAACAGCACGCTCGAAACCTACGGCCCCCAGTCCGAAGCGGAGGGGCAGGAAGCGATGCGGGCCATGACGAGCCTGCGGGATAGCGCCATCGCCAACCGCGACCGGCTCATCCGCGACATCGTTGGCGGCACGAAGGTCTGGCTCGGCGGCGGCACCGAGCAGCTCCACACCACGCTGGCCGAGAAGCTCAAGGTGGCCGCCGAGGCCGCCGTCGCCCGCCAGTTCAAAGATTTTTCTGCGGCCGACAAGGCGTCGTGGGACGTCGTGATGAAGCGGGCAAAGGAGGGCACCGACAAGCCGATGGAGCCGGTCGGGCATACGGGCGCGGTCGAGACCCACGCCGTCTGCGTCGAGGTGCTCGGCCGCACGGCCACGGGCGCAACTGGCAGTGATGTCCGCTCACAGCTCCAAGACCCTCCCTATGGCTGGCCGAAGGACGCGATCGACGCGGCTCTCGTGGTGCTCGTGGGGGCCGGGCACCTGTCGGCCAAGCTCAACGGCGCACCCATCGCCGCGGCCCAGCTCGACCAGAACAAGATCACGAAGACGATCTTCACGCGCGAGACGAAGACGATCTCGATGTCGGATCGGCTCAAGGTCCGGGGTACGCTCGCGAAGCTCGGCCTCAAGCCCAAGAGCAACGATGAGGATGGTCCGCTTGCCGCCGACTTCCTGAAGAAGCTCGCGGAGATCGGGCGGCGTACGGGAGGCGAAGAGCCCCTGCCCGCGGCCCAGTCTGTCGTGTTCATCGAAGACATCCAGCGGCTCACCGGCGTCGAGATGTTGGCCGAAATGGTCGCCAAGAAGGCCGACATCGACGCCGCGGCCGACACCTGGCCCAAGCTGGCCGATCTCGCCAGCACGCGGCTCGCGGCCTGGGACGAACTCCAAAAGCTCTTCGACCACGCCAAGAACGAGCCGGGCGCCGCCGCCATCAACGCCGACATCCAGGCGATCACGACCGGCCGCCTGCTCCTCGACGCGACCGACCCGCTGCCGCCCATCCGCAGCAAGATTGCCGAGATTCTCCGCAAGCGGCTCAAGGAGACGCACGAGGATCACCGGCAGACGTTCGACCGCGAGGTGAAGCAGCTCGCGGCCTCGTCCGTCTGGTCGCAGCTGCCCTCCGACAAGCAGACAGCCATCCTCGCCGAGGTCGGCCTCCGCGAGCCCGACGCCGTGGACGTCTCGACCGACGCCGCGATCGCCGCGGCCCTGGCCGAGCGGCCCATCGACTCGCGCCGCAACGCCGCCCTCGCCGTGCCCACGCTCGCCGGTCAGGCGCTCCGCAAGGCCGCCGCCGCAGTCGAACCCACGGCCCGCAGCATTGCGATCGAGAAGACCACCCTCCGCGATGCCGACGAGGTCCGCGAGTGGGCGAAGCGGGCCGAAAGCCAACTGCTCGAGGAAGTGAAGAAGGGCCCCGTGCTCGTCTCCTGATCCTGACCGGAAGCCACCATTACCCATGCCACCGCTCGACCGCACGCTCCGCCGCAATCTCGAAAACGCCGTGAAGGCCGCCCGCCGGGTCGCCGAGCGGGCCGCCACGAAGGCGCTCGACTCGCTCGCCGTCGGCAGCCACGAGCCGTGGTCGGGCCAGCCGACCGCCGACCGGGCCCTCCGCGTGAAGCTCCGCGCTCGCGGCCGGCAGCTCGGCGACGCTCTCGACGCCAAAACAGGCAAGCAGGCCACCGCGCGGCTCGTGCATGAAGTCGCCTACGAGCACTGGCACCGGATGCTCTTCGCCCGGTTCCTAGCCGAGAACGAGCTGCTCATCGAGCCGGAGTCGGGCGTGGCCATCAGCCTCGACACCTGTCGCGAACTGGCGAAGGAGCGTGGCACCGACGTCTGGATGCTCGCCAGCCGGTTCGCCCAGACGATGCTGCCCGAGATTTTTAGAGCGGACGATCCGGTGCTCGCCGTGGAACTCGCCCGCGAGGACCAGCTCGAACTGGAGAAGATCGTCGCCGACCTCGGCACCGACGTCTTCACGGCGTCCGACTCGCTCGGCTGGTGCTACCAGTTCTGGCAGGCGGAGAAGAAGGACGCGGTGAACGAGTCGGGCGTGAAGATCGGCGCCGACGAACTGCCCGCCGTCACGCAGCTCTTCACCGAGGACTACATGGTGGATTTCCTGCTCGACAACACGCTCGGCGCGTGGTGGGCAGGGAAGACGTTGGCGGTTGATCCGTCGCTCGCCGCGTCTGCCGCCACCGAAGACGACCTCCGCAAGGCTGTGTCGCTCCCCGGCGTGCCGTGGGCCTACCTGCGGTTCATTGCGGACGAGGGCGGCACATGGCGGCCCGCCGCGGGCACGTTCGACGGCTGGCCGAAGGCCACCAAGGATCTCACCTGCCTCGACCCCTGCATGGGCAGCGGCCATTTTGTTGTGGCCATGTTCGAGCGGCTCGTGCCGATGCGGATGGCGGAAGAAGGGCTCTCGGAAACCGCGGCGATTCAGGCCGCCATCCGCGACAACCTCTTTGGGCTGGAAATCGACCCGCGCTGCACGCAGATCGGCGCGTTCAACCTCGCGCTCGCAGCCTGGCGGCGCGTCGGCCACTGCCCGCTGCCCGCCATGCACATCGCCTGCTCCGGCCTCGCGCCCAACGCCACCGAGGACGAGTGGGTGGCGCTGGCCGAGGGCAACTCGCGGCTCGAAGAGGGCATGCGGCGGCTCCACGGGCTCTTCAAGGACGCCCCGGTGCTCGGCAGCCTCATCAACCCGCGGGCCGAAGGTTACGCGGCGTTCGAGGCGTCATTCGCTGAACTGCAGCCGATCCTTGAGAAGGCGCTCGCGAGTGAGGGCAGCGACGACGCCGAGCACGAGATGGCGGTAACGGCCCGCGGTGTGGCGAAGGCGGCGGAGATCCTCGGGCGGCAGTTCACGCTCGTGGCGACGAATGTGCCGTATCTGGGCACCGGAAAACAAGATGGCAGTCTCAAGGAATACCTTGAAGCACGCTATTCCGCGGGCGCTGCCGATTTGGCTACAGCTTTTGTGCTGCACGCGATTGAATCGCTTTCGCCGAAGGGCACCACCGCCCTCGTCACACCACAAAACTGGCTCTTCGTGACGAGCTACACGGACCTCAGAAAGCATCTTCTTGCCCGTACGGAGTGGAATCTTGTAGCGAGACTCGGTGAGCATGCGTTTGACAGTCCAGCAGCGGCAGGGGCCTTCGCTGCCATGGTGGTCATCACCTGCCGCTTGCCGAACGAGCAACAGGTTTTGGGCTACTGTGATGTGTCTGCGCCGCGAGGAAAGCAGGCAATCTATGCGGATGAAAAGGCGGCCCTACTGAAGGGAGGGATAATCGACTGCCTCACCAGTGTTTCCCAAGCCAGTCAGTCATCGAATCCGGACTCGCGAGTCATCGGCCAAACGAGTGCTGGCGGCCGCTCAATCGCCGAGATCGCTTCCGCTCTGCACGGACAGGCTGTTGGGGACAATCCATCGTTCAACAGGGCTTTTTGGGAGGTGGCGTGCTTTGGTGATGCGTGGGAGCCCTACCAAACACCACCCGAGAGATCAGCGCTGTACGAGGGTCGCAACCAGATAGTGCTCTGGGAACGCGGCGAGGGCCGCATGGCAGCACTCGCCGAACAAGTTCGTGACCTCAACCACAAGGCACAGCAGTGGAGAAGTGGAAAGCCCAACTGGGGGAAGGCGGGCATAGCCGTAAACCTTGTGGGCCTACCGAAGATAACTCTCTATACGGGGGAGATTTACTCACAGTCGGCGGGGGTGATCGTCCCGAAAGATCCGGCCCACGTTCCCGCCTTGTGGGAGTACGCGTCGAGTGGGCAATTCACAGCGGATCTTCAGTCGCTTGATTCGCGGCTCGCTGTGACAATTGGTAGCGTGCTGCGGGTATCGCTGAACATTGATGAATGGTTGTCGATAGCGGCCAAGAGTTATCCAAGCGGCCTGCCCGCTCCCTACTCTTCCGACCCCACACAGTGGCTCTTCAAGGGTCACCCCAAAGACTCAGCCAACCCGCTGCACGTCGCCGTCGCCCGACTCGTTGGCTACCGGTGGCCGCGGCAGACCGGCTCGGAGTTCCCCGACTGCCCGGCGCTCGGCCCCGATGGTCTGGAGTCCCACGCCGACGCCGATGGGATCGTCTGCCTGTCGAGCGTGCGCGGCGAGCCAACGGCGGCCGACCGGCTCCTCTCGCTCCTCGCCGACGCCTACGGCCCCGACTGGTCCGCCGACCTCCGCGACAAGCTTCTCGCCGACGTGGAAGCGGCGGGCGAAACGCTGGACGACTGGCTCCGTGACTCGTTCTTCGAACAGCACGCGAAGCTCTTCCACCAGCGGCCGTTCGTCTGGCACATCTGGGACGGCCTCCGCGACGGGTTTCATGTGCTCGTGAACTACCACCGGCTCGCCGGGCCCGACGGCGACGGCCGCCGCACGCTCGAAAAGATCGCCTACGAGTACCTCGGCGACTGGATCACGCGGCAGAAGGCGCAGCAGGCGGCAGGTGCGGAAGGTGCCGACGCCCGCGTGGCCGCCGCCGTCCACCTTCAGGAGCAGCTCGCGAAGATCATCGAGGGCGAGCCGCCGTTCGACATCTTCGTTCGCTGGAAGCCGCTCGCAGAACAGCCCATCGGCTGGGATCCCGACATCAACGACGGCGTGCGGCTCAACATTCGCCCGTTCATGACCGCCCGGCCGCTCGGTGCGAAGGCGAAAAAGGCGTGCATCCTGCGGGCCGCGCCGGGCATCAAGTGGGACAAGGACCGCGGCACGGAGCCCGACCGCCCCAAGGACCAGTTCCCGTGGTTCTGGTCGTGGGATGAGGAAACCGCCGACTTCACCGGAGGCACGAAGTTCGACGGCAAGCGGCATAACGACCTCCACTACACCCGCAAGGCTAAAGAAGCCGCGCGGGCCAAGGCGGCCGGTGGCAAACCCGTGGGAGCCCGCGCATGAGCACGGCCACAACCACCACGGGAAAGCCCACCGCCGCGGGCACGCTCGCCGAGGCCGTGCTCGATTCACTCGCGCGGCTCGTCTCCACGCCCGACGGCGAGGTGCCGCCGGCCGCGATCCTCTGGCCCGACGCGGAGGGCCAGTGGAAGAGCCTCGTGGCGCTCCTGCGGGGCCGCGTGCCGCACCTCTACGAACTAGGCACGTTCGCGCCCGACGACCACATCGGCCCGGCGATCTGGCTAGTCTGCGCCGTAGCCCGCACGCTCCCCGACCACTCGCCGCCCGCGGGCACCGTGCCAATCCTCTACCTGCCGGGCGTGGCGCGGCAGGATCTGCGGGCCGGGGCCGATTGTCCCGTCCTCCACCAGCCGCTCGTGGAACTCCAGTACCGCGGGAAGGTGTGGCATCAACGGAACGGGCGCGACTGGACGATCGAGGCGTTCCTCACGAGCAAGGACGCCCTCGATCTCGACGTGGCCCGCGACGCCGCCAGCCAGCAGGCGATGCTCCGGGCGATCGACCGGCTGGCTGACGAACCGCTGGCGGCACTCGCCGGAAAACGGCTCGACGTCGGCTTCTTCGAGTCGCTCTCCGTCAGCGACATCGAGCGTGAGATCCTCGCATGGATGGCCGAGCCCACCGAATACCGGAAGGCCAAGCAGGCCGACACCGCAGCGTTCGAGACGTTCGTCGGCAAGATGGGCCGAGAGTACGGCGTCGATCCGGCCAAGCAGTCGCCAGCCGATGCCGCTCGGTGCATCGCCCGCGGCGAACCGGCGTGGGATCCGATCTGGCGCCGGTATGCCGACGCCCCGCAGGCGTATCCGAAGATGCAGATGCTCATGGCCGCGGTGCCGGAGCAGGAGTTTGCGATCGACTGCCTCGACCGCAGCCCGCGCAGCAATCTCCAGGCGGAGACGACGCTGCGAAAGGCGCTCAGCGACGTACTGACCCTGCCGCACGCCGAAGCCTGTGCCGCCGTCGTGAAACTCGACCGGGAGCACCACGAGCGACTTGACCGACCGTGGGCGAAGTTGGGCGAGAGCCTGCTCGCCGAGGCGCTCGTACCGCTCTCGAAGCTGGCGGCGGCCTCCACGTCGCCGCTCGGCGGCCCCGACGTGGCCACGATCGCCCGGGCCTACGCCAAGGATGGCTGGGAGGTGGACCGCCACGCGATGCGGGCGCTCGCGGTTGCCCAGCGGTCGCCAGATGCCGAACTCGTCGGCCAGGTCGTGCGGGCGGTCTACCTGCCGTGGCTCGACAAGACGGCGGCACATTTCCAGTCAGTCTGCCAGGGCGGCACCGCGATCTCCACGCTCGTCACGGCCGTAGCCGCGGAGCGGGAGCAGTGCCTCGTGTTCGCCGACGGCCTTCGGTTCGACGTCGCCGTGGCCTTGCAGGAGAAGCTCGAGGCCCGCGGGCTCGTGGCGCGGCTGAGCCACCGGATCGCGCCGCTCCCGAGCGTGACGGCCACGGCCAAGCCGGCGGTGATGCCGCTGCCGGCCAGCGGCTACGGCTCCATCGTCGGCGGCCCGATGCCCGAGACGTTCCTGCCGCAGGTGCGGACGGCTGCGGGATCAAAACCCGCCACGACGAATGAACTGCACGGCGTTCTCGGCGAGCTTCGCGTGGCAGTCTTGGGGCCTGACGAGACGGACGGCGCCGCCACGGCCGAGCGCGGCGGCTGGACGGAAGTCGGCCGGATTGACGAACTGGGCCACAAACTCGGCGTTGAACTGGCCGGCTCGCTCGACGAGCAGGTGGAGCGGATCGCCCGCCGCGTCGCCGACCTGCTCGATGCCGGCTGGACGCGAGTGCGGATCGTCACCGACCACGGCTGGCTGCTCGTGCCTGGCGGCCTGCCCAAAGTGGACGTGCCCAAGTCCGTGGTGGAATCGAAATGGTCCCGCGCGGCAGCAGTCAAAGGCTCATCACAGGTGACCGTGCCGGTCGTCGGCTGGCACTGGAACGACGCCGAGCGGGTTGCCACGCCGCCGGGGGCAGGAGCGTTTCGCGCGAACGAGGCCTACGCGCACGGTGGCGTGAGCCCGCAGGAGTGCGTGACGCCGGAACTGCTCGTGGAGCGGCTCGGGCCCTCGGAGACGGCGAAGATCTCGAACCTGCGCTGGGCCGGGATGCGGTGCCGCGTGACCGTCGGCGGTGGCGTGTCACCGATCTCCGTCGACCTGCGGCTCACCGACCGTGATCCGGCCTCGACGATCGTGGGCGGCCCGAAGGCCTACGACGCCAAGAAGGACGAGGCCGCGATGGTCGTGGCCGACGACAGCCTCGAATCAAAACCCGCCGTGGTCGTCGTCCTCGACGCCAACGGCACCATCCTCGATCGCATGAAGACAACCGTGGGAGGCAAGACATGACACTCGTTCTCGACCGACTCGATGAGGTGGCCTCGAGCGCCTTCGACGGCTACCTCGTCCGTAAGGACCTCGTCCGCCGCTACGCGAAGGAATACCCGGTCCCCAGTTACGTCGTGGAGTTCCTACTCGGCCGGTACTGCGCCACGACCGACCCCGAGGAGATCGAGCAGGGCCTTGGGATCGTCACCCAGCAGCTCGCCGACCGCACCGTCCGCACCGGTAACGAGGAACTCTTCAAGAGCCGCGCCAAGGAGCAGCGGCAGGTGAAACTCATCGACATCGTGCGGGCACGGCTCGACGCCAAGAACGACTGCTACGTGGCCGAGCTGCCGAGTCTGGCCCTGCGGGAGGTGCGGATTCCCGACGACCTGGTCCGAGACAACGAACGGATGCTCACCGACGGTTTTTATGCGGAGGTGACGCTCGCCTACGACAGCGTGATCGCGTCGCAGGCGGGCGGGCGGGCGTTTGGGATCGAGGCCATGCGGCCGATCCAGATGTCGAAGTCGGACGTGCTCGAGGCGCTGCAGCGAGGGCGACGGACCTTCTCGACCGAGGAGTGGAAGAAGTTTCTCATCCGGTCGATCGGCCTGGAGCCCGACGCGCTCGACGAGAAGGCGATCCGCGTGCTCCTCCTGCGCATGGTGCCGTTCGTGGAGCGGAACTACAACCTCGTCGAACTCGGCCCCCGCGGCACCGGCAAGAGCCACCTCTTCCAGCAGATCTCGCCCTACGCCCACCTGATCTCGGGCGGCAAGGCGTCGGTGGCCAAGATGTTCGTCAACAACGCCTCGGGCCAGAAGGGCCTGGTCTGCCAGTACGACGTCGTCTGCTTCGACGAAGTGTCGGGCATCTCCTTCGACCAGAAGGACGGCGTCAACATTATGAAGGGCTACATGGCCAGCGGGCAGTTCAGCCGCGGCAAGGAAAACATCCGGGCCGACGGCGGCATCGTGATGGTCGGCAACTTCGACGTGGACGTGGACCAGCAGCAGCGGATCGGGCACCTGCTCAGCCCGCTGCCGCCGGAGATGCGGTCCGACACGGCCTTCATGGATCGGCTGCACGCCTTCGCCGCGGGCTGGGATTTCCCGAAGCTGAAACCCACCGACCACCTGACCAACCACTTCGGCCTCGTGAGCGACTTCCTGAGCGAGTGTTGGAGCCATCTGCGGACGACGAGCCGAGCGACGGTGATGTATGAGCGGGTCCACCTCGGCGGCGCCCTCTCCGGCCGCGACATCGAGGCGGTGAACAAGACGGTGAGCGGCCTGACGAAGCTGCTCTTCCCCGACCCCGAGATGCCGGTGCCGGACGAAGACCTCGAATGGATGGTGCGACTGGCTCTCGAGTCCCGCCGCCGGGTGAAGGAGCAGCAGAAGCGGCTGCTCAAGAGCGAGTTCCGCAACACGCACTTCAGCTACGTGATGGGCGCCGAGGGCGTGGAGCAGTTCGTGGCCACGCCAGAGCTGCACAGCGACGAGGCGATTGAGAGCGACCCGCTGCCGCCGGGGCAGGTCTGGGCGGTGAGCCCGGGCGGCCCCGACTCGGAGCCGGGCCTCTACCGCATCGAGGTGACGGTCGGCCCGGGGAGCACGGTGCGAATCCTGAACCAGCCGGTGCCGGCCGGGTTCCGGGAGAGCGTGCGGATCGGCGAGCAGAACCTCTACACGCGGGCGAAGGAGCTGGTGGGCGACCGCGACCCGCGGGCCCACGAGTTCTCGCTCCAGCTGCGGGCGATGGACGCCGACAAGAACGGCGCGGGGCTAGGCCTTCCGGTGCTCGTGGCGATGTGCGGCGCGCTACTCGGCCGCAACACCCGCGGCGGCACGATCCTGATCGGCCCACTGAACCTGGGCGGCTCGTTCGAGATGATCCCCAACGCCCAGCGGATCGCCGAGCTGGCCGTCGACAAGCAGGCTGGCACGGTGCTGATGCCGGTCGCCGCCCGCCGGCAGCTGGCCGACCTGCCGGACGACGTGTGGACCCGGCTGAACATCGAGTTCTACAAGGACGCCGCCGACGCGGTATTCAAGGCGTTAGTGGAGTAGGCAACCGAAGGGTTGACCCACCCGACCGAAGCGGTAGCCTCAAGGGATCCGGTGGTGTCAATCCGCCGGCGCGTGTTGCCGCTTTGGCGGCAACACGACAAGGCACGGCAAGGCTTGGCACGGCAAGGCTTGGCATGGGGTTCGTGAGCCCGGGGGACTGTCTCTCGGGCGCTACCTTTCCCATACCGGAGTTTTTTGCAATGCGTAAGTCGAAGTTTGCGTCGGATGCTATTGATGAAGCGATCGCCCCCCTGTTCCCCCGCGATAGCGACGATGCGATCAGGGAGTTAGTCGAGAAATCCGTTGCTCGGGTGGTTGGGCAAGACCCAGCCGACTTGGGCATCGACCTCGACGAGATCGCCGATGCGGTGGTGATTGATGAGTTCAATAAGCTCTCGCCTGAACAGCAGAACGCTGTCAACGAGAGCGTCGCCGAGGAATTGACCGACCGACTCAAGGACATGTTCCGCGAGCACGTGAGGTCGATCCTGCGCGGGTGAACTCCCGTGTCGCCGCCTAACGGCAGCAGACAGCCGCCGGCCGGGTGAAAGCTCGGCCGGCGGCCCTGCGGCGGCCGTGGGCTCGCGGGCGGCTCAAAAGTCCAAGATTCTCGCTCTGCCGAGGCCCCCCACTGTTCATGTTTCTTGATCCTACGACCTCATTGAGACCAAACCATGAAACTCACCCCCTACGAAGACACCCATCTTCCGACCTACGACATCGATCTAGAAGCGCCGCCGGAATCTCGTTGGAAGTACTTCGCCCAGAAAGAGGCCAAGAACATTGGCCGGCTCCTCGATGACTGCGTGGAGCTGTGCGTCGAGCGGGCTGACCAGTTCCCCACGTACATACAGCCCGTCGTGATCGCGGCCGGCAAAGGTCTGGCGATCCTCGGCGGTCGGCTCGTCGATATGATCGCGGCCTGCTTCGGCAAGGAGTACGTCGCTGAGATTCGGTCCATCGCCAAGCACGCCGACCAACCACTGAGCCACGTCGTCCTCGGCAACCTCATGTACGACGGTTGCCAGATGGCCGGGATCTACGGGCTCGGCTGCTCGAGCTACTCGTGCAACATCGACGGCAAGCCAACACTCGTCCGCAACATGGACTGGGTCTGGCCGCGCAGCACCGGCAGACACTCGCGGCTCGTCAGGTTTTATCGTGGCCGGGACACCTACACGAGCGTCGGCGTGGTGGGCTGCGTGGGCGTGGTCTCGGCTTTCTGTCCCGGGCGGTGGGCCGTGACTATCAACCAAGCG
>Ga0315899_10004249_pt1 | contig 15510 bp, 14 predicted proteins | sample LakEriMetagenome_2_FD_203518 | JGI IMG/M metagenome (GOLD analysis project Ga0315899, IMG submission 203518) | Freshwater fungal communities from buoy surface, Lake Erie, Ohio, United States - Buoy 4 MA112 | ecosystem: Environmental > Aquatic > Freshwater > Lake | place: USA: Lake Erie, Ohio... | reverse complement strand
ACCTAACCCAGACGCCAAAACATATTTGCACAAAAGCAACAAGGCTCCGGAAACTTGGTCCGGAGCCTTGCTGCTTTTGTGCTATCTCAAGCTACCCGGCTAGGATTCGCACACCTGCATTTTTTCGGGGAAAAACGAAGGTTTTTTCCAAATCCGGCGTAAAAAGCGGCGCATGGCTTGCAGAACCAAGGGTTTGCCGCAGGCGAATCGGCTGTGCTTTTAGAACCTTTCGGATTCCCGTGCTAAAGGCGTTCATTTTGGGTGAAAGAGGGCGCATATTTGTTCAGGGCAAGCAAAACCCAATAATTCCCTCCGAGCTTGGATCTGTGGTCCAAGCTTGGCCTTCACTTCCAAGCAAAATCAAGGAAGCTATCCATCTAATGGCTTCCACAATAACAAGATGAAACAAGATGCCGCTAAAGAAATCAGTTGATATCTAAACACCCGCTTAGGCCAATTCTCCGTGGTCGGGATCATCATGATCCAACTCATAGGTCCAAGGGACCGCCTGGAGTTGCCCCGCATAAGCTGTTTGGAAGAAGTCGAAGTCGTTTCGGGTAACCAGCGAAAAGCTCAGGCAATGACCCCCCTTCACCGACTTGACCAATGCCTTCTCGGACAAACCCTTCCGCCAGAAGTCTATATCGCCATCAAATCGCCCCCGCTGCCAAACATAAACATTCTTCGTACGGCAATGTAGGATCAGCCGCCTCTTGCCGCCAATCTCGTAGATCAGGGTCCTGCGTTCCAGCCTGCTCTTCTGGTTAGCAGCAAGCCTGGCTTTGTAGAAGGTTACCGCATCCTGGTTGGAAACTTTGTCCAGGGCAGCGTCCCAGTTTGGCCATTGAATCCCTTCTTTGCCTGTAATACCCCGTCGCCTTCTGATCGACTGCTCGGCCAACTCCGGAGCCGGGAAAACATTGCTGCAAACGAGAAACTCACCTTCACCATCCGTATCTCGCGCCAATGACAAACGGCAGCAGCTTAGATCCACGCCATGCTGTTCGCTGAGCCATTCAGCACCAACAAGCACACTGTAGTCAAAGTCTTCGGCAATTAGCAGAATTCGTTGCGTCCGGTTGATCTCATCGCTGTCCACTTCAAGGAAGTTTTCCATGGCCTCGCGACGGCTTTCATCAAATGCGAGGAAGTCACCTGGAGCCCATTTCGCGACCATCCCGGCATAAGAGATGGCCTGGAATAACTGGTAACGGTTGTTTCCACGCTTGAGCTCAATCACGACCGCATTGCCTTCCTTGTCCAAGGCCAGCAGGTCGATGCGATCTTCCACGTCGTCCGATGGCTGGAGTTCCTTGCCTACCAAGAACAATTCCTGGCCGATCTCAGTGAAAAATGCGTCCGGGCTGTTCCAGATGAATTCCTGCAAGTCGTATCGTTCTGTCAATGAAACGGCAGCCAAAGTCGGCTTATCAAGGCTTTTCAAAGTTTTCTGGTCTCGATTGATTCTCAACATGATTTCCAATCCCACTAATTACGGTTATTCATTCACCCATCGGTTCCAAACTTTTTACCATTTAGTTTAAATTTGAATGTCGCTTGGGTCGTTTTTTCTTGTCCTTCTTGAATTGGAAAAGGTAATCGGTCCAATCAAGCCAAAGCCGTAATTTTTTATCTTTGGCAAATGTCGCTTGGTTGCCAATCAACCAACCGCGCCAAGCTCCAGTAAAAGGGGCAGCTTCAGCCCATACCTTTCGCGGCAGGAGCCGGAACCCATCAACTTCAAGGCTGGCAAGCATGACTTCAGCCAGGGCTTGGTTAACTGAGCCAGCTTTCTCAGACAGCCATTCGGCGATCACCAGTCTTCTGACGGGGTCTTCAGGCTCTTTGCGAGCCGACCGAATTAGGCTCAGAGCCTCCGCCGACTGGAACAAGGGTGGCAAGGGGGTAATATCATCGTCAAAGCTGACGCGGATCAGCCGGTTGTATTCGTGCCTTTCCGATGTGTAACCGGTAATTGTGCCGCGATTGCCAACACTTAGGCCACCAGACCCGTTACATGTCTCGGAAAACCAGCACCCTTTCCGCCCAGGTTCCTCAGAAGCAAAACCAATGTGTCGGTACGGCCCCCACCAACCCCGATGGTAGCTGATCGAAACCACTACCCCTTTCATCATGACTTTGGCCATTGATTCACCAATCAAAACTCAGCCGACCAAATGATGTAGGACCACGGGGTTCTGAACTCCCAAGGGCAGGCGCACATCAAGTCTGGCGTGAACAGGGTGGAAACCCCGCCAAAACCAAGAACGGGGCTTCCCACTTTATTCCAGCCGAAGCAAGATGACAGTCGGTTATCCATGCTCCACCTCCAACGGCGCGAAGGCCCAGTCAGGCTGGAACACGATTTCGATGGCCGAATAGCGGATCGCGATGGAACTGCCGATCGGTTCCTCGTCAGCCGCTTTGTCGGTATTGCATTTGCCTGTTGCAGAGATCGCCCAGGCCTTCTCCAGGACGAAATGGTCAGACCCGATGCCTGAGACAAGTCCCCGGTATACATACCGGTTGCAAATGACCGCAACTGGCTGACCAGTGGCGCGGTATTTCTTCAACAGTTCTGGAAAGTCCGTTGAATCGGTCTCAATGAATGTCTTTGCCATGGCTGTCACTCCCTGGGTTACCGGTCGCGTCCAAAGAAAAACAGCCAGTCATCATGATCAAGTGGCAGGTTCGATTCAGGGTTGGCTTCAAAAACCTCCATCCACCCTTCAAAAGAGTCCAACTGCTCCGTGTGGAATCCGAGCTTCCGCAGGCACTCGTCCAATTGGGTTTGCAGGTCATTGCGGACCATGACCCGAGCGCCCTGGTTCCAATCACGCGCCTTGTGGCCGGAATGCTGCAGGGCTTGGGCTTCGGACACCTCCAGGCCTTCAGACCTGATAGTCACCAGAAGGGCATCCTTGCGGGCAAGCCACCAGTTGTAGCGATTCTTGTGGTGGCTCACCTTTGACTTGGCGGCTTCCAATAGTTGTTTGCCTGTGTAATGGAAGTTCCATTCATTGCGTTGCATGGCATTGCTCCTTGTTGGGCACCTTGTCGCCCACACTTACTTCGCAGCCAATCAGCAAGATTTTTGCTTTGGAAGAAATATTTCAAAGGGGGTAGGCTTGGTCTTACCTGGCTGGTTTTCGGCTATTCCGTCACAACCCAATGCTTTTCGAGGTAATCCTCAAGATCTACCTGCTCGAACACGTCATCGCCTGTTCTTTTGCTCGATGGCAAATCCGGGTGCAAAAAACGGAAAAGTGATACTTCACCACGGATGACACTGGCACGGTTCAGCCTGCGGAGCTCAGCCACTGACATATTGAGATAGGCTGCAGCTGAACGGATTTCTAGCTTCGTTTGATAGCCAATCGGCGGGTTGTATAGGACCGTATCCATCCACACCAGTTTGTCGTGGAGGTTTTGACGGTCCAAGAATTCCTTCCAGTCCGTACGGAATGGCGGACGGTCCTCGGCCCCAAGGATTGGGCTGACAAGCATATTGGTTCTTTGCAGGCACCCCACTTCTTTTTTCACCCAGTGCCAAAGGTCAGCAAAGCAGCGGATCACTGTTCCGTTGCCCTTTGGTTTGGATGGCTTACTGCGAACCGGGTCGCCAAAAACCTGGGACATCCCGAGCCACATTTGGGCAGCTTTGGCTTCGGCCTTCAATGGGTCTCGCCCATAGAGAATGCCGTTGCAGGCGCATGTGAATGGCGCAAGCCTCCTTCGCAGGTCCAAAGGCAAGAAAAAGGTGCCTTCCTCCTCAAGACTCCTTTGGATTGCCAAACCCAAGGCCCTGGCACCATCAAATGGTGGTTCGTTGACCAGATAGTCACCTAGGACACTGCGAGGCAGTCGGTCTGACGGGTCCTTCAGGATGGCGGCAAGAAAGCCCAGGGCGGAAGGGCCCTTAAACCACGGATGAATTCTGGCTCGGTTTGGAAATATTTGGGCGACATACTGTGCGGTGGCCAATGCGAAACGGGGAACATGAGATTCATCGGCCTCAATTTTTACCCGGTGCCCGATTCGGACAGGTGATCCATTTTCCACTGCCCAAAGCGATTTGTTTCCCTTGTCAGTCACCAGGTGAAATCGTTGGACAGTATTCACAAAATCCAGCGTCTTGAGTACCTCCACAACCGTTCCAGTTGTCTTGTAACGCAATGGTTGCATGGCAGCACCTTCATCAAACGGCCTGTATTTACCAAGGAAGCCTAATCCCTTTCCCAACAATGTTATTTCGCAACCAGAATTAAAGATTTTTGGCAAAAATCCCTCCCTTCTTCCGCGAAGCAATATTGGAAGGCACGCACAGGTGGAGGGCGGTACATGTCAACCCAAATCACGGCAACCGGAATTGTTTGCGGTGCGGGTACCACCACAGGATGGTATGGCCGTTACCACTCATCATCGATCGTGACCGAATCCGGCGAGGAATGGGGCTATGTGGTCACAGAGAAATGGCCTCATTCAAGAGTAGGCCATATTGTCACGGTCTCGGGTTACCTGTTTTTGCACAGGTCAAGCCGAAGGATTTTTCGGCCAAAAATGGAGCATCACTGCCACAAGGAATTGCCAAAGTGGTGCCATGAAAGTGAAGCTATCGGCCTTCTCAGGAATATGCGGGCAAACCACGAAGACAGAATGCCGCGTGAGGTTTTCGCGGACTGGCTTGAACAGTCTGGTATCCCAGCCGGGGAAGTCATGGCGGAGACTGCCAGAAAAAGTCTTGAATCACGGTCCTTCGAGATGTTTCCACAGGAAGCCATCAAAACGACCTTTCCATTCACAGGTGTATGGAACGGATGGCTCATGGCCTGCAAGCCAAAAGAGCGTCCAGAAGGCGTTGCGGCTGAGTGGCTGATGGTGCGGCATCTTGCCAGTCCGTACCTCACACCGATCATGCGCAGGAACCGCAGCACCAACTATTGATCGAACCGGTGATGATAAACGTAAACGGAGGATGAGCCATGGCATACAAGGATTACTCAGATGCCCGGGATTTTTACGCCAGCCCGGAATGGCAAAAAGCATTTCACATCTATACTGTCGTCCGGCTGTATTACGCTAATTGCAATCCAAAGTTGAGGTTCAATAGAGTGATGTTTAACATCCTCATGGAAATATCGGAAAAGGGATACACTGCCGAGCAGGCAATCGAGGCCTTCCGCCACCTCATGGTGCCAGGCACCTACGGCTGGGAAAGCCAAACCCTTGGTTTGAGATGGCGGCAGCTACTCGAAGCCCATCCTGAATACCGGCATTTGAAACCTGAATCTGATCAAGGCAAATCCTGAGCCGGATAGCGAGATCTCAAATACATCCGCTAATCTTGTAAATTAAAGCCAATATGAAAAATCGAAGGGGTAAGATATGCGCAAGACACCTTCTGGAAAATGGATACTGTCCCCTAGCGATCTGATCAATTTCCTTGGCTGTCAACATTCCATTTTTTTAGAAATTAATCGGTCTAAAAACCATGTCGGTTCATCCAAAGAGCCGAGTGGTTCTGAAACATTATTTCAGGAAATGGGAAGTAAACATGAGGAAAACTATCTATCAAAGCTACGGCTTGAAGGTCGGAGCATCGTTGAAATTCCAAAGCCGTCAAAAAAGGGTGCACCAGCAGGAAAGTATGACGAGGAATTTGCCAGGCGAGTAGCCCTAACCAAACAGGCCATGAGTGATGGAGCAGATGTGATATATCAAGCTGCTTTACAAAGCAGGAACTGGGCTGGGTATGCCGACTTTTTAATCAAAGATTCTGGTAAATCCAGCCTGGGCAACCATCATTACCAAGTGATTGACACCAAACTATCGACCCATGCCGAAGCCAAGCACATCGTCCAGTTGATTGTTTATGGGAAGTTGTTGAAAGAATGCCAAGGAATTGAGCCAAGTACCGTCAGTCTTGTCTTGGGTAACAATTTACAAGAACCTTTTTTGGTAAGTAAATTTGATTCCTATGTATCGCGAGCCATGGCCAGGTTTGAGAACTTCCTTGCCGAGCCACCTAAGGCCAGCTCACCGGAACGCTGCACCCATTGCTCGCAATGCAAATGGAAAGACCACTGTGAAGACCAATGGGTTAATGAAAATTCCCTTACCCTGGTCGCCAACATCACCAAGCTACAAATACGAAAATTAAAAACCAAAGGCGTTGCCACAGTTGAATCCCTTGCAACATTGAAAACTGGGAAAACTGATGAGGAGTTGGAAATAGCTAAACCCGTACTGCAACGACTCGTAAGCCAAGCGAGTCTTCAGGAACACAAACGCCTGACCGGCAAAAATAAATACAAGCTATTGAAGCAGGAACAGGGTAAAGGTTTTGCCCGTTTGCCTGAAACCAATTCGGCTGACCTATTCTTTGACATGGAAGGTGATCCGTTATATCCAGGCGGTCTTGAGTATCTTTTCGGTGTTGCATTCACGCAGGGCCGAAAAGAGGTGTTCAAATCCATTTGGGCCCACAATGAAGAAGAAGAGGCTTTGGCTGTTGCCAACCTCATGGATTTTTTCCTGGATCATTTACAAAAAAATCCAAAAGCACACATCTACCATTACAACCATTATGAAGTGACCGCCTTGGCCAGGCTGACTGCCAAACATGCCCATCGCGAAATGGAATTGCGGGAATTACTCAGGGCAAACCGCTTTGTGGATTTATATACCGTGGTGCGTGAATCGCTTCAAACTTCCGAACCTGGATATTCACTAAAAAACCTGGAAGTGTTTTTCCCGCCTGAGTGTCGGGACGGCGATGTTGCCACCGCCATGGACAGCATCGTTGTGTACAACCAATGGCGTGAAAACAACAATCCAGGCCTCTTGGCCAGCATTGAGAAGTACAACCGCATAGACTGCGAGTCGACTACCAAATTGAGGAATTGGCTTTTTACAATCAAACCATCCGAAATGGAATGGCTTGTGGAAATGCCGGATGATCAAGGCAAATCTTCAGAATCTGACAGGAAAGAAAATGCAGAGTACCTATCAACCAAAGCTCTTTGTGAAAAGCAAAAGGATTTGAGCACTGATCACTGCAGAGCGATCGTTGACCTTTTGGAGTTTCACCGCCGGGAATCAGATTGCAAATGGCGTGAAATCATCAGCCGCCAATCAAAAACAACTCAAGAGCTTTTGAACGACCTGGACTGCCTTGCCGGCCTCAGCAAGCTTGGGCAACCAAAAGAAGGTGCAAATAACTCTGTCCAAACCTACGAATTTTTCCAACAAGATTCAAAAATTGAAGAAGGTAAAACTGTTGTTGACGTAAGCAATCACAAAATCAGATGGTTGGTGCGCAGTATTGATTATCTACAAAAACGAATTGATTTGGCTTCTACTGGAAAACAGAAAGGACCTTTCCCAGAAAAAATATCCATCGGCCTAGGTCATGATGTTAGTGACAAAGTTTTGCGCGAATCCATTTACAGATATGCGCGTGATTTGATTGATGGAAAATTTAGTCACCCATGCATCGACGATATCCTTTGCCGTCGAAAGGCAAGGTTTCAAAAACAAATCCGCAGTTCCAATAAAAGCCCAAGGCCTTTAAACCTTATTGAAAACCTGGACAGGTCTTACCTGATCATCCAAGGCCCGCCTGGAACCGGCAAAACAACTACATCGGCTGAAATTATTTTGAATTTGGTGGCTAAAAACAAGAAAGTTGGAATAGCAGCGAATTCACACAAGGTGATTCTCAACTTATTGCACAAAGTCGCTGAATTGGCAGAAAGGGATGGTGTTCGCTTATCAGGGTTTAAGGTGTCTTCGTCCAAAAACAGTGATCAATATTTCGACGTAACACTGCCTGGTGGCAGCCTCATTGAAAATGTTGGAAAATTGACAGACAAACAAAGACAAATGGGTAATCTTTTTGCCGGAACTGCTTTTTTCTTCGCAAATGCGGCGAATGAACAGCTAGTGGATTATCTGTTTATTGATGAAGCCGGGCAGGTTTCTCTTGCGAATGTTGTGGCCATGGGGCATGCCACCAAGAATCTGATTCTGGTGGGAGACCAAATGCAGCTCGGTCAACCTACCCAGGCGGTTCACCCTGGAGAATCCGGCCTTTCAGTTTTGGCATATCTTCTCCAGGACGAAAATACGGTTGGTGCTGACCGAGGCGTGTTTCTCGAAACCACACATCGCCTGCATCCAAAAATCTGTGGGTACATATCCGAAGCTTTTTACAATTCAAAGCTGCGTCCCGATCCAAAAACTGAGAAGTTTCGGTTGAATTTCCAACCGCGCATACCTGGTATCGAAGAAAACGGTGTCTACTTCGCCCCAATCCCTCATGAAGATTGTTCGCAGAAATGTGAACCCGAGGCCCTCGCAATCCAGGATTTATATTCGAGGCTTTTGAAGCTGAAATTCAATGACGGGGTCAATCCACAGAAACCATTGACCAAGGATGACATCCTCATCGTCACACCTTTCAATATGCAAGTTGCTTGCTTAGAAGGGCTTCTTGGCTCCGATGCCCGAATAGGGACGGTTGATAAATTTCAGGGACAAGAGGCACCTGTCGTTCTCATCTCCATGGTTTCATCTGACTCAGAAAGTGTGCCCCGTGGTTATGAGTTCCTTTTCAGCCCGAATCGTTTGAATGTTGCTGTATCCAGGGCAAAATGTCTGGCCGTGGTTTTTGCATGCCCCAAACTTCTTGCCGCTCCCTGTTCGACGGCTAAGCAAATTGAACTGGTGAATCATTTGTGCAAATACGCCGAGCGTGCCCGCTGGGTCGATAATGGGTTCGGGAGCTTTATCGCCTCACCGCGTTGAACCCAAAATGCTTCCGGTACTTCTCTGCCGAGCCTTGATACTCCTCTAGCGGCAAGTCTTCCTCAGACCATGCCATGACCGGTAGGAACCATCCCTTCGGCCCGCAGCAAGCTGGGCCCACCAGGCGGTGAACTTCTTCATCTCCGCATTTGAATGTTGCATCGGACATCCAGGCCAAGCTTGCAAGGTCTTTTGGGTCACTGCCCGCAGGCAGGTTTGCCTTTCCCTTGCAGTCAAGCACCGCCTTGAATTCCTTTTTCGGCAATTCAATATCAATGTGGCTTGGCTCATTGCCCGGCCATTCCACCACTTCAATCAACTGTTTGCGCTTTTTAGCCTCAGCCAGCAACAGCTTGCCCACTTCTGCCCTGTGGCAGGTAATTTCCTTGCCATCCTTGGGATACTGACAACCACAGAAGAATATGAGGCGACGATTGTTTTCCTTCGCTTCCTGAACTGACAAATCCAGCAAATCTTTGGCAGCCTTGGGCTCGGCTATTTCAATGGCTCCAGCCACCCGATCCTCAACGGCTTGGTTACCAAGCGATTTCATCCATCGATAACGGTCAGGCCCCAGAAGTTTCTCAAATGCCTTTTCACGGAATCCCGGAGCCCGCACCATGCGCCGAATGCGCACATCCACAAAGACTGGCGGGTTGAAACCACGCTTGGCTTCCACGGCATCAGCAGCCTCCACCAACTGCCTGGTGTAATTGCCCCAGCCGTAATAACCCCAGGAAAACAAGGTCACAGGCTTCATGGTGGTTACCTCCGGTGCCTATTGGACACCATTAGGCACTGAACATGTGTATATGTCAATGCCCACAAGGGACTTACAAAAAAACCTTGAAAGGATTCTGCTTGTCCCCGCAAGGAGTGCCAACCCAGTCGTTTATCCACCGTAAACAGAAAGGAACTATCGCCATGATGAGTGAAGAAGAAGCTGACAACGCTTTTGCCATTGCCTCTGAGCACAGCCCGAAGTCCAGCAGTTGGGGGTTTTTCTCCTATCTGGATGTGCCGCCGGCTTTTTGCGGTAGTGGGATGGGGGGATTTTCCTGGTTTGCCACCAAGGAGGAAATGCTGGACTTCCTTGAGGAAGCTTACATCTGCTCCACGCGTAAGGACGATGAGGCCAAGGAAGCTGTCTGCGCCCTGGTGAAGGAAAAGCGGATGCTCACCTCGGATGATCACATGGCGGTGATGGAACTGCTGAACGAGGAACTCGGCGGCCATCTGCAGATGGAGTGGGTGGGTACCCTGAGGGACCTGCAGACCGGCAACCACCGGTACGCCCTTTATCTGCGGGCCCGCTTCCGCACTGATGACCTGGATGATTGCTCCGACGATGTCCGCCTGGAAAGCCCGCTGGAAATTCTAGAGCGCCACGGCCAGCCGCTGAAAGCGGGGGAACGGTCCGATTTCATGGACTACATCGCGGAATGGGGGATTTGAAAACGGTTCGGGGTAAAAGTAACGCCCTTAACAAGGCCATGAACGATTGAAACGGTAAAAATGGGCCAAAAATTTAGAAAATTTTTACCTTAGGCCCCATAGGCAATCTTTCCACCTGGAAGTCAAGGAAAAATACCCGTAATTCCTTGCACAGCCATAGCTTAAGGGTATTCTAACCTTTAGTTAAATTCATGCTTTTCTCCTTCAGAATGCATCCATGAAAAAAGACTCTCCAATCCATGGTTTTATTGCCCTAAGGGCAGCCGTTGGGTTCCTAGGGCAGGTCGAAAAGTGGTGGGCTTGCCAGTTTCTAGGTCCTACTGGCCCGCGCATGTTGCAAACCATCTTCCCAAGAACAGCGAACCAAGCAGCTTTAAGGTCAGCGATGCAGGCGGCTGCCCTTCACCACGATAAGGCTCTTGGAAAACGAGGTGTTTGCCATCTCTTCAGGCTTCCACTAGCCGTGGAAGAACGCATTTCTGTCGCAATGGATCAATTGGATACCAATGCCTGGTCTGAACTTGTTGTAACAAACAAAGAAACAGCTTTAGGGATTCTAAAACAGATCGCTCCTTCCACTATTTCCATCCAACCAGGTCCGGTTCAAGTAGGAACTATCGGCAGGATTGTCACCTGGCAGTCAGCCGAGGAATTGGCGTTACACTACCACGCTGCTTTCACAACGAGTGTTCCTTGCATCCCATACTTTGGTGCAAAGACAAATGCTCGGTGATAAACAGTACACCACTCAGCTACAAGCTGGTTTAGGCATGGTACCCGAATGCCAGGCCCTCCTGCGCTTACATCAATCTGGAATCACCACTTCTCAATTAAGCGACCTGGCTCTATCGGAAGGGGTTTTTCCGGGATGCACCGCTCGTCGAGTAGAAAACCTTGTCCGCGAAATGTTTGCGCCAAGGTTTTACAAATCAAACGACCAGGTGGCTGATCGACTTAAACATCTGATTGTTTCTGGAATTCACGCCGATGTCATTAATCAGTTGTTTTTGATTTACACGGCAAGGGCTCAAACAGTACTTCACGATTTCATTTCTCAGGTTTATTGGTCCCGGCGGCGTGATGGTGCTGACTCTTTGGCAATCGAGGATGCTCACAACTTTCTCGAGAAAGCTTTTAAAAATGGCAGGATGACAAAACCATGGTCGACTATCACCCTGAAGCGTGTTTCAGGGTATCTGCTAGGTGCATGCCATGACTTTGATTTGTTGGGAAAGGCACGGCGTGGAAATCGCTCGTTTCTGCCTTTCCGAATAAGAGCGAAAACGGCGGTCTATTTGGCACACGACCTACATTTCGCTGGAGTTGGTGATAACAACCTAATTCATCATCCAGATTGGACCCTATTCGGCTTACAGGACCCCGATGAAGTATTAACCATCCTTGCATCCACATGTTCCGAGGGAAACTGGCTAATTCAATCAGGTGGAGGCTTGATCCAGATCTCATGGAAGAACTCCACCTGGAAGGAGACTATCCATGCAATCACTCGATGATACTTTCAAGGACTTATTGGCTCGATTAAAGCAGGGGCGGACCCTCGGGGGAACAGGTACAGACCCGATTTATTACCTAGTTTTTCCAGTGACCGAGCTTTTGTCGGTAAAACGAAAAACAACCGCTTGGAAGGGACAGCTCCAAAACCAAGGTTACGAAGTTGTCGAATGCTCCATGCATAAATTGGTGCGCGACACTTTACTGAATCACAAGCAGCGTCGGTTTTGGCTGGAAGGTGAGAAGTTCGCATTGCGGTCATCGACTGGTCAAACCGATGGCATTCAAACTAAACAAATCGCCACGACATTAGCGAGTGCCTTGGCTGAAGGGCCAGAAGTAATCCAGGCTGTCCTGGAATGTCTGGAAGATGCAAATTCTCGCACCAATGGACTGCTATTGCTGACAGATCTGGAAGCGATTCATCCATTTCTTCGCATCAATAGCATCGAAGCACAGTTGCATGGGAAAGTTCGCTGCCCCGTTGTAGTACTCTATCCGGGATTGAGGGATGGGCGCACTAGTTTGCGCTTTCTTGGCTTCTACCCGCCCGATCCGAATTACCGTTCCGAACACCTCGGCTAACCGGAGTTTTTGCCATGAACCAGAAGATCAAGGATCTGTTTGATCCCTCCCGAAAAATTGATCGTAACATTGAAAAAGTAATCACATACAGCAACGAAGCCAAGCTTCAGGCAGAGGTTTCTGAATATGTGGTTACAGAAAACCTTGAAGAAAGTTTCAAGGACCTTCTGGATAAATTGCGTTTGGCAATGGAGAACCCAACCGGTGAAGGGGGACATGAGATCGGTGTTTGGGTTTCTGGCTTTTATGGTTCGGGCAAAAGCTCATTCACCAAGTATTTAGGTTTCGCTCTGGACCGAAATAAAAAACTGGGCGGCAGGCTGTTTCTCGAGCACCTTCAAGATCGGTTGCGGTCACAAGCGGCTAAAGCGCTGTTTGGCACGGTGTCCAAATTGCTCGATGCCCATGTGGTTTTTCTCGATTTGGCCAGCGAAATGAGCACAGGAGGGGGAATGGCTGAGGTATCAGCCGTTTTGCGCAATAAGGTTCTACGAGATGCGGGCTATGCCAATGACATCAAAGTGGCCGAATTGGAAATAATGCTTGAAAAGGATGGGAAATTTAATGATTTCAAGGCCGCTGCCCAACAGGAGATGGAAGGCAGTCTTTGGGAACAGGTTCATAATCAACCGCTAGTAGCCAATACAGTGGGTGCTCGTCTGGCCCACCGCTTCTACCCTGGAATTTGGAAAAATCCTGAGGAATTTGCCAATGTCCGCATCGATTCCACTCTCAGTGAGCGTGATCGCGTGGTGGAAATGGTGGACTTGGTCAAAAGAAAGTCAGGGAAGAAAAATATTATTTTTATTGTGGATGAAGTTGGCCAGTATGTCGCAGCTAAAAACAATCTTATTTTAAATCTGGATGGTTTTGCTAAAAGCCTCAAAGAAATAGGCCAAGGATCCGTTTGGCTGTTCGCCACGGCACAGCAAACGCTGACCGAGGATAATCGCCAAGCATCAATCAATTCACCCGATCTTTACAAGTTGAAGGATCGTTTCCCCATAAGAATCCATCTTGAAGCCAGCGACATCAAGGAAATTTGCACCAAGCGACTACTTGGAAAGTCCTCCGAGGGAGCCGCTGTCCTTGACAAACTTTTTGGTGAGCGTGGAGCTTCCCTGCGAAATGCAACCCAGCTACGCGATGCCCAGTACTATGACTCAAAGCTTGATTCTGCGCTGTTCAGGGACCTGTATCCTTTCCTTCCATCCCACTTTGAAATTCTGTTGCAACTCCTTGGAAAATTAGCCAAACGAACCGGCGGTCTAGGTCTTCGTTCAGCCATCAAAGTCCTCCAGGACATGTTGTTGGACAAAAGCAACAATTCCCTCCAAGGTGCCAGCCTCTCTGAAAGATCGGTTGGTTCATTGGCGACGACGGTCACTTTCTTTGATGGTTTAGAAAGGGAAATTATTAGTTCTTTCCCGGCAATTGTGGAAGGCGTTCAACGAGTCAAGGAGCGGTTTGCAGGGAGAACCGAACCATTTATTGAAGTGGCCAAAACGATTGCCATTTTGCAAATCATTGAAAACCTCCCGGCAACAGTCCCCAATGTGGCCGCGCTTATTCAGCCAGATATTTCAAAACCTTCACAAGCGGATGATGTTGCCCAGGTTGTTCGCGAAATGCTAAAGGGCGATTCCATGGTCCCCTTGGGGGAAAAGGATGGACGTTTAGCTTTCCTTTCTAAAGCCGCAGTTCAATTCAAATCTGAATTGGAAAAAACCGAAGTAAGGCAAAGTGAACTGCGCGCTAGCATCCATGATGGGATTAAATCCCTATTCTCCACACCTCCCCATGCCCGAGTCGCTGATTCTCTCAGTGTCCAAACTGGGATCAAAATGGTCCATCAGGGTGGCTCGCCAGTAACTATTCATGGCGATAAGCAGACCTTGCAATGGTTCATTGATCTGGTTGAACCCGATCAATACGAGGAAGCCTCCAATCACCGCTTGAAGGATTCACATTCCAACCGCGAATATTTGCATCTGTACCTACTGACCCGAAACAGCCAGGAGATCCATGAAATAGCTTTGGAATCAGCGCGTTGCAGCCTATTCCTAGCAAAGCATAGTTCCTCATCCGACCAAGATGTTAAGGATTTCAAACGGCAAGTAGAAAACCGTTTGGATTCAGCCAAAGACACCATGGTACGCCTGCTTCGTGAATCCATGCTCAAGGGATCCTTTATTCACAAGGGGCACAGCCAATCTGTTGAATCCCTGGATCAACAGTTAGACAAAGCCTGCAATCTGTTTTTGGCAAAAATTGCCTCCCAGATTTATTCACGACATGAGGAAGCCAATTATTCTGCTCCCACAAACCTTGCTGAGACTTTTTTGCGTACACCCCTTCCCCAGATAGGAACGAACCAAGACCCACTTGGCCTTGTTCAAAGGCAAGGTGGGAACCCCATGGTGAATCAATCCCATAAAGCCCTAATATCTATTCGCGATTATTTAGCCAATGACGGGGGAGTAGAAGGAAATCAATTGTTGGAACATTTTAGTTCCCCGCCATTTGGTTGGTCAAAAGACACAACCCGTTACTTGGTTGCAGGATTATTGACATCGGGTTCCCTCAAACTGCGAATTTCAGGTGCGGACCATTTCACACGCAATGATGAAACCATCAAGGCTTTTGCAAGTAATCGTTCTTTTGGATCCATGACAGTAGATTTACGCGACGCTCCACCGGACCCAGAATTGGTCATGCGAACAAGTGATCGACTCAAGGAAATAACTGGAACAGATGTGCTGCCCTTGGAGGAGGAAATAGCCAAGGTGGCAAAGTTATATTTCCCGGAGTATCAAATCGAATTTTTAAATTTGTCCAATCAGCTTAATTCAATAAGTCTTTTGGACGCTTGTCATGGAGATCGAGCCAAAGATCTAGGGGAACAACTTGCGAGTGTTCTGAAGGGTGACGGAACAGACGCTATTTCCAGATTTGGCAAGGAAGAAAGCCCGCTGTATCACTCGGTAATATGGGCCCGCAAGGTCGGTAAAGAATTGAAGGTTTAAGGTGGACCCCAACCATTGGACAGTTTTTTGCCGTTTCTTAGCTTCGGAAATTCCCCAAGGTCTGTCCTTAGTTTCAGTCACCCAAGCATGATTTTCGCCCCGTGACCCTCACCCTTCCGTGGGG
>Ga0315899_10004248_pt1 | contig 15514 bp, 4 predicted proteins | sample LakEriMetagenome_2_FD_203518 | JGI IMG/M metagenome (GOLD analysis project Ga0315899, IMG submission 203518) | Freshwater fungal communities from buoy surface, Lake Erie, Ohio, United States - Buoy 4 MA112 | ecosystem: Environmental > Aquatic > Freshwater > Lake | place: USA: Lake Erie, Ohio... | reverse complement strand
GGCTTACTAGGAGGCCTGAGGTCTCCTGACGTTTGACTACAAGAGGCGGGCGACGAGGAGTTGTGCTATCTTTTGCCTCCAGGGGCGACCAGGAGTAGTGTTATCTTTAATAACTTCCACTGTGTCCCACACCGAAAAAAGCTCAAACGTTTGAGCATGGCGTCGGAGCCCACTCAGGGGGTTGTGGCCAGAGGGGTTGCGAAAGCCAATTGCGCCTTCGGCGGCCACCAGGCTGAAGGTGAGCCCCACGGTGGTAGGCACACGAGGTGCGGTGCGAGCACCTACACGTTTGAGAAAACCGAGCTCAAGACGTGGCGGGCCGGGATCAACGAGGCGTCGGCGCTGTCAACTAAAAACAGCCACAAGCGGCGCGGTTTCACGCTCCGGCAGACGCCGCACCAGTTCATGGAGGCGCTGGAGCGGACCAACACCCTGGTGGACATTATCCGCCAGCCCTCGCCCTTCAGCGCCGGGCCGAGAGAAAGGCTCGAGCACCGCCTCGAGCACCTCATCAGTGAACAGCAGGAGGAGGAAGAGGAGACAGCGTCGCGGAAAATCAAGACGCTGCAGCTCGAGGGCAAGGTCCTTGCAAGGATACACAAGATTGACGGAATGCACTTTTACTGCATCGACTTTCCGCAGCGTGCGCAGCCTTGCGCGCTCCACATTGAGGTCTGGTCGGCGACCGACAGCAGCGCCATCCGCTTCTATGTCAGCAGGTCTGATGTTCCTACGCCATCATCGTTTGACTGGTGGTCACCTACTAACTCGCGCCTCACCATAGCACCCGACGACCCGCGTTTCCAACATGGCACTTACTGGATAACTATAGCAGCATTGGGGTCGAACGCCAGATACAGGCTTGTATGTAATTCGCACATGCAGCGCCCAGTCTTCAGCACGGTGCATAAAAAGGCCGCAGAGAAAATGGTGAAGAAAGGAGTGATGGACTACCTCAAGGCTTCCCAGTCTCGCATGATGGACAGCCGGAACAGCAGCAAACCTTTGAGGCCAGCATATCGCGAGCAATATCGACCGCTCTCGTCACCTGCCGCACCATCCACGGGGGGAGACGTTGATGGCAGAACAGCAGACAGACGACCTTGTGTCACCATTTCACGAACGCAATCATTATTCTGTCAGGAACATGCTGGCGGGGGATCAAACAGAGAGGTTGGAGGAGCGGCAACCAGAAAGCCCTCAACGGAATCCGCCTCCTCATGGTCGTCAAATGCGGAGCCGAAACCAGCCAAGACGTTGACTAAGGAGGAGAAGGAGACAATTACTCTCCAACGATGTGACCACTTTGAGCAAAAATATCTAAAAGCGACTCTGGAGCCGTTTTCCCTCCGCTCACGATCTGTCTCGGTGAAAGACTCGCACTTCAACCCCGAGAAACTACGGCAAGCATTAGCTTTGATACATGAGGTGTCCAGTGCTGACCATGACAACAAGAACAAATACGAGAACGGTAAAGTACAGGTGAAGGATCTCTGCAGCGAGTTCGCGTCTCGCTCTTTCCGTCACTCCATCGAAAATGCTACTCGAAGTACTGCCCACCGGCTCGGTGCTTCAGTGGCAAGCGACGCTCATTCACAGGCTCAATTGCCAGGGTCACCGCAGCACCAGTCATCCCTTTCGGAGCAACGCCAGCATGGGCACCAGAAGTCACGGACCCAAGCCCAATGGGCACTTTCAACCGAAGACCCACGCCTACGCAAAATGATTGGGAGGGAAGGGCTTCCTCGTCGCATGTGCATGCTCAAGCGCGACGCCATCGACTACCGGACACATTCTTTTGCGGAAGGATACTTCAGGCTCTCCAGAGTGGGGGCGCTGGAAATGACCGGGGATGAGGCTGGGGCCCACGAACAAAATAAGGATGTCCCCTTTAAGCATCTTGCCCAGATTCAAGAGCTGATCTCCGCGACGGAAATAACCCTGCCGGATCAGCCGTCTACCTTCCACTGTTTTCGGTTGGAATTTCCTGATGCTACGAAGGATACAGACTTTTTCTCCACGAAGGGCAGTGGCAAGATTTTCCTCACTCTGGCTGCTTTCTCGCCTGAAGAAAGAAGCAAGTGGTTGGAGGCGCTGAATCTCTTTGCAGAGCTCACGGCAGCAGAACGTGAGCGCGCCGCCAAGAGGGCTGCCTTTAAGAGGCAACAGAAACACTCCAAGCAACACTTACTGGCGCAGCAGCTGTCGCTCGACAAGCCTGACGCTGCCGCCAGCTCTGTGCGGTCTTCGGGCGTCGGTTTGGGGGGGGCGGGGGGATCCGGACCTCGTTTCTTAGGCGACGGCTCCCTCTCTCCATCAGGAGCTCAGACTGGGCCGCCTGCGACTCTGAGGGAAACGCCGCAGGGCGCTTCTGCTGCCAGTACTGCTGCCGCTACACGGCGCGGAATGCATGCTCCCGAACACGCCCAACCCCCTTGGTCAGCAGAAGGCGGCGGGGGAGAATCAGGAGCAGCCGCTGAATCGCCTGGGACAGGGGTTGACATGGCCGACTCCTTTTCACTTGTGTACGCCTTTTCACAAACCTCCTCTCCTTCTAGAGTGCGCCCTATGTCGGCCGTGCCGTGGAGAACCGCGGACTCCCCGCCTCCCAAGAACGTTGTTAGACCCACGTCTGCCCTGCGGTGAAAATTAAAACCCTATACCCCCAGGCACGATCTGCATAGCCAGCGTCTGAGTTAAGGTGGTGTTTTGTTGTTCATTCAATCTTGGTTACAGACGCGTGGTAAGATGTCGATCCACCGGTGTATACATACACTGCAGAGGCCCCCATGGAAGCATCTGATAAAAAATCAACAAGGACAATGGACAATGTGGTGGAGAAATTAAGTGAACACTGTCCCGAAAAGAACGCAGTGAAGGTTGTCCTCTCGTGCCACACACACTGTTGGATGAGCGTGGATGAATGCGAGGTGACAAAGGGAGAGGGAAGGGTAGGCATCGAATGTCGAATAGAAACAGAAAACAGAGCTTGAGCGATTGTAGGCGTTGTTGGCGGATGGGAAGAGAACGCTTTGATGGTAGAGAGGGCCGGGGGGCGCCCAGAATTAGGGACTTTTCAACGATACAAGATTTGAGGAAGAGAGAGAGGACATTGTCGCTTCAGTGAGCTCAGTTGATGCCGCTGAGATCAGTTGAAGAGGCTGCCGAGTGCTTTGAAGCCAGACTTGACACCGCTTGACGCTGCCTTCGCGGCGGAAGTAGCAGCCGACTTGGCTGTGCTGGCAGCGGCGGAGGCAACATTTAGGGGGGTGCCCTGAATGAAAAAGTTCAGTCAATTAAGGCGATACGATACTTGAATACATACCATATTATTGTCAGACACGAGGAACGCTTGCAGGATTCATTTGTTGTTTCTTGAAACGTTTCTGGACAAATCTGAAAGATTCTGAAAGCACCTGACTATCCTAACTTTCGCTCCCCAGACCATGAACAAGCAAAATTCGAATGTCCTAACAACAAAATTGCTGCGAGAAAAAAACATGTTCATATTGCTGAATTTACACAACACACCGTAATTTTTACTAATTTTTTTATTACCTGCACGGTATCTGCCATGGTCTGGGCGACAAAACCCGCTGCAGCTCCCGCCGTACTCGCAGCCGTTGTAGCCACGGAGCCAGCCACCGACACGGTACCAGTAACCGTGCCCACAGCCTTTGATGCCACGTTCCCAAAAGAACTGAAGCTCTCAGAACTCTGCACCTTCCTGAGCGCATGCACTTGCGCCACGGCGTCGTCGAGGGGCACGAGGCGGTTGAGAGCAAGGCCTCCTGCCGTCTGCGTGTGAAGTTGTTTCCCCAGGAAAGCATCCTTGTAGGCGTCGAGGCCTTTAAAGAGGAAGGCGCGGCTGACGAAGCTCTTGCGAGCACTGGCGATGAGCTTCTTCGAGAGCCACGTCCCCAAGACGCTCTGCTTCCGGAGCAGGCGCCGCTTGTCCAGAGCAGGGATTTTAATGACGACATCGTCGAGCCGGATCTTGCGCAACATGCGCTCCACAATCCGCCCGCAGTAACGGCGCAGTACCCTCGTGTCGTCGCCTGTAAGCATGACTGTGAGGTGCATGTTCCATTCGCGCCACTTGATTTCGTCAAGGTAGATGTAGGGATCAGCCGCGGATCTGGCGGCGGGTGCTCCGCCGCTGGCGCCCGAGACACGTGCGAGGCTAACCATCATCAACAGCTCGCCGAGCTCCTCGCCCACGCCCTGCTGCACAGCGCTACGGCCTATGAAGGACGCACTGAGAGACGCGGCACTCTTGGGGGTAGAGAGTCCAGCACTGCTGGCGTCTGTGGCGTTGAAGTGCGGGCGACCGCGTGCCCACTGACCTTGCCGCTGGGCGTTTTGGTGTTTTGCCGTGTTGCTGCTCAGAACCGCCGCAATCTTGGCGATGAGTCGGTCTTCAGCAAACAGGTAGGGGTCACCCACATCAAGGTTGACGCGGTGGAAGTATCTGCCAAGTCCACGCTGGCCGAGCCTCTCCACAAGGGTGAGCTTAAAAGCCGGACTGCTATCCGGCGCGATGGACATGACGACCGGAAACGGCGTGCTGGGGTCAAACATGTTGTCAAGCTGGAGTTTCGAGAAGGTAAGCGACACCTCGCGTTTTGTTTGGTCTGATGCCATGATGAAGTTCGCAGCGTCGAGCTGGAGCAACAGGAGCTTCTCCACCTTCCACCCGTCATCGTTTTCAATGATGAAGCGTAAGCCTGAAGTCGACAGCGACACCGAAGTTTGTAAGCCACTGCTGGCTTGTGCGTCCGCGCCGCCCTCGGCAGCCCGCGGCTCGCGGCTGGTGAGGTGCATCACCTTGGTACCTCCGTCAAGCTGCACACTCGCATGCAGTAGGCACGCTTCCGAGACACGCCGATGCAGTACGAGGCTCAACTTCTCAAAGACGTAGACCACGGGCGTGGTGACAGCGCCAGTTTTCGTCTGCACGGTGCCGCCGATAGAAATGATGTCTCCGTCCCGCAGCACGCGGCAATCGACGCGAAGCTGGTTGACATAAACGCCATTCGTCGACGAAAGGTCCTCCAGGCGCCAGGCACCATCGGGCATGATGCTTATGCGCAGGTGCCGGCGGCTGACCAGAGCCTGCCAGGCGCAATCAGTTCTGCTCTCATCGCCCAGTTTGATCAAGTACTCGTCTTCCTCGGCGACTGGATTTCGGCCGAGTACAAACTTGCTGAAGTCGCGCAGCTCTACCAGTACAGGAGGGCGGCAGCCTTGCAAGCGCGCATCTTCCGGATTCGCAAGACGCAACACGTACACCGCCTGGCTGTTTCCCGGCGAATGAAGCGGGTGTTGCATGAGTTTTTTGACGAGCATGGTCTGGTTAGCGTCGAAGAGGGGCGCATTGCCGCTCTGCACACTGTCCAGTTCCACTGCAAGTCCCTTGCCCTGCGCGTCTAGGCCCTGAACCGTGGAGAGCGAGCGCCCCTCAATCTCGACGATTTGCAGGATTTTGGGCAGCAGCGGATCGGGCCAGACCATCTTGATGGTCTCATACGGCCCTACCCTAAGCTGGAGGTTCTTACGCGAGTCCTTCTGCTTCAAGGCAACGGCGAGGCTGGTGTGGTTGGTCACCTGGTGCGGAATGATGCACGTGCTGGGGTCTTGCAGACGCACCACTATCGTACCCGTGTTCGCAGACAGCCGCTGCGTCTGTGCCACCACCACACGACCGTCTGACATTCTGAGGAAGAGCGGTTCCATGTCGCTCCCGACCGCGAAGGCAGCACACTGGCCGCTCATGTCTTCAGCTGCCACGTTGATGCTCAGGAGGCACTTTTTTCGCTCAGCAGTTGCTTCGGGGAAAAACGGCCGCGCTTGCCCGGGGTCCAGCCACAACGTCGGGCGCTGGCTCCGCTCGTATGACGTGGCGGCGGTCGCTCGCTGCCAGATGACGAGCGGTTCCGAGTAGTAGTTCTCAATCATAATGCCGGCGGCAAAGGTGATGATGATGGTGCGGTCGAATTTGCCCGCGCCCGTGCTCGACGACACCTCAATCGACACGCGCTGGTTGGGCACTGCTGAAGTCTCCTTTTCATTTTCCTTCGCAGCAGCGAGCTCAAAAGTGGCACTCTCACCCGCGTTGTGTTCGATAGAAATAGGGGCCGACCATTGGAAGCCCTTCACCCGTATTTCACAATCACTGCCGCCAGTAATATCGTACCCAATGGCACTGTTGAGGGGAAGGCTCCGGGAGGTCGTGACAGGCAAACCCATGGTGTTGCTGCGCAACAGCATCGGGAGACCTGTGAGATTGAGCATCCAATAGCGATTGTACAGCGTCACTGTAAAACCAAAGGTTAGGGGATCTGAGGCAACTTCAATGACGACGGGCTGCAAATGCCCCTCCTGATCGACCAGCTCCAGCACGCCTTCAAACTCGTTCTTACCTTTGTCCGTGTGCACGAGGAATCCTTCGGACCAGGCGGCGGCCTTGTTTTTTGCGAGGGGCATGCGAAGGCGCAAGAACACCTCTCGACGAAGGTCCACGCCCAGTACGTGCTCGCTTTCGCCCGCCGCCACGTCCAAGCTGACAACGCAGCTGCGCGTCTGATCGACAAATTGCACCTCAAGCGCCGAGCTCGACAAATTCTCAACGGTCCAGGGTGCGTGCAACTGAATGATGCACGGATTGCCGACGGTCCGCTCAGCCCCAACTTTGTTCGTGACCGCATCCACGAAGACGGTGGTCCACGTCAAGGAGTCCCTGGCGCGGAACTTCTGGCGAGAGTAGACTGCATTTTTGTCCGCCGGGTCGTTTTCGACGCGCGTCGCTTGCGCCCGGACGACGTTGCACGTCAGCGTTCGGCAGCGGACCCCGCTCTCCTGCCTGTGGGTGCTGGAGTCGTCCCCGTTTTTGGCCTCAGCACTGGCCTCCGACAGCGACGCAGCCTTCCAGAGCGGCAACATGTCTTCATCAAATACCTTGTCGCGATTCCATGTGCGGCTGCTGAGCACAACAACCTTTCCGCGCCGAGGCTGGGCAAGCACAGCGTTATTGCGCACCAACATTGACGCCCTCTTCTCCAGGGCCTCGATGTCATCCCAGCGCATTTTCACCTTGTCCACAAAGCCCGTTGTCATGAATAGGAGATGATGTGTGGTGAGCAGGATGTAGCCATTCACACCGGTCACGCTGTCCACCACGCCTTCCAAGGAGCCCTTGCTGTTTTCAACCATTGAGCCAGCGTGCATGGCCAGGATGACGTCACCTGGCTCAAGCCGAAAGACACTTCTGGCTCGATCGTCTACGTCGTCGTCGCGTACCGCGACAGACTTGTTGGGGAGAGCCTTGAGAATTGTCCGGAAGGTATCCGCCCGGTTGTGAAGCGTGCGGAAGTAGGTGGTTTTGGAGGCAGTCTTCACCTCGATTGCATTGGGAAACACCATGGCAGTGTTGACCTTGCGCAGCGACTTGATGTCAGTGAGCTCAATTACCAGCTTCATTTCGCCGCCGATGAGGTTCGAATAGTGGCATAGAGCATAATCGGTCACGTAGAGGACACCCTGCCACAGGACGCCGTCTGTGTCATTGGCGCAGGTATAGAAGGACAGCAGCGTGGTGTCAGCTGGAAACGAGGCGCCAAAGAGCCGCTGAAACTTCATATCCACCGCTTGTGTCGTGCGCAAAGACCCATCGTGGATCTGACTGAGGCCGATGCCTTCCGATCGCTCGTTACACCACTCGTAGTCGAGGTCGGCACCCACAGGACGCACCACGAGCGTACCGCTTCGCGCCAGATCCAGTGGCACGGCGATGACGCCCTGCGAGGGTAGAGTGCCGATGAGCTTCATCGAGTTGCCGGCTGTCAGGATGCCACTGCTCAGGGACACATTCGAGCCGTTGAAAACTGTCACCATTGAGCTCACAGACAAAACCTTTCGCCCGTCACTCCTGCTGAGGTCGCACACGATGTTCAGGGGAAACGGCGGCGGTCCGTCCCCGTCCCTGGACGGGCGTCCCGCAGGCTCAATTTCATAGGACGTAGCCTGCTCCACATCGAGGGACACCATTCCAAACACCTGGCTTGTCCCAGTGAGCTGGAGGCACACGTGGTTGTTGATCCCGTGCTCGTCGGCGTTGCGCGCCAACTTGCGCGCCGCGCCCCGCCAGACCTGGTCGTAGGTCAGCTCCAGCCACTGCTGTGGCTCAATGCGATGCTCCTCGCCGTCCTCAAGGATGCAAAGGAGCGGCTCTGCAAGCAGATTTCGCACAGTGTATGGTACAAACGCGTCGGGGCCTCGGGAGGAACCGGATACGACGGACGCGGTATCCGTCCCTTGCGACAACGCATCATCTGTCTTGAGGATGGCATAGGCGCGTCTGTCCTTGGTCCAGGAGCTAATTGCAACGCGCAGCGATTCAATTCCCGCCACCGACAGGTGGGCCGTGCACACGTCCTCGTGCGCATCAATGTGGAGGCAGGTGCGCTTCGCATCCACGCGGTAGCGACACTCCACTTCCCAGGGCTCCACCGCCGACTTCCACTTGGACGTGGGCTGATGGAAATAGTCGACCCCAAAATTCAGCCTTGACGTCAATTCTTCGCGCGCACCAGACACGATCACGTGAGGAATACCCAAGCGAATGAGCGGGATCCAGCGGCCGTTGTAATCGTCCACCAACGTGAGCCGGATGTTGTTTCCAAAGATCTGGAAGGTTGTCTTCGGCGGGGAAGCAACCTTGGACGTCTCCTCGGCTTCAGGCGCCACGGAAGCCTCGGCATATCTAATAGTCTCTTGCCTCTTCAGGGCCGATGATTGCGGCGTCCGAAGGCCGACCTCTTTTGGAGAGGTCGGCGTGGAAGCGTCGGCGTCAAACCACGTCTCGTCACATGCCTGGTTCCCTGCTTCAGGTGGCGTCGGCAATCCGGCACCAGCGTCGAGGTCGCGGAGACTCTCAGTGATGTTAGAGGCAATGCGGCGTGCCAAGAGGAGGTCCTCGTACGTGATCATGGCGCTGAAGTCTTTGGCAGACCCAAACACCTGCGGCGTTCTCGAGTCCACCCTTGAATCAACGCTGTTGTACCATACTTGTGAGTAGCAAAATACGCACGGCGTCACAATCTGCATGGTATTATTAGAAGTCTGCCGTTGCGACGACCGCGAAGTCAAAGTGAAATCCTTGATGTCCACCGACAGAGTGTTCTGTCCTCGCCAGGCAGCATAGTGCACTTCCACGAGCCCGCCGAGCACACCGCAATCGGGCTCGGGCTCTTCAAAGCACGTGACGAGATTGATGCACGCTCTTGGCAGCGTTGTACGCACCCACAGCGCCCCTGGCCGGGCCATGCTGTACTGAAATTCCCCGATACTCTGCTGAGCAGTCTCGGAAGAGATTCGACCGCCATTTCCAATCCAGCGTAAAAACCGAATCAGCAACCCGGCATCGGCGACCATCTCCACTTCTCGAAACTCCAGTTCTATGAATGAGTGAAAGGTGTGTGTCTTAAAAAACCGCAGGACAAAGGCGCCATGCTCTCGCGAGATATCCTGCGCGAAAGAGTTTTGAGGCGGAGCGGGCCCGAAAAAACCAAGCTCGGACGGGGGCTTCGTCTCTGGCGCCACCACTTTGGGCGACACGGATAGAAAGGGCTTGGCACGAGGCTGCAGCGAAGTTCTGTCAAGGATCTCAAGACTCTCAAAACTAACTATGCAGCCAAACGAAAGCTTTTCCTCCAGGTCTATGTTCTCTATGCCGGAGTCCTTCTCGGCCGAGTCTAGCATGTCATAGCGCACTTTGAGAGCCTTGCCCGTCGCAAGCATGAGCGGCATTTTGTGATCTGTATCCAAACTATCCGCCGTCCCAAACAGCAGCTCTACCACACCCACCTCAACAGTGTAAACCGACTTCAATGCAAACGCAGAGGAGCCCATCTTAGCTGTCTGCAAAATCTTCGCCAGGTTGTCCATGAATTGGCTGTCTTCGGGCAGCGCCAGCATCGACTGGCCCAGCTCATCCGGTGCCGAGGCGTCAGCAAGGAGGCGCTCAGAAAAATTTTGCCCAAATACTGACAGCAGCAGGCCATACTGAGCGTCTGAAAGGCAGCCGCGCACCTCATGCAGTTTGATGTCCACGCTCATTCGCGCCGCCGTAGTGCTTGCGGCAACACCCTTGTTCAGCAAGGTGACTTTGGCACTGCCATCCACCTTGTCCACGAACTTGAATGTCTTTCCCTTGCGAGAACGGCTGTCGAGGCGCATGTCGTGCAGCGAGACTAGCCACACAGCGCTGTCTTGCGAGCCCGATTGCAAGCCCACAGAATTGTGTACTTCTATCTTGCCCAGATCTGCCACAAACGCCTCGTGCACGAGAGAGTTCCTGGGGATGATGACCATGGGGTGCAAAAATTCTATTTCTATCAGGACGCGTTTTGCATCTTGTGGGACGCTGCGTGCCTGTGACGCAGTGCTTGCAACGCTCTGCTGATCTTCCTTCTTGCTCTCCTCCGATGTTGTACCCAGCGCGTCGAACGCGGAGAAGCCTGCGGGCATTTCAAAGGGCATGGCGTTGCTGCTGTTGGCGTTGACCCCTGACGTGCTCAAGCTGGTTGCTCGGTGTCGATCTGCTGCCCCGAACCCGTCCCTGTGCGCGCCTGTCGCAGTCGCTGTGTCGCTCGATCCACTATTAGGGCGCCCAAAACTGGCAACGTACATGTTGAGAGTGTTGATGAAGCGCATGAGCAGCGTGATCTGGGGCCGAGTGACCGACAACTTTACTGACAGACCGTAGCCGGGGAAGAGCGTCGAGGTGGCATCATACGTGCAAACTTGGAAGCTCACTACCTTGTCGCCATCACAGCCAGTGAGAATCTTGGGGTGCTCTGTGTCCTGGACAGACGTGTCAATAATCTCGATCGAGCCCAGGGAGCCCCGGAGCTTGTAGCAGTTTTCGAGCCCCCGCTCGCCCTGCACACGCACACGCTCTATCTTGGCATGCATCCAGGGCTTTTCCTGCGACTTTGCAACGAAGGCAAATGCCAAGGTGCCGATGTCGGCTTGTACTTGAAGGAGTCTGGGCACTAGCACCTGTTTCGAAACAGGCACCTGGACCGTGGCACCGTCGTCTCCCGCCCGTATAGAGCCTGCCAGTGTCGAAATGACCTCTGAAAGCATGCACACGTCCTCGTGTGACAAGACAGCATCACACCCGCCGGAATCCAGCGTTGTCACACTCGGAACGCAGCCCGGTGCATCGGACCACAATAGTGTATAGTAGAGCGAACACGGCTTGACAATCTTGACGCTTCTCCACCCTGGACTTCCAAACACGTCGCCGCCGTGAGTTGCGCTGCTGGCGGCAAAAGGTGACGCCACGCTGGCGGCCAAGCACGACAAGCGGTGGCTAGCAACCGTCATACTCTCGACACGACACGTAACCTGGAACTCTTGCAGGACTCGCGCATAGTAGACGTGCAAAGTACCCTCTATCACGAACCCGTCTGCTTGCGCTTCCTGAAAGCTCGTCACAGCATGGATGCGCGCATCTGAGAGCGTCGTGCTCACTGCGAAACCCCCCGGGCGCACCAGGACGTAGTAGTAGTTTCGATCTTCACTCACAGCCACTTGCTTTGAAAGTCGCCCCCCTTCCCCGATCCATCCGAGAAACTTGATGAAGAGTCCAGCATCAGCGACGATTTCGACGCGGCGAAACTCGATCTCCAGGCACATGTTGGCGCTAGATGTCTTGCTCAAATACAGCAGAAAGCATACTTCATTCTTGAAGTCTTTCGTCGAGATAAATGACAGCGCGCGATCTGACATTGCTGGCCGAGCATCCTTGACCTGCCATGCGTGTAGGAGTGAGTCACTGCATCATGCATGCATCATGCATGCAGCCGCAGCAGCAGCGGCAGCATCACAGCTGGATTTCATTTGTCCCAGAGTTTCGCTTTGGCTGAGAATCTTAAAAAATACAAGAAGGAACACTGAATATAAACAAAAACACAAATTCAAACTGAAATTCGGAAGGTCGGATCAGGCATGTCGACCTGAAGCGTCGCGCACGAAGTCTCCATCTGCCACAGCAAGTCCTCGCATTCGAGTGCAGCTGGATCCGGCGCCAAACTTTCATGCTTCACAAACTGCACCACAAAGTACTTCCCGACAACCTGCAAGAGCGGAGTCAACGAGGACGTCGACGCATCCAATCCGGGACTACCGGCGAAATCGAGGGCGACGTTGAGCTTCTCGACTTTGAAGACTGCCTGCATGGAGACGCGCTTGAGATCCATATTGGAGAGCGCTTGCTGCACCTGCTCACTGAGCTGTTTGAAGCTCATCTCCCTTGGACCGTCGCAACTGTCAGGCGTCGCAACAGCCTCTCCATTGATTGCACTAGATACGGCAGGATTGATGTAGCGTTCCGTCATGTTCTGACTGAAGCAGCTCATCAGCAGCGCATATTGGGCTTCAGTCACACGCCCAATCACCTCACCAACTGACACCTCGACAAGCCTGCCAGGCCCTGTCAGGTTGTCCGGCTTGCGAACAGCTGCTCCAATTTTTGCTCGCCCGTTTACGTCCTCCGTAACAACTGAGGATCCACCGCGCTCAGAAAAAGTTTCCAACTTCATGTGCGTAAAATTGACCTGCCACTCAACGGTTGGCGCTTCATCGTCGTTGTTTGATGCAACATGCACATTGTGCACCTCAATCAGCCCTAGATCCGCAACAATCTTCTCGTGCGACAGCGAGCTGCGTGGCAAGATGAGAACAGGGTGCTCGAGAGCAATGTGCACTCGCGTCGGTCCACGACCCGCAGCCAGGCTGCGGGTCTGCGGCGCACCTCCTATCAGCAAATCCTTGCCGCCCGCCTTGTCCGCAGCCCTCTGCTCCGCGGGCAACCCGAAGAGGGCAAAGTAGCGGCCAAGCTGCGCGAAGACGCGAAAGAGCAATGTGATTTCGGGGCGGTTGATCGTCAGAGATATTTGCTTGTCGTATCCTGAATATGATATTGAGAAAAAATTGAACGTCTTCATTTCAAATTTCACGATTTTGTCGGCGTCTTCGCTTACCGTGAGAATCCTGTCATAGAGAGAGTCATGAGCAAACGCGTCCATTACATGCAGCCCGCCCAGAGAGCCCGCGAGTCTAGAAGAGCCATCGGGATAACTCTCCTGGACGAGGTCGACTTCACTCATTTGCATTCTGAGCACGCGATTGCCCCGATCGTCCCAACATTCTGTCGACATTCCTGGCGTGACAAACGAAACCCGCAGCCCAACCTTGCGCACGTTGCCATCGCCAGCTGCCGGAAAGAACACGCTGGGCGCCTGCGAACGGCTGAGACTGCAGCAACGGCCTGATCTGGTCAGAGCCTTGTTGCGTGGTGAGAGCGCGAACTCTATACTCCGCGGCGACAGCACTTCCATCGTCGGGCGTGGCGACAGTGCCAACTCTATACTCCGCGGCGACAGCATCGCGGGCGATGCGTCCAGCGATTTCAAAACCCGATTCTTCACGTGCAGCAGGCTATTGACAAAGGCGTTGTCGAGGCACACGTCCATGGCTTGCATGCGCACGCGCACGTGCGGCACGTGCGTGGCGGCCTCGAGTGACATGTCTGCCTGCAGGAAGGGGGGCATGGCTTTGCCGGCGTCTGTGCTGGCGCGTTGCGACAGGATGATCGTCAGACCGCCCCCCCCTGTCCTAGCTGCCGTCCCAACTTGCACTTTATGTATGTTTAGTCCCCATTCTGTGTGCGTCTCGCTGGCAAACGAGCCCGAAAACTGGTCCAATCGGCAGTCAAGCAAAACAGCGCCCTCGTCGCTCCGCAATCTAACCGCAAGAGCCGACGCCGTTAAGCTGCAGCAAATCGACAAGGCTTTTTTACGTGGTGGCTCGTGCAAGTGTGCGCGTGACCTGGGCGTGGACAATAACATCTCGGGCATGGCCACGAGCGACGCGTCAGCATCGAGCAAGACGCTCATGCTCGTCTGGGCGTACCGTATACTCCACTGCCACTGCTTGAAATACGTTCCTGCATACATGAGGAGCTCTGCCGGCCCAGACGAACCAGCATCGCCGCCTCCACGGGCTCCCGCTGCTTGTAGCCGCAGCGCCAACACCTCAATGCCGCGGACGGTAGTGGAAGAGAGCGGGCCGACGTCCAGGGGAAAGACCTGGTCGGGCGCCGCCCCAGCCTCCTCGCTCTTGCAGCAGTGCACAGCTGTTGGGTGCACGCGCACCCAGCGCCAACACCACCCGTCAACCTTGGACACCCCTTTGACGAGCAGCCACCCAGACATGAGGACCTTGCTTGACTGAGCCGAGCGCCTTGCGGCAAGGCACTCGGGGGACCACCGCGGGGTCCAGGACGCCGCAATTTTTACAATGTCGCACAACTCGGCCGCACTGGCATGCACATTGACTGCCTCCAGCTCTGCCTGCATGTCGAGCGTGCGGCGCATCTCGCTGCTGCCGTCACTGGTGGGGCTCGGCAGCTGCAGCGCCAGCTTGGCCTTCAAACGCGTGTCATCGATGATACTTGATCGCTCGGCTTCCAGCATCCCGCTGCCCCCCAGGGTGACATTGCGCAGCAAGTCTACTCCAATCTGTGCCACTTGCAGCCGGTATCTGTTCCCGTCCCCCGCTCCTTCTGAAGTCGTAGACCTAGCATCCACCGCAGCAGCACCGTCAACATCTTGTGCTTCTTGGACCGAGAGATGCCCTAGGCGCACCAGTAGCACGGACGACATCTCGTGAGCGCCAAGCCCTTGTTCAGACAGATAGATATTCGGGGCTGCCAAGCTGACATCGAGCAAGAGACGATGCCCAGCCTGATGCCCAGCCATGCGCGAGCGCCCGCGCTGCTCGTCGGCCGCTGGTGCGACGCGAGTCGGCGCATCAGTCTCTGCGCCTCTCAACCCCCCCCCCTCCTCGCTCCCTCTGCCGTCCTGTCCCTCAGTGTTGGCCCGGCGGCGTCGCAGGTCCGTGTAGGCATTGCGTGCCAGGCGAGCCGCCACAACGAGGTCCACGGATGCATCCGGTATCTGATCTTGCATTCACAGGGCCCTCCAAGCTCAGTAACGTGTACATGCGACACACACACACACAACACACACACACACACACACACGTGTGTGTGTGTGTGTGGTGTAAGGAATAACACGCTTTATATGTATGTGTGTGTGTGTGTGTATTTATATATATATATGTACACACACACACACACACATGTATGAATGATACATATATGTATGCATATACGTATGCATGTATGTATGTATATACGTATGCATGTATGTATGTGTGTATGTATGCATGTATGTATGTACTATTATGTATGTATGATATACATATATAGGGTTTAGGGTTTACACAGCCGGGCAAAGCACGGTGCATCCAGTGCATCCCCCGATCCAAAAGAGCACAGCGCAGTACATCATGACACAACACACATACACACACACACACACACACACACACACACACACACACACACACACACACACACACACACACACACACACACACACAC
>Ga0315899_10004246_pt1 | contig 15517 bp, 12 predicted proteins | sample LakEriMetagenome_2_FD_203518 | JGI IMG/M metagenome (GOLD analysis project Ga0315899, IMG submission 203518) | Freshwater fungal communities from buoy surface, Lake Erie, Ohio, United States - Buoy 4 MA112 | ecosystem: Environmental > Aquatic > Freshwater > Lake | place: USA: Lake Erie, Ohio... | reverse complement strand
GTCTGAACGGTCAAACAAAGCACCTAGACGCTCCTGGGCAGCATCCAGCAGCGACGGCCAAACTGTTTCCAGTTCAGAAACCGCAGCAGACAACTCGTCGCGGAGGAAACCCATGCGCTGCTCGAACTCAGGAACCAGGTTACGAGGCATTAGCCTCACCCCTGGCTCCGTATACGGCAGCGTCATTCCCCGCCAAGTTGCCAGGATTTGGCTTCGTATCCGCCCGAGCAGCTTTACCGTTGGATGGCTCGCATCCAACAGCTTCTTGCTGGCTCGCAACATCGTGGTATCAGCGCTGGAGCCGTCCATTAACTCTGCGACCTGGCCTTGGGACAGTGTCCGCGTGGTACCAAAGCTTTTGACATGCAGCCGTACCGCAGCACAGTTCCTTCGCAACTCTTCTCCAGCCGTTGAGGTGTCGATGCCACCGACCGGTATTTCCAAACGAGCGTTCATTCGTAAACCTCCAAACAAAGAACCCCACAGGACTGGCACCGCGCCAAGCCCCGTGGGGTTCCAATGAAATCCGTCAATCAGTTGACCGAAGGTCGGACAGTACGCGTCCTCTTCGGTTGGGTAGTAACCGGCACCATGCCGTAGATGCCGGGCACGGAAGCTGACAAGCACCGGCCCGTGGCCCAGTTGCGCAGCCGTTCAACAGCCTCACGATTGGTGACAGCCACAGGCACGACATTGCTGGCAGCCTCTGCCAGGGGCACCCCGAGCATGGCTGACAACCTGCAGCAGCTTCGGATTTCGGCACCAGTCCAGGCATCGGCATTGGGCAGGGTTTGGGTTGGCAATCCAAACTCCGCCATGCAGATGTGCCAGATGGACACCTTCTCCTGGTCAGTTGGCGTGTCGATCATGAAGATGCCATCGAACCGCTCAGCCCTAGTCAGTTCTGGTGGCAGCTTGGAAATGTCATTGGCCGTTGCCACCAGGAACACATCGGATTGGTGATCCGACAGCCAGGTGAGCAGAGTACCGAACATCCGGGAGGAAACCCCGCTGTCACCCTGACCACCCACGCCACTCAAAGCCTTCTCAATCTCATCGACATGGAGAATCACCTTACCCATCGCCTCAGCGACCTTGAGGGCCTGACGCAGGTTTGCTTCGCTCTGCCCAACCAATGAACCCATCAGCGCACCCATATCCATTTGCAGGGTTGGCCTGCCGACTTCATTCCCAAGCGCTTTGGCCAAAGCCGACTTGCCGGTGCCTGGCACACCCAAAAGCAGAATGCCCTTGGGTTTGACCTGACTGCCCTTCAACGCTTTGACGCAGAAGGCCTTCACTGCGCCTAGTCCGCCCAGATCTGCAAAGGACTCCGTTCCGCGATGGAGTGCCAGCAAACTGCCCTTCTTCAGGGCTTGGGCCTTATGCGCGATGATCACCTCAGGCCGTATCTCCCCGTGACGAGTGATGGACAGCGCCATGGCGGATTCGGCTTCAAAGTGGGTCAGGCCCAATGCGGCTTCGGCAATCCGGTTCAGGCTGTCCGTGCTTGACTGGTCGTCACCAAGCAGGCCTTCAGCGATGGTGATCAACTGCTGGTGGTCTGGCAACGCATGCTCCAGCACCACGAACAGTTTCTCCAGCTCAGGTGGAAGCTGCACCACCGGCGACAGCACCACCAGAAAACGCCGATCAGCCTTTCCGTAGACCAGCGCATTCTGGATCACCTGCACCAGTTCGGCGTTACCCAAGAACCTATGGAGGTTATGAACCACCAACACGCAGGTTTGGCCAGCCATGCCTTCCAGATGCTTTACGCCGCCCAGCGGATCACCGGCAGCGACACCCTTGGCACCCGGATTGAATCTGACCCCGTTGGCAATGTCCCAAACGGCCAGTTCCCAACCCTGCTCCTTGGCAGCATGGCGAATTTCGGCTTCGGCCTCGTCGGCCTGGTGAGTCTGAATCCAGATGCCAGAAAAAGCCGCATTGATGTGCTCGATCAAATTCTTCTTCATCGCGTACTCCTGTTTGAAAAGAAAACGGCGGCAGGCCCTGTGCCCACCGCCGTGCGTAAACCCATGAAAACTCACCCGACACCCAGCATTGGCTCCAGCGTCAGGTCCGTCAGATCCATGTGTTGGATTTCTGCCAAAACTGCGCTGGTGGGGGTGATGCGCTCGTTGTAATAACTGTGGGGAACATCCATCTCCCCACGGGCTTCCGACCAGGTGATCCCAGTCCGGCGTTTGAATTCGTATTCGAAGATGCGGAACCACAAACTGAACGGCATGACCCGTACTCCTGTAAATTAAAAAAAAAGCCCGCCAAGGGTGGCGGGCTGTGACAACTTGTTGAAATGGCGCGTTGGCTACTGGGCAACCTCGGCGTTGGTTTGATTGGTGGGCTGGTCGTACGTGGGCTTATCCGACAGGACGACGCCCAAACCACTCTCCAAGGCCTTGGTCGCGTCCTTGCAAAAATGGCCATCAAAGCCGTGGGTCTGGATGGCGACCTGACCAACCTGGTCGATAACAATGGTGATGGTCTTCATCGGTCAGGCCTCCACCATCACGTTCAAACGGACAGAACCGTCAGCCAGCACGGACTCGCTGCACTGATAGCCCTGCTTGCGCACCTCGATCGTTGCTTTGCAAACCGCGTACATCTGCTGAAACTGGTCAAGCCGTTCAGGGGTGCCCCAGAATCCGCCGAAATTGTCATAGAGCAGGTTGCCATCGGACTCGACACAAATTGGAAACCTCCAGCCGTCCAGGTGTACGCCAATGCCTTGGGCGACTCTGTCAAAAAGACGGACTTCGCCTTTGGTTGGCTGAGTCAGTTTCAGCCGTTGGCAAGCGGCTTGGATGGCAACAAGGTCGGTGATCTTGGTCTTTATGGTTACGGTGTGACTCACTGAAATCTCCTGTGATAACGAAAAAACCACCAGCGAAATGCCGGTGGCCTGATGCCCAAAGGGTAATTGGGCTCACAGGATTATGACGCTTTTTCCCTGTGGATTTACTGTTTGACTATTAAAGGGATCTGGTGCATTTGATAATAATAATTTTTCACACTACAATGCCTATTGTCATTGGAGTATTTAAATGAGCGAAATGAATTGGCGCTTGTACACGGACGGTGGCGCAAGGGGCAATCCTGGCCCCGCTGCGTTTGGCTACTACCTCAAAACACCTGACGGCCAGGAAATCCGGGCTAATGGGCTATTGGGTATTCAGACCAACAATGTCGCCGAGTATCAGGGAATCATCCATGGGCTTCAAGGAGCACTGGATATTGGTGTGGCGGCACTGGAGGTTTACTGCGACAGCCAAGTTGCCGTTAAGCAGTTGAATGGTGAATACAAAGTCAAAGAAATTGGTTTGAAGCCGTTGTTTTCAAAAGCGAAGGAACTTGCCGCCAAGTTTCCAGGAGGCGTTCGTTTTTCGCATATTCGTCGAGAGGAGAACAAAAAAGCGGACGATTTGGTGAATGAGGCACTGGATGGAGCGGCCCGGTAAACTAATCCAATTACTACGTCGAATACTTTGTCCACGGGGAGCCGAAAAGCATTCCTACTAGGAAATCAAGAGCTGAACCGTGGTGGATGGCAAACTTAATAAATTGGGGTCCGCTTTGATGCTGGTATCCGACAGACTGAGGCATGTCGCGGCGACCCAGCGGGGATCGAGGCGTTACCTGGATATGGACAAACTTCAAAACCAAAACCCAAGAAAGGAGACTCTTGAGGTGGTCGGGGCAGGATAGGCTCACGTAAATCAGAACGCCCTTGGCACCAAGAGGTCACAAAACAAATGTGCGCAACTTGACAGACGCTACCCTTTGACCGGCACCACATACTTCGGTGCGCCGTCCTTTTCTGGCAAAGCCTCCAGTTTGTAGCCACCGGATGAGACAACAGCCAACCCTTGGTTAGGATTGGTCCCAAACCACAAACGTTGGTTATCCATCGATTCTGGGCGACCGATCTCAGGAACCACGGCTACGTCGGGTTGGAAGATGTTCAGGAGGGGCATCTTCTTGGTGAATTGGCCACGTCCGGCGTTCCATGTTGCAAGTCGCATCATTTTGCCGAGGGTTAGTAGGCCCTAGTTCTTTACCGTCACCATCCCGTAATCAAGCTCCCGGAAAATCCAGACCACTATGTTGGAATCTGGGCGTTACCTGGACATGGACAAACTTCAAAACCAAAACCCAAGAAAGGAGGCTTTTGGAGTGGTCGGGGTAGGATAGGCCATGATCATTCAGTACGACCCTGACTTCACAAGGTCACAAAACAAATTTGCGGAAGTCGACGGACGCTATCCAAATATGCGAACAATTACAAATATAAGTCCAAAAACATTTAATTCTCAAATATTATCTTTTTATTCGTTTTTAAAATAGCAACTGCGCTTTGCGGCAAGCCGTCAGCTTGTCCTAAATAAATTAAACCTTCGGCTTTTGAAAGCACATGCGCCACATCATCTGAAATGTAATTTAATCCGCGCAAATATAAGTCGCCTTTGTGTTTAGCCAGTGATTTTGCTACATCATTTTGAATTGTAAGAACACCATCCATTATCAATCTGCCATCATGCTTGGCAAATAGATTTGATAAGGGCAGGGAAATTTCGCTGACATTTCCAAGACTCAAGCTGCAATTGAACTCTAAAATAACCTCGGCGACATCGGCCGGCATATCTTTTACATAATCAAGATACAAAATACCCAATCTTTTTTTTGATAAACATCTTGCAATTTCAACATATTGAAAATCAAAATCAAGAATCCATAAATTCGCAGTACCACCAGCTAAGATTTCGGCAACTTTTGTGTCTGCAATTGACTGAAATCCAATTCCACCTTCCTTATTTGCCAATACTGCAGCTACATTCAACGGTACATCTACCGAATTCAACAAAAATAAAAGGCCTTTGTTTTTTGCTAACTCTTCGAATACGCTTAGCCTTGTTTTTTGTGGAATCTTGATTACTAAGAGTGACTTATTTTTAGAAAGTGCCTCCGCAACGGATTCCGAAATATCCTCTAGACCCTTTAGCGAAATAATGCCCTCGTTTTTTGCAAGAATTTCCGCAACTTCCCAGTTAATTTTTGAAAGACCACCCAAAATTAAATTGCCAGACCCCAGTGAAAGCGCACTTGCGATCTCATTGGAAATTGTACTTAAGCCGTTTAATTCAATTTGCAATCCAATTTTTTTAGGTAGAGCCAGAGCTACTTCTTTAGAGATTTTTTTTATTCCATTTAAAGAAATTAAGTTGCCTTTGTAGCTTTGAAATGCCTTCGCAGAAAGTTCATTTATTTCATTTAATCCATCTAGATAAAGAGACAAGCTGGATCCACTTGCTATAACTTGAGACACTTCTGGCGAAATGCTTGTCAAACCATTCAAAACTAAACTGTCTTTAATTAGCGCAAGTTTCTCTGCCTGTCTTACTGTCAGAACTTTTATTTCATTCAAATCAGCAGGAAGTTCCTCAAAATCAATCAAGGACATATTGTCTGAATTCGCGATAGTTTTTTGAGTAGATATCAAATTGCTGTTTCCGCTTTCTTTATAAGACGATATTTCCCCAGAAGGGTTATTCAGAATAATTGAAAAAATGTAAGCAAATAAAATTATTGCCAAAAAGGAGATTCCAAAAAAAACTCCAATCTTCCTGGAATCATTATCAAGCACGCTGTTCAAGTTTTTGATTGAACGTGTATGGCTGTCTTTTTCAATATCAGCATTAGTATTAGGAAATTGGCGACCTCTATTGTTTGGAGACGATGAATTATAAGAATTTAATTCGGGCCTTGCATTTCTTTGTGCATTCCTCTTTGTTTGATTAGCACCTTTAATTTCTCGTTCTTTCAGTACTTCGCCTTTTTGCTTCTGGTTTTCCTGATCGCTTTTTTGAATGGGCAGCGCCAAAGTAGGTGGTCTAGGCGTTTCATTTTTTTTCCCTTTTGGTAATGCCCGAAGAATCTCAAGCATATTTGCCGGGCGATCCTTGAGGTTTGTAGAAAGCATTCGGATTAACAAATCGTCAAATTCCCGAGGCACTGTCGGGTTCACAATGGAGGGTCGTGGAGGTTTGATTGTATTTGGCTTGAATCCCGTCAAGAGTTCCCAAAATGTGAAAGCAAGCGAATACATGTCTGTACGATGATCCACAAGGTCCGGAGAAAATTGCTGCTCGGGAGCCATGTACCAATATGTGCCTGGCAACTGTCCGGTGCTGGTCATACCTGTTTCATTCTCGCCGATTTTTTTTGCAACACCCAAATCAGCGATAAGCAGCTTCCCCTCATTAGTGACAAGAAGATTTGAAGGTTTAATATCTCGATGAACTGCACCAGCGCGATGAATCGCAAGAAGACCGAGGCACGCTTGCTCAAACCAAAGAATAGCTTTAGAAAAATTTAAGCCCTTTTTTGGCTTGCCTTGTGAAGGAAGCACTTGCCGGAGATCACGCCCATTGACCCATTCCATAGCATAGAAAAAAAGACCGGCCTCTTGGCCACTTGAGATCAACTTTAGGACATTCGGATCGTTCAATCTTTTCAGCAGTTGAATCTCCTGTTGGAACCGAGCTATTAACTGTTGATTTGTACCCTTGTCCCAGATCATGATTTTAATGGCCACAAATAGCCCGTTATTATCTTTTGCTTTTAATACATAGCCCATGCCGCCTCGGGCAACAAAACTGTCAATCCCGTAAATTCCACCATCATTGTCATTTAATATCCCTGGCAATAACCTTGGGATATCAAGGTTAACATTAGGGGGAATAAAGAATAGACGACTTTTGCATGAGGGGCAGCAACCGACTTTATCAATTGAATCAGGAAAATCACTGCTTCCACAATATGGACAAACAAGTCCAGCGTTTAAAGAGGAAAAAAATTCTTTTCCACTACCAGAAGTTACAGAAAACTCCGTACTACCAATTCGAAAGGTCAAACCTGGGACCAAAACTAAACTGGAAACTAGGCTATCACCTACCAGAACGGTAGATTGAGTGTTAATGCATTTTAAAATAATTGAACCGTCCCTAGAAAACTCAACTCTTGCATGAACCCTTTCGACGAACCCCGAATCATCTCCCTCTACCTGAACTATGTTCGCATTTGAACGGCCAATAGTCAGCCCATCAATTATAAAAACCTCACTCTGTGATCCTCCTTCTGCTCTAGCACGAAGCCTTAGAGATGTTGATGAACCACCTGAATTAGCCTCGGCCATTAACAGCACCTCCGCGTTAAAAACATGTCTCCCTTCTAACCAAGGCCAAGCAGTTTTGGCCAAGAATCTTCTTTTAATCTAAATGCGAAATACAATATCGTCCAAGTTACAAGCATCAATAAAACTAAGAGACAAAAATCACCTAACCAAATCCAACGACCAAATCCTTCAATATTAGATGATTGCAAAGCCAATGATGCCGAACGTGAATATAGTAAAAAGGATAAATTGTCCATCATCCTTCCGATAAAGCTTGTCGGCGGAGCATTGTCCGAAATGCTTATTAGCATCGGCTTAAAAGGCCTTGACTCATTCCATGGTGTTGCGGAACAACCGAATGCTACAGCGCTAATAAGTATTTGTGGCATAATCAAAAGCGGCAGAACCGCAACGGCAGCTTCTTCCGTTTTAGAAATTACGGAAGAAAAAAGACCAAGGCCTAATCCACACAAATAGGATAAAAATAAAACAAAAAAGGCGTATATAATTAAAAATGGCCGCCATGATTTACCATAAAAATCATCCAGAACACCATTTTTTTCTCCGAATAGAATAACAAAAGTTAGGGTTACACCTAACAAAACGGCAATTTGCAGCAATCCAATGCCGGCATAAACAAATAATTTAGATGTTAGATATGCTTCAGGTGATAATCCGGTAAGCCTTTCACGTACATAGTTTTTTCGTTCTCTAACTAAATCTCTTGCCGAATTATTTAATCCCAACCAAATGGAAACCACGCAAAGGAAAAAATTTAGAAGCCTAGCATTGATTGCGTCAAATTGAGTAATTGCAACAAGGGATCCGAGAAAAACAGACTGGGCAGCCATTGCGGTAACTAATCCTCTGTCCCTATAAATTCTCTTAAAGTTGCGATTTGAAACAATTGCAGCCTGACGTCCCAACTTTTCATCCATAGGCCTTTCAATCAATTTGGCAATTCTGCCAAATTTTGTAGGAATTTCATTAAAATCCGATCTTTGTTTTAGATCATCATCGCTATTAACCTCGGAAAAACATTCTGGGAAATTTCCATCTCTTAACTTTTCAAAAGCATCAGCGTAATTTCGGCAGGCGAATGATTCGAGGAAACCATCAGGACCTCCGACGTAAGCAACTTTGCCAATATTATCTTTAACTCCAATAACTATTAGAGAATCAAAAAGCTTAACATTATCCATGTGGTGGGTTGTGCAAACAACAGTCGTGCCCTGTGAAGCAATTACCTTGAGGTTTTCCATGAGGCCTGCTTCTGCAGCAGGATCGAGTCCTGAAGTGGGCTCGTCTAAAAGCAACAAGCGAGGGCGCTTCAAAAGTTCCAGAGCAACACTCAGCCTTTTCTGTTGTCCTCCACTTAGCTTCTCAAAAAGTTTATTTGCGTGATCAGCAAGTCCAACCTGTGCCAAAACTCGATTTACACGGTTCTCCAATGATTCATCAGAACCAATCTCTGCTTTCAGTTTAGCCGCAAAAGTCAGATTTTCCTGGGCAGTCAATCCAGAATAAACGATATCCTGCTGGGGAACATTTCCAAGGATTGCTCTATATTCGTCAAGATTAGCGTAAAGATTGCGGTCTTTGTCGAATATTACACATCCCTTTTGTGGAATGTGATAACTGGCCATTACGCTAAGGAGAGAGCTTTTACCGGCACCGCTAGGTCCAAGAATGCCTACAAAAGAATTAGAATTTATCCCAAAAGATGCATTTGAAACTATTTCCCTTCCTGCTTTTAAAACAGAGATGTTTTTGAATGTTAAGGAACACCCAAAAGCCGCAGAAACACACTCCAGAGATCCTTCAATTAGGCGATAATATGTAAATGCTCCGAAACGAATCAAGTCATCATCGACAAGAATCTTTGAGGATACTCTTACCCCATTAACAAAAGTACCATAGCGACTGTCTAAGTCGCGAATAAGAAATACGCTGCCTTTCTTTTCTATGATAGCATGTGATCTTGAAACTGTTGGGTGCAGAAGTCTTAGTCCCGCTTTTTCACTGCGCCCAACCAATAGGGATTCGCCATGCAATAAAATCTTTAGGTTTTCTTTACCACATTCCTTACTAGTGTCGAATGAATCTGGATGTGTCCCCATGGTTAAACAACTCATTTCATTTTACAAGAATAATTTATTTTTAACTTTGGTTTTGCATCAAATCTAGTCTCGAATAGGATGTGATCTCTAGAACAATTTTCAATACTAATGTCTCCTGTTAAGTCTGCTGATCTGACAAATTGATCATCAAGGTCGAATACCATTGTACCCCGAGGCACAAATCTTCCGATGTTGTAATTTTCCGGAGTTGTTGAATCAATTTTAATGAAGCCTTCGGTGATTTTTAAAATTGCTAAACTTCGACCTTCGGACTTTGAATCCTCCATTCGTTCAATCGTTACACTTCCTTCAGTTTGGCCTCGAAGAGATGGATCGATTAAACCAGCTAAATTTTGACCAGCCACATTCCATTTCGATCCAACCTTACCCTTTAAATCCGGCATTATAAAGCAGTCTCCCAATACAGCAGTTGCCATTAGAAAGTCTCGTTCATCATCTCTTAGGCTGCAGTTAATTGGCTCAATCTGGGTTACCCCTTTAGCATTTTCAAAGGTTATTCGGACCTTTTTTCCTGTAAGTGAATCCACACTTCCCAACACCTTTGCATTTTCGTCCAATTGGCTTTGAACTAATGTTTTTGAAAGTTCTTTAGCAAATGGCGCGACGGTTTCAAAAAGTAAAAAACTATTCGGATCAAAGGTTGAGAGGAATCCAAGAATTAGATCTCCCGGAAGGCCAAAATCAAAGCTGATATCTTTTATCTTTGAGTCAACTCTAACGCTTCGTACTGTCTTAAAATTTCTGATTTCTACAATTTTATTCCCGTCATTGATTTCAACTATGCGATCAACAGCACATTCAAATACCCACTGAATGTAGACTACCGTTTTTGTTCCCCAAGATTTTGATGTACCTTCCGATTCAGTAGTACCCTTTATTACCATTTCGTATGTCTTTCCAACCTTTAAAGCGCTGGAAACACGTTCTGAATCGACTGGTTGAGGTGGCTTTGCCGGACGGGGCACTTCTTCCCTTTTAACAGTTTGACCTGGACCGGCAACAATTCTTGGTTCTTTTCCCGAACCTTTTTCGGAAGGCTTTTGGACCATAATCAAAAAACCTATAAATAATAGTAGGGCACAGATAATGGTTCCTAACAGAAGCAAAACCGGATTAACTTTCTGATATTGACTTTGAGTATTATTCATTTTACTTTCTCCCTTTCATCTTATCGTTACAAAAAGCCATCCTGTTTTATTGGATTTAGGATCTATTTCTTTTTTATTCCATTTTGTTTCTTAAATGATGCCGCCTTGCTTCCTTGAAATGCTGAATAAAATAAAAGAATAAAAAATAAAATCCCCAAGCCTATTCCGCATATATTAGTAAAACCTTCTTTGTTTTTAATCCCTAAGACTTCATTAATTGGGTTTAGAATATAAAGAATTAATAGACTTGCAAAAAAAATCCCCCATGAAGCCCACAAAAAAAGATTAATACTCTTAATTTCTAATGCTTTCCATTTGTTAAATGCATCTATAGAAGCGCCTTGGTAATTTTCATAACATAAAGATAATATATTTCGCTTTCTCAAGCTGTAATATAGGCCCATTGCTAGTAAAAAAATTTGTAAACACATTACTAAAGCCTTTTGTGATTATTTTTTCGGTCAAACTTTTACCTAATTACTAATCCGTAAATTTTATTGGTGGAGGGCCAAAAATTTTTTCTAAATTTTGAATTTATTCAGTTTGCACTAGGGGTATACCATAATATTTTAGTTTATATAATGTGTATTGCTGTCTACTTTGAAACCCATACCAAGCCACCTGCCCCAATGCACTCAACCCAATAAACCCACCCCCCATTCCTGAACGGTCAAGGCACCAAGGCAACCAAGACCACCAGTCAATTTCCACACTCATTGGTTGTTCAATCACAAACAAAAAGACTGATGGGGTTTCTGTTGCACCATCAGTTTTGATTTTTGAAACTTGAAGCTAGGCATCCAAGAAATACTCTTGGTCAGGTAAGCAGCTTCCTTTTCTTTGCGAACGCCAAAAAACAATGGAGAACATGATTTCCTTGGTGCCTTCAAATGATCAGCTATCGCTTGAATGATTCATTTGATGAACCCAAGAAAACCAACATACTCATTCCTGTTTTGGTGCCGTGGAGCCGTCCTTGGAATCCAAAACTTTTGGTTTTCTTTTCCGTGGGTTAGATCCGCGAGGAATCACTTCTAACAGCCCACCACTGACAGTAAACTCTATGGGAAATTGACTTTTGGTTGCACTCTCAATCTTTTCAATATACTTTTTGAGGCCAGTTCTTAGCTTATCTGGAACATCGCCCTGGGGTGGCTTCAGGTATATCTTTTCATTGCTAAGCAATGCCGCCATGGGGCCTCCGTGCTTTTCGTAAACCTCCTTCATCACTTCATAAACGGAGCCCCCTGGCAAATCCGTGACCAGAATCCCACGGAAGATATGGCTTCGATTTTTAACTCCGTCCTGAATCCCTTGGTTCCCGTTTACCTCAATCATTGGACTGAGTGGGCCAAACAGGCTTATCTCAATCACATCGAAAAACGCTTTATCTTTTTGACCAACAGTCTTTCCTGACCTTAATTTCTTAATCAAGGCAGCGATTCTTACTTCGATCCCATTGAAAAAGAATTGGCCAGCGACGATGTCATTTTTGTAAAGCGAAAACCAAGATAGCAACTTTGAAGCAATTTCTATAAAAAACAATCTCCTATATGATGCTAAATCGGATCCAATAAATGATTGGTTTCCGCTTACTAAATCGGATAGGCACTTATGGAAAACAAAAAATATGCGCCGAAGGTTTTCAGTGGTTGGAAATAATCTGTACTCCCTTTCAATATCTTTGATTTCCAACAACTTCACTGCCCACCTCGCTTATCTGAAAACCATTCAGCGCAAAATAATCAACCGGCGCAGAAGGGGGGGGTTATTCCTCAATTCCTTCTTCACCTGAACCACCATTTTCGCAAACAGGCTGACACTCTGTTGGGCTTTCGTTGGAAGGGGGCAAAACCTTCCACGAATTGCCGTCCTTGACGGTTCTGAAACCCTGCTCCTTGAGCAGTATTCTCGCCCTGTTGTAAGTGCCCTTTGACCAGGTCTGCAGGCATTTTTCCTCCAGTGTCTCCGAGGCGATGGAGGATTCAGCTTCAACCTGGGCCGCCATGAAAGCAGCGCACTGCTCAGCTTTGTTGGAAAGATTGCCGTTTCGTGCAGCCTCGATGGCCTCTGGCACCGGTTCGTCTGCCAGATAGGTCCTGAAAAACTGAAGGTCTTGGTAATTGCCTCCAAGGCTTACCGAATATTCCTTTGCCCTCTGGAGCCCCTCTTCCAAAGGAATCTTCTCCTGGGCGAATACCAAGCCTTTGCTGTGTCCCTTGATGTTTCCGCCAGCAGGGCGAATCACACGGAGGTTCTCGTTTTTTGAATGCTTTTCAACCATCCAAATAAGTCGAGCCGACGCACTTACCTGAATGGTTCCAGCAAGGCGATGGACGGGGTTTGGGCTGGCAGCCTTGTGGTTGTGGTGCAGCACAACAACCGCCACTCCAAACTCTTGGCCCAGGGCATTCAATGGCTCCAGGACTGCCCTGCATTTTTCAGCAGAATGAGAATTTATACCCATGGCTGTTAGCAAGCCTGAAAGGACATCAATTACAACGACCTTACATTTAGGATTTTCACTTAGGAATTTTGCAGTAGGTGCCAGAAATTGCTCCTTCATGGTTTTCAGCGTGCCGGTTGGCCTGGCGTTGGAAATTCGAAAGCTCCACGGATTACCGCCGTTGGCAATCACGTCAGGCAGCTGGACACTACCCTCATCATCCTCGAAGGAAAGGTAAAGACATTCCCCAAGCCCATTGGATTTAAGTTGATCCTGGCCAGAGGAATACATGCTCAGGAAGGCGCGCATTACGGTACTCTTGCTGGCCTTAGGATCGCCACTGATAATAGATAATCCAACGGGTAGCAGACCGCCGCCGTCCTTGTCGCTGATGATGTATATGGGAGCCTTCATCCGTACCTCGGCCAAGCAATGCGTTTCGAGTGCTTGGGCGTTCTCCCACCAAGGTTTGTGGAGTATTTGACGACCGTTTTCTTCCATTTCTGGAATATCGTTCGGCAATTGCGAATCAACCGAATAACCTTGCCCTTCCATGGCAATTTGATCAATTACTTGCTCGTTCATGCTGAAACCCCTTATGTTGATTGAAAATGCATTTCGTCTAAAACGTGAGATGGGAAAGTCCAGCTCATAGTTAGAATTCTGGTAAGGATTTATAAATCGGTATTCCCTTGGAATTGACCTCTTTTGGTCAGTCTGAAAAAGCCTTGGAAATGAGGGTTGTTTTCAATTTCAATGGAAAATTCAAAGGCCTTGGCGGCCAAACCCTTGGTATTTTTTGTGGGCATTCTTTCGTTTGGGCCCCTGTTTTATTCGGAAACGAAACATTTTGCTTGGGAACCCAAGTGGTAATGCCTTCAAGGGCTCCCTTTCCAAAACCACAATTAACCACCCACTGTGCGGATAAGCGCAAGCTCCAGTGACCGAGGCCAAGCTCGCAGCGCTTCCTCGACCTGACGGCGGAGGGTTTCTGGGCGCGTATGCGTGTACTTCACGGTCATACCGAGGCTGCCTTTGAGCTGTGGGCTATGCCCCATAACTTGTTGACGGATTAGTGGGTCGACATTGGAATCTTGGAGCGAAGTCGCAAATGTATGTCTCCAAGACTTGGCGCAAGTACTTTCTGGGTGACCTATGGCCTTCATCAAGCGAATGAAGCTCCGACGTATGAGATCATTTTTGACATACCCTGCGCGTTGCCAGACGCGCTCGGCGTACTCGGCTTCTACCTTCCTAGTCAGTGCCCCCTCGTGACTGCGAATTAATGCTTCAAGCTCTTTCTTCATCCAAACCATATTTTGTTCAGGTGAGACCGGCTTGAATTTGAGCCTTAGAAATACCGGACCTCCATGCCTTTTTCCAATCACCCACTTGAGGACATTGACCACTTCAGGAAGTAAGGGAATAAGTCGCTCCTGACCTGTTTTGATCCTCCAGCCCAGATCAACTTTGTTGGTTACCCTCAACCAACCTTTCTCCAAGTCCAAGTCTTCAATCAGCAAATGCCCTAGCTCGCCGACACGCAGGCCGGTTTTGGCGGCTAGAAAATGCAATGGGAATTCCCAGTCGGTCGCTTTGGACAGACATCTGTACTCCAGATCTTCGGTGAGGACGAAGATTGGCTTCGCATCTTCAATTTTCATCCGATCAACTGGCAGCGAGCTGAAGGGGTTCACAACATACGGTGGAAAATGCCGTCGCTTGAGGCCGTAATTAAACAGGGTTCGACAGATTTGGAGGACGAATGAGATACCTTTGCCGCTCATTCGGCGTTGTGGAGCAGCTTTGCGCCCGTTTGAAGCCAACCTTTGGGTACGGAGGAAGGCCAAAAATCTTTCCGGGTCGATCTCGTGGGCTTTGGCAGATCGACAGGTCTGTTCCACGAACCGAATCAGGTATGAGGTAGCCGTACGGTACCTTTCCACAGTGCTGAGGGAACTTTGCAAAATGGTTTCGTGATATTCCAAGAATTTGTCGCGTAAATCCGAAACTTGAATTGGCTCAAAGCTAAGAATTGTGTTTTCTCTTGATATAACCTGCTGATTGACCTGAGCGGCTGCCCTTTCTGCCCCGTCTCTGTCGGAGCCAAATCTTTTGCGAACTGTCTTTCCGTGCTCGCGGTAGTACACCCACCAGCACCCGTGGTGCTGGTAAATAGAAACCTTGCCTATGCGTTTGCGGTTAGAAGATTTGCTGACTTTGCGCGCCATTGCGAGATGCTTTCCGGTGCAAAAGATTTGCACCATTCTTGCACCAAACAGCTACAGCACAGAAAGCAAATGTGCCGCAAGTCCTTATGTTTGAGGAACTTGCGGCACAGTGTTTTCAACAAACTGTTGACTAGCGGAGAAGGCGGGATTCGAACCCGCGGTAAGGTGTTACCCCTACGCCGATTTAGCAAACCGGTGCTTTCGGCCACTCAGCCACCTCTCCGGCATCCGTAGCCTAACTTGCTGGTGGTTGACGATCAAGCCGGGAGTTGGCTTGCCAGCCGGTATTTGGGGCGCTCCGCGAGAAAACGAGCCACCCTATCCTTCCTTTGAACGGCTTCGGCCATGAATTCGAC
>Ga0315899_10004245_pt1 | contig 15518 bp, 12 predicted proteins | sample LakEriMetagenome_2_FD_203518 | JGI IMG/M metagenome (GOLD analysis project Ga0315899, IMG submission 203518) | Freshwater fungal communities from buoy surface, Lake Erie, Ohio, United States - Buoy 4 MA112 | ecosystem: Environmental > Aquatic > Freshwater > Lake | place: USA: Lake Erie, Ohio... | reverse complement strand
CTAACTCTGCACCGAGATTGATGGCAAGGGTTGTGCACCCCAGTGCATGAGAGGCTGCGCATACTCCAATGATTTTGGAGCGAGGCTTCTTCGATTGCGCGGGGCGAATCAGTGGTGAGCGCAGTGAGCCACGAATAATTCCAAGAAGTTCAAGGGGTGTTGTCGGCATAGCAATCGCTTCAGGAAACTCCTCGTGAGCACCAATCGTTGCCGCAAAGAGGAAGTACTTCACGCCTTGTCGTTTGAGTTCATCAAGGCCTTCGGTTGAGAAACCATCCACATCAGTTGAGATAAGAAGAAGTGAGCCGCGCGCATCGGATGCCTGAACATGCTCAAGCAGGGAGGCGAAATCTAGTGCTCTGCACGAAACACTCCACCCCTGACTAAAGAGAGTGCCTGCGATAAATCCTTCTGCCTCTGCGCTGCGAATTGCTGTTGCAACCGACTGTGTGTACATCTCACCCACGTGCGCGCACAATGACTAATCGCCCGCTTGTGGTTGCGCTAAGAACATCAGCAATCACCTCTCGATTGATTGAGATAGTCAGCGCTGCTTCTCCCCCGAAGCTATTTCCTTTGCGGTCAAGGGCGCTGACAAATACCCCTCCCAGGACAAACTGTGGAGATTTGTCAGCCTCACCATTCTTAGCATCATGCACTTGATAGATGCTGATCATCTCTCCCACATTCAGCCCTGCTGGGATATCTACAGATCTGACACTGATTGAAATTTGTTGATTGACCATCGCAGATGAATCATCAGTAATCGAATCACCTTCCAGCAGCTCACCCGAAGATAACCCTCTACGCGTTATCGACCCAATCGGGTTTGTCTCTGCTGGAAGGTAATTACTCCCGGAACTACCCAGCACAACAGATGCAAGACCGAGATCGGCGGCCTCTAACTGTGTGCCGGCAGCAATTGGGCGCAGGAGCACCCAATACTTTGCTTTTTGATTTGCTGCAACCGACATTGCAAAGGAGGCAAGAAGTGTTGCGCCGCAGAGAGTTGCAGCAAGAATCAGACGGGTATGGGAATTTCGTTTCTGGGCCATGGGCGCAAGGTAGGAGCGCGGGTCTTGCCCCACTTCATACTTCTACACACTCCTTCAAAAGTATGAGAGTAAATAGAACTATCTCTTGATGCTCTGGCTATTGCTGAACTACAGGATTCCCGCATGACAACATCTCACACAACTACGATGCAATTGATTTCTAGCACTGAAGATCCAGCACTCTGGAGCCATCCCGTGTTGGATCTCTTTGCTCCTCCAGTACGCGAACATATTGAACAGAGCACAAAGCTCTATCTCGTTCCCTCTACCTTCGGGGAAGAACTTGAACCCGATGAGATGCCGCTACCAACATCTGCATCGGCGCTTCCTGAACTTCATGCCTGGACTATGAAATTCATTGTCAGCGTTGTTGAAGTGTGGGCAGGGCGCAGGCAACCTGCACAGCTCATCAGCTGGTGTCATCGAGTCATCTATATGGATTTACTTCGCGCATCGGGAAGTCAGAAAGAGATTGGCAAGATTAAGAGCATTCACCAATCAGAGCCATTGGATGGAATCTGTGAATCAACAGCGCTGATTCGATATGGAGAGCGACTTCGCGCAGTCGTAATTCGTTTTGAAGGTGTTGATGGACGCTGGTTATGTACTGCGCTGCGAATGATTTAGAAGATTTAAGCGGCGCCGTGGCAACGCTTGAACTTCTTCCCAGAACCACATGGGCACGGGCTATTGCGTGAGACATCACCAGAAGATGCCACACCGTTTTCATCTGCTGCGGTGTATTTCAAAGGAGCAGACTGAGCTGGCTTCTCATCAACGCCACGAGCTTTGACCTGTGATCCATCGCCTTCAATGGTGACTTCAACGTTAAAGACAAGGCTTGCAAGTTCTTCCTTAATTGCATCCATCATCGCTGCAAAGAGTTCATATCCTTCGCGCTGATATTCAACGAGTGGATCACGCTGCGCCATGGCACGAAGACCGATTCCCTCTTGGAGATAATCCATCTCATAGAGGTGCTCGCGCCATTTGCGATCAAGGACAGAGAGCAGAACCTTGCGCTCGAGCTCACGTAGAACATCGGCTCCAAGATCTTCTTCACGCTTCTTATAGGCAGCAGCTGCATCATCAAGGATGCGCGCCTCAAGGAAATCAACATCGAGTGCTGAAGATGATCCAACTTCAGCGATGATCTGTTCCGGTGTAAAGGAAATTGGATAGATCAGTTTGAGAGCAGTCCAAAGTTGTGCCAGATCCCAATCTTCACCAAAGCCTTGTGCAGCAGCTGCGCGAACATATGCAGAGATCGTATCTGCCATAAAGTCATTGACCTGCTCACCGATATCTTTACCTTCAAGAACCAAGCGACGCTCTCCATAGATTACTTCGCGCTGGCGGTTCATGACATCGTCATACTTCAAAACATTCTTACGAATTTCAAAGTTCTGAGCTTCAACCTGAGTCTGTGCTGAGCGAATCGCATTAGAGACCATCTTTGATTCGATTGGTTCATCTTCAGGAAGACCTGCAGCTGCCAATACGCGCTCAACAATTCCTGAATTAAAGCGGCGCATCAAATCATCTTGGAGTGAGAGATAGAAACGAGATTCACCGGGATCGCCTTGGCGACCTGAACGTCCACGTAGCTGATTATCAATACGGCGTGATTCATGGCGCTCAGTTCCTAGAACATAGAGACCGCCGAGTGAGATTACTTCTTCATGCTCTCTAGCGATGGCATCTTTCTGCTTTGCAATCTCAGCAGGCCATGCAGCTTCATATTCAGGTGCGTTATCAACAGGTGAAAGTCCGCTGCGTTGGAGTTCGAAATCTGCCATGAACTCAGGGTTTCCACCGAGCATGATGTCAGTTCCGCGACCTGCCATATTTGTAGCAACTGTGACTGCGCCCTTCACACCTGCGCGAGCAACGATTGCCGCTTCGCGCTCGTGATGCTTAGCATTCAAAACTTCGTGAGGAACGCCAGCTTTCTTTAAGAAGGCAGAGAGCTCTTCAGACTTTTCAACGCTGACTGTTCCAACCAATACTGGCTGACCCTTACGGTGGCGCTCGACGATATCGCGGGTTACTGCTGCAAACTTTCCAACTTCAGATTTATAGACCAAGTCTGCTTGATCAAGGCGTTGCATATCGCGGTTTGTAGGAATGGGAACAACACCGAGCTTATAAATTTGGTGGAATTCTGATGCCTCAGTCATTGCAGTACCTGTCATACCTGAAATAGTTTCGTAGAGACGGAAGTAGTTCTGCAAAGTGATGGTTGCCAGAGTCTGGTTCTCATCCTTAATTTCAATACGCTCTTTTGCTTCAAGGGCCTGGTGGAGACCCTCGCTATAGCGACGACCGGCCAACATACGGCCTGTGTGCTCATCAACAATTAAGAGTTCGCCATTCATGACGACATAATCCTTATCGCGCTTGAAAAGCTCTTTAGCGCGTACTGAGTTATTCAAATAGCCAATGAGCGTTGTATTGGCAGCCTCATAGAGGTTCTCAATCTTGAGAAGTTCTTCCACCTTTGTGACGCCATCTTCAAGGATGCCGATGGTCTTCTTCTTCTCATCTACTTCATAGTGCGTATCGCGCTGGAGCTTGGTGGCAATATTTGCAAATTCCACATACCACTTCGTTGCCTTATCAGCTGGTCCGCTGATGATGAGAGGCGTACGAGCTTCATCGATAAGAATTGAGTCCACTTCATCAACAACAGCGAAGAAGTGATCGCGCTGCACGCAATCCTCCAGAGACCACGCCATATTGTCACGAAGGTAATCAAAACCAAATTCATTATTTGTGCCGTAGGTAATATCTGACAAATATGCAGCGCGACGCTCTGCAGGAGTCATGCTGTTGAGAATTACGCCAACGCTTAAACCAAGGAAGCGATGGATGCGACCCATCCATTCACTATCGCGCTCAGCAAGGTAATCATTGACGGTAACGACGTGAACGCCCCGACCTGCAAGAGCGTTGAGATATGAAGGCAGAGTTGAAACGAGAGTCTTTCCTTCACCTGTGCGCATTTCGGCGATATTTCCGCTATGAAGTGCTGCTCCACCCATTACCTGAACATCGTAATGGCGCTGGCCCAATGTGCGCTGGGCAGCTTCACGGACAACGGCAAATGCTTCAGGCATCAGCTCATCAAGAGTTTCACCTTGTGTAAAGCGTGACTTAAATTCATCTGTCTTTGCACGAAGCTGCTCGTCAGAAAGTGGAGTAATTGATGCTTCAAGGGAATTGACCTTGTCGACGATCTTGCTCAAGTCGCGAAGGATTTTGCCTTCGCCAGCTCGCATGATTCGATCGAGAATTGAAGCCATCGGTCTACCTTCCAGTTGCTGTACTACAGGGCGTTAAATCAACCCCCTTATCGTAGGGGTTCTGCAACGCAGGCTGTTACGCCAGCTGCCACCTCAATGCCCAAAACACGCAGGGCTCGCGCAGCTTCATGCAGAGTTGCCCCTGTTGTGACGAGGTCGTCAATCAAAAAAGCCTTTCCACTCAGATATCTGCGCCCTTTCAGTGCTCCTTGTAAGTTTTCCATTCTTGCTCTCGCATCAAGGGAAGATTGATCTCGCACCTTTCTCACATGGATGAGATTTTCATATGTAGGCAATCCAGTGCTCATGCTCAGTTGCTGTGATAGCTCCACCATAAATTGCCTACCGCGTAATCGTGCGATGCTAGGACGAGATGGGATTGGAATAAGAATCCCCACACCTTGCTCTTTCACACAGTGAGAGAGCGCTTTGGTCAGTGCATCGAGAATTAAATCATCTGCCTGAACCTGACTATTTTCTTTCGCTGCAAGAAGTACCTTGCCTGCAATTGGTGAATATTGAATGGATGAGTAAATGGGCAAATGATAATTATTGCGGGAGTTGCTCTTAAAAATATGTGGGTGCCATTGACTGCGGCAGAGAGAACAGATGGAAAGACCTAGGGTCGAACAGCCCAAGCAGCGAACAGGAAATATCAGCTCTTGCAGCGCTCGAATGCTTCTCACTCAGGCATTGTGAGTGAAAGGTGAAAAGAATTTATAGGTAGAAATTCTCTTCGTGGAAATCTTTTGGCGCAGCCTTAATGGGCCTTCCTTCAATAGATTCTCCCGCTTTACGTGGAAGGGTAAGTACAAATTGAGCCCCAAGGCCAGGTCTGCCCCATGCATCGAGTTCACCGTTATGAAGTCGGGCATCTTCTAGCGCAATGGAGAGACCAAGTCCTGTGCCTCCGCGAACTCGAGCGCGAGATGGGTCCGCACGCCAGAATCGGTCAAAGACTCGGATTAGTGATGATTCATCAAGGCCAGATCCAAAATCTCGAACCGCAATTCCGACATCACTTTCAGTTGCAACAATAGTGACGATTACTTGTTGACCATCGGCATGATCGAGGGCATTGGATAAGAGATTGCGCATAATGCGCTCAACGCGCCTGACATCAGCTTGGATAGCAACCTTTGGTAGTTCAGAGATAACTCGGATTCCAGATTCTGTATCAATATCGCCTAGCTCAAAATCCTTCACACATTTTTGGACAAGGGCCACAACATCAAAGTCGACGGGCTCTAAAACTGCCACCTCAGCATCAAATCGACTGACTTCAAGGAGATCTTCGAGTAAGCGCTCAAAGCGGTCAATCTGCGCAGCTAAGAGTTCAGAACTTCGCGCTACTAATGGATCAAATGATGTGCGCTGGTTATAGATAACTTCCGATGCCATACGAAGGGTTGTTAAAGGGGTGCGTAGTTCATGAGAGACGTCAGAGACAAAGCGTTGCTGGACTCGAGAGAGGTTTTCAAGGCGAGTGATCTGTTGCTCAATAGATTGCGCCATCTCGTTATATGAATTGGCAAGAGTTGCCATCTCATCTTGAGATTCAATCTTCATACGCTGGCTGAAATCACCCAAAGTAAATTGCGTTGCGATGCGCGCCGCATCACGCACAGGCCTGACAACCTGCCTGACCACCAGCCATGTAATCAAACCAATCAGGAAGATCAGAGCAAATCCAGTGAAGATAAGAGAGTTTCGAATCAGCCCAAGAGTTGCTGTCTGATTTTCAAGAGAGAAGACGATATACATTTCATAGAGTCCGCCTGAAGGAATATTTACTCTCTTTCCCACAATCAGCACCTGTCGAGATGTCCCTGAGTTCTCCTGCGCCTTTGCATAGCCGCTTTCGATCTCCGTCCCCGATACGACACTCTTTCTTAGCGCTTCAGGGATTGAAGAGCTCTTGATACGCGCTGAAGCCATCTCATAAGAAACCTTTTTATTGTTATTTGAAGCGACTTTCAGGAAGATGATTTCTCGTCGGGCTTCCTTGACTACCTGGGTAGTTGCATTTACAACGATGTCGGCAAGAATTTTCTTACGTGCCTCTGTTGTTGAATCACGAGAGATTGCCAACTTATATTCAGCATCGAAGAAGGTGAACTTAGATTCTGAGATGGCAGAGTTAAAGCCTGCCGAGCGAAGACCATCGGATAAGCGTGAATTGAGGGCAGAACCTACTAAAGAGATAACGCCCAAAGAAAGTAGAACAGTCGAGAGAATAACTTTGGTGGCAAGTGATTGTGATAACGCCCGACGAATGCCCATCATGGAGAGTGAGCCCCCTTTACGCTGGGCCGCCCGCCTTATAGCCAACACCGCGCACAGTCATAACAATTTCAGGATGTTCAGGATCATGTTCAATCTTTGAGCGAAGTCGCTGCACGTGAACATTAACTAGACGAGTATCGGTGCTGTGGCGATAGCCCCAGACTTCACTCAGGAGTGCATCACGTGTGAAGACGCGACCAGGATCTTTTGCAAGTGCTACCAGAAGATCAAATTCAAGACGTGTGAGCTGAATAGATGTCGCACCACGATGGACTTCATGTGCAGTCACATCGATGCTCAGATCCCCAATAGTTAGTAACCCTGTGACATCGGCATTTGTGCGACGCAGACGTGTGCGAATTCGAGCTATGAGCTCTGCCTTATCGCGAAAGGGCTTTTGCATGTAATCATCTGCGCCAGCTTCAAGGCCGCGGACAATATCTTGTGTCTCACCTTTAGCGCTGAGCATCACAATAGGAACCATTGATTCTTGTCTAATTAATCTGCAGACCTCAATGCCATCAATTCCTGGCAACATCACATCGAGTAAGACGAGGTCTGGAGGATTATTTCTAAATACCTCCAGCGCCTCATCTCCGCGACTGACAAGATCTACATCGAAGCCTGAACTTGTGAGAACAATTCCAAGCATTTCTGCGAGGTCTTGATCGTCGTCGACGACCATAACCAAGGTCATTTATGAACCGTGCTCCCAAGAGTTGAGGTACATATCTTGTGCAGGTGTAAGTGTGTCGATGCGTCCACCCATTGACTTGAGCTTGAGTGAAGCAACTTCCTTATCAATGTATGTAGGAACTTCGTGAACACCAGCTGGAAGATTCTTTGCTTCCTTCACAAGGTATTCAGCTGTAAGTGCCTGATCAGAGAATGACATATCCATTACTGATGCAGGGTGACCCTCTGCAGCTCCGAGGTTAACAAGGCGTCCTTCAGCAAGGAGAAGTAGGCGACGGCCATCCTTCATGACGTATTCGTCAGTCTGGTGACGCATCTTTTCATTCTTCTTTACTGAGTTCTGCTCAAGCCATGCAACATCGATTTCGATATCGAAGTGACCTGAGTTAGCCATGATTGCGCCATCCTTCATCACTGCGAAATGCTCATCGCGAAGAACATCGCGGTTACCTGTAACAGTGATAAATACATCGCCAACCTTTGCAGCATCAACCATTGGCATGACGCGGAATCCCTGCATCATTGCATCAAGTGCCTTTGTTGGATCGATTTCAGTAACAACAACATCTGCGCCCATGCCCTTAGCGCGTTCTGCAACGCCCTTACCGCAGTAACCAAATCCAGCCACGACGACGATGCGTCCTGCAAGAAGGAAGTTAGTCGCACGGAATACAGCATCAAGTGTTGACTGACCTGTTCCGTAACGGTTATCGAACATGTGCTTTGTATCGGTGTCATTGACAGCGATCATTGGGAAAGTAAGTGCTCCATCTTTTGCCATCTGGTTGAGACGGATAACTCCAGTTGTTGTCTCCTCGCATCCACCAGCGATATTTGGTAGAAGTTCCTTACGAGTTGTGTGAAGTGTGTTCACGAGGTCGCAACCATCATCAAATACTTGGTGTGGATTGATATCAAGTGCTGCGTTGATATGTGCGTAGTAACCATCGCGGTCAACTGCATTACGTGCGAATACTGAAATACCGTATTCGTGAACAAGCGCAGCTGCTGTGTCATCTTGTGTTGAAAGTGGGTTTGAAGCACAGAGTGCGATATCAGCGCCTCCTGCTTTAAGAACGCGCATCAAGTTTGCAGTCTCAGTTGTGACGTGCATGCAAGCTGCAATGCGTACGCCTACGAATGGCTGTGACTTCTCAAAACGCTCACGGATCTGTGCAAGCACAGGCATGTTGCGTTCTGCCCATTCAATCTTCTTGCGGCCAGCTTCAGCAAGTGATGCATCTGCAATGTCATGCTTTGGAATAGTTGTGACAGGTGTCATGTGTATTTTCTCCCTAGTGTAAAAACGGCTGTTTTATTCGCTTGACCTTCGGCGTAGGGCTCTACTGTGCTAGTCGGCTATGGGGATAGCCTACTAGTTACGGGATTAATAGGAGGATGTCGAGGTCGCCTCGAATGGTGTTAAGTACATCATCTCGAACCTTCTTCATACGGGCTTCCGTTGAAGCCTCAACGTTGAGTCGAAGCAGGGGCTCAGTATTGGATGCGCGAAGGTTAAACCACCAGGTATCGCCATTGATGGTCAGGCCATCCAGGTGATCAACTTCGACCCCATCTTTCTTGCCATAGATCTTCTCAATCTGATTCATGGCTGCCATTGCATCACTCACTGTTGAATTGATTTCACCACTTGAGTAATAACGATTAAATGAAGAGAGAAGTTTCGAAAGCGGCGTATCGGTTTCCCCAAGAGCTGCAATGGCATGCAGGGCTGCCAGCATTCCCGAATCTGCTTTCCAGAAATCACGGAAGTAGAAGTGGCCAGAGTGTTCGCCGCCAAAGACAGCGTTCGTCTCAGCCATTAGCTTCTTAATATAAGAATGTCCTACGCGAGAGCGAATTGCTGTTCCGCCGTTTTCTTCAACAACTTCCTTCACGGCGCGTGACGAGATTAAGTTATAAATAATATTTGATGCCGGGTAGCGCTTAAGTTCACGTGTAGCAATGAGCGCTGTAAGGGCAGAGGGATTTACTAAATCGCCCTTCTCATCCACGAGGAAACAGCGATCAGCATCTCCATCAAAGGCAAGGCCAATATCAGCTTTATGTTTCTTAACAGCCTTCTGCAGATCTTTGAGATTGGAAGGTTCGATGGGATTAGCCTCATGGTTAGGGAAGGTGCCATCGAGCTCAAAGTACATCTCAATAACTTGCGCATTCAGGCGCTTAAAGACGGCAGGTGCTGTGTATCCACCCATTCCATTACCTGCATCAATCACAATTTTCAGTGGTCGAATAGATGCAACATCCACGAGTGAGAGAAGATGGTCAACATACTCTTCAAGCATCTCTTGAGATTTTTCTACTCCAAGATTGCGCATCGCCATTGGAGTTCCCTCTTTGACGAATTTTTCAATGGTCACAAGTCCTGACTCTTTGCCAATGGGTCTAGCGCCACTGAAACAGAGCTTGATTCCGTTGTAAGCAGCAGGGTTATGGCTTGCTGTAAACATGGCACCGGGAAGATTGAGCTTTCCTGATGCGAAATACAACATATCTGTTGAGGCTAAACCAATACGGATGACATCAAGACCTTGCGAGGTAACACCTGCAGCAAATGCAGTTGCAAGTGTGGGAGATGATGGACGCATATCTTCACCAATCACCACAGTGCCTGGTTCACGCTCTAATTCAAGAAATCGAGCAACTGCAACACCTGTGGCAAAGGCAAAATCAGGGGTGAGTTCTTTATCGACTAGACCACGTATGTCATAGGCCTTAAAGATGGATGTGCTCATATGGATATCGTAAAGAGAAGAGTGAGGAAATAGAAATTAGGAAGGGACTGCGCGTAAGTGTCCGCGTCGTCCCACGCTTGATTGGGATGGCGATGTTGATACTTCGTGCTCAGAGGCAAGTGGAACGTGAGCTACTTCGCGGACTGCATCTGCAATTGCCATTAAATCATCATCACTGGGTCCAGCATGATTAACATCAATGCTCTGGCGAATTACATTCCAACCATTAGGCACTGTCAGCCTTGCTGAATGTTTATCGCAGAGATCATAGGAATGTGGTTCAGAGAAAGTAGCAAGAGGTCCAAGGACTGCAGTGGAATCTGCATAGATATATGTCAGAGTCATCGATGCAACGGAGCGACATGTGACGCGTGAACACACGCGCCCTGTCCGTACCTGATTACTCATGTCATCAAGATTAGTGGGGGTAAGTCCGAAAGTTAGGGATTGAGTACTCGAATATTCGATGCGGGTACTGAAGATTTTGAAAGAACGCTGCCAGCATTGAGTGGGATATAGCCATAGCCACTCTTTGATGCGATGAGAGCTGCGCCCGATGTGCCCGATGAGATACCGGTAAAGGAGACTGCGCGCACAGCATTAGGAACTACAAAGGTCGCAATATCCTCGGCAGAAATCTTGATTGTCTTCGTCTTGCCATTGGTATAGGTCAGTTCAAGATTGACCTTGATGCCAGTGCCAGTAAAGACAAGGGTGGGAGCCAATCCGGTTGTAGCAAGGGTGTACTCGGTCAGATCTTCAGCTGCAGTGCTCCACACAAAGTCACGTTTTCCTTTCACAAGAGTCTGAGTGAGGACAGAGCCAAGAATCGGTTGATCCGATGAAATGTGCAGTGCGAATTTTCCAGATTCCATAGTCACATTCAAAGGAATTTCAATCACTTTCTTATGTGCAATCACTCTTCCATCAATACCCGCTGGGGCAAAAGTTCCATCTGTTGACTTGATTTCTGCGGTTATGCGCGCATCGACATCACCTGGAACAAGAAGTCGGAGAGTATGTGGGGTCGAGCCACTCCTTCCAGTCTGCTGCGGAATTGCAGGAATCTGCAATTTCTTTATTGGCTCCCCTGTTGAATTCACAATATCTCCACCGAGGGCCTTAAGTCCTTTACCGCGTTCATCAATAACAAATCCATTCACGCGTCCTGAACGAGGAAGTAGATGGATGGCTATCTGCTTTGAACCTGGTGCCAAGGAAGCTAAGGAAAGTGATGTAAAGGTATTTGCTTTGAGTGAAATGCTGCGTGGGGTAATCGCTCCATTTTCAGTGAAGATTTGTATTTCAACAAGTGCGCGACCTAAGCCACTATTGACAATGTTCAGTGATCCTTTGGAAGTGATATCTGCAGCTGCTCCAACAAACCACTGAGATGCAACCGGTGCACTGCAAGGAACAGCACCTGCCCAGACTCCCGTGCGCACTTGCCATGCAACTGGTGTGACAGAACCTGCCTCAACAACAGCAGATTGCGCTGCTACTGCGAAGCGTCTAATGCCCACTTGAGTTGTCTGCATTGATGAGGTTCCGGTCTTGCGCACCAGTGTCTTCGGTGATGTTAATGAAATTGCGGTGGATAAACCTGGTGTATTGGGTGGACATACCGATGCTGGGTATGAAGAATTAAATCGGCTTGTCGAAACCGTGAAGTTGAGGATGTTGCTCAGAAAGAGCACAGTGGCCGTGGCGATAGCCAGAATGAGTATGCGTTGATTCTTCATGCGATCACCGCATCCTCAATCTCACTTCTGCGACGACCCGAAGGAAGGGCAAGAACAGCTGTGGTGACTAAGACAATGAGAAAGAGTGAGATCCACCCACGTCTGATGGTGCCATCGTGAATGACTGAGATATCTCCCCCGGTCGTGACTTCAAATGATGGAAGCTTGCTGGCATTCTCAATCTTGGCAAGGCGATAACCATCTTGAAAAATCTGCCAGGCATTGCTGTAGCTCTCGGTCAAAGTGATTGTTCCAGGGGAAGGTGCATAGGCGCGCACACCTTTAGAAGCCAGGATCATTTCTTTTCCAGAGTAATCCACGAAATTCAGTCGCCCAGTATCTTTCAACACTCGCCAAACAATTCCAGCATTGGTGGCAGATGTTCGATTAAATCCACCCAAGCCATCGATTGTCTGCACTACATCTTTACTCACTGGGTTCTTCAGGAATACATATTTGATTCCATAGGTTGAAAAAGTATTACTTGATGTGACGCCAGTATTATCAATAAGGCCTTCGATAGCTTGAGTGATTACTGCAAGATCTTTCGGAGCAACATCTGGTTCGCCCAACATAATTGCAGATCCTCGTGAAATGTAATACGACAACGTGGTCTCATTGTTATTGCGATATGAACGCAGCACCACAGTCTTTGCATCTTTCTCAATCGCAAGAAATGCTGGAAGTATCTCTTCTGAGGATGTGCGCAGAGGAGAATCAGCACCTGCTGTGACAAGCCAGAAAGTTGATGTGACCGAGTAGGCCATGGTGATGAGCAGAACGAGTGCAACCGAGATGTGACGGTAATTCACATGTGACTGTTCAAGTCGTGCCCGAACCTTGTCAAACATCACCACTGCCGAAGTAATCGAGAGCAAAGTGGCAACAGCAATGAATGTGGCTGCATTAGCGCGAGTACTAGTTGCCGAACCATTCCCTGAGACAACGAGCGCACTGACCAATGTGCCGGATAAGAGAAAGATTAACCCCAGCGTTGCAAATTTGCGCGCTGCAGTCGTTGAAAAGAATGTAACAAAGAGCACGATGGCAACGGGACTAATGCACCACCAGGGAAGAGAACCAGGACCACCAGGGTTTGCAAAGAATGCGAAGTTGGCACCACTGCCTGGAATAGTAAGTCCGATCTCTGCAAGAAGCCTTGTTGGATTGACAAAGATTGCAAAGGAGCCTGGCGCCGATAAGAGAATAGGTAGAACTACCAAAGTTGTTCTGCGAATCACTCTCTCAATAAAAAGTGGGTCTCTATAGTTCTTCTGCACGATGAGAAAATCTCTATAGAGGGCAAAAGCAACTGCAGCAATCAGAATCAAGAGCACCGATGGATTAAAGGCGAAGAGCAGCCAGATAAAGAGTGAGTAGGCAAAGATGCTTCGCCATGTGCGCTTTTCAATATCAACCCAGTTGCGAAGACCTGTGGCAAAGATAGGCAGAAGTGCGATGAAGACAAGCACTCCTAAACGTCCAGAGTTCACTGCAGCAATCGAGACAGGAGAGAGTGCGTATAAAAGGGATGCTCCCGCAGATAGCCATTGGTTATCGGTATAGCGCTTGAGGAATTGATGCGCAGTCAGAAGGAATATAAAGGGTGCTGCAATAAAGAAGAGAGCGATGAATACCTTCACACTGCCAAATGTGAGTAGCGATGCACCGCTAAGAATTAATACCCAGGGAGGTGTCGAGAGTGCACTTCCCATGCCAATCTCATGCCAACTTTGAAGATAGAGCTTAAAGAGATCTCTAAAACTGCTAGGCGATTCAGGCAGCGCTCCCCCAGATACTGCTCCAAATCTATGTCGTGCCCAGAAGATGGATATCACAGCAAGAATGGTGAGAACTGCTACCAGCGGGCGAGCAAATACCAATCTCCACGGCTTAACTGAAATCGGAGTAAGTAAATCCTCATCTTCATTGATGGTCAGATCACTTGCAGCAGGAGTGCTTTCAGCAAGGTCATCTGGCAATAGATGCGATCGCAAACTTTCAAATCCACGCGAGATTGAACTTCGCAGTTGTGTAAATCGTGAAGGAATAAAGGTCTTTACGACGCGGCTTGAAATATAACGGCTGGCCTTACGTGCCTTGCGTGCTTTCAAGAGTTCTGTCGGATGAATAAGAAGAGTCGCGATTGCCAAAATCTCATCACTTGCATAGCCAGGAAGTTTTGCAAAGAGATATCCAATAGATCGCACAAGTGCGCCAGCAAGTAATTGGATGGATAGCCATGGCAGTGACCACCAACTTGAGTTGGCAAGAAGAACATAGGCGGCATTGCGGCGATCTAGAAGTAATGGGCGATGCAGGAATGCGCCCTGGACATCGACAGCGCGACGCTCATTGCTCGCAGCTTGCGCGTGGTAACCAATAGCATCGGTGACCACGGCAACGGTGTGGCCTGCAGTTCTCACGCGCCATCCGAAATCAACATCATCGCGGAAGAGTTCAAGGTTCTGATCAAATCCACCGAGCTCTTCAAAGACATCGCGTCTGATAAGAGCTCCGGCAGTACTTACTGAAAGCACTTCATAGATTCCATCGTGCTGACCCTGGTCATATTCATTAGGTTCTAATCCAGTCCAGCGAGCCCCATTGCTTGCAAGACTAATTCCAACTTCAAGTAAGTGTGTGCGGTTATGCCATCCCAGTAACTTCGGTCCAGCCATGACAACGCTAGGTCTTTCAGAAAGTGCGGCTAAGAGTGATTCAAGGGCGCCGGGATGCAATGCGCAATCATCATGGAGAATCCATAACCATTCTTCAACGCCTTCAATAGGAGCAACAAGTTTTTCCACTCCATATGCAACTGCTTCACCAAAACCTGTTGCGCGATCAAGAGTTGCAACGGGAATGCGAGCGCCTTTAAGAAGTTTTGCTGAACCATCCTGTGAGCCTGTATCAACGGCAAGAATCTGATCAACGTTTCTCGTCTGAGAGACAATCGATGCAACAACTTCAGGCAACCACGTTGATCCATCATGGACAACGAGAATTGCAGAAACGCGTTGCGTGCTCATAAGGGAAACTTATCGTTTGAAAGTATGAAGGTAGCCGCGCTTATGCGGGGCGACGCTTGAGGCGACGGCGCTCACGCTCGGAGAGGCCACCCCAGATTCCAAAACGCTCATCATGTGCGAGCGCGTATTCAAGGCACTCTTGGCGCACATCACAGGAGAGGCAGACGCGCTTTGCTTCGCGTGTAGATCCACCCTTTTCAGGAAAGAAAGCTTCTGGATCGGTCTGAGCGCAGAGTGAGCGCTCTTGCCAGGAGAGTTCAATATTCTCTCCGCTAGCTAGTTGGATAGTTGGTCCAGCAGTGGGGGCTGATGGCTTGCCAGTCGATGTTCCTTCTGGGCGGATCGGCATATAAAAAGCTCCTCAAGTCATTAGGTCGCACTTCGCTGTGAAGAACGCGCTCTAGGTATGAATTACACCGTTGTAATCCCTCTGAGTCAACCCCAAGGTCGAGACTTTCTGAAGTTTTTTATGCTCAAATCAAGGAAAAATTAAATATTTCTACAAAATAATCGGTAAATCGAGCTTTTGCGAGAGGTAATGAGCGTTTTTTTCAACTCCTGCTGCAACATCGGTGCCATGGGCGATAAATGAATGTGAGAGCTGGGCTCCATCGCCAATGGTGACGTCATCTCCGATGATGCA
>Ga0315899_10004244_pt1 | contig 15519 bp, 8 predicted proteins | sample LakEriMetagenome_2_FD_203518 | JGI IMG/M metagenome (GOLD analysis project Ga0315899, IMG submission 203518) | Freshwater fungal communities from buoy surface, Lake Erie, Ohio, United States - Buoy 4 MA112 | ecosystem: Environmental > Aquatic > Freshwater > Lake | place: USA: Lake Erie, Ohio... | reverse complement strand
GTGCCGAGCTGCATCGATTTAGCCAGCGCCTATCATAGACGATCAGGCTTGGCGCGGCCCTCCCAAGCCTCTGGGTCTGGGGGCGTGGGAGATGCTGCGACGGCAGATGGCTGACGGCTCCACCAGAATCAAACGGGCCCTACAAACAAAATTAATATATCAATAATTTCAATTATTTATACCTAAAGCGCGGCGCTCAGCAAGCAAGAGAACGTTGGAGAACGCCGGACCTGGGGGGCAACGGGAACTGAAAACCGTTTTTTATCATCGCTCTATTTGGTCTAAAAAGATGGTCCCTTCCGTCGTTCGCCTGTGCTTTTTATGGATGATTTGTACTAAAGCACACCAGTCGCAACTATATGCGGCGAACGGAATTGAACCGATTTGAGCCTTCGGGAGGTCAGTCATTGTCGGCGATGTCAGATTCGAGTGAACAACTGCGGCTAGAGAGCCTTTACGAGAAGCTGCAGGTAAAGCTTCTCGATCTCTCCCGCAGAAACGGAATGCTAAGCTACGGCCTGGGTACCCGGTCGCAGCGCCACATACAGATCGTCGATAACAGCCTAAAGGATGTTTATACCAAACTCGTCGGCGAAGAAACAAAGCTAAGGATTGCCTTTCTTCCTGAGCCAGATGACTTGCTGCCGGAGGAAAAGACCGACGAATTTCTGGCTGCGCTGGAATACGCTAAAATTTCCGATATCGAATACTTGTCAAAGCTTGAAGCGTTAGAGCGCGAAGGACGAGACGACGAAATCGAACTTGCCAAAATGGAGCGGCAGCTTCGCGACAATGTGCGCCCAAAGCTTGGACTGCCGCCGCGCCCCGCCCGCGCGGATATCAGCCGCGTTGACCATGCGCGTTCCAGAGGTATCGATCCCTCTCTTGATTTGCCCCAAACGAGTCTGAAGCAGGGCCGCGATAATCAATCGCTTCAGACGCTCAAGTATCCCGATGAGCTCGAACGGGTAATTGAAAAAATTGCCAGCCAAGCGCGCCTCGCCGAACAGGAGATGGGCGTATCTACACTGTTTCTGGCCTTTGGATTTCTCGAATGGTATGAATCTGAGGACTCTGACAAGCAGGCTTATGCGCCGCTTCTTCTACTACCGGTAACGCTCGACAAGGAGAAGGTGCGCGGTAAGGAAATCTATTATCTTTCCGCTCGGGAAGGCGGTGCGGGGGCAAATCTCAGTCTGCAAAAGCTGCTGGAACAAGACTACAACCGCCACCTCGCAGACTTCGAAGTGGAAGAAGATGGCGTGATCGGATCGGTCGACGACTATCTCGCACATGCCGGTACTGCCGTTGAAGGCCTGAAGCGTTGGAATATTCGCCGTTGGCTGGTGCTTGGCCATTTTGCTTTCGGCCGGTTCGCGATGTACGCAGATTTAAAAGCGGAGAATTGGTCGGATCACCCAGTCCGGCATCCTCTCGTGAATGCCATCCTGAGCGGCACCGAGCATAACACAGGTGGGCCCCAGATATCATCTGTACCAGACGATTATCTTATCGACGATCCAGAAATAGAGAAATTCGCGCCGTTGTTGATCCAGGACGCCGACGCATCGCAACACAGCGCACTAGTTGATGCCATGCGTGGCAAAAATCTTGTCATCCAGGGACCGCCTGGAACTGGAAAATCACAGACTATTACCAACATCATTGCGAATGGTCTCGCACAGGGAAAGCGAGTCCTCTTTCTATGCGAGAAACAGGCCGCGCTCGATGTTGTGAAGCGAAGACTTGACCGCGCAGGTCTGGGGGATTTCTGCCTGGAGCTTCACTCCGACAAGGTGTCCCCACAAATCGTGATCGAGAGTCTTAAGAGGCGTGCAGATTTAGGGCGCCGCAAAACGCCCCGGGTCTCCCCGCACGGAACCGACATCAACACCATCGGCTGGAACGATAGCCGCACCGCGCTAGCCCGTTATCTGGAAGGACTTCATGCGCAAGGGCCAACTGGCGCTACGCACTTCGATCAGATCTGGAAGGCGCTACGCGGGCGCACGCAGAATGCCGACGTGCTAGAAACATTCATCTCGTGCGGCGTTCCTAAAGAACTGCTTCTTGATCCCGCAAAACTGGCTGCCATCCAGGCACATCTAACAGTCTTTGCGGATGTATCGACCACATTCATGGATACGTTTGGTCACCCCGCGCGTTCACCGTGGGCAGAGTTAGAATTCAGTGCCATACCACGATATGACATCGATCGTTTGATCTCCAAGCTTAAAGATCTGCGCGCGGTGGGCGGGGAGCTGATCAGCTATTTTGAACGCTTTGGGTCAGCGTTCACACTAGTGAAAATCGGGGATATTGAGCGCCTAGCTAAGATTGATGCTGCTCTTAGCGAACCGGCGGATGGCACGACAATAGCTCACATTACTGGCTTCGATATTGATGAGCTGGCTCAAGGTCTACGAGAAAAGCGATCTCTTCTAGAGATTGATCGAGAGCTATCCAGTAAGCCCGATCTTTCCGGGAAAGAATTGGCGCACCTTGCTCTTGCATCGAAACTGATTGCGTCCGGAGCACCGCGCGAGCTTCTTGAAATGTCGCCAGCGAAAGCCAATGCCGCCGCCGCCGCGCTTATCGAGCAGCTCACTTCGCTAATCCGCGCTGTGGAAAGCTGCCTGCCTATTCTGCAGGCGTTTGACGTAAAGCCCGACCTTCCGGCGAGCGGTCTCGCCGCCGTTGCATTAGCCGCGCTCGCGATATCAGAGATTCCAATACAGAACTACCCCTGGGTCGGTGCCCTCTCCGGCGTAGACGAGCACGCACTCACGGACGCGCATTCACAATGGCAACGCCTGTCGGAAGCTGAGAGCGTCTGGCGCCGTAGGCTCAAGGCACATGGAGTTCAGCCGTGGCCCAGCGTCGACAAGCTACAGTTTGCGGCAAGAACGCTACGGAAGTCGGGTCTTGGTAGCTTCGCAACTCTAATCAACGGCTCGAAGCGAACGGCGCGTGACCTCGTGGTCCAGCTCGGCTTCTCGATAGCATCTCCCACCTTGGCCGAAGACGTTGGACATCTAGCGGAACATGCCCGCGCTGTGATGGCCTTTGAGTCAGATGGCACTATTTCGCGTTTGTTGGAGCCATACTGGAAGGGTCTACAGACGCCGATCAATCAAATCGTCGACGGTTTGGCTCACAGAAACGCCATAGTCGGGCAGCTCGCACCGTTGCCCTGTGGCAAGCTTATCGCGCAACAGTTGCTGTTACTTCCAGCCAGGAAATTCTCGGAGCTGAGGCAGCATACGGCTGTCGCCCGCGCCGTGCAGGCGCACGCGGATAGCCTGCGCCGCTTCGATGACAGTACGGTCGAGGCCACTCTTTCAGAGGCGCGCCGGGAGTTAGGTGTTCTTCAGAGTTTTTGTCAGATTGACAGTGACAAGATTCTCAACCCTGTCGAAATCCCACTCCAGCAGATAGCTGAAACTGCAGTACTTCTTACCAAGAAGGCGGATATCCAGAGGAAACTGTCGGGCATGTCGGTCGTGCACGTGGTTGACGCTCTAGGCGGGACGCTAGCCGAAATTGATAAAGCCGAATTAGCCATCAGCTGGATCAACGCAGTTAGGAACGCCGTGCCATTGGGAATCATACGCGAAGCGCTGATATCGCGCGAAGCTCCTACTAAACGGCGACTTCTGCGCGAGGCGGCAGCGGCGGGGGTGGCACTAGGCCATTCGCACATATCACTAACAGACGCCCTTTCGTCCGAATTTGGAATAACCGAGTTATCTGACCTGTTACCCAAAGACCTAGTCGAGCGTCTCGATCGTCTCATTAGCCGTCGCACCGAACTGGCTGACTATCTTACCATCCGCAACTACCGCAAGGAACTCGCTGACAAAGGCCTTGCTGACATTCTAGAACGTAGCGATCGCCTTGAGCTGGCACCTGACCGCTTACCTCAAATTTTCGAAACCCTAGTCGCTTACGGACTAGCCGATATCTCCCGCCGCGCGGCCCCCGATTTAAGCCGACAAAACGGTGCCGCACTGGAAGCACATAGACGGAATTTTGCAGAAAGAGACAGAAAAAAAATCAAGAGCGACCGTGCCATTATTGTGGACCGCCTAGTGGAGAAAGACCCACCGGCAGGTTCGAGTGCGGGGCCGCGCAGAATCTGGACCGATATGGAGTTACTGCGAAACGAATTTCCCAAGCAGCGCCGTTTTACGCCTGTTAGAGGATTGCTCTCACGAGCAGGAAGAGCCATTCAAACGCTCAAACCCTGTTTCATGATGTCGCCACTTTCCCTGGCAAAGTTCGCCAAGGCTGGACAACTGGAGTTTGACATCCTGCTTATCGACGAAGCCTCCCAAATGAAACCCGAGGAAGCTCTCGGCGGCCTCTTGCGCGCAAAGCAAGTTATCGTGGTGGGTGATGCGAAGCAGCTTCCGCCAACCAATTTCTTTAATCGCTCGGTGCAAAGCATCGGTTCCGAAGATAACTACGAAGATATTGACGACGAGTCGATCCTAGAAGTTTGCGAAAAGACTTTCCGTGAAGTGCGTCCCCTTAAATGGCATTATCGCAGCAAGTGCGAAAGTCTCATTGCATTTTCGAATGCGGAGTTCTACAAAAATTCACTTATTACGTTTCCTATGGCGCGGCCCGACTCATTCTCGATTGATCTTATCAGAGTCAATGGCAGCTATCAGGCGCGTCGAAATGTAGCCGAAGCTGCGCGCATTGCCGAGGAGGCCATCGCGTTCATGCGCCACTTTGCGGAGGCAGACGAAGATACAATCCTTACAGTGGGAATAGTCAGTATCAACACCGATCAGCGCGATCTTATCGACGAAGAATTGCGCCGCCTTGCCGCAGGCGATGAACTTGTCGAGCGCTACTGCGAGAAGGTACGAAAAAAGGGTGAGCCACTGTTTGTGAAGAATCTCGAAAATGTGCAGGGCGATGAACGAGACTACGTTCTTATCTCGCTGACTTATGGACGAGAGCCTAGTGCGACAGCTCTAATGCAACGATTCGGCCCGATCAACACCAAACAGGGCCACCGGCGTCTGAACGTGCTTTTCTCGCGAGCCCGAATTCGCATTGCGCTATTTGCGTCATTTGGCTCCGATGACATAAAGCCAGCGGAAAAAAGTTCAGAGGGCGTACTCATTCTGAAGCGATACCTTGAGTATGCTGAAACCCGTGGCCGCGCCATGGTGGAGTCGACTGGAACTGAACCCGATACGGATTTTGAAGGAGAGGTTGGCGAGCGCTTAAGGGCGCGCGGCTACAAACTTGACTTTCAGGTCGGCGTGTCCGGCTACAAAATCGATCTTGGGGTGCGGCATCCTGACTACCCTGACAGATTCTTAGCGGGCGTAGAATGCGATGGTGCCAGCTATCATTCAAGTAAAAGCGCCCGCGATCGAGATAGGTTGCGGGAGGAGGTACTGCGCGGCTTGGGTTGGGACATCCTACGAGTTTGGTCGACAGACTGGTTCGATAATCCCGAGCTTGAGACCGACAAGCTGTCTGCAAGACTGGAGCAGTTGCGGTCGGGCCCTCAGCGGACGTTCCAGGATTATGCCATCCTCGATCTATTTGCTGCACCTGCACCCGGGACAGAGCCCTCATATGACCCATCGACCACCGATGACGTCAGTGATGGCATTGCGCCAATAGACAGCGATACGAACCAAGAAGCACCGCTTATTAGCCCGTCGTCTAGTTCTCCATCCGATGAGCTGCCGCTCTACGCCGGCGACGGATCGCTCAGCGCGCCTCAAGCGGCGAAAGCGCTTGAGCAATTCCGCGACATTGTTATCCGCAACGAGGTGCCCGATTGGAGTCCTCATCGCTCGATCTTGCGCGATGGAATGATCGAGACCTTCGTTTCCCAACGTCTAGATGATTCTGAGGACTGGTTTCGGAAAGTTCCACAATTCCAGCGCCGCGGGACTGACCCAGTAGAGAAGACTCTCTTTCTCGCGCGCATATGTGAGATCGTCGAGCGTATTGACGGTGATTGCTCGCCCCCCGAGTCCCCACGTGGCGCTCCTTTCACATTGACTCCACTAGGTACTGACAACCAACCGGCTCAGTCGTCCTTGCCATTGGGACCTTCAGTGGCATATGCACCGGTCTCGAAGCCAAGTTCGTCCGCAGGGGAAAAATATGTAGTAGCGGATTTTTCGAGGTTGCCCGACCAGCTGCGGGCGGACCGTTTTTACGATCGGGATTACAGACCCACAATCGGTCGCATGGCCGCTTACGTCATCCAGACAGAAGGTCCGATTTACGACGAGGTATTATTCACGAGAATTGCTCGCATTCATGGATTTCAAAAGACCGGAGGCACTATACAGAAGCTTATTCTATCAGCGATTGACCGGCGTTTTCCGCGTACGAAGGAGGGTGGACGAGAAGTGTTCTGGGACACTACCGCGCAGACCAACTCTCCTGTAACATTCCGCGAGAGCCCGAACGATATTAGGTCGTACTCAGACATTCCTATTGCAGAGCTTGCGAGCCTAACTTTGCCTTTTGTCCGTATCCGCATGGATGACGAACTAATTCTTCGAAAGATGGCGACGCAGTTCGGCATCGGACGTTTGCGCGCAATAACCCGCGCACGATTTGGAAAGGCGATTGAGTTTGCAAAATCCGCCATAAACTCAGGCGGATGAGCCCACGCCATAATCCTGGCGTGAAAATGAGCGCGACGATGAACCATCGAGTTTTTTCTGTAAAAAGACCGACTCCGAATGACGCAGAGTGGCTGCCGCCTTTGATTTGGCGCCGCCTGCGCTGATTGCCTTGATTCATCGCCATGAACTATGATGTGTTGCCCTCCGCCGTCTTGCAGATACAATAGTTGATAAAGTGCCGGGTATAGAGAACGAGAAAGTTCTCCCCTTTTCGGTGGATGATTTTGGGGTTCCGCCTGAATGGGTTCTGTAATCATGATGAATCGGGCAAAAAGAAATAAAAACATCCACTTCATGCGATCTATCCCTCGAAAGCGAAGCCACCAGGCCATCTAATTGAGGCACGGACGAATTCTGGCTCTCCGCAACTCCTAGGGGCTTACCGTGAGCCTAGATACACAAGCTATCCGTTCGGCGACCCGGCCAGGCCGGTAGCGTCACACCCTCTCCACCAGCCGAAACGTGCGCGACGCCAGCAGTAGGCTGTCCCGGCTGATGGCAGCGTCCTCCCCCGGTGCATTCATTGCACTCCAGATGGTACGGCGGCGCATCGCCGCTGTGCTGCCGGAAAGGTCCGTAATCCAAAGCGTCCCCCGAGCGGCGCCAAGGCAGCGCAGCCTGTCGCGGTACTGGTTGTGTGCCTCGGTCGCGCTAAGTTTTGGCAACTTAATTCCACGGATACGGAGCAGTGGTTGCTCCATATGATTGCTTTCCTTGCCGAGCGTACTCCGCGAAGTCAACCCGCACTCAAACTTAAAAGTCAATCGCCTTTTCCCGTCATATTTTAAAGGCTCGAGACGGCTGCGCATTGAATTTAGCCGTGCAATTCAGGGCAACACCAGATGCCTCGTGCTGACTCGGCTTTCGCAACTCGGCGCAGATCAAAATTAGGAATATCGAATGAGACAAATTTCTTCGATGCGGTCGGTATTCTTCCTGGCGCTTTTGGGCCTTGCTGCCTGCGGTGGCGGTGGCGGTGGTGGCGGCGGTTCCAGCGGGCCGGTAACGCCTCCGGCGGGAATCCCGGTACCCTTCCAGGCCCCAGGTACGACAGTCACATACGCAGTTGACTCAGCTGCAGCGAGCGTGATCGGAACGTCAGTAACAGGTCAACGGATAGACGCGGCAGGAACCGGGAGCACGGTGGCGCTAACAACCGGTAGCAACGGGAACCTGACGAACGCTTCTTTCAACATCGCAACACCGACGACAAGGTTTGTTCAAAGCTACGGTGGTTCTCAGCTCACCCCGTTACCTTCGCTCACCCTTTCGTATCTTTCGAACACAATCACCGCACTCCTGAATACGCCTGGTGCAAACGGCTTCATTAGTGCCGGCGCTGGCTTGAGTTATTCGACCTATGGGGCGTGGGGGTCTAACGACTTCACCAGTGGCCGCATTGGTGTGCTTGCCGGCGGGTCTGCTACTCCCGCCAGCGCCATGCCCACTAGCGGGACGGCAACCTACACGGGCCAAACTATTGGCACGGGGGCAAATACTACTGGCGCATACGCTTTGCTTGGTAATGCGACGATCCAGGTTAACTTCGGCACGAACGCGGCAACAATTACTCTGAATAATACGCAACAGCAGTATCTTGGTACAAATTCAGTCATCACTGGCCCCACTCTAACTGGCACCGGTACCATTTCTGGGAATCGCATGGCCGGAACATTGAGTGGCACCGGCCTTTCTGGCACACACGCAAGCACATTCTATGGGCCAGCCGCGCAGGAAAATGCTGGCGTCTGGTCTGTTGCTGGCAGCGGTGGAAGCGCTCAAGGAAGCTGGGGAACACGCCGCTAAAACACCATGCTTCGCTGTCTTGTCGTCGGGTTACTATCTGTCGGCTTGTGTTTCGGCGCTGCGGACGCCGCAACTCAGCGCCTAGAGACTGGTTTAAGCGAACAGCCTGTGAGTACGAAAGAGAGCCAAGAACTGCTTCGGCTTATGCTTATGCTCGGTCAGCACGAGGAAGCCATCGCTGCGTTAGAGGAGCTGACCGAATTACAACCGCATGATCCCGAAACATGGTTTATGCTTGGTATCGCGAGGCGGATGCACGGAAACCTTCTCTCAGCAGAGGACGCCTTCCGCCAAGTTATCCTTCTGGATCCTATGCAAGTACGGCCACGAATTGAACTTGGTGTTACTCTTATTTTGAGGGGAGATTTCGATGGCGCCTACGATATACTGGATGAGGCACGGCTTCTGACCAGCAATACTCATGTACGCCGAAATATTCAAAATATAATGACTCGGATAAATCGTCAGCGTACCCTTGTTTTGAATTTTGGGGTCCGCCTGCAACCTGATAGCAACACCAACTACGCCACCGGACGGCAGGATGTGGTGATTGCAGGCTTTCCCTTTGCGCTCGACCGAAAAGCACGGCGATCAAAAGGGCTTGGGATAGGTTTTGACTCTTTCGTACGGTTCTCCCCCGAGCTTCAGGATGAGTTTCGGGTCGTCGCAGACTTGATGGCCACTGGTGTTCATTTTTTTGGCCCTTGTTGTGATGATTACACAGTTGGCACAGCGGCTGGTATCGGATGGAATAGCGAGGGAACCAGCATCATCACTCAAGTCTTCGCGCGGGAGCGCTTCTATGACTCTTATCCCTATGTCTATGAAAATGGGATTCGCATGGAAGCATCGCTAACTCGTCCACTATACTCGCTTCACTGGGCGGGGGAGTTGGGCGATAGCAGAATTCTACCACTCAATATGGATGGAGATCTTCTGCGAGGGGTAGTTGCCGCAGAAGCGCTTATTGCGAATGAGATTGCGGTCGGCCTGATATTGCGGGGGGAACGGTTGAGTTATCCCAGTCCCACACAGTCCTTCACGGCTTATACTATTGAGGGTCGTGTTATGCTGCCTGGTCCGTGGCGATATCCCGTTCGTATTTCCGGCGCTATTGTCCAGCGCGAGTATGATGGCCCTACAATTACGAGTAACGGATCAAAGCGGCAGGATGTTTTTTATAATACGACTACGACTTTGGAATTCGACACAGTTAGTTTCTATGGGATGACCCCGGCAATTGGGATTACCTATCAGGTTCAAAAATCGAATGATGTGCTTGGCAAATATCAACGAGCAGCCGCTGTCTTTGAGCTTACACGGAGATTCTAGGGCTTCGGTATAAATAGATGCTCCAATGATAAGCTAGCGCATTCTCCGATAGACTAATATCCTTCGCGATTCATGACGCGGTATTCCTTCTATAGTTTTGAGAACCCCAGGGTACGGGCTAAGCGAGACAGGAATGTTTCACGAGGCACAGACGCGATCAGGCCTTCGATAAGTGGGTTGGATACTGTTCTCGCAGAGTACTCGGGTTGACGAGAGCCATATTTTTGATCCGTGGGGACGCCCTGTAACGAAGTCTCTTTGGAAGTTTGCTTCTGGCGATAGCCAGCTTCCAAGGCGGCAATGCGCGGGTCTTCGTTTTGGAAGGCTTCAATGAAGACGGCTTTAACGAAGGTGATACCCCATTCCGCGTACATTTCCTCAATATACTGAGTCGTGGGGGCGTGCCCGCGAAGCCAGCGCTCAGCGGTCGATTCAGAAACCTTGAAGCGGCGCGCGATTAGCTTTGCACGATCACGAGGGTAGATTTGCTTGAGAAGCCGGGAAACACGTGGGCCAAGCCCTGATGGAACAGCCATTTTTACGATCTCGACGAAAAAATCTGCAAGAAAAGCCTTCTACTACTCACGCAGTCAGCGAGCTGTGCGCACCTTTATCAATTTTGTGTAGTTTAGTATATGAGTTTACGCAACAGCGCTTTTTGAAATAATGTAATGTCTCGTTAGATAATTTCTATGGTGGGGTCTGGACGGTCACCTAGCCCTCTGCTTGACTCCGTACAAATTCAACCTCGGCGTCGGCATGTCCGCGCTGCCGGTATTCTGCACGCTTAAACCCGCTCCACCAACCTGAACCCGCGCTGTGCCAGCGGTAGGCTGTCTCGGTTGATAGCCGCGTCCTCGCCGGGCGTATTGACCACGTCTCAACACCTCACCCCACCCTTCGCTTCACCACCTGCACATGCAGCCCCGCCGCAGGCAAATCCACCGTGGACAGGCTCACATTCCGCGCTGTCACGCGCACTTTGTCATTTGACCAGACATGGCAATCCAGCACAAAGGCGATGCTGCTGGTATCCAGCGAAGCATCCGCAAAATCCCCCCGTCTTGCCCCGGGCACCGTCACATCCGCATTTGTCGTCGCCCCCGGCGGCATACTCGGCAGATCCCAACTGGCCGAGAACATCAGCGTCCTGCCGCCAGCGGGCAAAGCGGGACAGCCGGAAAGCACCGCCGGCGCATCCTCCGGCAGGCCGTAAAGGCGCAGCGCCTCCAATTCAATCTGCCCGTCAAAGCCAATGATCCCGATCTGCGCAAAGGCGACCTCCGGCCCAAAGCGCACCGTCTGGCGGCGATTGAGGTCGCTCTCCTGCATTACTGCGCCGGCCTGCCAGGTTTTGGAGGTCGGCGCCCATTGTAGCGTGGTGCCGGATGCCAACGCATCGCCGGCGATGTTTTCGCGCACAATGCCGGCGCCATCAAAGCAACGCAGACAAAGCCGCCCTCCATCAGCGCCGCCCACCAGCCAATGCGCCAGCGCGAATTCCTTGGCGTGCGTCGTCTGCAAGACAAAGCCGATGCCTCGATTAGGGTTCAGCAGCAGGCCGCGCGCGGTGGGCGTGATGCCATTCAACCCATTCCAGGAAAGGGCTGCCATCGCGGTCTCGGCGGTGGTGGAGGTTGCCATGATGCAGGCGCCCTCCACACCAATCTCCGTGCTGCTCTGCCAAAACGCGGCGGCACGGATATTCGGGATATGTGCCAGCAGCCGCGTGAGGCGCGATGTTGGCGCGCGGTGGCGGTTGAATACAGCATTGCCGGCGCGGGTCGCGCTTGGCGTGTAGTCAACGCCAATCGCATAGCTCTGCGCCCAGGCCACATCATATTCGCAATCGGTGGCGGCCGCCGTGTGGCGCGCGGCAAAGGGGGAACAGCCCTCCATCCGCATATTGCGCGCGATAATGGCCGTGCCGTTTGTCTCGTTCAAAAAGGGAATGGCGATATTGGGCTCAAGCTGGCGCAGCTCGAAATTCGGCGCGTCAAAGACGTGGCGATTATGGTTGTTATAGGCGTCCACGGCACCGCGCGAAAAGCGCACGCCAAAACGATCGAGCCCAAGGTTGATCCCCGTCCCGCAAGCGAAATGCCCGCCATAGTATCGGATGGAGGTATTCCAGGCCGTCGCCGTCGCGGCATGGGCATCAATGCCGTAGCGATTGTTCAGAATGCGCCCAAGGAGCAGCGTGCTATCCTCAAAGCCTCGCCCATCGCCAAGGGTGCGCAGCCCAATGGTGAACCCGGATACCAGGCGGAGATCAAGCAGCGAGGAATCAAGATTGCGCGCCAGGATGCCGATATCATCCTCACTGATCCAGTCGGATTGGATCTGCCGCGTCACTTGCAGGCCGAGATAGAGCTTTTCGCCATTGCGCGTGGTGCCACCATCGCCCAACGTCAGCACGGTGGCGGGCGCGTTGGTAGCGCCGGTGTACTGGATCACCCCCTGCATGATCAGCCCGCGCGCGCTGCCGCCAAGCACTACACCCGCATCCACGCGCCAGGTGCCGGGCGGGATGACGGCGAATTTCTTGTCCGCCGCCGCGCGATCAAAACAGGCCTGGATGGCCGCGCTATCATTTGCCGCGCCATCGCCAAGCCCGCCGAAATCAAAAGGCAGCACCGCTTCACGGTCACGCAGATATTTTGCGAGATCAGTCTTCGAGATATTCTGCCCCAGCACCAGCAGATCATCGATGCGTGCGGCCATGGCTGCGACCCTAGATTGCGGTAGCGGTGACCGGCCCGATCAGCGCGGAGACATTACCCTCGGCCGAGACAGTCCGCAGCCAATACCAGCGGGCAGCACCAACATTGAGGCCGGTGCGATCCCAGGGCAGTGAGGTGGGTTCGCTGGCCAGCTTCACCGCCAGGGAAAGATTGGCGCTGCTCGCCTCAAACACCTGCAACCGCGTGACCTCTGGCGGCAGGATCCCCGAAAGCCGGACACCGCCCGCAATGCCAAGCGCTGCAAGGGCGGTGACGCCGCCCGGAATGGCGGCCTCCTGCCAGCCGGAAACCGCGCCACTGCGGGCCACGGCGCGGAGCCTGAACGCCGTCGGCTCGCTGGTGGCGATGGAGGCCGCAGTGGCACTCAGCGCCCCGCCATAGCCCTGCCAGGCGGCAACAGAGGCCGGGCGGAATTCCAATTCATAGCCCGATAGATACGCACTGCCGACCGCCGCCCAGGAAATTGCCATTGTGGCAAAGGTGACACCCGTTGGCGTTTCCACGTTGATCGTCGCTGGCGCGGCGATCACGCCCGGATTGGGCAGTACCACCGATGGGCTATCGCCGGTCGCGCGTTCATCCACAGCCGGGTCCCAATCCCAAATCGCGGGATCCTCCTCCGACATGGTCAGATCCACGCCACCATCGGGTGCAAGGCGCCAACCCGTCACACGCGCGGGAAAGGGCCCCAGTCGGTCTAGGGCCAGCGTCACACTATCCCAGGGCCGCAGCCGCAGCGCGGAGAGATTGGCCGGAAAGGCCACTTCGCGCTGGCGGCGATTGCGTTCCAATTCGGCCTTCATGATGCGCTGCACGGTCGCGACCGAAGTCGTCAGCGGAAATTCCATGCTGCGGTAAATCGCCTCGCCGCCATCCTCGGCGACGTAGTTCGCAGCGAGCAGCGGCGGTGCATCGGTTGGCTGCCAGTTTTTCGCCGGGTCCACATACACCGCACGCACGCCGTTAAAGAGGTCCCGGCGCGGCCGGCTGCCCTGGATGGTGACATCACCGCGCAGCGCATTGGCATTCAGCGTGGTCACAGGCAGCGCCGGTCCGCCCGCATGAACAAAAAACCGCCCGCCCGAGACCACCAGCGCGCCCGCCATGGCCGCAACCAGCTTGCGGGTGATGGCAATTTTGCCCTCGCCCAGCGAGACACGGCCATTCACTGTGTAGCGCTTTTCATAAACCCCAGCGCGGGTGCCGATCAGCTCGTCACAGATATTGGCAGCGGCGATCAAGGCGGGGATGTCGATATCATCCCAGGATGCCTTCCAGCCAAAGGGCGCCGTGAGATACCAGGCAAGGCAAAGCGCGGGGTTGTCCGACCAGCCGGTGGTATTGCTGCGCGGGTCCAGAATGCTATTCGCCCCCTGCACCAGGGCAGCAATGTTCGGCGGGCCAGAGGGAAAGGCCTGAGCAGTGATTTTGAGTCGTACCGCGACATAGGCCCGCCCGCGGCCACGATGATTGGCGGTCCATTTTCCAGCGGTCTCGGCAATCAAGTTCGCATTCGCCACCTGATCTGCCGCGCCCAAATGGCGATCAATCCGCACCAGCCCATTGTATTTCGCGTCCGTGGCCAGCGTATCACCCAGCCAGACATCGCCGATGGATTGCACGCGATGCGCGGCGAGCACGACAACGGCGTAGAAATACCCATCGGCGCGGCCCTGATCATCAGTCGCGGAATGGATGAACACGATGGGCCCGCCGACCTTACAACGGCCAAAGACAATCTGGTGTTCCGTCAGCGGCTGGCGGAAGGATTGTGTACGCCCCGCGCCGGGGGCGGTGGTATTATCGACCGCGCGGCTGGGAATAGCGGGGGATGAGGGCGGGCGTGAGGGAAAGACCGAACCGCCAACGCTGGTAATGGCAAAGGCAGTCCCGGCGCCAACCAGCGCGCCGATAATGCCACCACCGACTGCGGCTGAGGCGACTGCGCCGACGGCGACAGCAATGATCGGGATGGCGACGGGCATTCAGCCAATCCTTCAACTGATGTTTGGTCGCATTTTCCGAGCCGCCAAGTGAGTCCACTTGGCTAGAAAATGCTCCAGGCTATTTCGCATTCGGTGATTGCGGCCGTGGTCAGGCCGCGTGGCCCAACAAACGCGGCACGCCCGGCTTCGACCACCACGCCAAGGCGCGGCGGATCGCCGGCCAGGACGATATCGCCCGCGCGCGCATAGGCAGGCGCGATGCGCGGAAAGCCAGCGCTATCAGCCGATGCCGCAAGGTAGGGCAGCACGCGCACACTCGGTTTGTTGCCAGTGACAGCCTCAACAGCGGCGAGCGCGAAGCTGGCGCAATTCCAATGCCGCGCGTCAAAGGCACGTGATTCCGCAGCCGACAGCAGCGCCGCCAGCCGTACCGCCCAATCCCCCCGCCGCATCACTGCGCCGGCAGCCGGATTTCCGCCTCCTGCAGGGCAGGCACATATTCGAAAAACCTGTCGCCCTGATATTCCGCCTGCTGGTCCGCATCAGTGTAGCGACGCACCTCAGCGCGTTCCAGATCCACCAGCCGGCTTTCGCAGGTCAGCGCAATCCGCGCCTCGGTCCCATCCGTCACTTCCATCACGTCCATGAGCCCCGCCCAAAGCGGGAATGGATCCGCGACAAAAGCGCCCTCGGCATCCAGCAGCACGCCCCAAAGCCGCGCCGGGCGCAGACGAAAGCTGCGTTCCGCCAGCGCGATATCCACCACATCCTGCGGGACGGGTGAGAGCGAGAGCGTCAACCGCACTGCGCGCAATTCCACGGTTTCCTCAATTTCGCTGACGGCGCCAATGGCGCCCAGCCCCTCAAACACCTTGCCCGCCCAATGCAATGGCCCAATCCCCGTCCAGGCGCGGAAAAAGCCCGAGGCAAAATCAAGCTCCACCAGCACAACAGGCGCCGCGATGGGTGATGCCGCCGCCGCAATGGCAGCGGGGGTCAGGCGCGGTGATGGGG
>Ga0315899_10004243_pt1 | contig 15519 bp, 14 predicted proteins | sample LakEriMetagenome_2_FD_203518 | JGI IMG/M metagenome (GOLD analysis project Ga0315899, IMG submission 203518) | Freshwater fungal communities from buoy surface, Lake Erie, Ohio, United States - Buoy 4 MA112 | ecosystem: Environmental > Aquatic > Freshwater > Lake | place: USA: Lake Erie, Ohio... | reverse complement strand
GCGCGCGCTATAGCCGGAACCAATAAGAAAGCGACCCTGGAGCTAGGCGGTAAAGGCGCCAATATCGTCTTTGATGATGCGCCGATAGATGAGACCGTTGAAGGCATAGTTAATGGGATATTTTTCAACCAAGGGCACGTTTGTTGCGCAGGATCACGTCTAATATTGCAAGAAGGTATCGCAGATGAGCTTATTGCGAAACTGAAAATTAGAATGTCTAAGATTCGTGTTGGTGATCCGCTAGATAAAAACACAGATCTGGGCGCTATCAATTCGCGAGAGCAGTTGAGCAAAATTCAAGAGTTAGCAAATGCCGGTGATGCTGAAGGAGCCGAGCGCTGGAGCCCAGCCTGTACTTTATCGGCGAAGGGATTCTGGTTCGCTCCAACTATCTTCACTGGAGTTACACAGGCACATCGCATTGCACGCGAAGAGATCTTCGGACCTGTTCTTTCAGTTCTAACTTTCCGTACTCCACAAGAAGCGATGGAGAAAGCCAATAACACACCATTTGGTTTATCTGCAGGCGTTTGGAGCGAGAAAGGCTCGCGAATCCTGTGGGCGACGCAGCAACTTCGCGCCGGCGTTATTTGGGCTAACACCTTCAATAAATTCGATCCCGCTTCCCCATTTGGTGGTTATAAAGAATCTGGTTGGGGTCGCGAGGGTGGCAAGCATGGCTTAGCCGCATATCTGAAGGAGGGTAAGTAAATGGCTTCTTCAAAGAAGAGTTCAACCACAAACTCATCCACACGACTTGAAGTGAAAAAGACATATAAGTTATTTATCAATGGAGCCTTCCCGCGTAGCGAATCAGGACGCGTATACGAAGTTGTAGACAATAAAGGTTCATTTATTGCAAACCCTTGCTTGGCATCTCGTAAAGATTTACGTGATGCAGTAGTTGCTGCGCGAGGAGCACAAAGTGGCTGGGCAAAAGCGACTGCCTATAACCGCGGACAGATTCTCTATCGGATCGCTGAAATGTTAGAAGGCCGCACCGATCAATTCGCCTCTGAAATAGCGTTGGCTACTGGAGTAACGCAGAAGAAAGCGCTCGATGAAGTCGCTGCCGCGATTGATCGCTGGGTTTGGTACGCAGGCTGGAGCGATAAGTTGTCAGCGGCTTTCGGCGCGACAAACCCGGTATCTGGCCCTTATTACAACTTCACTATCCCTGAACCACAGGGCGTTATTGCAGTTGCTCCTGCAGAAAGTTTCTTGGCGTTAATTGATGCCATTGCTCCTGCAATTGTCTCTGGCAATACCGTGGTTGCGCTGGTGCCAGGTTCAGCAGCAATTGCGGCTATGACCTTCGCCGAAGTTCTAGCAACTAGTGATCTACCTGCCGGGGTAATAAATATTTTGACCGGTTCTCACGATGAACTAGCGCCCTGGGCGGCATCTCATATGGATATAGATGGCTTTGATATCTCTGGAATAGATAAGAAGATGCGCACAGAACTTAAAGTTGCAGGCGCTGAGAATCTAAAACGTATCCATAACTTTGACGGTGCGCTTTCACCATCGCGAATCTATGCCTTTATGGAAGCTAAGACCGTCTGGCATCCAATCGGAGTTTAAGGATTACTCTGCAGAAATTGCTAAGTAACCTGGTTTAACTACCGTCTCTATAATCGCCAGACGCTCTTCAAAGGGTATAAATGAGCTCTTTAGGGCGTTAATCGTCACGCGCTGCAGATCTAAGAAACTCCAGTTAAATGCTTTGACTAACTCGCTCATCTCGTTGCTCATTGACGTCGCTGACATTAATCGATTATCGGTATTCACTGTTACTCGAAAACGTAACTTCGCAAGATCTCCAATTGGATGATCTGCAAAATTTGCAGCTGCACCAGTTTGAATATTCGATGATGGACACATTTCTAGCGGAATTCGACGGTCACGAACATAAGCAGCCAGACGTCCCAACCGTGGTGGCGTGTGATTAAGATCGATATCGTCAATGATGCGCACACCATGTCCTAAACGTTCTGCGCCACAAAGTTGAATAGCCTCCCAAATTGATGGAAGTCCATACGCCTCGCCTGCGTGAATTGTAAAATGGGCATTCTCGCGGCGGAGATACTCGAAGGTATCGAGCTGATCACTCGGTGGAAAGCCATCTTCAGGGCCTGCGATATCAAAGCCAACTACGCCTTTATCTCGGTATTTAACGGCTAGTTCAGCGACTTCTTGCGAGAGTTGATTTTGACGCATTCCGCAGAGAAGTGAAGTTACGCGAATTGAATTTCCTTCTATTTTTGCTTCTTCTTCGCCTGCGCGAAAACCTTCCAAAATAGCTTCGATAGCAGCGGATAAAGTCAGCCCATTTTGAGTTAATAGCTCGGGCGCCATTCTTACTTCGGCATATACAACGCCATCTCGTGCCAGATCAACTGCACATTCACGAGCGACGCGAATAATGTCTTCTCTGCGTTGCATTACTGCAACGGTGTGGGCAAAAGTTTCTAAATAACGCACCAGTGAACCAGAATCGCAAGAAGCCCGGAACCACTCGGCTAGTTCTACTGCCTCGTAACTTGGTAATTCGTGTCCGATTTCTTTGGCAATATCAATAATTGTTTGGGGGCGAAGTCCACCATCTAAGTGATCGTGCAAAAGCGCTTTTGGTAGACGTTTGATCTGTTCTGACTTTGGAATCTTATTTAAGGTACTCATCCCGTAATCCGTTCAATAACTAGCGGCAGGCGTTCTACCTGGCCATTTTCTTTAATCTCTATCGCGCCATTTAAAATCTCAATTGCTCTCTCAAATCTAGCTGGCTCATCTGTATGCAAGGTAAGCAGCGGTTCACCTTGCTTAATGTAATCACCTGGTTTGTAATGCATTTCTATTCCAGCTCCGGCTTGAACCTTTTCGCCTTGCTTGGAACGTCCTGCGCCTAATCGCCAAGCGGAAACGCCAATCTTCATTGCATCCATCCTGGTCATAACCCCTGATTCAGTTGCAGTGATTACATGTTTTTCTCGCGCAACTGGAAGTTTGGCATCTGGATCGCCGCCTTGCGCTGAAATCATTCGCTTCCAATGGTCCATTGCAGAACCATCTTTGAGCGCATCTGCTGGATCTTTACCAACAATGCCGGCGGCATCGATCATTTCTCGCGCCAGCAGAATTGTTAACTCAACGACATCAGCTGGTCCACCACCTGCTAAAACCTCAATAGATTCGCGTACTTCAAGAGAGTTTCCGGCGGTCAACCCCAACGGAACATCCATAGCAGTTACGAGTGCGCGCGTTTTAACGCCGGCATCCAGACCCAGCTGGACCATAGTTCGCGCGAGTTCGCCCGCTTTAGCAGGATCGCTCATAAATGCGCCACTGCCAGTCTTTACATCAAGAATCAGTGCAGATGTTCCTTCCGCAATTTTCTTAGACATAATTGATGAAGCAATTAGTGGAATCGCCTCAACCGTTGCGGTCACATCTCGAAGGGCATATAACTTTTTATCTGCTGGAGCCAAACCTGCGCCAGCAGCACAGATAACAGCGCCGGTATCTTGCAAAACTTTTAACATCTCGGCATTTGTGAGGGATGCGCGCCAACCAGGAATTGATTCCAGTTTATCTAGAGTTCCACCTGTGTGTCCGAGACCGCGACCGGAAAGTTGTGGCACTGCTCCACCGCAAGCAGCGACTAGCGGTGCTAGAGGAAGAGTGATTTTATCTCCGACTCCACCGGTTGAATGCTTATCCGCAGTAGGTCGATCCAGCACCGACCAATTCATTCTCTCGCCGGAGTTGATCATGGCATTTGTCCAACGAGAAATTTCGCGTGAATTCATACCATTAAGAAGGATCGCCATTAAGAGCGCAGACATTTGCTCATCCGCAATTACTCCACGGGTATAGGCATCTACAGTCCAGTCGATTTGCTTATCGGTTAATTCATTACGGTCACGCTTAGTAGCAATTATTTCAACAGCGGCAAAGGGTTCAACGCCAGATTTAATTGGCTTAGTCAAGGCGCTTAGCAATCTCTTCAGGACCAAATGCCCACGGTAGTAACTCTGATAGGGGTTTGATTCCAGTATCTGTCATTATCTGCAGGCTCGAACCACCATGTTCGTGCAGTAACTGACGACAGCGTCCACAGGGCATTAAATAATTTCCTGAAATATCGACACAAGTGAAGGCAACCAAGCGCCCGCCACCGGTATTAATTAGCGTGGAAACAAGTCCACATTCGGCGCATAAAGTGAGCCCATAGCTAGCATTTTCAACGTTGCACCCTGAAATTATTCGACCATCATCTACGAGCGCTGCAACTCCAACGGGAAATTTAGAGTAAGGCGCATAGGCGTTCTTCATTGCACTTACTGCATGCGATTTAAGTAAATCCCAATCAACGTGCATATGCTGCGACCGCCGCTGCATTAATTGCTGCAGCCTGAGTTCCTAAGGCTTTGGATCTAAGGACTATCTCAATTCCTTTATCGGCAATTGTGTAACGGCGACCGTATATTCCAGCTTCAGCATCTAATACGTCAGAGATCTGGCTATTGTTGACTGCAGCGCCAATAACATCTGCAATCGCACTATCAACACGTTTTACGACGGAGGCGATCAAATATTTAGCAGTTGTTGGAGTAACAGTTAGATACAGATCTGGCTCAGAGAGAATCAAGAAGATATCACTTGCGTTCTTCTTGCGATTCTTTGCAGTATTTGCTTTGACTATAGCGCTGAAGGCTTCATCGGCAGAGCCAGAAGTTGCTGTATAAATAACGTCAACCCCGACTCTGATCAAAGCTGTGGCGGCTATATCTAAATCTGTTGCAGTGTAATTTACGAATGCCCGCACTTTCTTCTTACTTGCGGTAACTCCAGCTAGAAATCCATTTTGATAAGTATCAGCGCTCGAAGGGGTGGTAATCATCCCCACTCTCCCGGTCTTGCTAGTGAGCGCTGCGCTAAAGCCAGCCAAGAATGCGCCTTGTACATCGGCAAAGACGATCGAAGTCACATTGAGCGCAGGTATTGAAGCATCGCCAATAATTGAGAATTGAATATTCGGGAACTCAGTTGATAACTGATCTACTGCCTTTCGATACTCTCCGCCAACTGCAATTATCGCTGCACAATTCTTAGCCGCCAGAGTACGTAACCGCTTGACGCGGTCGGTTGCTGTGCCATCAGTAACAACTCCTTCAAAGGTGAAGGTCATTTGATTCTGAGCTTTTTTAACTCCCGCTAGCGTGGCATCGTTAAATGATCGATCCCCCAAGCCGCCAGTGTCGTATGCAATGCAAACATTTGTTGATGCATTTGCTGGCGTTGGGCTTACTACCGCTACTGAAAGTATTAGCGCTGCCACCAAAAAACTTGATCGCAATTTCATTAAAGTACCAAGCCTAAATTTTTGTAGCTCTGCGCCACCGTTGCACTGGCGACAGTGCGCGCCTTATCCGCGCCTGAATGCAGAATCTGTACTAAATGCGCTTCGTCCTGCAATAGCTCTAGAGCGCGATCACGGATTGGCCGTAGATGATCAACTACGACTTGAGCAACTTCTGCCTTGAAATCACCGTAACCCTTACCAGCAAAATCATTCTCTATCTCGCTAACTTTCTTTCCTGAAAGCGCTGAGTGAATTGAAAGCAAGTTACTTATACCTGGTTTCTCTTTCTCATCGAATTTGATTTCACGTCCTGCGTCAGTATTTGCGCTCTTGATCTTCTTCACATTAGCTTCTGGGGTATCCATAATTTCAAGTACACCGGCGGCTGATCCAGAGGATTTACTCATTTTATTTGTCGGCTCTTGTAAATCGTAAATCTTAGCGCCTGATTTCAAGATGTAGCCTTCTGGAATTTGGAAGGTTTCTCCAAAACGCGAATTGAAGCGGGTGGCCAAATCTCGGGTTAACTCAATGTGTTGTCTCTGATCTTCACCGACTGGAACATAGTGTGCCTGATATAAAAGTATGTCGGCTGCTTGCAACATTGGATATGTAAATAAACCAACCCGAGCAGAATCGGCTCCACCTTTGGCGGATTTATCCTTGAATTGCGTCATTCGATTAGCCTCGCCAAACCCGGCGATACACTCCATAATCCATCCAAGTTGGTTATGTTCAGCAACGTGAGACTGTACAAAGAGAGTTGACTTCTCGGGTGAAATTCCGAGAGCAATTAATTGTGCAGCTGAAGTCAAAATTCGCTTCCGCAAAAGTGCTGGATCAATATCACCTGTAAGAGCGTGTAGGTCAACGATGCAATAAAAGGCATCGTTTCCTTCTTGCAACTCAACCCATTGCTTTAGCGCACCCAGGTAATTTCCTAGATGGAACGAGTCACTTGTCGGCTGAATGCCGGAAAGGATGCGCTTGGCCATGTTGTTATTCTCGCACGAATCGCTAATTACGCGATATCAGTAACTGCCCAGCGCGCTTGCCTTCCATGGTTAACACGGTGATACGAATGCCATTGATACCAACTACATCATTTACAACGGGAATCCGCCCTAAAAAGTGCATTACATATCCGCTGGCGGTTTCATAAGGCCCATCTGGAATTTCAATTCCAGTTTCATCTCTCAGATCATCGAGCGAGATCAGACCATCTACCTCAAAATCACCGGTACGGGATTGCTCAGAGACTTCTACTTCATCGCTGTCGTACTCATCCTTAATGTCACCGATGAGACATTCGACTAGATCTTCTAAAGTAACAATGCCATCTGTACCGCCGTACTCATCGAGAACGATTGCGAGGTGCTGGCGCTGATTTCGCATTTCAGTAAGAGCAGGCAGAACTCCCTTTGTACCAGGTAAGAACATTATATTTCTTACTAGCTCCTGAATTTTTCCACCAGCGCTAACAAGTGAGGTATCCAATAAATCACGAACGTGGATAAAACCGATTACCTCATCAGTTGAACCGCGTACAACGGGATAGCGAGAATGTGCTCGATCAACAGCGAGCGCAATCGCCTTACCAACGGTTAGTGAAGCATCCATAAAATCTACTTCTGTGCGCGGAACCATAACTTCGTGAACTTGGCGTTCTGAAGCGTTGAAGACTTCTTCTACGATATCGCGTTCTTCAGCAGTCAGCGCTGCATGGCCAGTAACCAAGTCGAGCAACTCTTCTTCAGACATTTGACTACGTTGCTCTTTAGGATCAATTCCAAATATCCTCACCACTGCATCCGTTGACTTTGAAAGTAACCAAATGACTGGTCTGAAAAACTTAGCGGTGAAATCAATTGGTCCGGCGCTCCACAATGAAATCTCTTCAGTGCGAAATAGCGCTAGCCGCTTTGGTACCAGTTCACCGAATACGAGAGAGAAGTAAGCGATCACGAGAGTGACGCCAACCAATGAAGTTACATTTGCCGCGTCTTCTGAAAGTCCAAGATCAATCAGATTAGGAATTACATAAACGCCTAATTTTTCTGCACCGAGAGCCGCGGATAGAAAACCGCAGACTGTTACGCCAACTTGGACAGCGGCAAGAAAGCGACTGGGATTTGATGTCAGGCTGGATAGTTTGGCGCCGCGCTTACCTCGCGTTGAGAGCTGGCGCACTTGGCTATCGCGAAGAGAGATAAGCGCTATTTCAGCTGCTACAAATAGAGAGCCGAGCAAGATAAGGGCGGCAACGATGCCTAGATCGCCCAGTAAAGAACCAATCGGGTAAGGGTCCATGATGTGGTCAATTCTACTTCCTAGACCCTTTCCCCCGAAAATAGATTGGATCCGAGCGTAAAAAGACGCTCATTCCCCAGATTTTCAGATCTGCAATATCCTTAGCCAGCCTAGCCACCCGGCTAGCACCTTCATCCTTGGACCGTCGGGCACGTACCTGCCCGGAGAAGGAAGTACCTTAAATGGCATCAGTTGTATTTGAAAACGCAACGCGTATTTATCCAGGCACCACCAAACCTGCAGTCGACAAATTAAATCTAACCGTTAACGACGGTGAATTTCTGGTTTTAGTAGGTCCATCAGGTTGCGGTAAATCCACATCACTTCGTATGTTGGCTGGTCTTGAAGAAGTCGATGAAGGTCGAATTCTTATTGGTGACCGTGATGTAACAAACGTTGCGCCAAAGGATCGCGATATTGCAATGGTTTTTCAATCATATGCACTTTATCCTCATATGACGGTTGCTGAAAATATGGGATTTGCATTAAAGATTGCGGGAGTTGCAAAAGAAGAACGCGATAAGCGAGTTAACGAAGCAGCAAAACTTCTTGACCTAGAGCCTTATCTTGAGCGCAAGCCAAAAGCACTCTCAGGAGGACAGCGCCAACGCGTTGCAATGGGTCGCGCGATTGTTCGCGAACCACAAGTCTTTCTTATGGATGAGCCGCTTTCAAACCTTGATGCAAAGTTACGTGTTGCAACCCGTACCCAGATCGCTGCACTGCAACGCCGCCTCGGAATCACGACAGTTTATGTAACGCACGATCAAGTTGAAGCTATGACTATGGGAGATCGCGTCGCAGTTCTTAAGGATGGCCTGCTACAGCAAGTAGATACGCCACGTAATCTTTACGATACTCCAGCCAATGCCTTTGTCGCTGGCTTCATTGGTTCTCCTGCAATGAATCTCCTCTCTGCCTCCGTTAGTGGTGGCAAAGCAATGCTCGGCGATCTAGCCATTGATGTTCCATCTTCTGCTGGCGACACAGTAACAATTGGAATCCGCCCAGAAGGTTTCGCACCTGCTGCCGTTGGATTTAAGGTGGTTGTCGAAGTTGTGGAAGAACTTGGCGCAGATGCCTTCGTTTATGGAAGACCAGCTGATGCCTCTGTTAAATTTGCACACGCTGGCGATGAAGGTGCACAAGTAATTGTTCGTTGGGATCCAAAGAACCCACCTAAGCCAGGTGAAACGGTTACCGTTTCTGCATTACCTGGTGCAGTGCACCTCTTCAATTCTTTAACTGGAGAACGCGTCAAATAACTCTTTTTAAGAAAATTCCAAATTACCTCTTAAAACGTGTACTTTTCCTGGGCCAAATTTGCGCCAGTGATCTGTCAAAACTAGCGCGGTATCTTCATCAATTCCGATTAGTGTGGCATCTGCATCCTGGCGAACAATTGCAGCAGTGACGCGATCGGGCAGCCATCCTAAGAACTTGTCGTAATGTGGAATCACTTCGATATCGGGTAATAAGTTAAGGCCTTCACTGATGTGTGATCGGCGAATTCCAATAATCTTGCCGCCAAAGGCCATTGCACCTGCAGAACATCCAGCAAGTGATGCTCCGGATTTCCAAGCAGCAACTATCGCAGACCATAAAGGCGTATCTCGAAAAACATCTGCCAGGTGAACTGGATCTCCACCTGAAAAATAGATAAGTCCGGCGCTCTCAACATCTGCTATCCATTCTGGATTGTAGGTATCTTCTCGCTTTAAAACTGGTAAATACTTAACTTCACAACCGATGCGCGCACCTTGTTCTGCTCCGCGCAATCTCCAGAACTCTAGGCGATCGTCACCTTCTTTTCCGGCCGCGGTTGGAATCTGAATAAAGGTATTTGATTTACCTTTTGAAATAGCCAAGCGCAAGAGCTCGCTTTCGAGCGCTTGCGCTTGAGGTAAATATTCACCTGAACCAACTAGAGCGATAGCGCCATGCTGGTGTTCATGCATTACTTCGCCATTGCAACTTTCAGGTTTTCATCGATTGAGTTGAGGAATTCTTGGGTTGTCTGCCAAGGCGCAGTCTTTGAGATCAAGAGCGCTAGATCCTTGGTCATCTTCCCGGATTCAACTGTTTGAATACAGACTCGCTCTAGAGTGTCGCAGAAGTTAGCCAGTTCAGCGTTGTTGTCCAACTTGGCGCGGTGGGCTAAGCCTTGCGTCCAAGCGAAGATAGAGGCGATTGGGTTAGTTGAAGTTGCTTTCCCCGCTTGATGATCGCGATAGTGGCGAGTAACTGTTCCGTGGGCAGCTTCTGATTCACAGATCTTTCCATCTGGAGTCATAAGTACTGAAGTCATCAAACCAAGTGAGCCATAACCTTGTGCGACGGTATCTGATTGCACATCGCCGTCATAATTCTTACAAGCCCAAACGTATCCACCTTCCATACGCAGAGACATTGCAACCATGTCATCAATCAAACGGTGCTCGTACCAAATTCCAGCGGCATCAAATTGTGGCTTGAACTCGGCTTGATAGATTTCTTCGAAGATATCTTTAAAGCGACCATCATATGCCTTAAGGATTGTGTTCTTGGTAGATAGATAAACTGGGTATTTACGAAGTAGACCGTAATTTAGAGATGCCCGAGCAAAGTCGCGGATTGAATCATCAACGTTGTACATTGCCATTGCGACACCAGATGATTCAAAGTTAAAGACTTCGGTATTTATAGGCGCTGATCCATCTTCAGGTACAAATGAGATAGTCAACTTTCCTGGACCAGGAACTTTGAAATCTGTCGCGCGGTATTGATCACCGAAGGCGTGGCGCCCAATAACAATTGGCTTAGTCCAGTTCGGGACCAAACGTGGGACGTTAGAGATAATGATTGGTTCGCGGAAGATTACGCCACCAAGAATATTACGGATAGTTCCATTGGGAGATTTCCACATCTTCTTTAAACCAAACTCTTCAACGCGCGCTTCATCAGGAGTAATCGTCGCGCACTTAATGCCAACACCATGCTTCTGGATTGCGTGTGCTGAATCAATTGTTACTTGATCATTGGTGGCATCGCGGTGTTCCATGCCCAAGTCGTAGTACTCAAGGTTCACATCTAGGTAAGGAAGAATTAGAGAATCTTTGATGAACTGCCACATGATGCGGGTCATCTCATCGCCATCTAATTCAACAACAGTACCTGTTACCTTGATTTTGCTCATATCTGCTTCCCTTACTTCCTCTGATCTAGTTATAACCGTTGAAATTTAAAGTGTTTGCACGTCAGCTTGCTTGGCGCGCACAGCTTCTGCTGCTTCCTTCAAGCTAGTTAGCTCTGATTCGGTGAGCTTGGTTTCAACTACTTTCTTCACTCCAGTGCGGCCGATCTCGGCTTCAACTCCGAGGTAAACACCAGAAATTCCATATTCGCCATCAACCCACGCGCAGACTGGCATTACAGCGCCAGAATCTTCAATGACTGCCTTCGCCATACGAGCTGCTGCTGCAGATGGCGCATAATAAGCAGAACCAGTCTTAAGGAGTGCAACAACTTCAGCACCACCATTACGGGTGCGATCGACTAATTCATCGATTTCCGCTTGCGATAGCAGATCTGTAAGCGGCTTTCCATTTACAGTGCAACGACTTGGTACCGGAACCATTGTGTCGCCGTGAGATCCTAAAGTTAAAGTCTTGACAGCTGAAACCTGTACTGCAAGTTTCTCAGCGACAAAGTTGGTGAAGCGCGCAGTATCTAACATTCCTGCTTGACCCATCACGCGGTGCTTTGGAAAATTAGTCGCGATCTGAGTAAGGGCGGTCATTTCATCTAGTGGATTAGAAACCACAATGATCACTGCATTCGGAGAATGTTTCGCGATATTTTCTGCAACGCCGCGCACGATTCCTGCGTTAACGCCAATCAGATCCATTCGGCTCATACCCGGCTTGCGCGGTAGGCCAGCGGTAATTACAACGACATCAGAGTTTGCTGTTGCTTCATATCCTGCGCCATCGGCAGTGGTTGTTGCACCGATGATCTTTGTTTCGAATCCCTCAATAGCTCTTGATTGATTCATATCTAGGGCTAGACCCTCGGGCTTACCTTCCAGAATATCTGTAAGGACAACGGTGTCGAAGATGTTGTATTCCGCTAAACGAAGCGCTGTAGTAGATCCATAAAATCCTGCACCTACGACGGTGACTTTCTTAGACATGGCTAACTCTTTCTCTTGACGTCAAGATAAACTCTACAACCCACGCGGCAGTGAAATTGCCACAGTGAAGAGCGCCAGAGCGATTCCTAAGGCTAAATAACGCTCAATTTTCCCACTTTTGCCCGACTGCCAATGCGAAAGAGTGATCACGCTCATACCAATCGCGATCGCGATCGAACCTAGGCGAACATATGAAAAAACCCCCGCAAGAAAGCCTGCACCTATTGTCAGATAGGCCAGGGGCGTGCCGACTTTATTTATCGTTCGCAAGCTTCAACTACATTCTTTAGCAACATTGCTCGCGTCATTGGACCAACACCACCTGGCATTGGTGCAACAAATCCCGCAACTTCCATAACATCAGGATCTACATCCCCAACCAACCCTGAATCCGTGCGCGATATTCCAACATCTAAAACGGTAGCGCCCGCTTTAATATCTTTAGCCTTTAAGAAATGTGCGGAACCTATAGCGGCGACAACGATATCTGCACGCTTAGTGTGTGCCGATAAATCCTTGGTACCAGTATGGGTCAAAGTGACTGTGGCATTTTCTTGCTTACGGTTTAACAACAAACCAAGTGGTCGCCCAACAGTCAGGCCTCGTCCGATTACAACAACTTCTGCGCCCGCGACTGAAATTTTGTAATGGTTGATCAATTCAACTATCCCGCGTGGAGTGCAAGGCAGCGGAGCGCTGTAACCTGCAACAAGCCTTCCTAGATTGATGGGGTGCAATCCATCGGCATCTTTATTCGGATCGATCGCCTCTAAAATATATTGCGTATTAATTTCATTCGGTAATGGAAGTTGCACAATGTAACCGGAACATTCGGTAGCCGAGTTTAAATCACGCACTGCAGCAAGTACATCTGCCTGAGAGGCGCTAGCCTTCAAATCAATGCGGATGGATGTTATTCCGACTTCTTTGCAGTCACGATGCTTTCCAGAGACATATGAATGAGATCCCGGATCATCGCCCACCAAGATAGTTCCGAGTCCGGGCGAAATACCTTTGCCATTTAATTGCTTCACACGCGCTGATAGCTCCTGCTTAATGGAGGCTGCTAAAGCCTTACCATCGAGAATTGTTGCGCTCATGTACGTGATCCTATTAGAAGCCCACGTGGCAAGCGAAGTTACGCATGCGAGAAGTGCCGTGTTCCTGTGAAAAACATAGCGATTCCCGCTGCCTTGGCAGCAGCGATTACTTCTTCATCTCGCACACTTCCACCTGGTTGAACGACAGCGGTGACTCCACCTTTTATCAAAATATCTAAGCCATCAGCAAATGGGAAGAAGGCATCACTTGCGGCAACGCTACCTATGGCTCTCGCTCCTGCGCGATCAATGGAAAGTTTCGCTGAATCGACGCGATTAACCTGGCCCATTCCGATTCCTACCGCTGCGCCATCCTTAGCCAACAAAATTGCATTGCTCTTAACCGCGCGCACTGCACGCCAAGCAAAATGTAGATCTGCAATTACTTTTTCTGAAATCTTACCCCCCGTTACTTGTCTCCAATTTGCAGGGTCATCGCCAAGTGCATCTATCTTGTCGGTGTTTTGAACAAGAACTCCCCCTGAAACGGGACGAATTTCTAGCGGTGAAATATTCACATTCGGGCAAGTCAGGATCCGAATAGATGGTTTTTGCATCAAGATTTCTAGAGCAGCTGCTTCATACTCTGGAGCAATTATTACTTCTGTAAAGATCTGTGAAAGCGCTTGCGCCATAGCGACTGTAACTTTGCGATTTGCCGCCACGACTCCGCCAAATGCCGAAACTGGATCGCAAGCGTGTGCTGCTAAATATGCAGTTGCAATATCAGAACCTATTGCTATTCCGCACGGATTGGCGTGCTTAATGATGGCAACACAAGGTTCGGCGTGATCAAGTGCCGCTCGCCAAGCGGCATCAGCATCTGTGTAATTATTGAATGACATCTCTTTTCCATGGCTTTGCACCGCGTTAACAATCCCAGCAGGGCCACCACGGTAAATAGATGCGCTTTGGTGGGGATTTTCACCGTAACGTAAAAAACTCTCGCGTTTCCAAATCAAGCCAAACCAATCCGGAATATCAGTGCTAATTTGAACTCCGAGCCAACTGGCGATCATTAGATCGTATTCAGCAGTTGTGCGAAACGCCTCTAGCGCAAAGGATCGACGCTCTTCAAAGGTCGTTCCACCAGCTTTAATCGCTGCAAATAACTGGTCGTACTGGGCAACTCTGGCAACAACTGCGACGGAGCCGTGGTTCTTTGCTCCTCCGCGCAACATAGATGGACCGCCGATATCGATCTGCTCAATACATTCAGCATATGCCGCACCGGATGAAATCGTTTCAAGGAATGGATAGAGGTTTATCACGACCAAATCAAATGGCGCAATATCCAAATCGGCGATCGCCTGTAAATGTTCTGAGTTACTTTGATCAGCCAAGATGCCGGAATGAATCTTGGGATGGAGCGTCTTAACACGTCCTCCCATTATCTCGGGGAAGCCGGTGTAATCGCTTACTTCAGTGACTTTGATGCCAGCGCCTTGCAGAGTTTTGGCGGTTGAGCCAGTAGAAATTATCTCGACACCCTCACTAGCGAGCAGAGCGCCTAGCTCGAGTAAGCGATCTTTATCGTAAACGCTGACAAGTGCGCGGCGAATCGGTTTACGTTCTGCCATCAGGACCTCACGAGATTGGTTAGAAGTTGCTGCAGCGTTGCAAGATAAAGACGTCGTTCGACTATCTTAATGCGCTCATGTAGCGTTTCTTCTGTATCGGATGCTTCAATTGCCACTGTTTCTTGGGCGATGATCTCGCCAGTATCAACGCCGCTATCAACCCAATGAATCGTTGTTCCGGTCTGGCTCGCACCTGCCGCTAACGCATCGCGAACCGCGTGGGCACCTGGAAAGAGTGGCAGAAGTGCAGGATGGCTATTTACGATTCGAAAATTAGTGACACATTCACTAGATAAAATCCTCATAAATCCAGCGCTGACCACTAAATCAGGTTTAAGTGAATTTAACTTGGCAAATAGATCTCGATCCCAGTTTTGTCGATCTGACTGCATCGGAATAAGAAAACTTTCAATCTCGGCAAGAGTCGCACGGGCAACTACATTTGCTTTTGGTTGATCAGAGATTAATCCAACTATTTGCGCATCCAGTTCGCCATTCTTTACCGCATCGATAATCGATTGCGCGATTGACCCATCGCCTGAAGCAAGCAGAACTAGGCGCGCTTTACTCATCGCCGCGATCCCAACTTTATCTGCGGAATCAGAACCAAAGCTGCGACACCGATTGCAATTTCCAGGACGAGAGATAACGTCAACTTCCAGATAGAAACACCAACTGCGCTCATCGCTTGGGTCATCAACGAACCGCTAGCGAGATATGAAAGTGCAGCCATTGAAATTGCAATCAAAGCAATTGATTGAAATAGCGCCCGTGAAGTTGAAGTCAGCGCCCAAGCGGCCAGCAATGCCCCAACTGCGATTACTACGACTACACCAAGCAGCGCCCACTTCGATGACGAAGTTGGAAGTACCGCCAAGAGTGGAAGCGCCGGAATTTCACCAAGGCGGTGAGTAAGCGGTGAAACGAGCGTTCCCGCGCCAACAGCAAATCCTGTTCCGGTGAAAAATGCAAGAACAGATACCGCCAAATTTG
>Ga0315899_10004241_pt1 | contig 15522 bp, 16 predicted proteins | sample LakEriMetagenome_2_FD_203518 | JGI IMG/M metagenome (GOLD analysis project Ga0315899, IMG submission 203518) | Freshwater fungal communities from buoy surface, Lake Erie, Ohio, United States - Buoy 4 MA112 | ecosystem: Environmental > Aquatic > Freshwater > Lake | place: USA: Lake Erie, Ohio... | reverse complement strand
AGCACCCATATGGCGGGGCGCGCCTGCTTTTTCAAGCCGCGCGTGGGTACGCCCCGTCAGGCCGGGATCAGGCGGACGGCGGACGGCTTTGCAAGGGGCAGCCCGCCTGACTTGGCCTGAGCCATCTGTTCCTGCTTCCGCGCCAGCATCTGGTCGCGCAACGCCACCAGATCGACGTCGGTCTTGCGGCATTGGGCGAACATGCCCTCTTTCTGCGCCTCTTCCTCATGGACATGATGCTTGATCTCCTCGGACAGCACCTTGACCTTGGCGTCGTAGAAATCTTCCTCCGCTGAACCCGCTTCGATGTCGTTCACCAGCACCTTCGCGCCGTCATGCTCGACATAGGCCTCGTCCAGCGTGTCATCCTCTATCTTGCCGCGAAACGCAGGATAGAAGATCTCTTCCTCGATCATCGTGTGGATTTTGAGTTCAGTGCAGATCTTTTGCGCAATCTCCTGCTTGCGCGAAGCGGCCTTCGCGCTCTCGAACTTGTCGAACAGTTCCTCCACGGTTCGATGGTCCGCCTTCAGCAGGGCAATCGCGTCGGTATAGTCCTTTTCTGCCATGTCATCCTCCTCAACCACATCGGTCAGGCGCAAGCGCTGGAGAAGGACAGCGGTTCCCTCATTCCAGCCGACGACGCAGCCGCCATAACCTAGGTTATCGCCGGAGCAGGCGGACGGTCGGCGCGTTGACGACAGCGCCATGCCAAAGCTGAAAATATTCCGTACCCCCATCGGCTTCCACGACGCCTATGTCGCCGCCCCCAGCCGGAAGGCGGCGCTGAAGGCGTGGGGCGCGGAGGCGGACCTGTTCGCGCGCGGCGCGGCCGAACAGGTAACCGACGAAAGGCTGATGGCGGAGCCGCTCGCCCATCCAGGCGAGGTGATAAAGCGGCCGCGCGGAACCGCCGCCGATCATCTCGCCGCCTCGACCCCGCCCCGCCGCGCGAAGAAGGCCACGCCCCGCGCAAAGACAAAGGCGCCACCGCGCGCCAAACCTCCTCCCCGCCCCAGCAGCGCCGCCCTGACCGCGGCCGAGGAAGCGCTGGAGGACCATCGCCGCGATAGGGACGCCGATATCGCGCGACTGGAAGCCGAACGCGCCGAGCTCGCCCGCCAGATCGCAGCGACCCGCAAGTCGGCGGACCGCGATGCCCGAAGGCTGGAGGAACAGCGGGACAAAGCCCGCGCAGCCTATGAAAAGGCGCTGGCGAAGTGGCGCGAGGGATGAGGGCAAGCCCCTCAGCCTTATCCGGGTGGCGAAGTGCGAACGAACAGCGTGCGCCCTTCCCCCCAGCCCGATCGCGCGCTACAGCGCTTTCTCATGATCCTCGTCATCGACAATTATGACAGCTTCACCTGGAACCTGGTCCATTATCTCATGGAGCTGGGCGCGCAGGTGGAAGTCGTTCGCAACGACGCCATTTCCGCCGGTCAGGCGCTTTCCACCGGCGCCAAGGCCTTCCTGCTCTCGCCCGGTCCCTGCACGCCTAATGAGGCAGGCGTGAGCCTGGACCTCGTCGCCGCCTGCGCCGATGCGGGCGCGCCGCTGCTGGGCGTGTGCCTGGGACATCAGGCGATCGGCCAGCATTTCGGCGGAAAGGTCGTGCGCGGCGGCCTCATGCACGGCAAGACGTCGCCGGTCAGTCATGACGGCACCGGCCTCTTCGCCGGCCTGCCCTCGCCCTTCACCGCGACCCGCTATCATTCGCTGATCGTGGAGGAGATTCCAGATAGCCTGATCGTGAATGCGACGAGCCAGGACGGTTCGGTCATGGCCTTCCGCCATGCCACCCTGCCCATCCATTCCGTGCAGTTCCACCCGGAAAGCATCGCCACCGAATATGGGCATGAAATGCTGGCCAATTTCCTGACCATCGCGGGCTTGCCGGTGCGGACGCGGGAAGCGGCCTGATCCTGTCCTACCCGCCGGCGCATCCTTAGGATGAACGTTGCTTCTTTGCGGAAATTACTCGGATGGGACATGAAATGACAATTTCTGCGGGAAATGTGCGAAGTTAAGCGGGAACGCCCCCTCGACAGCGCGCCCTTCTGCCGATTAAGGCCGGCGCGATGACCCGCCTGCCCGACCCTTCGATCCCGCTGGACGCCAACGCCGCTGCGCAGGCGTTCGACATGTTGTTCGACGCCGATATCGCGGATGCCGACATCGCCGCCTTCCTCGTCGCCATGGCCCGGCGCGGCGAAACGGCGACGGAAATCGCCGCCGCCGCCCGCGCCATGCGCGCGCGCATGATCCCGGTCGAAGCACCGCCGGGCGCGATCGACGTCTGCGGCACCGGGGGCGATGGGCACCACACGCTCAACGTCTCGACGGCGGTCAGCCTTGTCGTCGCGGCGGCCGGCGTGCCCGTCGCCAAACATGGCAACCGCGCCGCGTCGTCCAAGGCCGGGGCGGCCGACACGCTGGAGGCGCTCGGCCTCGATCTCGATCGCGCCGCCGCCACGGCGCAGGCAACGCTGGGCGACCTCGGCATCTGCTTCCTCTTCGCGCAAAATTATCACCCGGCGCTGAAGCGGCTTGGCCCCATACGCCGGGCGATCGGCGAACGCACCATCTTCAACCTCATGGGACCGCTCGCCAATCCCGCCGGCGTCCGCCGCCAGCTGGTCGGCATCGCCCGCCCTGCCTATGTCCCCATCTATGCGCAAGCGCTGAGCGCTCTGGGCGTGGAGCGCGCCATGATCGTGTCCGGGGACGAAGGACTGGACGAACTGTCGCTCGCAGGCGGCAATGACGTGGCCGAAGTCACGGCTGACGGCGTCGTCGCCATGCGCCGGCTCACCGCTGCGGACCTCGGCCTTGCGACACATCCGATCGAGGCGATCCGGGGCGGGGACGCCGCCCACAATGCCAAGGCCCTGCGCGCCCTGCTCCAGGGAGAACATGGCGCTTATCGGGACGCCGTGCTGCTGAACGCCGCCGCCGCCTTGCTGGTCGCGGATGTCGTGCCGGACCTGCGCGAAGGCGTCGAGGAAGCCGCCGAGACGATCGACCGGGGCCTTGCCAATGCGCTCCTCAACTGCTGGATTGCCTATTCATGACGAACAAGCTGCTCGAGATTTGCGATTTCAAGCGGGAGGATGTCGCCCGCCGCAAGGCCGCGACCAGCATGTCCTCGCTTCAGGCGCGCGCCGGCGAGCAGACCCCGCCACGGGGATTCCGTCGCGCGCTGGACACTGCCGCCACCACCGGATTCGGCCTGATCGCGGAGGTCAAGAAGGCCAGCCCGTCCAAGGGCCTCATCCGCCCCGATTTCGATCCGCCCGCCCATGCGGCGGCCTATGCCGCCGGCGGAGCGGCCTGCCTGTCGGTGCTGACCGACGAACCTTATTTTCAGGGCCGTGACGATTATCTCGTCGCTGCTCGCGCGGCCTGCGCCCTGCCCGTGCTGCGCAAGGATTTCATCGTCGACCCCTGGCAGGTGCTCGAAAGCCGCGCATTGGGTGCGGACGCCATCCTCATCATCGTCGCCGCGCTGGACGACACGCAGATGCGCGAGATTGAGGATGCCGCCCTTGGCCTTGGCATGGACGCGCTTGTCGAAGTGCATGACGAGCCGGAGTTGGAACGCGCCCTTGCCCTCCGGTCCCGTCTCATCGGCGTCAACAATCGCGACCTGCGCGACTTCACGGTGGACTTCGCCCGTACCTACGAACTGGTCGGGAAAGCGCCGGAAGGCTGCACCTTCGTTGCCGAAAGCGGCCTGACCGGCCACGCCGACCTTATCGCCATGGCGACACATGGCGTTCGCTGCTTCCTCGTCGGTGAAACGCTGATGCGCCAGCCCGATGTAGAGGCAGCGACCCGCGCGCTGCTGACAGGGGCATGAACGGCCTCACCCATCTCGACGAGGACGGCGCGGCCCGCATGGTGGACGTGTCCGCCAAGGCGACCACCGCCCGCGAAGCAGTCGCATCGGGTCGCATCGCCATGAGCGCCGAAGCCGCCGCCGCCATCGCGCAGGGGCTGGTCAAGAAGGGCGATGTGCTGGCCGTCGCTCGTGTCGCCGGCATCATGGCGGCCAAGCGTACCGCCGACCTCATCCCGCTCTGCCACCCCATCGCGCTCAGTGCCGTGACCGTCGATTTCGACCTGGACGATGGCGGCGTCACCGTCACCGCGACCGCCCGCACCGCGGGACAGACGGGCGTCGAGATGGAGGCTCTGACTGCGGCATCCGTCGCCCTGCTCACCATTTACGACATGGCCAAGGCGCTGGACAAGGCCATGGTCATCGACGGCGTGCGCCTCGAATCCAAGATCGGCGGCAAGTCGGGGGACTGGCGGCGGACGCCATGAGCCTGCTCCCGGTCGCGCAAGCGCAGGCGCGCCTGTTCGCCCTCGCCTCGCCGCTGGCCGTGGAAACCATTCCGGTGACGCAGGCGGCGGGCCGCTGGCTGGCGCAGGATGTCGCGGCGCTTCGCGACCAGCCCTGGGCCGACCTTTCCGCGATGGACGGCTATGCCGTGCGCGCCGCCGACTGGCCCGGCCCATGGCGCGTCGTGGGTGAAAGTGCGGCCGGCGCAATCCAGCCCCCGTCGATCGGCGCGGAGGAGGCCGTCCGCATCTTCACCGGCGCGCCGCTTCCCCCCGGTGCCGACGCCATCCTGATTCAGGAAAACGTCACGCGCGATGGCGACCGCCTTGCCGCCAGCGGAAATCCGCTGCGGCCCGCCCAGCATGTCCGCGCGGCCGCGTCCGACTTCGCGGCCGGCACGACATTGCTGGAGGCCGGGCGTCATCTCGGCCCGGCCCAGGTCGCCGCCGCCGTCCTGGGCGGGCATGGCGCGCTGCCTGTCCGCCGCCGGCCACGCGTCGCGCTGCTTTCGACCGGGAACGAACTGGTGCCCCCCGGCGCGCCGGTGCCGCCCGGTTTTCTGCCTTCCTCCAACGCGCCGATGCTTGCCGCAATGCTGGCGGCGCTGCCATGCGAGATGATCGACCTTGGCATCGTGCCCGATGATCTGGAGCAGATGACCGCTGCCTTCGCCAGCGCCGCTCAGGCGGACGTCATCGTCACTACCGGCGGCGCGTCGGTGGGCGATCATGACCTCGTCCGCCCCGCCTTCCAGCAGGCCGGCGGCACGCTCGATTTCTGGAAAATCCGCATGCGCCCCGGCAAGCCGCTGATGGCCGGCAAGCGGGGGGAGACGCTGTTCCTCGGCCTGCCCGGCAATCCGGTCTCCGCCTTCGTCACCGCAACGCTCTTCCTCCTGCCTCTCCTGCGGCACATCAGCGGGGCCGCTCAGCCGCTGCCGCGCCGCATCGACGCACCGCTCGCCTCCGCGCTTCCCGCCACGGGCGACCGGGACGACTATATGCGCGCCTTCCGCGCGGAGGGCGGCGTGGTATCGGTGACGTCGCAGGACAGCGCCGCCACGGCGGCCATGGCGCGGGCCGACTGCCTGATCCTTCGCCCCGCCGGCTCACCCCCAGCCTCGTCGGGCGACCGGGTGACCATCTTCCCGTTCGACTGAGCTGGATCAAATAGCCGGGTTCTTTGCTTGACGAACCCCTTTGTGTTTCCTATGCGTTCCTCATACGTTCCACGGAGGACCGCGATGTTGACGCCCAAGCAGCAGGAATTGCTGAGCTTCATTCAGACCCGGCTTGACGAAGGCGGCGTGTCGCCTTCGTTCGAGGAGATGAAGGACGCGCTCGACCTGCGATCCAAATCGGGCATCCACCGGCTGATCAACGCGCTGGAAGAACGCGGCTTCATCCGCCGCCTGCCTAATCGCGCGCGCGCGCTCGAAGTGCTGAAGCTGCCCGACGCCATGCATCGCGCGCCTGCACCGGTCGTTCCGCTCAAGCCGAAGTCGGCGCCTGCCCTGCTGATCGCCGCCAACGACGTGATCGAAATCCCGCTGCACGGCCGTATCGCCGCCGGTGTCCCCATTGAGGCGATGGAGGGGCAGACCATGTTGTCCGTTCCCGCCGCATTGCTTGGCGCTGGCGATCATTACGCGCTGGAAGTGTCAGGCGATTCGATGGTGGAAGCCGGCATCCTGGACGGCGACTTCGCCCTTATCCAGCGAACGGAAGTCGCGCGCGAAGGCCAGATCGTCGTTGCCCTGATCGACGAGGCGGAAGCGACGCTCAAATATTTCCGCCGGGAAGGGGCGAAGGTGCGTCTGGACCCCGCCAATGCGGCCTATGAACCGCAAATCTACGACCCGCGCCAGGTGCGTATTCAGGGCAAGCTCGCCGGCCTGCTCCGCCGATATAATTGAGCCCCGCCGCGGCTCGGGGAACGCGCGATCCATGGATGCGCGTCGCCCGGCTGCCGCACCGTGCGGATATCGCCGGTTGCCAATGCGATCGAAAGACCGCCCGTACGCGCCAGCAGCCTGCGGTCGATCTTCAGCCAGCGCGGCATGCACCATCGCGGCAGAGCGCGGTCGCTGATGACGATATCCGTCGCCGCGCAATCACGCGCAAAGGTCCGCCGCTCGACCAGCATGTCGCTGCGCGTGAACAGCAGCCGCCATCGCCGTCCCCCGCTTTCCATCCGCAGCGCGCACAGATCCTGCGAGCAGCGCGCACCGGGCAGGCTCGCCAGCGCCGCCAGTTCACCGTCATAGCCCGCGCTTTCCGACAGCGCGTCGCGCACATAATCGCCCGCACGCTCGCGCAGCAGCGCCATTCCCCTGTCGGTCCGCACCGCCACATGCCGCCCGTCGCCAGTGACAAGGATGTCGGGCGACCGCGCGGTCAGCGTCAGGACCATGCCCGCCAGCATCAGCGGCAATCCCATCCATCGCCAGCGGCTGCGCCACAACAGGCACCATAGCAGGCCAGCGATCGTAAGGCCGAACACCGCCTCGCTCATCGCCGGCGCCAGCATCGTCGCCATGGGGCTGGCCGCGACGCCATGCGCGATTCCCAGCAACAGCGCCAAAGCCTGCCCCGTCAGCCACCAGAAGGGCGCGCCCAGCCCCAGGACATCGAACGCCAGCGCCAGCGCCTCCAGCGGCATGACGACGAAAGTCGTCAGCGGGATAGCCACCAGATTGGCGAAAGCGCCCAACATGCCTGCCTTGTGGAAGTGGAACAGCGCGATGGGCATCAGCGCCAGTTCCACAACAATGCCTGTCGCCAGGGTTACCGCCAGCATGCGCAGCCCCTTGCGCAGCATGGCTTCATCGCGTGCCGCCGCAAAGGCTCGAAACGCGCGATGCTCCGACAGGGCCACCAGCGCGGTGACCGCCGCGAAACTCATCTGGAAACTCGGCCCGACCAGCGCCTCGGGCCAGAAGGCCAGCACCACAAGCGCGCCCGTCGCGACCAGCCGCAGCGTCATCGCGTCGCGCCCCATCGCCAACCCGCCCAGCACCAGCAACGCCGCGACGCACGAGCGCACCGTCGGCACCTCCGCACCCGTCAGCCAGGTGTAGAAGATCCCGGCCAGCGCCCCGCCGCCTGCCGCGATCAGCATCAGCGGCATCGTCAAGGCCGCCCGCCGGCTCAGCGCCAGCATCCGCATCAACAGGAAGATCACCGCGCCGATCAGCGCCGTCACATGGAGCCCGCTGATCGACAGCAGATGCGCCAGGCCGCTGCGGCGCATTGCTTCGGCATCCTCCTCGGCTATCGCGCCCTGGTCACCGGTCGCCAGCGCCGCCGCTATGCCACCGCCCGCGCCCGGCGCTTGCGTCACGATATGGTCGAACAGCCGGGCGCGCAGCGGCGGCGCGGCTTGGGACGGTCGCACAATCTCGATGGGCTTCAACGCCTTGCCGGTCGCGCCGATACCCTGGAAATAGGCGCGCGCGGCGAAGTCATATCCGCCGGGCACGCTCGGCGGCGCCGGCGGCATCAGGCGCGCCCGGAACCGGATCGTCGCCCCCTCGCCCAGTCCCGCCGGCACGTCCGGCTTTGCGATGTTGACCCGCACCCTGCTTGGCAGGTCCGGCGCGCCGACGGGCCGCACCCGCACCCGGACGATGCCCTGCGCGGGCACGTCCTGCACCGACTCCACCGTGCCTGCGACGCGCGCGAAAACCGGGCGGGCAAGGGGCTTTTCACCCATCACCGCCGCCTTCCCCCACACCAGCAGGCATCCGACGCAGGCCAGCATTGCGCCAACGATGACGATCCATCGGACCCGGCCACCGGGCGGCAGCATCGCGCCGATGCACGCCAGCCCCAGCATCCCGCAGCACAGGCCAAGCCACGTCGCCGCGTTAGGAAGGATGAACCAGCCCGCCACGCCGGCACCCAGCGCGACCGGCACCCACAGGCCGACCTGTTCCCGCTCCTCTTCCAGCCAGCCTTCCGCTGCCGTGCGGGCCGCCGTCAGCCATTGCGCCGCCCGCGTCCGAACGGACGTTTGTCGCGGCGCAAAAGCCATGCTAGGGGGCGTCGCATCCATGGGTCGGCAAGGCGAATGTCGAAGAATATGACGGGAAGTGCAACGGGAATGAACAAGGCTGTGGTGACCCGTTTCGCGCCCTCGCCCACGGGCTATCTGCACATTGGGGGGGCGCGCACCGCGCTCTTCAACTGGCTCTTCGCCCGCCATCATGGCGGCAAGTTCCTGCTTCGCATCGAAGACACCGACCGCGCCCGCTCGACGGAGGACGCCGTCGCCGCCATCTTCGACGGTCTCGAATGGCTCGGCCTCGGCGGCGACGAACCCGCCGTTTTCCAGTTCGCGCGCACGCCCCGCCATGCCGAGGTTGCGAACCAGCTGCTTGACGCGGGTCACGCCTATAAATGCTACGCCACGCCCGAAGAGCTTGCAGAGCTGCGCGAACAGCAACGCGCCGCGAAGCAGCCGCTGCGCTATGACGGCCGCTGGCGCGACCGCGATCCGGGCGAAGCGCCCGCAGGCGCGCCCTTCGTCATCCGCATCAAGGCGCCGCGTGAGGGCGAAACGGTGATCGAGGATGCGGTGCAGGGCCGCGTCGTCGTCCAGAACAGCGAACTGGACGACATGATCCTGCTCCGCTCGGACGGCACGCCCACTTACATGCTGGCCGTCGTCGTGGACGATCATGACATGGGCGTGACCCATGTGATCCGCGGCGACGACCATCTCAACAACGCTTTCCGCCAGCTCAGCATCATCCGTGCCATGGGCTGGGAAGAGCCGACCTACGCCCATATCCCCCTCATCCACGGCGCGGACGGCGCGAAACTGTCGAAACGGCATGGGGCGCTTGGCGTCGATGCCTATCGCGACGAGATGGGGATGCTGCCCGAAGCGGTGCTCAATTATCTGCTGCGCCTGGGCTGGGGCCATGGCGACGAGGAAATCATCCCGATAGAGCGCGCCATCGCATTGTTCGACATCGACGGCGTCGGTCGCTCGCCCTCGCGCTTCGACATCAAGAAGCTGGAAAATCTGAACGGCCATTATCTGCGGGAAGCAGACGACGCGCGCCTGGCCGACCTGGTCGCGCCCCGCGTGGAAAGCCGGCTTGGCATCGTCCTGACCGCCGCGAACCGCGCTGTGCTGACCGCGGCGATGCCATCGCTCAAGCCCCGCGCGAAAACCTTGAACGAGGTAGCGGAAGGCGCGGAATTCCTGTTCAAGGCCGCGCCGCTGGATTTTGACGAAAAGGCGTCCGCTCTGCTAGACGACTCCGCGCGCGCGCTGCTGGCCAAGACAGCCGACGCTCTACAAGCCGTCCAGTCCTGGGCGGTCGAGGCGATCGAAGACGCAATACGCCGCGTGGCGGAGGATGCTGGCCTGGGGCTGGGCAAGGTGGCGCAGCCGCTCAGGGCGGCGCTCACCGGGCGCACGGTCTCGCCGGGTATTTTCGATGTCCTCTTCCTTTTGGGGAAAGAGGAAAGCTTGGAACGACTGACCGCGGCAGGGCACGCCACGGTCGGTTGATGGCACGCAAGGAGAACAATATGTCCGATAACAATGCCACTCTGACCATCGGCGGGGAGAGCGCCGATTACGCCATCATGAATGGCTCAGTGGGCCCGCAGGTCATCGACGTGCGAAAGCTCTACGCCAATACGGGCATGTTCACCTACGATCCGGGCTTCACCTCGACCGCCAGCTGCGATTCGGGGCTGACCTATATCGATGGCGACGCGGGCATATTGCTCCATCGCGGCTATCCGATCGACCAGCTCGCGGAACAGTCGAGCTTCATGGAAGTCAGCTATCTGCTCCTCAATGGCGAACTGCCGTCGAAGAAGGAGCTGGAGGACTTCACCCGCACGATCACGCGCCACACGATGGTGCATGAACAGCTAACCACTTTCTATCGCGGTTTCCGGCGCGATGCGCACCCGATGGCCATCATGTGCGGCGTCGTCGGCGCGCTGTCGGCCTTCTACCACGATTCGACCGACATCAACGATCCGGAACAGCGCAAGATCGCCAGCCACCGCCTGATCGCCAAGATGCCTACGATCGCGGCCATGGCTTATAAATATTCGGTGGGTCAGCCCTTCGTCTATCCGCGCAACGACCTCAGCTACACCGCCAACTTCCTGCGCATGACCTTCTCGGTCCCGGCGGAGGAATATGTGGTCGATCCGGTGATCGCGGACGCGATGGACAAGATCTTCATCCTCCACGCCGACCATGAGCAGAACGCCTCGACCTCGACCGTGCGTCTTGCCGGTTCGTCGGGCGCCAACCCCTTTGCCTGCATCGCGGCCGGCATCGCCTGCCTCTGGGGCCCGGCGCATGGCGGCGCGAACGAAGCCGCGCTCAACATGCTGCGCGAGATCGGCACGGTCGATCGCATCCCCGAATATATCGCCCGCGCCAAGAACAAGGACGATCCGTTCCGCCTGATGGGCTTTGGCCATCGCGTCTATAAAAATTACGATCCGCGCGCGACCGTGATGCAGAAGACCGCGAAGGACGTGCTGGAAAAGCTGGGCGTCGACGACCCGGTCTTCGACGTCGCCAAGGAACTGGAACAGATCGCGCTCAACGATCCCTATTTCATCGAAAAGAAGCTCTACCCCAATGTGGACTTCTATTCCGGCGTGATCCTGTCTGCGATCGGCTTCCCGACCGAAATGTTCACCGTGCTCTTCGCCCTTGCCCGCACCGTGGGCTGGGTGGCGCAGTGGAACGAGATGATCTCCGACCCAGCGCAGAAGATCGGCCGTCCGCGCCAGCTCTACACCGGCCCGACGGAACGCGATTACGTCCCGGTCGACAAGCGCTGAGACGCGCCGCGACGGCGATGAAGGACGGCGCCCCTCACCGGGCGCCGTTTTTCATGCGCGTTCAGCCGCTGCGCCGCCCGCCACGCACCATTTCCTCCATCCAGTTTACCAGCAGCCGGTTATAAGCCTTGCGACAGCTTTCGTTGCGCAACGAATGGTCCGCGCCCTTCAATATGCGGTGACTGAGCGATGATGCGCGATGGAAGGCGGCGATATAGGAGGTAATCGCCATGTGGGGCACATAGCTGTCATTCTCCGATTCGACGATCAGCACATCTCCGGTAAAATTCTCCCCCGCTGCCAGCGCCTTGTCTTCGCGCGGCGTGCGGAACGCGCCGCGGTAGCGGTTGATCTCGCCCCGGTCGATCAGCGCCTTGGGCACGTCCCAATGGCTGTCGGGATAGAGCGCGGGCACCCGCAGCGCCAACCAGGTAACCGGCCGCTCCGCCGTCAGCAACGTCGCCAGATAGCCGCCATAGCTCGTCCCGACCACGCCGATCGCCGATGGGTCCACGCCGTCCTGCGACGCCAGGAAATCATAGGCAGCGGTTACATCGGCAAGCCCGTCCGCCCGCGTGACGATGTTCCGCTCATCTGCGTGGCGCGCATGCCCGCGCAGGTCGAAGGTGAAGCAGATACAGCCAAGCTGCGCGATCTCCTCGGCCCGGACCATGTCCTGTTCCTGGCTGCCGCCCCAACCGTGGACGAACAGCACGCCGGGAATCAGCTTCGCCGGCGAAAGCAGCGTGCCGTCCAGATGCTCGCCATCCACCTTGATCGAAACGCGCCCGTTGGTCGTGTTCTCCTGATGTGCCGTCATAATTCCACTGCATATTTCGTCATTGGGCCGGCGACGGGATCGACGCCGCCATAATAGAGCGTCGCCTGCGGCGGTGCTGCATCGACCTCGCCATAGACCTCCATCGTCGCGCAAGTGACGCTGCTGCGGCCGGGATCGCGCGCCAGCGCCTCGAACGCCGCGATCTCCGCCCCGCTCGCCCCGCCCGGCCGCCAGCTTTGCTCCAGCACGCCGATCCGCCGTTCGCCCCGGCCATTATGGCCGAACGCGACGTCATAGTTGCGACGCGACGCGATCAGCCCGGGATAGGCTTCGAACACCGCGCGGTCGTAGGCGGTCGCCTTGGCCACCGCTTCGGCCAGTTCCGCCGCCAGCGTCTCCTGCGCCAGCGCGTCCAACCCGCCGCGCACCACATGCAGCTGCGATCCGCCATAGACGGTCTCGCCATGATTGTTCATCGTCAGCCTTTGGGTGCCCCAATAGGCGATCGACTGCCCGAACAAGGTCACCGTGCCGACGCTGAATGTCGTGACGTCTTCCAGATTCTCCTCGATCACCAGCCCCTTGACCGCGATCTCGTCGGGCGCGCGCTCCGCGATGGCCGCGTCCAGCGCCTCGACGCTGGCGACCTCCGTCTGACCCCTGCCAGACGTGCCGTCGACATCCTTGACCCGTGCGGACCCGCTCGCCAGCAGCAGGCGGCCCGCCGCCCTGGCGTCAGCCACCGAAAAGACGGAAAAACCGTCGAGCACGCATGGCGCTATCGCCTTTCCCAGCGCGTGGGACCATCCGGCAGGCGCCGGCGCGTCCTCCAGCAGCAGGCCGTGCGTGATGATCTTCGTCGAAATGAAGCCATGGGGCGCGACGCCGCCATAAATCTGCGATTCCGACGTAACACCGATGGCATCCGCCTCCGTTCGGTTCAGAACGGCATCCGGTACCAGCAGCAGGTTCAATTGGTCCCGGTCCGCGGGGCGCAGGACGCGCCATGCGCCTTCGTCCACCACGCTGCCCTGCCCCAGCAGCGCTATCCGTCGGATCATCTCCGCGCGGGACGCCCTGTCATGCTCATTGGTCATCGTCGCAGAAGCACTGAAATAGGGCGCGATGTGCGGTCGCAAAGCCAGTCCCATATCTGCCTCCTTGCGCCGGCAGCCTTAAGGGCGGCGCATCGGGGAAACGCGGCAGTTCGGGGAAATGTCCATCGCGGCGGCCGGACGCGCGGCCTTATACTCCGCCGTCCGTCACGGGCCAGCCACCCTTTTCCAGCGCGCGCGCCAGCTCATCCGTGCAGGCGTCCAGCGCCGCCGCGTCGGTCGACCGGATCACGAAATTCGCGCCCGTCCGCCCGTCTCGGAAAAAGGGATAGCTGCCGATCTGGCAGCCGACATGCGCCTTTTCGGTCCGGCCCAGCAGGTCGGCGATCTCGCTTTCCGCGACCCAGCAACCGATGGTGCGCGACAGCAGAGGCAGCCCGCCTTCCAGCGTGCCGGTCAGGCTTTCCAGCATCCCGGCGGTGATATGCGGCACACCGGCCATGATGAAGATGTTGCCGTGCCGGATGCCGGGCGCGCCCGACATGCGGTTCTCGATCAAATCCGCGCCCTGCGGCACCCGCGCCATGCGCAGTCGCGCCTCCGTCAGCCCCCCGCGCGTTTCATAATAGGCTCCCAGCACCGCGCGCGCTTTTGGATGCACGACCACCTCGACCCCCAGTGCCAGCGCGATCGCATCGACGGTGATGTCGTCATGGGTCGGCCCGATGCCGCCCGTGGTGAACAGATAGTCGTTGCGCGCGCGCAGCGTGTTGACCGCCTCGACGATGGCGTCTGCGACATCGGGAACGACGCGCACCTCCCGCAGCCGGATACCCTGGACGTTCAGCCAGGACGCGATCTGCGCGATGTTCTTGTCCTGGGTGCGGCCGGACAGGATTTCGTCGCCGATCACGATCAGCGCTGCAGTCCAGATTCGTTCGTTCAACCCTGTTGCTCCACACGGGCGGCCAGCGCCATCAGCCTGCTCAATCGATCGGGCGGCAGGATATCCGCCGGCTTGTAGCTCGTTTCGAACACGGGAACGCCGTCGGGCAGCGCGGTCCAGTCCATGCGATCGGCAACAAAGATCGCCGCGTCAGGGCGGATCGCCGCCCCGTCGTCGAGCGTGCCCACCCGGATCGCGGCGCCCAGCCGGCCAAGGCGGGGATAGTGGCTCCAGACCGCCGTGCCGCAAGCGGCGCACCGTATGATCGTCTGTACCTTCCCGCTGCCTGTCGGAACATCATGCTCACGCAGCTTGCCGGACAGGAGATGCAGATGCTCGACTTCGACGAACGCATTGACCGCCGAAGCCGCCCCGCTCTGCCGCTGGCACAGGCTGCAATGGCAGTTATTCACGAAAATGGGATCGGCATCAACCCGATAGCGCACCTCACCACAGGCGCATCCGCCTTCCATCGCCATATCCGTTCCTCTTTAGCGGCCGTTGCCAAGGCTCTCGCGCAAGAGCACTCGCCCAAGACCACTCGCAATGCCGGGTCGCTGGGTCTATATCAACTCCATGACTGAATATATGACGATGACGGCGGAAGCGCCGGTTTCCCGCTCGACGGCGATCAAGCTCTATGACGAATCCGGTTTTGCCGGCATGCGCAAGGCGGGCCGGCTGGCGGCCGAGATACTCGACGCGCTTGTCCCGCATGTCGTTCCGGGCGTCACGACCGGGGAACTGGACGACATCGTGCGCCGGATGACGCTGGACGGCGGCGGCGTGCCCGCCACGCTCGGCTATCGCGGCTACACGCACAGTTGCTGCACCAGCCTCAACAACGTCATCTGCCACGGCATTCCCGGGGACTATCGCCTGAAAGAAGGCGACATTGTCAACATCGACGTCACCCCGCTGGTCGATGGGTGGCATGGCGACAGCAGCCGCATGTACATTGCGGGCGAAACGTCGATCAAGGCGCGCCGCCTGATAGAAGTTACCTATGAATGCCTCATGCTGGGCATCGAGCAGGCAAAGCCGGGGAACCATCTGGGCGACATCGGATATGTGATCCAGCGGCACGCGGAAAAGCACCGCTACGGCGTGGTGCGCGATTTCTGCGGACACGGGCTTGGCCGGGTGTTCCACGACAGTCCCGAAGTCGTGCATGTCGGTCGTCCGGGCACCGGGCCTGAGCTGCGGCCGGGGATGTTCTTCACCATCGAACCCATGATCAACATCGGCAAGCCCGGTGTGAAGATGCTGGACGATGGATGGACGGCTGTCACCCGTGATCGGACCTTGTCGGCGCAGTTCGAACACAGCATCGGCATCACCGAAACGGGTTGCGAGATTTTCACGAGGAGCCCGGCGGGACTGGACTGCCCGCCTTATCTTGCCTGACGATATAGCCCTGCTCAAAAAACAGGCATAACGTTACCATATTGCCCGGAATCAGGGCAATATGGACAAAGATTGCGGCTTGGCCGAAAGCATGTCCTAGCGATTCGCCGCTTGGCACGGTAATTGATTGGTAACGGCAGACGAGGCCGCCT
>Ga0315899_10004239_pt1 | contig 15526 bp, 13 predicted proteins | sample LakEriMetagenome_2_FD_203518 | JGI IMG/M metagenome (GOLD analysis project Ga0315899, IMG submission 203518) | Freshwater fungal communities from buoy surface, Lake Erie, Ohio, United States - Buoy 4 MA112 | ecosystem: Environmental > Aquatic > Freshwater > Lake | place: USA: Lake Erie, Ohio... | reverse complement strand
TTGCAGCTTTTCAATACACTATATGGGACACTTTGTCCTGAATGATGTTTACCGATTTCTTACATTTGCGCGAATTTATTACCGATAAATTCTCCTCTCATGTCCTATTTTGATGTAAAGTTTGTGGGTGAAGGTCTAACCTACGACGATGTGCTTCTCGTTCCTGCTTACTCAGAAGTGCTTCCCCGTGAAGTAGTGGTTAAGTCACGTTTTTCGCGCAACATAGAACTTAATGCACCGATTGTTTCCGCAGCGATGGATACCGTTACGGAGTCAGATATGGCCATCGCTATGGCGCGAGAAGGTGGTATCGGCGTTATTCACAAGAACATGAGTATCGACGCTCAGGCGGCCCTAGTGCGTAAAGTAAAACGTTCGGAAAGCGGGATGATACTCGATCCTGTTACGCTCGATGAGCAAGCAGTCGTGTCAGATGCCTTGAAGTTGATGGCTGAGCATAAAATTGGCGGAATTCCAGTTGTAAACGCAGATGGTAAACTCACCGGTATTGTCACCAATCGTGATTTGCGTTTTGAGAAGGACATGGCAAAACCGATTGCCGAGGTTATGACCAAACAAGGCCTCATTACTACCGATAAACCCAACGATTTATCGTCAGCAGAAGCTATTCTTCAGCAAAGCAAAATTGAAAAACTACCTGTGGTAGACGCCTCGGGAAAGCTAATTGGACTCATCACTTATAAAGATATTCTCAAGCTAAAGAAATATCCCAATTCATGCAAGGATAAACTGGGTCGACTGCGTGTGGCGGCTGCGGTGGGCGTTACTGCAGATACACTTCAACGAGCAGAGGCCTTGGTGAAGGCCGGTGTCGATGCCATCATTATCGATACAGCGCATGGTCATTCGAAGGGTGTCATTTCCATGTTGCGAGAAGTCAAGAAGTCATTCGGTGATCGCGTTGATGTGGTTGTAGGCAATATCGCTACGGTTGAAGCGGCCAATGATCTGGTGGCAGCCGGTGCTGACGCCGTAAAGGTGGGTATAGGTCCGGGTTCAATTTGCACCACCCGCGTAATCGCAGGGGTGGGTGTTCCGCAGTTAACGGCTGTGATGGATGTAGCACATGGTATTTCCGACAAGTCGGTACCTGTCATCGCCGACGGTGGTATCCGATTTACCGGTGATATTGTAAAGGCATTAGCCGGTGGAGCGTCATCCGTTATGGTGGGCTCAATGTTGGCAGGAACTGAAGAAAGCCCCGGCGATACGATTATCTACGAAGGCCGCCGATTTAAATCCTACCGAGGAATGGGCTCCGTAGAAGCGATGCAACAGGGATCGAAGGATCGCTATTTTCAGGATGCCGAAGATGATATCAAGAAGTTGGTTCCCGAAGGAATCTCCGGAAGAGTACCCTATAAAGGCACTGTTCAGGAAATCATGTATCAAATCGTCGGAGGCTTGCGCGCAGGTATGGGTTATTGCGGTGCTTCACAATTAGACTCACTCAGAAATGCCAAGTTTATCCGAATCACCAGCGCCGGTGTCAAGGAAAGCCACCCACACGACGTTTTCATCAGCCGGGAAGCACCCAATTACAGTCTGAAATAGTTGTTGGGGAGTCTTCCGCTTAACTCACTTTCACAACCTTGTGACTGGTGGTTTTCTCCCAACGGAGTCTTACATTTGCCACCGTTCCAAGAATGGGGCGACTAAATTCATTTATTCAATTAACCCGATTATGAAGGTGAAATCATTTGCTTTTCTCATCGCATTCTTTTTTAGTGCCTTTGCTTTTGCACAAGACAAAAATGCTGCAGTACTTACCGTTGATGGTGAGCCAACAAGTTTGGAAGAATTTGAGAATATCTTTCGAAAAAACAACCGCGATTCTGTAATCACAGCGCAGTCGCTTGATGATTATATGGAGTTGTTCATTAATTTCAAGCTAAAGGTTAAAGAAGCCAAAGAGGCTGGCTTGGATACGGTTAAGAAGTTTAAGACAGAGTTGGATGGATACCGCGCGCAATTGGCTCGCCCATACCTTACCGATTCTGAAAAGCTCAATGATCTGGTGAAGGAAGCCTATCAAAACTACCAGCAGGAAGTGCATGCTGCACATATTCTAATAAAAGTAGATGCAAGTGCATCGCCGACCGATACAGCAAGAGCATATTCGAAAATCTTAGCTATTCGTGAGCGCATCATGAAGGGTGAAGAGTTCAAGACCCTAGCAAAAGCAACGAGTGAAGACCCCAGCGCAAAGGAGAATGCTGGTGATTTGGGATATTTCACAGCATTTCAAATGGTATATCCTTTCGAAAAGGCGGCCTATGAAACTCCCGTTGGGCAAGTTTCAAACCCAATTCGCACTCGATATGGTTATCATTTAATTTACGTGTATGATAAGCGACCCGCTCGCGGCGAAATCCACGCAGCTCACATTGTGGTGAAACCGAAATCAGAGCAGAACAGCGAGGCCAACGCTGAAACGAAGATTCAAGAAATCTATCAGAAATTGGTTTCCGGTGAATCGACCTTCGAGGAATTGGCTAGCAAATTCAGTGATGATCCAACTTCAGCAAAAAAGGGTGGTGAGCTTCCTTGGTTTGGTACAGGAAAAATGGTGCTTGAATTTGAAGACGCCGCTTTTGCTCTCAAAAACAATGGCGACTATTCTGCTCCATTCAAAACTGCCTTCGGTTGGCACATTGTGAAGCGCCTGGAGTTTAGACCGCTTGCTTCTTTCGAGTCAATGGAAAAGGAAATCAAGAGTAAGGTTTCGAAAGATAGCCGTGCCGAGCAAACCAAGAAGTCGTTTATCGAGAAGCTGAAGGTAGAATATGGCTATACCATCGAAGAAGCCGAATTGGCAAAGATGGTTGAGAAGGCCGATTCCAACGCGTTCGAAGGTAAACTGTACATTGGTAAGAAGTCCATGCAAAAACCGCTTATTCGAATGAACGGGTTAACCATTTCTGTCAGCGAATTCAATGACTACATGAGAACCAAGGGCCGCTCAAAAGCCACGATGAGTCCTGGAGATTACATACGTGCATCGGCGGCCAAAATGGGTGAAGACAAATTGCTCCAATTGGAAGATGCCAAACTCGAAGAGAAGTATACACCTTTCCGACTTCTTATGAAGGAATACAGAGAAGGTATTCTACTATTCGAAATGACCGACCAAATGGTTTGGTCGAAAGCAGTAAAAGACACGGCAGGATTGGCTGCTTTTTATGATGCCAATAAACAGAAATTCATGTGGCCCGAAAGAGCATCGGTTGTTATTTACACCTGCTCCAGTAGCGACATCGCGAAGAAAGTGCGTAAGATGGTGAAAGATGGAAAGGACAAATCAGAGATCGCAGGTGAATTGAACAAGGAGTCGCAACTCAACCTGCAGGTGCAGGAGGGAACCTACGCCAAAGAAGACAATGCCCTGCTTTCGAAAGCATCGTGGCAGGTAGGTTTGAGTAACGACATCGCAGACAACGACCAGGTTGTTATTCTGCAGTTTAAGGAGATTATTCCACCATCTATCAAAAAGCTGGACGAAGCAAGAGGTATGATTACCTCCGAATATCAAACATATTTAGAACAAGAGTGGATTAAGAGTATGCGCAAGGAACACACCTTCGCAGTGAATAAGGAAGTGCTCCATAGCATCAAGTAAAATGAGATTCTATTTCCTATTGTGTGCGTTGTTTTTTCTGATGTTCTCATCGTGCAAGAACGCTGATGATCGTGCTCAGCTGGTTGCAGAAATAGCAGGTAAACAGCTTACATGGAAGGAAATTTCAGACGTAATTCCCGATAACTCCTCACCTGAAGACAGTGCAGCGTTGGCCGATCATTACATCAATGATTGGGTTACCAAGCAGCTGATTATTTCGAAGGCAGAATCCAGTCTTCCCGATGAGTTGAAATCATTTGAAGAAATGATTGAGAACTACAGAAGTTCACTTCTGATTTATGCCTTTGAGCAAGAATGGGTGCGACAAAAATTGGATACCGTTGTTTCGGAACAGGAGATTGAACAGTATTACACAGACAACGAGAAGAACTTTCAATTGAAGGACTACATTCTTAAAGTGAAGTTTTGCGCCACAGCTGCCGATAGTAAACAAATTGTGGCTTTGAAGAAATTATTCAACTCGAGCAAGCCGGAGGACCTAGTAAAATGGCAACAGATGTGTGTCTCCATCGGAGCGAGTTATTATTTCAACGAAGAAGAATGGATGAAGTGGGATGAATTCATCCAACAAATTCCATTGGAGGTTTACGACATTGAAGGCTTCCTAAAGAAGAAGAATACCATCGAATTCGAAAAGGATAATAACCTCTATTTGATATCTATCACCGATTATCAGCTGGCGGGAAGTAAATCACCCCTTAGTTTCGAGCGTGATAAAATCAGGGCGATGATCATCAACAAGCGAAAATTGAATTTATTGGAAACAATGCGTCAGGACATCTTCAGTAAAGCTCAGCAGGATGGCGACATTAAACTATATCTGTCAAAAAAATGAAGTTCCTCAGTATTGTCTGTTTGCTTTTTCTCTTCGGCACTGCAGCGGCTCAGCCCGGTCAAGTGGTTGACCGAATCATTGGTGTAGTAGGAAACGAGGTAGTTCTTCAAAGTGATTTGGAAGCTTCAGTTCTCGAAGCCACAGAAGGTAAGGGAAGCAGCGATGCTGCTTTGCGATGCAGCGTATACGAGAACTTGCTTTATCAGAAGTTGTTACTCAATCAAGCCAAGTTGGATAGTTTGGAAGTGAGTGATGGCGAGGTTCAATCGCAAGTACAACGACGCATAGAGTACTTTATCCAAATGTTTGGAAGTGTAGAGGAATTTGAAAAGTACTACGGCAAGTCGCAGTCACAGCTCAAAGAAGAATATTTTGATCTTATTAAAGACCAGTTGCTGGTGCAGAAAATGCAAGAGAGCATCACAAGCAAAGTCAAGGTTACTCCTGCAGATGTCTTGCGTTATTACCAGTCTGTTCCCAACGATTCTATACCTCTCATCGGAGAGCAGCTCGAGTATTCGAAAATTGTAATTGCACCGAAGGTTAGAGACTCAGAAGTGCAGCGCATTATTCATTTTATGGATTCGATACGGATGAATTTGGCAAATGGTAAGTCGTCCATGACGCTCGAAGCCGCCAAATGGAGTGAAGACCCCGGGTCGAAATACAAGGGAGGATGTTATCCGCTTCAACGCAAGGGATCATTCGTTCCGGAATTTGAGGCTGCCGTGTATAATACTCCCGAAGGGTCTTATTCACCGGTCTTTGCTTCTACGTATGGCTATCACTTTGTTAAGGTTATTGAAAAGCGCGGCGAGTTCTACGAGTCGTGTCATATTCTGATGTCGCCCAAGGTAAAAGTCGAAGATCTCGATTTGGCGCGCACTCGTCTGGATGGAATCGTGAAAATGATTGGTGATACTCTGTCATTTGTTCAAGCTGCCTACCGTTTCAGCACAGATGAAGATTCGAAAAATCAGGGTGGTAAGGTTATTAATCAATCATCCGGTGGAACACGCCATGATGTGGCCTCCCTTTCTTCTGAATTGAATCTTGTCTTTATGTCGATGAAGCCCGGCGATAAAAGTGATCCGATTCTGGCAACCGCAGAGGATGGAAAACAGTCGTATGTGATTTATCATCTCGATAGTCGCTTGCCTGCGCACCGCGCCAACATGAAGGATGATTATGAGATTTTCAAGCAAGTAGCAGAGGCACGTGCCAAACAGCTGGAAACCGATAAGTGGGTCAAAAAACGAATCGCATCGACATACATTCAAACCGATGTTGAGTATGTTGGATGTAACACGCAATTCAACTGGCCCAAAAACAATCCTTAACAACTATACGCCTTGTGCGCGTTCATTAGGTTTTACTTTCGTCTTTTCGCCAAATAACACTTTTTCGAATGTCAGAAATTAAATTTAACTCCGATGCCGAAGCCATCGATTCACTGAAAGGCAGATACAATGACTTGCAACAAGAAATTCGCAAGGCCATTGTGGGTCAGGATGAGGTCGTGCGTGATGTGCTTATTTCCATTTTCGGTAATGGCCACTGCTTGTTGGTTGGAGTCCCGGGTTTGGCTAAGACACTCCTGGTAAGCACCATCGGTAAATCGCTTGGACTTTCGTTTAATCGTATTCAGTTTACACCCGATTTAATGCCGGGCGACATTGTCGGCTCGGAGATCTTAGATGAGTCGCGCAACTTCAAGTTTGTCAAGGGGCCTATTTTCTCCAATATAATTTTGGCCGACGAAATCAATCGTACTCCTCCAAAAACACAATCTGCACTGCTTGAAGCCATGCAAGAACGTCGGGTTACTTCCGGAGGAAAGACATACGACTTGCCTTCACCGTTCTTCGTTTTGGCAACACAAAACCCGATTGAGCAAGAGGGAACATACCCATTGCCGGAAGCACAGCTCGACCGATTCATGATGAACATTTGGGTTGACTATCCAACGCTTTCGGATGAAATTCAAATTGTAAAGTCCACGACAACGAATGTGGTTCCGCAAATAAACAGCGTTGTATCAGGCCAGGAAATTGCCTTCTACCAGCAGTTGATTCGTAAGATGCCGGTTCCGGATAATGTGATTGAGTACGCGGTGAAACTCGTTGCGAAGACTCGCCCTGAAAATGAACTCGCACCGACCATGGTCAACAACTTCCTGAGTTGGGGTGCGGGTCCGCGCGCTTCTCAGTTCTTGATTATCGGGGCCAAGTGCGTGGCAGCTTTGAAAGGAAAATACAGCCCCGATATCGAAGATGTACGAGCGGTTGCCGTGCCTATTCTTCGCCATCGTATCGTGCGCAACTACAAGGCAGAAGCCGAGGGTTATACCGTCGAGAAAATCATCGGCGAATTACTCTAGCTGTAACTCTCCCGTGCGTCAATCCATGGAAGAGACAATGTAATCACAGCAAAACCATGGGCCAGATTGTTGAACGATAGAACAGCGATGCTTCCTAGTATCAGAAGAATCATTGTGCTGTAATGTCTGGTTGGTCGGAATATCAAGCTTGCAACAAGGCATGTGGTGATAAGCAGCAACGCGTAGGTGATGATCTTCCACAACCACCCAACATGCGATGAGGCATCGTAGATGAAAGAACGAACCTCACTTGGCTGATGAACGAGATAGTAGATGGCTTCGCCCTTTGGCCACTGATTCGATCCCCACATAAATACAGCAACGGTCGTAACGACCAGAAGTGTAAGGATTCGCATGCCGGCAATCGATAGACTATTGAACCACTTGCGAACTGGAGATTCGGTTTCGTAATGCACAGGAATTAAGAATAAAGCATACTGCAAGAGTAGTAAGGCCCCCCAACCTAATACGCTCGGCGCTGCCTGGTAGAGCATCATTCCTGTAAACCATCCAAGCAAACGGGGCACCCAAGAATTGGCAGCATTGCGCATTCCAACTAAAAGAAAGATGGGATGTGTGAAATATACCCAGGCATAAATTTCGGGTTGGTAGTAGAGGCGCAAGACTATGTTCTCCAACAACGAGTCTGCCATACCAAATCGGAACAGCACATTGTCATCGCCCCAAATGAGTTGATGTCCTGCAATGGTGGTAATCCATAAGACAATCAAAAATCCTTGCACAATGCGCGGCATGAAGCGCAGTGCCCGATGCGTTGCAAAATCATCAAAGTATAAGAAGAGTCTTTTTATCATGGTGCTCCGTAGGGTGGAAAGGTGACATAGGAAAATTGACGGGTTGGTGCTGCATCCATTTCAGGAATGAACTCGATAGCGGCGCGCAACTGAATGGAGTCGGGGTAGTTCTGCTCGTGGTATCGTTCCATGCGCATGACGTAGTAAATGGCTTTGGAATATGCGCTGCTTTCCGTGACCTGTTTTAATTCAACGCGCCCATTTTCACTATACAGATTGTTCGCAAGCTGCCAGCGTAGTTCATCTACAATCGACTGCTCCACGCGTTCTGCCTGGCTGCTTGATTCGTAAGTGTAATTAGCTGTAGCATCCTTCCAATCGCTCCATGCGGCGGACTTGTTCTTCATACGAAACTCCAGTTCCATTGTGTTGGCGGGAAGGTCGGATCCCAGAGTGCGCCAAGGTTGCTGGAAGAGTGGGTGGGTATATCGATGGCCGATAGTTTCTTGCTCCACCGATAGAGCACTAAGGGCGCAAAGAGTGTAGTGGATGGTCAGAATGATACCACCGATGAGGGCTGCGAGCAGTGTCTTTTTCATTTCAATGACCGAAGTTAAAATTCACGCTGTTTTCCATTGCATGCTTTCGCTGTAAGTTTGTCACAAATGAATGTTATATGTCGGAAATAAAAGCCAACGACCCTTCTTTGCGCTCTTGGGTGCATGTGCCGGAGGGTTCAGATTTTCCCATACAGAATTTACCGTTCGGCATTTTCCGCACGGAAAGTCAATTTCCTCATGTGTGCTGCGCAATAGGTGAGCAACTCATCGACTTGAAGGCCCTACATGTGATGGGGTATCTTGAGAATTTACCTTTCACGTTGGAGGATATGGTGAGTCCGACGCTCAATCGTTGCATGCGCCATGGAAAGCAAGCCATGCGCGATTTACGAAATCGTATTTCGAAATTGCTGCGCAGCGATATGCCCGATTTGCGCGATAAGGAGCATCACGTGCGACAAGTATTGTTTCGACAAGACGAAGTGCAATTACTGATGCCGATTGCAGTAGGCGATTATACCGACTTTTATAGCAGCGAAGATCATGCTCGCAATGTGGGAACCATGTTTCGCGATCCGGCAAAAGCGCTTTTACCCAATTGGAAGCATTTGCCTGTGGGCTACCATGGTCGAGCATCGAGCATCCTCATTAGCGGAGTGCCCATTCACCGGCCAATGGGACAAACGAACGCAAGCGATGAAACACTTCCTTCGTTTGGGCCTTCGAAGCAACTCGACTTTGAATTGGAAATGGCTTTTGTCACATTCGATGGTAAGCCACTCGGTCATCGAATTACCACCGCTGAAGCCGATGATTACATTTTCGGAATGTTACTCTTCAACGATTGGAGCGCCCGCGATATTCAGCGTTGGGAGTATGTGCCACTCGGACCTTTCTTAGCTAAAAATTTCGCGTCGACTGTTTCCCCTTGGGTTGTAACGCTCGATGCACTTGAGCCCTTCCGAGTGCCTGGTCCTGTCCAAGAACCGAAGGTCTTATCTTATCTGGAATATAGCGGAAACAAGAATATTGATATTAACCTGCAGGTCGCTATTAAGCCACAGAATGCCGAAGAAACCATTGTTTCCAACAGCAACTACAAATACATGTATTGGAATATGACTCAGCAACTGGCCCATCACACTGTGAATGGATGTAACATTCGATGTGGCGATATGATGGCCAGTGGAACCATCAGCGGCCCGCATGAGGGTTCTTACGGCAGCATGCTCGAGATTGCATGGAAGGGAACAAAGCCTGTTGCCATGAACGATGGATCACAGCGAACCTTCATTCAAGACGGTGATACGGTTGTCATGCGAGGGCATGCAAGTAAGGACGGAGTGCGAATAGGATTTGGTGAGTGCAAGGCGAAAGTGTTACCGGTACTTTAATGAGGACGCAAGCACGTATCTTCAATCTGTTTGGATGGAAATGGCTTTCGTTAGTGAGCGCAGTATTCCTTTGCACGCAGGTATTGAAGATCAATGCACAAAAGCAAATCGCCAACCAGCATAATGCTTGGGTCGCCTTTTTCGGTAATCATCGAATCAATAAACATTGGGGCTTTAACACCGAATATCAGTGGCGTAGATCAGGGTTTATTCAGCATTGGCAGCAGTCACTGCTTCGCTGTGGTGTTGATTTCTACTCCGCATCGGGAGCAAAATACTCCGTCGGTTATGCATGGATTAAGACATTTCCTTATGGCGCGCAACCCATTGCGCACGAAAACAATGAGCACAGAATTTGGCAACAGGCCGAGTTGAAATCGACACTTACACGCACTGAGATTTTTCACAGATACAGATTGGAGCAACGCTACATTGAAAATTGGGTGAATTCGTCGGAAAATACTTTTCAATTGAATGGATTCAGTTTTCGCCAGCGCGCTCGGTATCGCCTGCTTTGCAATGTGCCTTTGAATAAATGCGAAATGAGCGACCATACTCTTTTCCTTTCTGTTTGGGATGAAATCTTCGTCGGATTCGGAGAGGGAATAGCCAAAAATGTGCTTGATCAAAATCGATTGTACTGCGCTCTCGGATGGCGGTTCAACACTGCCTGTAATATTCAACTTGGATACCTCAACCAATACGTCATAAAAAAAGACGGGATTCAAACCGAAAGAAATCACACGCTACAAGCATCGATTACCTATAATCTTGATTGCAGAAAGAATGGTGAGTGATTCGAGCAATTAGAAATTGTTCCTCGCAATACGCGGGTTTTCATGCCTCCTTAAAAATGGACTTGCATCGGTACTTTGTACTTCATACTTTGTACTTTATCCTTTATCCTTCTTACTTCAACCGCCACTGCGCTAAACAATTTCTGTCGCAGTACCTTGTATGTGGGCAATACTGGGTTCGAACCAGTGACCCCTACCTTGTCGAGGTAGTGCTCTAAACCAGCTGAGCTAATTGCCCAAATGAAAAAATGAGCCGGAGCTCATTTCTTTTTTGGTGGACCCGGTGGGGGTCGAACCCACGTCCAAACAAGGAATTTCTAAGTTTTCTACATGCTTAGTTCGCAATTGATTTTCGATGAATGCCAGGCCACGAACAGCCAAACAGTCACTTAGCTTGAAGTTTTTAGCGATTACCTACAAGCGTCAGCTTTCGCGATCTCTCTTTGATGAAGCCTCATTGCCGGCGACCAAGAGCGGGGTCATCCGACGAGACAGTGCTTGTTCCGGACCCAGTCCGAAATTAGGCGTAATCACACCCGGTGATTAGGCTGCAAGCGCGTAAGAAGTGTTGTCATTTCTGACTTGCAGTTTCAGATTTAAGAGCTATCCTGCAAAACGCTCTGCATGCTTGCCCAGCTATTCTTCTTGCTGTCAAATCCGGGGAACGGGCCCAAAATTTTTCTGCGTGTGCTCCTTCTGCGGCGCACAAGGCAATCGGAATAATGTCAAAGAACGGTGCGAAGATAATTCGCCTTTCTCCGTTTTTCCTCACAATTAAAATTAACCAGTCCAAACGGCATCCTCCTTTTGTTCGCAAAATGCCAACTGCAAAAGGTATTTTTGCGCAAAATTGATTCAATGACAATCAAGAAAATTGGAATCATACGAGAAGGCAAGGTGCCACCCGACCATCGCGTTGCACTCACTCCGAAGCAATGTGTATTCGTGAAAGCGCAGTTCAATGTGGATGTTGTGGTGCAGCCAAGTCCTATTCGTAAATATGCTGATGCAGAGTTTGTTTCTGCAGGCATTTCGCTGCAAGAAGATCTGTCGGATTGTGATTTAATCGTCGGTGTTAAAGAAGTACCAATCGAAATGCTACTTCCCGGTAAGTCATACATGTTCTTCTCGCATACCTTCAAGAAACAACCCTACAATGCCAAGTTGCTCAAATCAATTCTTGATCGTAAGATTCGACTTATCGATTATGAAGTAATCAAGGATAGAAGCAAGAAAAGACTTATTGGATTTGGTCGTTATGCAGGGATTGTAGGTGCTTACCACGCGTTTCGTTCGTTCGGCTTAAAACACAATCTATACTCGATTAAGGCACCTCACGAATGCCACGACCGAAAGGAACTCGAACAGGAACTTACACAGGTAATGCTTCCACACAATATGCGCGTGGTCGTTACCGGCTTCGGACGTGTAGGGCATGGGGCTGAAGAAATCTTGAAACTGTTGCCATTGCGTCGAGTTACGGAGGCTGAGTTCCTTAGTGATGATTTCAATGAGCCGGTTTATACGCACCTCGATACGGCAGAATATTATGTGCGCAAAGACAGAGGTGGTTTCGATAAGTCTGACTTTTACAATAATCCCCAACTCTACCAGTCCTCACTCGCGGAAACCGTTCGTTCAAGTGACTTATACATTGCTTGTCATCTATGGGCTTCCGGAAATCCGATTCTCCTTTCTCAGTCCGACTTGCAGCATCCTTCCTGGAAATGTCGCGTAATTGCTGACGTGAGCTGCGATGTTGGCGGCCCAATTGCATCTACTCTCCGGGCTTCAACTATTGCTGATCCGCTTTATGGATACAACCCAGCAAGCGGGACGGAATGTGATTGGTTGCCGCAAGATGCGATTTGTGTCATGGCTATCGATAATCTGCCATGCGAGCTACCCAAAGATGCATCAGAAGATTTTGGAAACGAACTGATAGGGAAGGTGCTTCCGCATATGTTCAACGGTGATTCCGAAGAGATTATCTGGCACGCGACCGAGACAACGCTTCACGGAGAACTCACGCCTCATTTCGCTTATCTGAAAGATTACGCAGAAGGAACAACCCGCTGATTACTGTCGACTGAAGGTGAAAGTAATTGTTCCGTCTTGCTTACGCTTGGAACTGCTGTAATCGAAGCGCCATTTTTTTGCATAGAAAACAGACTCCTCGCGCAGGCAGGAATTCGAAGAAGAACTACCTTCTTGGATGCGCGCGTCTACAACTTTACCCAGCTCATCTATTGAAATGAGAACCACTACAACACCGTTCGTCTTGCAGCGATAGGTTGGAATGGGATTGTCCAGTGGCTCGCGGCCTTTCATGTTGAATGAAGCCGTTACAGGCCCGCTGTAGCTTTTGTTTTGTTGCTCCTTGAACCAGTCGTTCTCGCCTTTCTTGAATGTGCTTTTATCTTGTTGGTTTCCTTGCGTCTTGGGCGCCACGGTATAGTCGGTCGATCCATCGTTCAGACGGGCAAACTCCTCCGCTTCCATGGCCTTGAGATCATTGTAGACCTGCTCTTTCATTTGCGATGAGCTCATGCCACGATAGCTTCTTGCATCCGATGACCGCTCAGAATTTTCATTCGCAATTAAGTTTCGTAATTCCTCCTGACTGTTGGATTGCCGCATGGGCTCTTCTTCGGGAAGCGGTTCATCTTGCAACATGTCCATTTCCAATTCTTCGTATACTATTTCGTTTTCAGCTATGCGATGCTCTTCAGTAAGCATTTGAGTGACAAATAACACGAATATGTGGATGACAAGTGACACGATGATGGCCTGATACACGAAGGCCCACTTCTCTTTCGGCTGCGCATCCAGGGCATTCAAAAACGCCTGGGCACTTGTTGGATTGATCCTCAGCGAAGAGGAGTCAGGCCCGGTGTCAGGTTCAGAAAGCGTTTTATCAGACATTTGAAAGAGTTTCGAAAACGAAGATACGTCGGCAAGTTAGTCTCTATACAGCCCTACGCTCATAGCGTTCAAAGAGTTATGAAACCAGAGACGTAAATAGTCTTTTTCTGTTAAAAATGACACATCGCATATTCGCAGCTGTGTTATTGTGGGTTTGGGTGTATATTCGCCACTGCGATGTTTAGAAGAACATCAGTATAAAAACGCATTATAAATACAAACCAATACAATGAAAAAATTATTTGCTCTACTGGCTTTCGTTGCAATCTGCGGAATGGCCAATGCTCAATGCTCTGGTGCTGCTGCTCAAGGCACGGCTTCTAAGCAAGAAACCATGAAATGCTCTGAGGCTGACAAGGCGAAGTGCGAAAAGGCTGCTGCTCAAAACGGTACTAAGTGTGAAACTACTGCTACCGGCACTGCTGCTACTGAAAAGTCATGCAACAAAGGCAATGGTGGTTCTTGCTGCAGCAAGGGTACAACAAGTGCTAGCGGTTCATGCTGCCAGAAAGGTGGTACAGCAGAAGCTGAAGGCAAGAAGTCTAAGAAAGTGAAGACAATCGCAATGGCTGAAGAGCCAAAGAAATAATCCATCAAATGGAAATGAAAAAGGGGTCAGCATTGACCCCTTTTTTTATTTTAGTCCGAAGTGCTTTTCGGCCATTTCCCTCACATTGTCGCCAATCGCAAGAGCGGCTGTTGCTGCCGGAGATGGTGCATTTAATACGTGAATACTATGGTCAGTATATTCAATTCGGAAATCGTCCCGTGTATCACCATCTTGGCTCAAGAGCAATGCGCGCACACCTGCTCTGCCCGGATGAATATCGTCCATAGTCAGTGAAGGGATAAGCGTTTGAAGCGTTTTTAAAAACAATCGCTTTGAAAACGCTCTTCGGTATTCATCAATTCCAAATTTCATGTTGTTCATGAAAAGGCGCCAGGTGCCGATGTAACTCAAGGCATCCATCGTGTCACGAAAACTGAAATCTGTTTTACCATATCCTTCACGCTTGAATGTGAAAACTGCATTTGGCCCGCATTCCACATCTCCGTTGACCATGCGCGTGAAGTGCACTCCAAGAAACGGAAAGTCGGGATTCGGCACAGGGTAAATCAAATGTTTAACCTTGTGCTTCGCTTGCTCGGTTAATTCGTAATAGTCTCCGCGGAAGCCGACTACCTTTTCTTTCAATCGAACACCATCTTTTCTCGCCAAACGATCAGCCTGCAAGCCACCGCAGAAAATCAAATGCTTCGCACTGTATTTTGCTTTGTTTGTAATGACCGTAGACATGCTTCCTTGCCTCTCGAAAGCAATTGCTTCCTCGCTTGTATGGACCTCACTCGCCGGCTGCTTTGCCAATGCTAATTCAGCCATTTTTTCAGTCGCTCCGCGAAAATCAATAATGCCTGTGCACCCGATATGCACCGCAGCGATTCCCTCACAATACGGTTCGATATCTTTAATTTGCTCTTTCGACACCCTCGACATATTTTCAATGCTATTGGTCATTCCATGGCTCCAAATTTTTTCTAAGTTGGGTAGCTCCGATTCGTTGGTTGCTACGATGAGCTTCCCGCAGATGTCATGCTTAACACCATATTCTTTGGCGAATTGAACCAACTCTCGTCTTCCGTTCACACAATTGACAGCCTTCAACGATCCGGGCTTATAATAAATCCCCGAGTGTATCACTCCGCTGTTGTTGCCTGTTTGGTGGTTCGCTAAGTTGGGCTCTTTCTCTAGAAGCAAAATATGCAAATGTGGAAAGGCTATTTGAATTTTGTAAAGCGTGGCTGCACCAACAATACCACCGCCCACAATTACTATATCGAATGTTGTTTTCACGGTTCGAATATAGCTCTGCCCTTCCTAAAACGAAATAAGTCGATGTATGTTTACCCTATGAAAACCACGACCAAAGCACAGCATGCATGGGCCATGTATGATTGGGCGAACTCCACCTACAACCTCGTAATTGGCACAGCCATATTTCCCATTTTCTACAGCAAAGTCACCGCTGCAGCTGAAGATGGTGCTGAGGGTGACTATGTCATTTTTTATGGGGCACATCTAAAAAATACCGAGGCGCTTTCCTATGCGCTGGCTTTTGGAATGTTCCTCGTTTGTCTGCTAGCACCAACCATTGCAGGTGTTGCCGATTATCTGGGGAGAAAGAAATTCTTTATGAAGGCAGCTTGCTATTTGGGTGCAG
>Ga0315899_10004235_pt1 | contig 15535 bp, 8 predicted proteins | sample LakEriMetagenome_2_FD_203518 | JGI IMG/M metagenome (GOLD analysis project Ga0315899, IMG submission 203518) | Freshwater fungal communities from buoy surface, Lake Erie, Ohio, United States - Buoy 4 MA112 | ecosystem: Environmental > Aquatic > Freshwater > Lake | place: USA: Lake Erie, Ohio... | reverse complement strand
GACAGGCATTTCCTCTCCAAATCGAAACATACACGGACAGTGTAAAGACTCAGCGTGAAGAGCTCCAGACTCACCTCCCACCATTCCGTGCTCACCTAGGGGATATCCAGATACTCCGATCAACCCTACCAAGGTATCGTTTTCTTGATTCAATTCTCGTATCGTTCCCAACAGCTCACCAATCGCTTGATCGATCACGACCACTTGACCAACTACCGCGCACGATACGCCAAAAATTTCATCGGGATCCGTCGAGGCATTTACGGCAAACGAAATGGGCTCGATATCTTGTGGAGGTTCGGGGTCTTCTTCGTCACACATGATTTTTCGATAGTTATAGGGGGCATCCCATGCACCTCGGAGTCCACGCGAATGTATCCAGAGCAAAGAGAACATCTGCGACTCTGCCACCCAAGCACCCAGCGCTGCCTCCAGTAACTCTTCGAATTCGGTTCCGTCCTCTATGCTTTGATGTTCGACGAACAAGACTCTCTCGAAAACATTGGCGGCGGCCGATTCGACCAAGCGTTTATCGTCAGTAACCAATACACCTTGTCTTATCCATTGGGTCCATTCGGAAAAGAAGTCGTAGTCCCGACTTAGTAAGTGGGTACCAGTCCACAGAGATGCCAGAACGCTAATGGGGTCAGACGTGTCGGCCCAGAATTGGTCCAAACAGATTGCTCGAGATGCAAGGGTATTCATGTTGGGGGTTGGGCAGAGGCTGTTTCCATAAGCTCCGACCAAATTTGTGCCGAGACCGTCGATGCTGAGAATGATTGCTTTTTTCATGTTCTGCGAATTGTTTTATTTGAGTGTCTGGCTAATCGGAATGTTTCACAATGGAACTCTGAGCGGGACGAATAAAGCCAGCCCATCCAAAGAGGCAAATCTCTTCCATTGAGGACCAATAAGATGTTTCGCATTCCGAAATCATGCGATCAACATCGACTCTTGGTAATCGTTCGTTGAGTAAGGGCGAAGACCATGATGCGTCGCATTCGTCACATTGACAAATACAATGTAAACGAGATCGATGCGAGATAGTACGTAAACGCACTAGTCCTTGTTCGCAAACCGGACATTGAGTGAGGTATAGGATTGGTTCGGTCATGTGTTATTTGAAAGCTAGTACGCAGAAATTATCGTTCGTGGCAGTTATTGGTTTGAGTTCTTGGGGCGTTCTTGCACTGACTGGATTGCAAGGATAGAAAGCACTAACGAATAGGAAATGCCGTGATCACCAAATCGCCATCGCGTACAACCAATCGCATTCGCGATAGTTTGGGATTTCTTTGTCTCTTTCCCGTTTCGCCTCCGAGATAGCCGATGGGACTGTTAAAGCTAGCTTCGTAAACAGTTGCTCCATCGTCCTCTTTTATACTTGATCCTTTTTCTCGTTTCGTGGCCTTCAAATAGGTTTGATCGATGGATTTCAAAAAGTCCACCATGGTACCTTCAAAAACTCCGTGTGAACCCGGGCGATTAGGAATATCTGCTAAGTGGCGTTCTATATGTTTTAAGCGGTGCCCCTCATCGGAGCCTGGACCGTAGATCAATCCTGCTGGAGATTGGTGACGATTCTTAGACAACTTTTTGAGGAAGGTATCGATATTGTCTGCGGGATCACCTCCAGATGATGAACCGCCAGACGATCTACTGCCAGTGCCTGGCTGCCTCGAATCAAATCCAGTCGTTCGAGACGCGGTTTTTTCGGAGGAAGGAAGTTCATAAGAGGCATCCTTTTCCTCGGCATTGGCAACCTCTTTTTCGGCTTTGCGGGTTTGAGAAGCTTGTGGGGATTGCAGGAGTTCTACAATCTGCCACGGCCCCGGTAGATTCCAGCCGAAATTGTGCTTAACAATGGGTTGAACCAAGGCATACGCGGCAAGACCACAAACCAAAAACGCTACGGTTTTTAGATTCAGGCCTCGATTTAGGCTTGGTTCTCGAGGCTTTGTTCGGTTCGGCATAGTGGTTCCAGGGTTAAACAATTTAAGTATTTGTAGTTAATTCTTCGGCGTAGTTTCCTAGGATCGTCCGCTGAAGGTAGAGGATTCTTGGCTCTCCAACTAAACTGGAGGGCACATAGCGAAATGGCCCCGAAAATCGCCTCCTCGATCGATATGTTCCCACCTGTTCCCATTCCTTTCCACCCGAATTTGGTGATCTAGTGTATTGGCTGGCCGAGATTTGCGTAAAACGTCCCGTTTTCGCCCTGATGCTTGTAATGGCATTGGTGGTCGCGGGAATTGTTGCATTTCCCACGCTCGGAATCGACCGATACCCAAAAACAGACCTCCCAACGGTTTATGTTCGAACTGCTTATCCTGGCGCTGCTTCTGAGGAGGTCGAGTCCGAGGTTTCCAAGGTTCTCGAAGACGCTGTTGCTACGGTCGCAGGAATTGAGGAGCTAAGAAGTATTTCGCAGGACGGCAGTTCGTTGCTCTTGGTTACTTTTGCACTCACCAGGGACATTGATGCTGCGGTCCAAGATGTTCGCGATGCTGTTTCGGCCGCTGTTCGCCAATTACCGCGAAACATTGATCCGCCGGTTGTCTCCAAGTCGGATTTGGACTCGAGCCCGATTATGACCATCGCGGTTTCCGGAAACCGAAGCTCCCTGGAGCTCTACTTTTTGGCAGATCGATACGTAAAGAGCGTGATTGAGTCTAGCAAAGGGGTTGGCCAAGTTTCCATTTCTGGCGCTGCAGAGCGAGCTGTCAAAATCAATGTCGAAGCACAGAGATTAGCAGCCTACCAGCTTTCCATCATGCAAGTTCGAGACGCCATCGTTCAGCAGAACACCGAGGTTCCTGGTGGGCGTGTCGATGAGGGACTCAGGGAAAGATCGCTCCGAACAATGGGTCGGGTGTCCGAATCCAAAGATTTTTCAGACCTAGTCGTGGATACAGTAGGAGGAGTTCCTGTTCGATTAAAGGATTTAGGAACAATTGAGGATTCGACGAAAGAGGTGCGCTCCATATCTCGATTAAACGGCATACCGAACGTAACGTTAAGCGTCCAGAGGCAAGCCGGCGAAAACACGGTGGAAGTCATCGAGGCCGTAAAGCAGCGACTGGACCGGGCGCGAGCCTTGCTCCCCTCGGACATTGAGCTGACTGTGATCCAAGACCAATCGCGGTACATTCTGGCTGCGCTTCACGAAATCGAAAACCACCTCGTGTCGGGTTCCATTCTTGCATGTTTGACCGTCTTGCTCTTTATGCGGTCGTGGAGATCAACCTTAATCGCATCGGTTGCTATACCTGCTTCGATAATCGCTACGTTCGCATTTATGAAGGCGTTCGACTTCACTCTCAACAATGTCACGATGCTGGCTCTGGTTTTGATGGTGGGGGTCGTTATCGACGACGCTATCGTCGTTTTAGAGAATATCTTCCGCTGTATTGAAGAGGAGGGGATGGACCCAAAAGAGGCCTCCATCCAAGGGACCAAGGAGATTGGTCTCGCAGTTCTTGCGACCACAATCTCGTTGGTGATCGTTTTCTTGCCAGTATCCTTTCTTTCTAGTGTTACTGGGCGGATGCTCTTTCAATTCGGGATTACTGCTACAGTAGCCATCTTGGTTTCCATGTTTATTAGCTTCACGTTGACGCCTATGATGTGTAGTTTGCTGCTAAAAAAGCCAAAATCGAAATCACCAGGGCATCACGGTGCATCATCCCGAAGCGGTCTTTATGGTTGGATAGAAGCGGGTTATATGTACAGTCTTCGGCTGGCCATGAAGTATCGATTTGCGACCCTTTTGCTTTGTTGCCTTACCATCGCTGCAAACATACCACTCTATTCTTGGGTTCAGCAGGATTACATTCCAACCAATGTAGATGAATCTGAGTTCGAAGTAAGCATCAACGCAAAAGAAGGTACTACGATCGTTGCCATGAATACAGCCATGGCAAGTGTTGAAGAGAGATTACGTTCGGTGGACGGCGTTCTTTTTACGTTGGCATCCGTTGGGTCTCGTGGTTTTGGAGGTGTCAACAGCGGTAGTATTTACGTTCGGCTGGCTGATTCGGAAACTCGCAGTTTCTCTGTCTATCGGTTTGTTAAAGAGCTTTGGAATGGGACTCCCTCACGAGCATTTGAAGGCAACTATACGCAACAAGAAAAGATGGCCGAAATTCGGGGCATGCTAAAGTCGTTTGCTGACGTTAGAGTTTCTATTCGGAATCTCACTTCCCTTAGGCAGGGCGCAAACGTTGACATCGACTACTCCATTGTTGGACCTGATGCGAAAACGATGGCTAAGTTTAGCGAAGCCCTGAGGCAAAAAGTCAAAGAAATACCTGGCATTGTTGACGTCGACTCTACCCTGCGACTTGATAAACCAGAAGTGCTTGTTGATATAGACCGGGAACGTGCTGCCTCACTTGGTGTATCTGTTCAAGAAATTGCAGATACTCTTAGAATTGCGGTTGGTGGCGATGATCGCGTCTCGCGTTACCGAGACCCATCGGTCGACGACGCTTACGATGTTGAGTTAAGACTGGTTGGAGTCGATAGGCAGGACGTTGATTCTATTTCGCAACTTTACGTAAGAGCGAACCCTGCAGTCGCTGCTGTGGGAACGTCGACTTCGGCAGGCATGATGGAAAACAATTCGAGCGGAAATGTTTTGACTCGCATTGAAAACCTTGTGTCTTTCCGGTTTGGTGACGCGTCAGCCCGAATCGATCGTCTCGATCGGCAACGTATGGTCGCTATCAGAGCCAATATTACCCAAGGCTACTCGCTGTCAGATAGAATCGATGCCATTCACACAGAAGCAAAAAAAATTGGCATACCTGCTGGGTTTGATACTCGGGTACTCGGCCGAGGTCGTGAGCTTGAAAGAACGGTCGGTGAGTTTCGTTGGGTTCTCTTGTTGAGCTTCGTGTTCATGTACATCGTTTTGGCTGCTCAGTTTGAGCATCTGGCGCACCCACTCACGATTCTCTTTACATTGCCACTCTCGGTTCCTTTCGGTCTCATCAGTTTGTGGATGGGAAGTGAATCGCTAAACGTTTACTCCGCACTCGGAGTTTTAGTCCTGTTTGGAGTGGTAAAGAAGGCGGCTATTTTGCAAATCGATTGCACGAATGTTTTGCGACGCAAGGGAATGGATCGCACGACGGCCATACTAGAAGCCAACCGAGATCGATTCCGGCCAATTCTCATGACCACGATTTCTTTCGTCGCCGGATTATTACCCCTCTTGATTGCGACGGGACCTGGTGCAGAAGAGCGTAGATCAATAGCTGTATTGGCTACGGGAGGGCAAACGCTATCGTTGCTGTTGACTCTCCTCGCAGTACCGGTGATCTATTCCTATCTGGATGATCTGTCGCTGTTATTCAAGCGTAAGAAGGGTGAGACCCAAGCTGACTTTATGGAGTCGCAAAACGAATCTGCCGAGGTTCCTATGTCCATCAAGCAGCCATCGGTTGCGTAGGTAGCCTAGTGCAACTTCGGTGACGGTCGTGGTTACTAAAGTAGGTACTACCGATGCAGTGAAAGAAGTCGTGAGCGATTCGATGGAATCAAACGAGGCATCGAAGCCCGAATTGGTAGTGGACGAGGCTACGAAGCCCGAATTGGTAGTGGACGAGGCTACGAGGCCCGATTTTGTAGTGGACGAGGCTACGAGGCCTGACTGCCTGGCACGAACATGGCACGAATCTTATCCGCAATGAAGCAGGCGGTCTCCCTCGCAAATGGCCTCCTAGCGTCGTCCACTACAAGAGTCCTGCCCTCGTAGGTCGGACCGTGAGTTCTGTTTTGAGCGGTGCCGTTGGTGGTAACACGGATTCAATCTCCGACCTTGGTCAGATTCCAAGAGGGCGTCAAGGTTCCACTGACGCTAGCATAGCCCTCGAGACGATCTTCGTCATCGTAGCTGGTGCCTGCTGAATTGAACCCGTAGCCGTTTATCGTTCCGCCAAGGCGCTCGGAAGTTTTGTTCTTGTTTAGGAACGCTTGAGGATCTGGTCGCGAAGGGAGGCCGTAATGGCTTGCAACTCCACCAAAGTCTTTCCCTTAAATTCGGAATCGTCGGAATAGGAAATATTCAGAATCTTCCGAAGAGTCCGTATCAGCTTGATTTCTCCCTCCTCTCGACCCTTTTCAAGCCCCTCGTCTCGGCCCTCTGCTCGCGCATCTAGAAGGCTAGATTGCCAGTCCAACCGCCCCTTTTCTCTGGAATCGTACATTTGTCTCTCCTTATTCACTTCTTGGATCTCTCGCAGTTCGCGGGTTGCGTGTAAAAACGGCAAGCCCGGCAGCAATTCCCGCAACTCTTCCACGGTCTGAATCTCGATCCCGTCTCGCAATACTTCGCCGGATCCCTTTTCAGCCATGCGGAAATGATGACGCGGCCGATTATCCTTCCATATTGATGCAGTCAAGATGCAAACAGCATAGGTGGCTTTGAGGTCATGGTAGCCCTGCCCCTCCACCAACTGATCCGAGTAGGTTTTCGAAGCATAATAGAGGGCACGCTTAACGAAACTGGCTGTTACACTGAGTTGTACCTCGACGATGAAAACTCTGCCATCAGAATCCGTAGCTTTGACATCCACACAAATGAGCTTGTCTTCTTGGAATTCCTTCATGGAAAACGGATTTAGATACTGCACCGATTCGATAGGGCATGGCAAATCGAGGACGGAGTTGAGCAAACTGATTAGGCAGATTTCGTTGCCTTGTTTGCCAAAGATCTTTTTGAAGGCAAAATCGACCCATGCTCGAAATCCGATTTTCGTGGACATAGGCATTTGATCATGGAATAGAGAGTAGCAAAGGACGAGACCATTTCGTGGTGATTGTATCATGTGCATGACGAACTTGATGGCAGGAAGACCAGTTCGCGAAACTCTACCTCGATCGCTTTAGCTACCGAACCATCAAGAGGAAAGGAACACTAATTCTCACTAATCGACACTAATCTCGAAGCATGGTGGCTGGCGGCTGTGTAGGCCGTAACAAGGCGCATTGCCCTTAATCGTTCGGGGAACGTCGAGAACCTTTTCAAGAACGGGGCCAAGAATCGGCCAGTAATAATTTCACGGCTGCATGCGTCTTTAGATGGCAACTCGACGTGCTCAACAATTGAGGGCAATTGTTCTGCTATAGAAGTTGGTTGTTGAGATAGGTCTTTGTGGAGATAAGGGATTTGCCACTGGCGGTGTGCAGTTTGACTTCGGTCACTTGGTTGTGATAGTCATACGTAAATTCTGTTTTGGCACCGTTAACGGTAAGGCTTGACTTGAGGGAATCGCTTCCCTCCAGGTAAACGTATTGCGTCACGCGTCGTCGGTTTGGATACAACTCGATCGTGCAACCTCTGGTTCCGTAATGGGGGTAATTCTGTACTACCAGTCTCACTTGATTGCGAAGCGGAAAATGTGCTCTTGATCCCTCACGTAGAGCTTTCCATCTGACACGGTCAGCGGTGTCCAATTCTTACCGCTCGGAGATGGGAATTTCGATTCTACAGGCAACGTAAATTTTGATTTGATCACAAACTCTTTCGGGTTTACTTCAGCGAGAGCAACTTCTCGATTTTCTTCGTCGTAACAGAATAGCTTTCCATCAGCCGAGATCACCGAACCTGCTTTGAGAGCTTGTCGGGCTGCCCAAACTTGGTTGCCCGTTTTAACGTCCTGACAAACCCAGCCTAACTTGTCAGAATAGCCGTAAGCTTTGCCGTCAAGAATTACAGAACCACTGACGGTGTTCTTCATAACTCGTTGAACTTTACCTTTGTATTCCGATTGTGGGGCAAAATCATCGCCGTCCTTATTAATCGTCACGAGGTCGCATGTAGACGGACTGCTGCCAGCACTTACGTAGACCTGGTTTCCAAGCACTATAGGTGTTGGAATGACGACGTCTGCGTACTTCTTTTCCCAGTACCAGAGTTTGCGTCCATCATCTGCAGCGATTGACGTAAGACCATCATTGTGAAGGAAGACATATTGCTTAACTCCTTCGATCTCTGCAATGACCGGGGAAGCGTAAGAAGCTTGATCAACAAAATCAGTGCTTCGCCAAATGACTTTCCCAGTCCCTAGTTCCCAGGCGATCGCTGCACCATTGGGTCCACCGGGGTTGCCTATTACCTTGTTTCCGTCAATGAGCGGCGACCAACTGTATCCCCAGCCCACTTTGGCTTCGCCTGGCTTTGTGCCAGGGCCTCCTCCGATCGGATTTACTTCGCCGCCGAGGTCCTTCATCATGTGTTGCTTCCAAAGTTGCTTCCCCGATTTAGCGTCGACACAGACCAGTTGGCCTCCACCGCCGAGTGCAACCACTTTTCCGTCTGCTACCGAAGGTGTAGATCTAGGGCCTGCACCCCACTGGTTTCCTTCAAAATCGAATTTTTCACCGATGGGTGACGACCAGAGCTCTTTGCCTGAGTTCAAATCAACACAGATCAAAAACTCTTGATCTCCTCTCGCACCGCACGTAAACAAAAGCCCAGAGGAAATGGTTATGCTTGAAAACCCGATTCCCGCGTCGCTAAAGGTCCAGTCGAGCGCAGGGCCAGACTCAGGCCACTCGCTTAACAATCCAGACTCGGGGGAGATGCCATTTCGAGAGGGGCCTAGATATTGAGGCCAATCTTCGGCAAATCCCATTTTTGCTGACAGCCCGGCAAAGGAAGCAAGCCCCGAAGAAGTAACCAACAATGACGTGACCAAGGCTCGACGAAACATGAAGAAGCTCCCTGCGACTACCATGGCTTGAGGCCAGGGCAGCGATGCGATTCGTAATAGTATTTCTAGGTATTGGCGCTAAACTCTTGAAAAGAGTCTAAACTGCGACTGGTACGTGAGCAAGTGTAGTGGACACATCGCTCCGCATAGTTGTCCCTTTCTTCCAATGATGTTTATTGATGTCTATGACGCGACATGATTGCAAATCCCTTTCGTTTTGGTCTGTTTTACATACTTCCTGGACACTCAAGATAACCCTTCAGAGCTCCTCGTTGAATTCGCTCATTGTTCTGGTTACCTTTCTCAACATATTGAGCATTCCTCCGGTTTTCGGCTCAGAGGAGTCATGGCTAGAGGTTGTCGTTAAAGATGCGAATCTCAAGCTACCGGAAGGTACGTCCCGACTTCTAATTGCCTTTGCTTCAGGGGGTGGGCGACCAAGATTCACGGACGCATCTTTTCCTGGGCAACCTGTTTTTGGGATGACTCTGAACAAAATAGAGCTCAATAAGCCTGTGTCTGTCGATACGTCAGCCGTTGGATTTCCGATTGGGACCGATCTCAATGATTTACCACCTGGCCAGTACAAAGTTCAGGCGGTCTTAGCCTTTAACCCGTCAATAAATCTGCCTACAGCAATTGGAAATCTGCGCAGCGAAGTTGTCGACATAACAGTGCCTTTCCCAAAGGACACCAAGGTAACCATACCCTTGACTCAAGCGTTTGAGGCTCGCTCGAATCGCGAAAGGGAAGGATATGAGCAAGTAGAAATACCCAGTCCACTGCTGACTGCATTTCATAATCGCCCTATGACTCTGCGCTTTGGGGTGGCATTGCCTGCAGAAAGGGAGGCGGCAAATAACGATGGGCAACAGATATTTCAATCGAATACCAAAGGGCTGATCGTGCATATTGGAGGCTTCGGGCAACGTAGCAGTAGCGTTGTTGGGCTGGAGCGTGATCCCAGATTTGTTCAAATCCTGCTTGATGGGGCAGGACCATTTGGAGATCCGTACTATGTTGATTCCGCCAACAATGGGCCGTACGGGCGAGCGTTACTAGAAGAAATCATTCCCTTCGTCGAACAAAAGTATCAATGTGCTGGCTCTGGAAAGTTTCGGTTTACCACCGGAGGAAGTACTGGGGGGTGGGTTTCACTCGCTTTGCAAATTCTCTATCCCGACGAATTCAACGGTTGCTGGTCTTCATGTCCGGATGGTGTTGATTTTCGAAATTTTCAGCTCATTAACATCTACGAAGACGAGAACGCTTTTTTCCAACGAGACGGGGCCGAAGTACCGGCGAAGCGAAATCGCAACGGGCAGACTGACTATAGTGTCCGGCACGAGTGTCAACTGGAACAAGTTCTCGGTGGAGGGCGATGGGAGCTAGGAGGGCAGCAATGGGCTAGTTGGAACGCGGTTTATGGACCCAAGGGGCCCAAGGGGCCGGTGCCTCTTTGGGATGGCGTGTCTGGTAAGATCAATTCCGATGTTGCCGATACGTGGAAGCGATACGATTTGAGAATGCTCCTCCAAGATAATTGGTCCAATCTAGGGAGTCGCGTCAACGGAAAAATTCATGTTTGGGTCGGAGATCGAGACGAGTACTTTCTGAATCTTGCAGTAGAACGGTTCCATATCATGACACAGGCTCTCACGAATCCGAAGTTTGATGGTCAGATCATCATCGAGCCAGGAAAAGGGCACACCAGCGGGTGGAAGCCGTCGGACATTCGAGATGCGATGTACCAAAGAATGATCCATGCTTCAGGCCAGTAATTGGCGGGGGCGAATTAGAAATCCATTGCCAAAGTGGTCCCTGTCCTTCGGTTTAGGCTAGGTAAACGAATTGGTCTTTGTTCCTAAATCCAATGCCATCGCAACTTCGAAAACTTACACTTCAGGTTGCGACCAGCCTCAACTCCATTTTGCGGCACTAGGGAACTAAGACGCGAACCGCCTCGACGACGCAAACTAGGGGGAGTTGACCAAGACTTGTCGCTCAAAATCGGCAAATTTGAAAACGAAAAAGCCCCAAAGCACTGAGACTGGTCACGCCCGAAATCCAGTCAAAGCACAATGGGGCAAGTTTGAGTCGTCGTTCGCGGTCACGCCCGAAATCCGCTTCACGACGACACCTTTATGGTATCACTAGATTGAAGGCTGGGAATACCCCTGAAGAAAAATTTTTTATTTTTCTATCAAGCTTTTCTTGTCTCGCTTGGCCTTCAGTATTTGTGCGTGAACTTTGGCTACATCGTACATATATCCGGGATAATCGATTTTCAAGCACTTCTCCAAATACTCGAGAGCTCTGTCTGAATCTCCTGTGGCGTCCGCGTATAGACCGAGATAGAGGTACCCATAGAACTTCGTCGATCTGGAGCCCTTTTCCGTTACTTCTTCGACAGCCTTTTCCTTCATTTTCCCCTGGATTAGCAACTGAACTTGCATTAGGGGTTCTCGGTTATCTTGGCCTGCCAAAAGTACTTGCTGAGAGGCTTTTTCTATGCCGTCGGTCTTCGCGACGCAGAGAAAGTGCCAAAATGCATTCTCCACATCGTTAGGGTTTACCGTACGATGCACATGAAACTGCTCTGTTCCCTTTTTGTATTCCTCCGCATAGTACTGTGAGATTCCACGTTGCCAAAGATACGGCAGAAGCTCGGGGGCTTTCTCTACGGCTGTATCAAAATCCATAAGAGACTCTTTAATTCGGCCGGTCCTGAAATACAGTGATCCTCGCAAAACATAGAGATCTTCGTTGTTGGGCTCCTTAGCGATCCTCTCATTGAGTTCGGTCAATAGGGGTTCCGCTTCTCCCCGCTGCAAGGCTAACTCGAGGCGTCCAGCCAGCCCGGGTGGTTGTAAAGAACCCTGTATTCTCTCGGAAAACGAAAAAAGACACGTCAAGAACAGCGACAAACTGAAGAGACAAAGAACAAAATGTCTGCTTCTAAGCCCATTCCCTAAATTGCAGGGATTTTTTTCCGTTTTAAGACTCGAACACGTTTCACGCAATTTTAGCCAAACCATACGTCCCTCCGAACCACAACACTTTTCGCCGAGAGTCCACGAGCTTTCTCTCGATCCTCTGGTGTAACACTCCGTTCATTGTACAGTAAAGTATCGATTGTTCAGAGCAAGCTATCCGGATTGGTTTGGGGCGGGGGCTAAACCAATTGGAAAATTTCAAAGACCTCCAATCCTTCAAATCAATCGCGTTTCAGTGCCCGATTAATAGAAAGTCCGATCGATGTCCAAAACACTTATTCGAAATTCGAGAGTTGTATTTCCTAAGCGAGTTGAAGAGGCCAATATTCTCATCGAACATGGGAAAATTGTTGCGATCGATGCGCCAGCAACATCTTCTGCTGATACTGTTTTCGATGCTCGTGGTCTGGTTCTTTTCCCAGGATTGATTGACGATCAAGTTCACTTTCGCGAACCGGGGCTAACACACAAGGAAGATCTAAGGACTGCCAGTCACGCGTGCGCTGCTGGTGGTGTTACATCGTTTCTCGAAATGCCCAATACGAAACCTTCTGCAACAAACCAAGCTTTGATCGAGGATAAGTACGCCCTCGCTGCTAGCAAAGCCGTTGTTAACCACGGATTTTACATCGGCGCATCGACTAGTAATATTGAAGACTTGAAGGCTGCAAAGGGAGTGCCGGGGATCAAAATCTTCATTGGATCGAGTACGGGAGATTTGTTGGTCGACGATCAAGAGGCACTTGAGAGAATTTTTGCAGAAACGAGTCTTCCTATCTGCGCACACTGCGAGGATGAGAAAACCGTAAACGAAAACATGAGTCGACTTCCTCAAGATCGCACCGTCGCAGATCATTCCCGTGTGAGAGATCATCGTGCCGCATTTATTGCAACAAAACGAGCCCTTGATTTGGCATATCGACATCATCATCGATTCCATGTGCTGCATTTGAGCACCGCTCCGGAAATCGATTTGGTAAAAGACCACAGAAATCTGATTACAAGTGAGTTGTGTCCTCATCACTGGTATTTTTCGATCGATGACTATGCTAGGCTCGGAACTCTTATACAGATGAATCCATCGATCAAGACAAAACACGATACTGAAGAACTGTGGAAGGCACTTGTTAATGGATTTATTCAGGTTGTCGCGACGGACCATGCGCCACACACTCTTATCGAAAAGCAACAACCCTATCCTGCCAGTCCCAGCGGTTTGCCGGCGGTGGAAAACTATTTCTCTTTGCTATTGGATCGGGCAAGCCGCAGCGAATGTTCTTGGACGCAAATCGCGTCTTGGACCAGTGACGCACCCTCACGCATCTGGGGTATTGTTGGCAAGGGGCGGATCGAAGTGGGCTATGACGCAGATCTCGTCTTGGTTGATCCCAATCGGGAGAAGACGATTCGTAACGAAGAGCAGTTCACGAAAGCTAAATGGAGTCCTTGGAACGGTGTAACGCTCAGGGGGTGGCCGGAAAAAACATTTGTTGGTGGCGAGCTTGTCTTCGACAGAGGGCAGGTCGTTAATACCTCCTTAGGTCGACGGCTTACCTTTGATCACGCTCGCGGTGGTTACTGGAATACGCCAGATGGCATTGGGGTTTAGGTCATCTGCCGGCTTGGCTTAACGCTTGATTGGATCGGATTTCGTTGGTGTACTTTTGGCTGTGCGCCACGAAGGGTCGAATGTCCAATAGGGAGGTTTGGCATCGCTTTTAGCTTTCAGGTAGGACCTTTCCGATAGTGGTTTGCCCAATAATAAGCTGGCGATGTCATCCAGTACGCTTGCATTGCTCCCATAATAGGAGTGTCCCAGAAGGCTGGTATCGATATCGGTTGCATCGATGGTGTCGATTCCAGGGACTGCTACGGGACCTTCTCGCGAGTCACCCAACCGACCGCTCGAATTAAAGAATCGGGAGGCTACTAAGGCCAAATCACTTTTCGATGTGTAAAGTGTGAATCGATTCGCTTTGTTAGTAATACGAGGAGCGATTTCATTGCGAAAGACTTGTGCATCTATATCGGGTGCCGCCAAGACAACTTGATTGAAGATTGGACGATCGCCACCCATTTTTGCGATGGCCTGGGTTAATCCTACATTTCCCATGCTATGGGCGATTAGGTTGATCGACTCTGCCTTGGAATCAATCGCCAGTTGTTGTAGAAAGTCCTTGATTTGATCGACGCTTCGTTCAATATTCGCCTTGTCGTCAGGATAGCGGTACCAGTTATTATAAGATGGCCAGCTGTAGAAGACTGGTGCGCCTGGGAATTTAAGATCATATGCCATTTGAGCGGTACGTCTGGCCGCGTCATCAAACGAGACATTGTAACCATGGACGAAAACTAAAAGGCTCTTTCCTTTGCTGTCGAGTGTTTGCTGAAGCTTGGAAAAGAAGTCCTCTCGATCAAGTGGTTGAGTGCTCTTTAGAACGATATGTTTTTCCGGATCCTGTACCACTTCCCATTTCAGGAGCAACGATGGAGATTCAAGCTCTCCGGGAGTGTGAATCGGCGGAATGGTGACTTCGCAGACACCATACTTTATCTCAGACGAGTATTCACCAGTAAATAGTGCGGCTCGGTTGGGAAACCAGTAGGCCATGTCAAGCGAATCACGGGCCATTGAAGTTAAGCCCATCAAACCGAGCAATGCGATAACGGCAAACCTCATCGACCTTTGTTTCGCAAACTTTACGACGCAAACAAGGAAACAAGCTAGCGAAAGCGTAAAGGCCCCCCATCGAAGTGTTCCACCCAAATTGGGCATCACGCGTAGTTGCCGGTTTGTTCCGTAGAAAACGTTGACGAGGCGATCGTTGTTGCGGAGTGCAGCCGATTCTTCCTCCGTTTCAAGCACACTTTGGTTGAGTGCCATCAAACGCGTGGGTTTGCTGATGTAACTTTCAGCATGAGCTGCATGAGTGTCGTTCTGATCGCCGGCAAGTCGGTCTGCTGGCTGGCCTTCGGCGGGAACATTGAGGGCATTATCCGTATTTTTCGAAACCTGTGTGTTCGGTAAGGTGCTCTTATCCCCCACTTTGACAGGCAATGAAGATTGCGAGGGCATTGTCGCGCTGGCAACCGGAGTTGGACGAGGTTGTTTTGCGTGGTGGGATATAACGAGTCTCATGGCGTTGTCACCCCAGAATTCATCATCATCACCAGCTCCCAACCCGAGCGTCGTGTCCTCGGCAATTTGCCAAAGTTCTTGGGCAAAGGTTGTGTCTGGATTGACACTCAGGATTTTCGCGTAGAGGGCTGGAACGAGATCCGAATCAAAAGCCCAAGCCTCCCTGATTTCGCGACTGAAAAGGCTTTCAAGCTCGGATTCATTTGCAAACGAAAGGAGTTCTTTCCAGGAGGGATTCTTTCTAGATGCCAACGAGCGGAAGGCAATAGACTTTTGAACTGGGGAGTATGTGTTCGATTTCAAGACGGTCCAAAGTGTTTCATCTGCGGCATCTCCGATTTCCATTATCAGATTACGAAGAGTTTCTGTAGAGAGAGACTTTTCTTCTTCGTTTAGCGTTTCATCATCGACAATGGATCCAAGCTCATCGATTAGTAATCGTGCGGCGGTGGCCGATTCTCCCGAATAATGATGGGCAAATCTAGCTGATATCCGAATCAGTTCATCATGGTCATGTGAATACATCGAAAGCTTGGGAATAGAGCATGCCCCACAGATGCGAGCCAGCGAGCTTAGTGCGGTTGCTCTAGCCTCCGGCTCGTACTCAAAGTCGTTCAGGTAGTAATGGATCTCCTTCATGACTCGATCGGTTAGCATCGCGGTTGTGGCTCTAGCATTCC